>Ga0070730_10004616_pt1 | contig 12024 bp, 9 predicted proteins | sample Coa_R1_3_FD_66447 | JGI IMG/M metagenome (GOLD analysis project Ga0070730, IMG submission 66447) | Surface soil microbial communities from Centralia Pennsylvania, which are recovering from an underground coalmine fire - Coalmine... | ecosystem: Environmental > Terrestrial > Soil > Unclassified ... | reverse complement strand
TCTGATTGCCGGAGCCGGTGGCGGAATGAAGGCGCGTCTGAGCGGGCGTGATGATTTCGTAGCTGATGGAGATATTGCGCATCATGTCCCGATCGGTCTCGCGGCCGATGGTGATGGTGTTGCCGTTCTGTTCGACGGGAGGATGCTGCTCGATATACTGGATGCGCGATTCGGCGTCGCGTCCGGTGGAGAACCAGTTGTCGTTGGCGTGAATCCTGGCGTGGATTTCCACCTTGCCGGAGTCGCCTGTACGCACGGTGATGTTTCCCGAGCCGGTGGTGACGTCCATGTCCACGGGCCCGTTAACCGTGAGAGTTTTGTCGAAATGGCCGTCAGCGGCCGCGCGCGCCGGCGTCGGAGCCATGGCGGCAAAAATGGCAAGCGCAAATGCGGCGCTAGCGAGTTGCAAATTTCTTGTCAGCTGCATATCGGATTCACCCCTCTTGAATTTAATGGGCCTGTGTATGGAACGCAAATGCCCGGCTAAAAGTTCAGACGCGCGGCGGAGAAAAGGGTGAGCAGGGAGGCAGTTTGTAGTCGAGAGGTGAGAGTCGCGAGTTGCGTGATTCGCGAAAAGCCCCACCCTTCACAAAAACCGTTCAGGATGGGGCACCCGGAAAAGCAAGAGCGCACAGGCTGAAGCCTGTGCCACAAGAATCTGGGAGCCTTCGCAAAAACCGTTCACCTCCCGTTTCCTTCATAGGGGTAAACAGGATGAGCGCGCAAAATCCGCTCAAGGCGAGCAGGGTGAGGGCGGAAAATCAAAAGGATCGAAATCAGGAATTGCGGCCGCAGCATTTTTTGTATTTTTTGCCGGAGCCGCAGGGGCAAAGATCGTTGCGGCCGATTTTGGCGCCGGTGCGGACTTGCTTGGGGGCCTCGGCTTTTTCGGAGCCGGTCTGCAACTGCAAATCCTGCTGGGCGCGGCGCTGACGGCGCTCGATCTGCTTGGCCTCTTCTTCGGGGCGAGCGGGCTGCATCAAGTAGAGGAAGCGAACCGTTTCCGTATCGATGCGGCCCATCATTTCTTCGAAAAGCTTGAAGCCTTCCTTTTTGAATTCGACGAGGGGATCCACCTGGCCGTAGCCGCGCAGGCCGATGCCTTCCTTCAAGTGATCGAGAGTGAGGAGGTGATCTTTCCACTGCGCGTCGACGATATCGAGCATGATGTGGCGCTCGAGCCAGCGCATCATTTGCGCACCGAATAGTGTTTCCTTTTCCGCGTAACGCAATTGCGCCTTGGCGATGAGTTCGTCGAGAAGCGTGTCGTGATCCATCTGCAGCAGATCGATTCCGAGGGCTTTGATGTCGAGGCCGAATTGCTTGAGGATCTCGCCGGAGAGTTGCGCGATGTTCCACTGATCGGCATGCTGCTCGCGCGGGCAATAGGTGTCGACCAGATCGGTGAGCAAATCCTCGGTGAGGGCGAGAATTTCGTCTTTCTGGTCTTTTCCTTCGAGGACGGCGCGGCGAATGGAATAAATCGTTTCGCGCTGCTTGTTCATCACGTCGTCGTATTCGAGAAGGTGCTTGCGGGCCTCGAAGTTCTGGGCTTCGACAGCTTTCTGCGCGTTCTCGATGCGTTTCGAAATCAGGCGCGACTCGATGGGAATGCCTTCCTTCATGCCGAGCATGTACATGAATCTCTGCATGCGTTCGCCGCCGAAGATGCGCAGCAGATCGTCTTCGAGGGACAAATAAAATCGCGAGGAGCCGGGGTCGCCCTGACGTCCAGCGCGGCCACGCAATTGATTGTCGATGCGGCGGGCCTCGTGACGTTCGGTGCCAAGAATGTGCAGGCCGCCCAAAGCGACAACTTCATCGTGTTCCGTCTTGCATTGCCCGGCGTACTGATCGTAGAGCGGTTTCCATTGCTCCAACGGCACCTGGAAGATCTTGCCTTCCTGTTGGAAGAGAACCATCGCGACGTTGCCAACACCGTTTCCGCCGGCCGCTGCTTCCTGCGGAATTTCCTTGGGAGTTTCGGTTGCGCCGGGATGTTCGTCGCCATTGCCGATGACAGAGCCCACGGGCGCGTACGGAATAGCGAGCTTGTTCTTCAGGCAATAATCGCGCGTCATAGCTTCGGGATTGCCGCCGAGCAGAATGTCGGTGCCGCGGCCGGCCATGTTGGTTGAAACGGTGACGGCGCCCTTGCGCCCGGCTTGCGCGATGATTTTCGCTTCGCGCTCGTGCTGCTTGGCGTTCAAGACTTGGTGCGGAATGCCGTGTTTCTTGAGCAGTTCGGCGATCTTTTCCGATTTCTCAATCGAAATACTGCCGATGAGTACGGGCTGGCCGCTCTCATGCAATTGCCGGACGCCGCTCAAATGGGAGCCGTCTTCCTGGACGATGCCGTTGACGACGGCTTCGAATTTCTCGACTTCAGTGCGATAGACCACGTCGGGGTTCTCAAGGCGAATCAGCGTGCGGTTCGTGGGAATCACGACCACGTCGAGACCGTAAATTTTATTGAACTCTTTCGCTTCGGTTTCCGCGGTACCCGTCATGCCGGAAAGTTTTTTGTACATGCGGAAGTAATTCTGGAACGTAACAGTGGCGAGAGTCTGATTTTCGCGCTCGATCTTCACCGCTTCCTTGGCTTCGATGGCCTGATGCAAGCCATCGGACCAGCGGCGGCCCGGCATTTGGCGGCCCGTGAATTCGTCGACGATGATGACTTCGCCTTCTTTCACCACGTAATCCACGTCGCGCGTGAAAAGCGAATGCGCGCGGAGGCCCTGATAGACGTGGTGAATGAGTTCGAGGTTTTGCGGGTCGTACATATTGGGCAAATCGAGCAGGCGCTCGCATTTCGCGACGCCTTCCTCGGTGAGCGTTGCGGTCTTGTGCTTTTCGTCGAGGGTGTAGTCGATGTCCTTGATGAGCTTCGGAATGATTTTGTCGATGCGGTAATACTTGTCGGTGGATTCCTCGGCGGGGCCGGAGATAATGAGCGGCGTGCGCGCCTCGTCGATCAAGATGGAATCGACTTCGTCAACGATGCCGAAATGGTGGCCGCGCTGGACGCAATCGGCGAGATCGTACTTCATGTTGTCGCGCAGATAATCGAAGCCGAATTCGTTGTTGGTGCCGTAGGTGATGTCGGCGGCATAGGCGGCGCGGCGTTGCACGTCGTCGAGATCATGGACGATGACACCGACAGTGAGGCCGAGCGTTTTGTAAATGGGACTCATCCATTCGGCGTCGCGGCGTGCGAGGTAATCGTTTACGGTGACGATGTGCACGCCGCGCCCCGCCAGCGCATTCAAATATGCGGGAAGAGTGGCGACGAGCGTTTTTCCTTCGCCGGTTTTCATCTCGGCGATCTTTCCTTCGTGCAACACCATGCCGCCGATCAGCTGCACGTCGAAATGGCGCATGCTGAGCTTGCGGCGGCCTACTTCGCGGACGAGGGCGAACGCGGGCACGAGAACCGGTGCGAAAGCTTCCTGCATTTTTGCGCGGTATTCGGGGTCTTTTATGTCCACGCCTTCGAGCTTCGACGTGACCTGCATCTTCAATTCCGCGGTTTTGATGCGGAAGTCGTCGTCGGCGAGCTGCTGCATCTCAGGCTCGAGCGCATTGATCTGCGCGACGAGCGGCTGGAGCTTCTTGATGTCGCGCTCGTGCTTCGTCCCGACGAAAAACGCAATTATATTTTCGACAAACCTATCGGCATCCATGCTTTTGTGTTGGATGCTTGCCTTCGAGCAAGCGTCGCAAGCCTCTCTTGTGGCCGGTCATTTATCGTTGTTCAAGGAGCAGCGCAATCGGCAGGGAATCTCCACTGGACGTTCCCCCCAGCCGCCCGCGGACGGTGCAGAGTCTATTCTAACCTGTTCGCCGCGCTGGGCGCAAAGCGCGGCTATTGCGTGAGTTGCTACGGCAACATGGGCGTTCTATGATGAAAGTGTTCAAAGTTGCGGCGGCGCGTTGTTGTACTGGCGAATGCGAAAGGCGGGAACTGAATGGCGGGGAATCCGTTGACGGAAGGGGCGGTTTACGAGGCGCTGCGGACGGTGGAGGACCCGGAGCATCATCGCAGCATATTGTCGCTGAACATGGTGCGGAGCCTGGTGGTGCGCGAGGGCGACATTTCGCTGGTGATGTCCCTCCTGCGGCCGGAGCCGGCGTATCGCGACACGCTCGAACGCGGAATACGCGCGGCGGTGGGGCGTTTGCAAGGCGTGCGGTCGTTCGACTTGAAATTTGACGCGGCGACGCCCGGCGGACGGCGGCTGCCGGAAAAAGAGCCGATTCGCGGCGTGAAGCATTTGATCGCGGTCGCCAGCGGCAAGGGCGGAGTGGGAAAAACTACGGTCGCTGTGAATCTGGCAATCGCGCTGCAAAAAATGGGCTCGAAAGTCGGGTTGATGGACGCGGACGTTTACGGGCCGAACGTTCCGCTGATGCTGGGGACGACGGAACAGCCGCGCGCCGTCGCGGAAAATGTGATTATTCCCGTGGAAGCGTACGGGCTGAAGGTGATTTCGATGGGGCTGCTGAATCCGGGCGACCGTCCGCTGATTTGGCGTGGGCCGATGCTGCACGGAGTGATGCAGCAATTCCTGCGCAGCGTGCAATGGGGCGAGCTCGATTACTTGATTGTCGATTTGCCGCCGGGCACGGGCGACGTGCAGCTTTCGCTGGTGCAGACGGCGGCGATTTCCGGCGCGGTGCTCGTCACCACTCCGTCGGTGGTGGCGCTGGCGGACGTGCGCAAGGCGATCGAAATGTTCCGTCAAGTGAATGTGGAGATTCTGGGCATCGTCGAGAACATGAGCTATTTTTCGTGTCCGCATTGCGAGCAGCGCATTGATGTTTTTGGCCACGGAGAAGGCGAGCGCATGGCGAAGGCTTTTGGCGCGCCGTTTTTGGGCGAGATTGAAATCGATCCGCAGATTCGCATTGGCGGCGACTCGGGCAAGCCCGTCGCGGCGGAAGGTCCCGATGCGCCGGGGGCGAAAAGCATTTATGCCGTGGCGCGGAATGTGGCGGCGCGCGTGGCGGAAACAGGGCGCGCGGCGGGTGCTCCCGTGGTGCAGATCTTGTAGGGCGTGGCTAAGCGAAAAGCGAAAAGCGAAAAGCGAAAGACCCCACCCTTCACGAAAGACGTTCAGGATGGGGCACCCGCAGAACCCGAAAACAGAAAGCAGATTCCTCGTCGCGTGGCCTGCCTGCGGCAGGCAGGCTCCTCGGAATGACACAAGCTTTTTTAACAAGATCTTATTGTGAGGTCGAGGTCAGCGACCGGCAAAAAGAGAGGCTCGCTCCGTTGTTCACAGGGTATGCAAATAGGCGAGCAAGTCGCGAAGCTCTTCGTCGGATAGGGTGTAGCCGGCGGCGGGCATCATGCCGCGGCCGTTGACGATGGTTCGTTCAACGAAGCGGTCATTCGCGGGCAATCCGCTGGGCAGATATTTTCTCTTGAACATATGTTCGAGACCCGGCCCCTGCGATCCACGCGAGGAATAAGCCTTGTGGCAGCCCGCGCAGCGAAGGTTGTAAATGCGGCGTCCTGCCGCCTGCTGCGCGTTCAGTCCCAGTTGCGCGTCGGTTTCCTTGGACGGGTCCCTGCCGCAACCCGCCGCGAGAACCAAGAGCAGCGCCACGCACAAGCCAGTTAGTATGTGTCTTTTCAAAGGGCTCCTTATTCGCAAAAATTTCAGAAGCAGGATAGCGCATTTGCCGCGGTTCGGGCTTTTACTTCAAGCTTTCACTATGCGGTGAAAGCTTCGCGTTTGCGCGCCGAAGCAAATAGAATTATCGGGCGACGAAGTGGCGTTCGCGTTGCCTTGTAAGGCTTGGATGCGTGTGTTACTTTCGCTGTTCGCTTGAAAACGCCTCTAACTACCAGCAGGAGCGCAATTTGATTCGGAGTTATCGCGGGCGGGCGCCGCAGATTGCCGCGTCGGCTTACGTTGACGAAGCGGCGGTGATTATCGGCGATGTGCAGATTGGCGAGCATTCGAGCGTTTGGCCGGGCGTGGTGATTCGCGGCGACGTTCACTATATACGCATCGGCGAGCGCACGAATGTCCAGGACGGCTCGGTGCTGCACGTGATGCGCGACGAGCATCCGTTGATTTTGGGCGACAATGTGACGATAGGCCACGGCGTCGTGTTGCATGGCTGCACGATTGAGTCGCGATGCTTGATTGGCATGGGGTCGATTATTTTGAATGGCGCGAAGATTGGTACGGGATCGATCGTCGCGGCGGGAACGCTGGTGACGGAGGGCGCGATTGTGCCGCCGGGCAGTTTGTTTATGGGGCATCCGGGGAAGTTGCGGAGGGCGCTGACGGCGGAGGATCAGAAGTCCATTGATAATTACGCGGCGAGATACGTCGAGTACAAGGAGACGTATCGCAGCGGAGTGCGCTGATTCAGTTTGTCATTCCGAGCCCGCTTCGATGCGTTTCATTGAAGCGGGGCGAGGAATCTGTTGTTCTGTTTTCGAAAGGCAAAGCAGATTCCTCACACCGTTCGCCGAAGGCGGGCGACCGGGTTCGGAATGACAGATTGTGGTTGTAGAGCGTTGTTGAGATGAGGTGACGTGAGCGAAGCGGCAAAACCCGAAAGCGAGCGCCGAAAATTCAGGGCCATCAAAGGTACGCGCGACATTCTGCCGCCGGATTCGGCGTTGTGGAACTGGTTCGAAAAGGCCGCGCGCAGCGTGATGGAGTCGTACAACTTTGGCGAAATTCGCACGCCGATTTTCGAGGAGACGGAGCTTTTTGCGCGGTCAGTTGGTTCGGACACCGACATCGTTTCTAAAGAAATGTTTACGTTTCCAGTTGTTCCGAGCGCGCACGAATTGGCGTTGAACTTGTTCGAAGGCCAGCAACAATTTAACCAGGAGGGAGACTTTGTCTCCACGGATGACGCGCAACGTTTTAGGGAAGAGAAAGCCGGTAAGTTGGTCAGCCTAAGGCCGGAGGCGACGGCGTCCGTGTGCCGGGCGTACATCGAGCACGGGATGCACACGCGGGCGGGCGACCAGAAGCTGTACTACATTGGGCCGATGTTCCGGCGGGAGAGGCCGCAGAAGGGGCGCTACCGGCAGTTTTACCAGATTGGCGCGGAGGTGCTGGGAACTTCGGACGTACCCGCGATTGACGCGGAGCTGATCGAAATGCTGACGGTGCTTCTCGAACGCTGCCAAATCGAGAAATACACGCTGCTCATAAATTCCATCGGCTGCGCAGACTGTCGCCCGAAATACGTGGAGCTGCTGCGCGCGAAATTGCGCGAGCCGGAGATTTTCAGCAAGCTCGGTGCGGACAGCCAGAGGCGCGTCGAGACAAATCCGCTGCGCGTGATGGACTCGAAGCTGCCGGAAGAGCAGGAAATTATCGAGCAGAAGCTGCCGAAAATCTCCGAGCACCTCTGCGCGGATTGCAAAACGCATTACGAGAAGCTCAAAAAAGAATTGAAGCTGCGCGAGGTGCTGTTCACCGAATCGCCACGGCTGGTGCGCGGGCTCGACTACTACATGCGGACGACGTTCGAGATTACGAGTCCGATTCTGGGCGCGCAAAACGCTCTATGCGGCGGCGGGCGTTACGACGGACTAGTCGAAATGCTCGGCGGACCGAAGGGAATCAAGGGAATCGGCTTCGCGCTGGGCGAAGATCGGTTCATTGACGCGATTCAGGAGGCGAAAAAGATTCACGCGACGCGGCCCGTTGACGTTTTTGTGGCGTGGATGGGCGAGCGCGCGTATCCGACGGCGGTGCGCCTGGCACGCGTGCTGCGCGGAGAGAAGCACACGGTCGAGCTGCCGCCCGAGGAGACGAAATTCCGCAAGGCTCTGGAACGCGCGGACAAAATGGGCGCGCGCTACGTTTTGATCATCGGTGAGGACGAAATTGCATCTGATATGCTGACGATTAAGCGCCTCGCGGACGGCAAGCAGGAGAAAATCTCGGAGGAGGCGCTGGTGGATTTTTTCCGTCCTCCAGTGCCGTCGAAGGAAGGGCCGGGAAACTGAAGGTTTGCGCGGAAAATGCGCGAAGGAGGCCACATGGTGACAGAAGCGAGCCGCGAAAAAGTGAGTGTTGTGGGACGGCCGGAGCGCAGCGAGGTGGCGCCGTACTACTTCACTTATATTGATCAGGTTGAAGGCGACGACGTTTTGGGCGCGCTCGAAAGGCAACTCGAAGAGCTGCCGGCGTTTTTCTCTACGATTTCGGAGGAGAAATCGCTGCATCGTTACGCGGCGGACAAATGGAGCATCCGGCAAGTGCTGAGCCACATCAACGACGCGGAAAGGCTTTTTGCATTTCGTGCGTTGTGGTTCGCGCGCGGCTTCGAGACGCCTCTGCCGAGTTTCGATCAGAATGTCGCCGTCGCCGGCGCAGAGGCGGACCGGATTGGATGGGCCGCGCATGTCGAAGAATTTCGGCGCGTGCGCTCGGCCACGATCTCGCTGTTCAGCAATATGCCGTCAAGCGCGTGGACGCGAAGCGGCGTGGCCAGCGATAATCGCTTCACAGTGCGCGCGCTGGCGTTTATCGCGGCGGGGCATCTAACGCACCATGTCAGAATTTTGCGCGAGCGATATATCTAGCAGGTTGCTGAAAAAGTGCTTTCAAGCGTTCAGGGGGTTAAAACCCCTGAAGAAAAGAAGGCATTTATGTCGCGGCTAAAGCCGCGACCCACAAACCATTCGATCTTTTTCAGTAGCCTGCTAGGAGGTTCCGCTTCGCGGATCGTGGATGTTTTTTAGTGGGCTTCCATTTGCAGGACGGCTTCTTTCAATCCGAGAGCCGAAGGGGGATGCGAATTGTTCGATTCGTTGGGTGAGCTGAAGCGGACGGGATATTGCGGTGAGCTGCGCGTCGCGGACGCGGGGCGCAACGTGGTGCTGATGGGCTGGGTGCATCGGCGGCGCGATTTGGGGCAGCTGATTTTTCTCGACTTGCGCGACCGCGCGGGAATCTGCCAGGTGGTGTGCAACCGCGACCAGTATTCGGAGGCGCACGCGAAGGCGGACGAAGTGCGTCCGGAATACGTAGTGGCCGTGGAGGGGCGCGTGTTCCGGCGGCAGCGGCCGAATCCGGAGCTGGCGTCGGGCGACGTGGAAGTGATGGCGATGCGCGTTCACATTTTGAATAACGCGAAGACGCCGCCGTTTCAAATCGAGGACGAGACGAACGCGAACGAGGAGACGCGGCTGCGCTACCGCTATCTCGATTTGCGGAGGCGCAAACCGCATCGCAACATCGCGCTGCGGCATCGCGTGGTGTTCGAGATTCGCAAGGCGCTCGATGACTTAGGCTTCTACGAAATCGAGACGCCGATGCTGACGCGTTCGACTCCTGAGGGCGCGCGCGATTATCTGGTGCCCAGCCGGATTCATCACGGGCAGTTCTACGCGCTGCCGCAGTCGCCGCAAATCTTCAAGCAGATTTTAATGATCAGCGGGATGGACCGCTATTTTCAGATTGTGCGGTGCTTCCGTGACGAGGATTTGCGCGCCGACCGTCAGCCGGAATTCACGCAGCTCGACTTGGAGATGTCGTTTCCACGGCAGCAGGACATTTTCGAAGTGATTGAACGCGTGATGGAGCGCGCGATTGGTGTCATTGGCGCGCAGGTCCGCCGGCCGTTTCGCCACATGCAATATAAGGATGCGATACGGCGTTACGGTTCGGACAAGCCGGACATGCGCTTCGGCATGGAATTGCAGGACGTGACGAAATTCTTCGAGCCGGCGCGCGAGACGTTTGGTTTCGAGGGGAATGTTTACGCGCTTGTTGCGCAGGGCGCGGCGGCATGGTCGCGCAAGCAGCTTGACGAATTGGGCGAGTTGGGCAAGGGCGCTGGCGCGAAAGCGATTTACACGATTAAAGTCACGCCCGAGGGAGTTACGTCGTCGCTCGATAAAACTTTGGGCGCGGATGCGGTGACAAATTTGGCGAAGAGTCTGGGAGCCAAACGCGGCGATTTGATCGTCGCGTTGGCGGCGAAAGAGCAAATCCCGGGCACGGATTCCGCCGCGCTGGTGGCGGGACAAGTGCGTTTGCGTCTTGCAGAACAATTGAACTTGATGGCGAAGGACCGCTGGGAATTTCTGTGGGTCACCGGCTTTCCGCTTTTCGAATGGAGTGAGACGGACAAGCAATGGGTGAGCGCGCAGCATCCGTTCACGGGGATTGTCGAGGAGGATTTGGAGAAGCTCGAAAGCGCGCCAGGCGAAGTGCGTTCGAAGGGCTACGATTTGGTGTTGAATGGTGTCGAGCTCGGGTCGGGCAGCATTCGAATTCACCGCCAGGATGTGCAGGCGCGCGTGTTCAAGGCGCTGGGGCTTTCGGACGAGACGGCGCGGCAACGATTCGGGTTTTTTCTCGATGCGCTGACGTATGGCACGCCGCCGCATGGCGGAATCGCGCTGGGGATCGATCGCATGGTGGCGCTCTTCGCGGGAGAAAAATCGATTCGCGAAGTGATCGCGTTCCCGAAGACAACTGCGGCACAGGATTTGATGGCCGAGTCGCCGAGCAACGTCGACGACGACCAGCTCGACCAGCTGGGAATCCAGATTAAGCCCAAGGAAAAACCGACCGCGAGCGGGGCATAGACCTAGAATGCTTCGGCGCGCGATTCGCGAAGATCGCAATCCTTTTAGCATCTTTGGGTTTACACCGGGCTTTCAACGGCTGCTGATTTTTGTACGTTGGACCAGCTATAAATGTCCGCACTGCGGGCATGTGTTCCGGAGGGATTTTTGGCCTGGGTCGGTAAGGCTCGGAAGCGGGCAACGCACATGCCAAGAATGCGGAACGCTATTCGATGACGGTTCTCGTGAATGGCCTGAGCTCGCTTTTGAGAGCAAGCTGAGATTGTTTCTTCCGCCTCTTGCTATCGGGATCTGGTGTGGATTTCTGGCTGCAGCGGTCGCATCACTTTACATTGGTCCCAGAGACGAACATAGCTGGGGAGTGGTGTTTTTTGTATCTGCCGTAGGCCTTATGCCGGCGATCGCTTGGTCGCCAGTCCCTTTGACGCGAATGATCTATTCCATTCACCGATATAAAGCGCGCGGCGATAGGGATGCGAGATGAGCCGGATACGGATACTGCCGGAGAATATGGCGAATAAAATTGTAGCCGAAGAGCTTTTTAGGGGGTCGGAGCTTTAGCTCCGACATTCCTGGTTATATATGAAAGGGCTTTAGCCCCTGAAGCGGAGATGAGTAGGCTCACCCACAGAACCGCTCCTCAATGCACATACTTTGTGACCACAAAAATCTGGGAGAATCGCGAGCTGTTCCGGGTGCAGGAGAACGCCGAGATTCTGCTGGAGTGTCTGCTGAAGTATCGGGACCGGGCGGCATATCTTCTGCATGAATTTGTAATTATGCCCGATCACATCCACATTCTTCTGACTCCTGGCGACGAATGCACGCTTGAGAAGGCGGTGCAGTTTATTAAAGGCGGAAGTTCTCGCGCCATTCATCTGAAGCGAGAACAAAGAATGCAGATCTGGCAGCCGGGATTCCACGAATGGACTGTGCGGAACAAGGAAGACTATGAAAGCAAGCGTGGCTACATTTGGCAAAATCCAGTGCGTCGAAAACTGGCAGATAGGCCGGAGGAATGGATTTTCGGCTCGGCTTGCGGCAAATATCGACTTGACCCCGTACCAGAAAAACTGAAGGATGGCTTCAGGGGCTAAAGCCCCACAGCTAGCGTTGCTGTTATGTCGGAGCTGAAGCTCCGACCCCCTAAGGAGTTCCATCGCGGATGAGCCGCATACGGATACTGCCGGAGAATGTGGCGAATAAAATTGCGGCGGGGGAGGTTGTCGAGCGGCCTGCGTCGGTGGTGAAGGAGTTGGTCGAGAATTCGCTGGACGCGGGCGCGAAATCGGTGCGCGTGGAAGTGGAATCGGGCGGGAAGCGGCTGATTCGCGTGACCGACGATGGCTCCGGCATGCTGCACGACGATGCGCTGCTGGCGTTTGAGCGGCACGCGACTTCGAAGTTGCGCACTGCCGATGATTTGCTCTCGATTG
>Ga0070730_10004615_pt1 | contig 12025 bp, 10 predicted proteins | sample Coa_R1_3_FD_66447 | JGI IMG/M metagenome (GOLD analysis project Ga0070730, IMG submission 66447) | Surface soil microbial communities from Centralia Pennsylvania, which are recovering from an underground coalmine fire - Coalmine... | ecosystem: Environmental > Terrestrial > Soil > Unclassified ... | reverse complement strand
GAGCTCGCGCTAGGGATTCTAGCCTGTCGCGCGGCAAAATTCCAGCATGGATGCTCCCGAAGGCCGAGATGTCATTTGGAATCGGATCCCTGACGAAATAGCATTCGCCCCCGCGAAAGAAAAAATCCGGTGTCCACGGGACTCCTCAAAAATCGTCAAGTCAAACTTCAATGATATTTCTTCGAGAATTGTATCTCTTGATTTTTAATAGTAAGATACCTCCCATTTGGGATTGGAGAGGGCATAGCCTCCGCCCGCCTGCCGATGGCTGAAGCGCGACACGAACACGCAGGGCCCCGTCCAGAGCAGGACCTCACCGGCATGATGGTGGGCCGGTTTGCCATCCGGTCGTGCCTGGGGACGGGAGGCATGGGTGAAGTTTACCGCGCCGACGACACCACGTTGAAGCGGCAGGTCGCACTGAAGCGCCTGGCGCCCCACCTGCGCACGGACAAAAGCTATCGCCAGCGTTTCCTGAAGGAAGCGGAGCGCGCTTCGTCACTCTCGCACCAGCACATTGCGGGGATTTACGACGTCATGGAAGAGAAGGGCGAGCCCTTCCTGGTGATGGAGTATGTTGAGGGCGCCAATTTGCGCGCGCGTTTACACGCGCCGCTGCCGCTGGACGAATTCTGGAATATCGCTCTCCAATCGGTTGAAGCCCTGGTGGCGGCCCACGGGAAACAGATCATACACCATGACATCAAGCCGGAAAACATCATGCTCACGCCCGCCGGGCATGTGAAGATTCTTGACTTCGGCGTTGCCAAACGGCTCCGGCACACAGATCCACTGGCCGTGACGGAAACGAACGAGCCTCGCACCGGCGGGTTGAGCGGGACGCCCGCTTATATGGCGCCGGAAGTGTTGCTCGACAAAGACGCAGACGGCCGCTCAGACATTTTTTCGCTGGGCGTCGTTTTCTATGAAGCGCTCGCCGGCCACCATCCTTTCCAGGGTCCCAATTTGGTGACCACCACCGATCGCATCCTTCATGAAGTTCCGCCGCCCGTCAGCGCAGCCAACCCGCAAGTGCCGGCGGAACTCGCGCGCATTGTAGACAAGATGTTGGCGAAAAATCCTGAGGAGCGTTACCCGAGCGCCGCAAATCTCCTGGCTGATTTGCGCCGGGTGAAACGCGGCGAGCCGGCCTTATGGATGACTCCGCCGTCGATTAAGAGAACGACTCGACCAGTACACTGGGGGCGCATTATCCCGGCGGCAGTTTTACTCGCCGTCGTAGCCGGCATCGTTTTCGCATGGCGGCACAATAAACTGAGCGTACCGACTCCGGCCAGCATCCCGGAACAAAAGAATCTTGCGGTCCTGCCGTTCCAGGCCATCGGCGGAGACCCGCAGAGCCAGATTTTTTGCGACGGACTGACCGCGACACTGACCGCACAACTAACCCAGTTGACTGCCACTCACGCGCTGCAAGTGGCTCCGGCCAGCGAGGTTTGGTCGAAGAAGGTAACAAGCGCTGATACGGCCCGGCAAGAGCTGGGAAGCAATCTGATCCTGGCTGGGACTTTGTACCGGTCGGGAGATAAATTGCGCTTGAATATCGCACTGGAGGATGCGACCACACGCCGGCAACTTCGAGCAACCACAATTACGGCCGGCATGGCGGACCCTTTCGCAGTCCAGGACCAGGCAGTTGAGGGCGTGGTGCGGATGCTCGAACTCGAATTACAGCCGCCGGAGCGCGGCGCCCTGGAAGCTCACGGCACCACACAACCTGAAGCCAATGACTTCTACCTTCAGGGTCGCGGATACTTGCAGGATTATCAAAAACCGGAAAACATCGACAACGCGATCACGGTTTTTCATCACGCCCTGGAAAAGGACCCTCAATACGCTCAGGCGTATGCCGGATTGGGCGAGGCTTATTGGCGGAAGTACGCCCTGAACAAGGACGGCAATCTCGTCGCCCAGGCGGGCGACGCCTGCGCCCGCGCCGTCGCACTACAAGACCAGCAGTCGGCCGGCCACACTTGCCTGGGTATGGTCTATGAAGGAGCCGGCAAATACGAACAGGCTGCAAAGCAATATCAACGGGCCGTGGAACTGGAGCCCACGAACGACGCTGCCACTGGAGGCCTGGCTTCAGCTTATGAAGACTTGGGAAATCTTGCCGAGGCTGAGAAAACCTACCGCCGTGCCATCAGCCTGAGGCCCAACTACTGGGCGCCCTACAACTGGCTGGGCGTGTTCTACTACAACCACGCGCGTTATGACGAAGCGGCGAAAATGTTCTCCCAGGTCGTATCGCACGCGCCAGATAATTTCCACGGTTATACGAACCTGGGCGGTATTTACCTGCTGCAGGGCCGCCTCAATGACGCCATTACTACTCTCCAGCGGTCGGTTGCCATCCGCCCCACGTACCAGGCACGGTCCAATCTGGCTACCGCGTTTTTCCAATTACGCCGATTTTCCGAAGCGGCGCGCCAATACGAAGAGGCGCTGAAACTCAACGACCGGGATTATGAAGTGTGGGGAAATCTCGGTGATGCTTATTACTGGGCTCCTGATGAGCGTGACAAGGCGCCGGTCGATTACAAGAAGGCGATTGCACTCGCCGACCAGGATCTGCAGGTGAATCCGCGCGATGCCAAGGCGCTTGGATATCTGGCCAGCTACCATGCCATGCTCGGTGAAAAAGCGGCGGCGTTGTCCAATGCCCGCCAGGCGCTGGCGCTCGCTCCGCGAGACCAGGAGGTCTTGTTCAATCTCGCCCTTGCGTATAACCAGCTCGGCGACACTGACCGGGCCATTGAGTTTGTGGATAAAGCGCTGGCTGGAGGGCTTTCTCCCACGACCCTACGGAACACACCGAATTTCGATGCGCTTCGCGATAGCCCAAAGTTTCAGGCTGTTTTGAAAAAACACTGACAAAAAAGGAGGACGGAAAAATGTCAACGGGTAGATTTCAAAGTTTTGTCTTAAGGTTTGCTGTTGTTTCTGGCATGGCAATTTCTCTTACGCAGTGTTCCCAACCGCAGGTCGTGAAGCCTCCCCTCAGTTCCAATCCATTTCCATGCGGCGCACCAAGAACCGTACACGTTAAAACCCAGATCGATACTCCAGGTGCTAATCCTGAATTCGTGGTTTTGTGCCAAAACGATGCGATTATATGGGATAAAGACCCAGGCACACACGTGGACCATTTCACCGTAACCTTTAAATCGGTGACGCCGCTAAAGGGCAATGATGGCAACCCCAAGTCAACTTTTTCTAACAACCCAAACGATTCAAACGGCACAGCGGGGGACGCAGGCTTGTCAGACACACAAACCTACGCATATTACAAATATAGTATCGATGTGGTAGGAGATGATGCAAACCATACTCATCATCCCTACGACCCTGGGGTGATCATTGTGAAGTAAAGATCGTACCTCGGACGCGGCCGCGGCCAATTCCTCCGGGGAGAAAACTGTAAACTGTCAACTATCGACTGTTACTCATGATTGACCGCGCTCAGGTGGCCGCCGTTTTGGCTGACCTGGTGAAAATTGAATCCATCAATCCTGAGTTGGTGGCGGGTGGAAGTGGCGAGGCCGGGATTGCCCGCTACGTCGCCAACTTCCTCCGTGCTGCCGGATTGAAAACCCACGTGCAGAAGTTAGGGCGCAACCGGGCGAATGTTTTGGGCGTGCTTCGCGGACGGGGCGGCGGGCGGAGCTTGATGCTGAACGGCCACCTGGACACCGTGGGCGTGGCGGGAATGGAGAATCCATTTTCAGCGCGGGTTGAGGCGGGCAGATTGTACGGGCGTGGTGCGCAGGACATGAAGGGCGGAATCGCCGCAGCCCTGCTTGCGGCCGCGACTCTGGCCGCGGAATCACGACTGCGCGGCGACCTGGTGGTTGCGGCCGTGGCTGACGAGGAACACCAGAGCATGGGCACGCGCGCGCTGATCGAAGAAATCAAAACCGACGCCGCCATCATAATGGAGCCTACGGAACTGGAAGTGGCCACCGCGCACAAGGGGTTCGCGTGGGCCACGGTTGAGACCGTGGGCAAGGCGGCCCACGGCAGCCGTCCCCAGGACGGTGTGGACGCCATCGCCATGATGGGCCGCGTACTGGCCGGGATTGAAAATCTTGAGACAAAGTTGGAAGCGGCGGCCGGGCATCCTCTGCTCGGGTGCGGCTCCGTCCACGCATCAATTATTTCCGGCGGCCAGGAACTTTCCAGCTACCCCGCCCATTGCCGGTTAAGCGTGGAGCGTCGCCTGCTTCCGGGGGAGGACGCTTCCACCTTCGAGCGCGAGATCGACGAGATCATTTCGCAACTTGGGCGGCAAGATAAGAAATTCCGCGCCCGCATCGTGATGGGTTACTCCGCGCTGGCTCTTGAGACGGCGAGGGAGTGTCCCATCGCGCAAACCCTCCTGGGCTGCGCGCGTAAAATTGTGGGAGCGTCGGCAAAATTCGGGGCGCAGAGTTTTTGGACGGACGCGGCGTTGCTCAACGAGGCCGGAATTGCCAGTGTGTTGTTTGGCCCGGGAGGCGAGGGGCTGCACTCCACGGATGAATACGTTCTGTTGGAAGACGTCGCTCTCTGCGCGGAGACGCTGGTGGAATGCGCCAAAGAGTTTTGTGAGTCTTGATGCATCTGGTTCAAAACTCATCCTGCGCCTTCCGTCGTCGCTGTGCTGCCGAGACCACCGGACTCGCAATTCGTGTTAGACTCTTATCGTTTTGAGAAGGAAGTGGAGCCGGTATGGACACAACATATACTCCGGGAGACACAGTTCCAACATCGGGCATCTATCAGGTTATACATGAACCAGGAGAGAATAAAAAACCTCATGAAGTTATAGCCCTGCAAGGAGAACTGTTTCCTGTCTGTCGCACATGTCTGCGCGAAGTCAAATTCAAATTATTGAAGGCCGCAAACCACATCAGGCAGGACGATTCATTCTAGCAATTAGTTGAAAGAGTCTTCCGGCGCGATGCAGCGACGGGCTTACCCCACAACAACGACAATGCTTGAGACTTGGGATGGCAGTGTCCCGATTGAGTCGGGAAGTGTTTTGCCGACGCTACGCATCTATTCAATGGCTCACGCAAGCCGCCCCCTTCCCAAAGCGAGTAAAAAGGTTACAAAAACGAGTGAAAGATGCTGCTTGGTACCGGTCAGAAACTGGTCCAACTCGCTGGATTTCAACCAGATATATCCAAGCCAGTTTATTGGTTGTAAAAGTGCTCTATATAAATCTCGCATAGGAGTTTCAAGGGGAATCATACACGCGATTTTATGGAAGAGCCCGCTAAACACAACCCTACTCTCGACGAGTTAAAAAACTATAAGGAGAACAACAATGTTTAAAGGGAAGCCTCGACAAATAATTTTATTGGGTATAACAGCGGTTTTATTGGTCGCCTCCGGGTGGATTATCAGTTGCGGAGGGAACTCCACCACGTCGTCATCGACCCCGGCCATGACGGGCGCCATCACGACAACTCTCACTGACCCGCCCACCTGCACGGCGTCTTACGACCATGTTTGGGTGACGGTGACCAAAGTGACGGCCAACATATCCAGCACGGCTGCCCCGACCGACAGCGGCTGGCAAACCCTGGTGGACCTGACCAGCAGTCCCAAGCAGGTTGACCTGCTAAGCCTGGCTTCAACCACTTGCTTGCTCAGTCAGTTGGGTTCGACCAGCGGATTGCCGCCGGGCGACTATCAACAAATTCGTCTCTATCTTCTGAGCAACACCGCCACCAGCGGACCTTCCCCGAACGCCTGCGGGAACAATAATGGATTCAACTGCGTGGTTCCGAAGGGTGGCTCCGCCCAGGAACTGCTGTTGAGCAGCGAAGCACAGACCGGACTGAAAATTCCTCCTGGACAGATCGCCGGAGGCGGCATCAACCTGACGGCCGGACAGTCCGCCGACCTTAATATCAACTTTGACGCATGCGCCTCCATTATTTTACAGGGCAACGGCCAGTATCGTTTGAAGCCCACGCTGAACGCCGGCGTGGTGTCAGTGAACAGCAATTCCATCAGCGGAAAAGTGGTGGACAGCAACTCAAATCCCATTGCCAACGCGGTGGTGCTTGTGGAGCAACCGGACACCGGCGGGATTGACCGTGTGATCGACGCCGGGTTAACGGCTTCGGACGGCACGTTTATCTTCTGCCCGCTTCCGCCCGGCAACAACAGTGGGAAGTTCGATGTGGTGGTGGATGCGACCACAACCACCGCTCTGGTGACCACGGTGTATGGCGCCACAGTGGCGTTGAATGTGCCCGTAGGGACGGCGCTGAATAACATTCCGCTGGTTTCTGAGGGCACGGGGACAGCGCTCACAATTCCCTGGTCTACGATCACGGGGCAAGTTACCAGCGACACGGTGGCGGACATTACGCTCTCGCCTTTGCAGCCGGCCACAGGAGGAGGCTCAACCGTTCAGGTGACTGTTCCGGCCTTTGCCGTAAGTGCACAGCCGCCAACGTTTACAACCTCCACTACGCCTACACCTTCAGCGCCCGCTTGCCCGGCGGGAACGGACTGCTCCAACTATTCATTGATGGTTCCTTCAGGCAATCCGCAGGTGGGGGCCTTCAGCAGCGGTTCAATCAGTTACGCAGCCCCGGCGGCGCCTCCGGTAACTTACAGCCTGAACGCGACCACGGGTAATTGCACCACTTCCACTCCCAGCCCGGCGACGGCGGGTTCCATCACCGTGACGCCGGCGGCCACCACAAATGTGAGCACCGTGCTGGCCTTCACGGGTTGCACAGCGCCCTAGTTGAACTGCGCTTAACCTCTTGTGTGTCCCCGCCACTCAAAGTGGCGGGGACATGCCGGAGCGCAGCGCAGACACCACGAAGAGGGATGAGCCGGACGACGGAAACATCGAGCGAAAAAGCAATCGGTTTTAGACAGGGCACGCGCGAAAACGATAAAGATTCAATTTTTCAGAATGGCAACGAGCAGATTATGTCTCAGCCTCCAAAGAGCGCGAGTTATCAAATCTTGGCTGCTCCTTTAGGGGGCCGCTAAATACTGCTTGCAAGGGGGATTACCGGCATAGTACTATGCCCGAAAGGATTTACCTCAACCTTAAAGCAGGAGACAAAAACGTGGCAAGAGCGAGCCGGACCAAGGGATTCAGCATGATAGAGCTTATCATTGTTATCGCCATCATCATGATTATGGCGGCGGCGGCAATTCCTTTGCTGGGGCCCACACTGCAAAATTATAGATTGAGGGGCGACGCTAGGAACATTGCAAGCTTACTGGCGCTGGCTCGGATTCGGGCAGCGTCAGATTTCACTCGTGCGGAAGTATGTTTCGATTTTGCCGGGGGCATCTGTACCCCCACCTCCCAGCCCAACACGTACCAGGTCGAGTTGTGGAATAAGACCACCAACGCCTTTGCGCCCGAGCCCGGGACTTTTCCCCAAGCATTATCCAAGGGCGACTTCTTCCCTGCTAATTCTGTTCTCACCGCTCAAGGAATCCCGCCAACGGGCGGCCAGACCACCATCGGGCAAGGCACGGGGGTCCCTGGCCCACCTGTTGCCAGCGTCCAGATTATTTTTAATTCCCGAGGTATCGCCATCGACCCCGTCACGTTGAACCCAGTCGGGACCGATGCCATCTACATTTCCAACACTACGGCATACTGCGCGGTTACGGCGTCTCTTGCCGGCCAGACGGCAACGTGGAGATATGTCAGCAATGCCTGGTCTCAGATGTAAGGCGGGAAGGAATTGAGAGGAACAATGGCACATAAACCCATGACGACACAGAATGAAAGGCGCCACGATGAGCGCGGCTTGACACTGATTGAAACCATGATCGCCGCCGCCATTTTGCTGATTGTGGTCGTGGGAGTTTTAAACTTATTCACCATGGCGATCACCACCAACCAGCAGCAAGGGAATATTGCGACTCGAACCACCGAGTACGCTCAGGACAAGATGGAGCAGTTGATGGCGCTCAGCTTTAATGACAGAACCAGTAATACCACCGTCTTTCCCGTCACACCCACAGGCGGCACGGGCCTCGTTTCCGGCGGTTCTATTCCCCCCGCCGCGCCGCTGGCCGGATATGTGGATTATCTCGACGAAAATGGAAACCTATTGACGGGGGTAGCGGGAGCTTCTTATGTCCGCCAATGGCAAATCGCTCGCGTCCCATCCGGGTTGCAATTGACCTCTGGTGTGGTGGGAGGTGGAGGGTCACAAACAGTGGGCGTCACCGCTTTTACCGGGGGGATGTATGCCGGGAATAACCTGATAATTGACCAGGGGCTGGCTGTTCAGGAAACGGTCACCCTCATGGCAGCGACCGTGAGCCCCCCCACGATCACCGCGTCGTTCCTGAATACTCACCTGGCGGGTGCGTCGGTTGGCGCAATTTCAAAGACGATTACCGTGGTGGTCACATCCAAGGTGCCGGGTGTTGTGCAGGGTGTACCTCCTTCCACGACAGTGGTTGCCATTAAATCGGCCGGAATGTAACCCGTGGGCAAGGCGGTCTGCTATGGATCTTTTTGTTTATGTCAACTTGCTGCGGAGTGGATGGGCCTTGCGCACCTCCGCCTTCGCCGTTCAGGCCGATGTGAGTGAAAAGGAGGCTGAGATGATTGGAAAAGCTCCAAAGTCGCGACGAGGCGCCCGACGCGGCGACGGGTTTTCCTTGATCGAGTTGATGATCAGCGTCGCCATTCTGCTGGTGATTACCGGCGCAACTCTCAGTATCATGTCGAGCTATCAAAAGACCTACGGAACCACCCAGTTGAAGGCTGATATGTTCATGAGCTTGAGGGGCGTCAGCGAGCTCATGGCCCAGGAGATTGGGCAGGCAGGCGTGGCGAGCTTATATCTTCCTCCCCAAGCCGGGCCCACATTGTCCGCGGGCGTCGTGGGGGGCATCGCGACAAATGTACCTGTCTCCTCTGCCAGCGGGATGTTCGTGGGGGAAAATCTGTTAATTGACACAGGGGCTCCGCAAGAAACGGTCACCCTCACGGCAGTAACCCTCGGGCCCCCTGACTCCATTACCGCAATGTTCCAGAACTCTCACAACGTCGGCGCGCCAATCAACATTCAAGGAGTTTTCCGTAATGGCTTGATGACTTCTTCCACCGCAACCCAGTTGCGAATGTTCGGCGACATAAACGCGGACGGCACCCTTGTATACGTTCATTATGATTGTAATACGGTGGCGGGAACGTTGACCCGATCGGTAACAATTGTCACCCCCACCATGACGACGAGCAACGCGGGGCAAACCCTGCTGAATAATCTCTGGCCCAACCCGGGCGGCACGCCTTGTTTCCAATACACGACTGTGACGACGGTGAATGGACCTTACACTTTTGTGACCAATGTAGGGGTTACCCTCAGCGTTCGGAGCCAGCAAAAGGATCTTGTCACGCATGATTATTTGACCATGACAAAATCCTTTATGAACCTGGTGCCGCGAAATGCTTTGACAGGGGTGGAGCTGGCCAATAGCAATCTCATACAGTTTCTTCAGCCCACGCCTGCGCCCCTGAAGGTAGCCCCGCCGCTTCCCTAGGGGATCGAGCGAATACCGAAACAAAAAGAGGTCTTCTTATGAATCATTCATGCACTTGCAGGAAATCTGAACCAGGCGTGGCCCTGATTCTCGCCATGCTCACCATCCTGGTGCTGACGGTATTGGCAGCCTCCATTGTTTTTGTATCACAGTCGCAAATCTGGACGTCTCTTAATTACCGCCTCACCACGCAAAGCCGCTATGCGGCTGAGGCCGGGGTGCAGCAAACAATGAACTGGATGATCAACAATTACACTCCCCCCGCTTCTCCCTTTCCTACGGCCTACAACACAAGCACCATGCCAGTAACCTACAACGGTAGTCCGGTGGTGCTTTCGGCCGTTCCCAGCAGTGCCCCCAACTACCCCGATGCGACGCAACAGACCAATTACAAGGCTGCTTTGTCCGCCCAGCCTCTCACCGGAGTCGCCAATGAAACTTTTTCAACTTACGCGACCCTCCTGAGCATGCAAGGCGTGCCGCCGGCTTTTCCAGGTTTACCGACCGTCACCGTTCAAACCTGGCAAATTACTTCCCAGGGAAACATCGCTTTCCTCGGCGGAACTCGCAACGCGCAGGTGCAAGTGGTGGCAACCTTCCAGAGACCAATGGTCGCTATGTTTGCCAACGCGCTTTTTGGCACAGGAACGGCATGCCCCACTATGAAGCTCGCAGGCGGCGGCATAACCGACAGCTATGATTCCAGTCTGGGGACCTACCCTGCAGGCCAAATGAACAGTGGCGGAAACGTAGGGACTGACGGAGGCTTGACTCTTAGTGGTTCAGGTACGACGGTGAACGGCACCTTTACGGATTCGCCAACGGATCCCTGCTCCCCTGCCCTGTCGACCAGCAGCGGTGGAACAATTACAGGTGGAACAATAACAGCCCCTGAACAATACACATATCCCACGCCTCCTCCGCCAAACCCCATGCCCCCGACAACAAATCAAAAGATCGATAACAAGGGGTGTGACACGGGCGGATTATCCCTTCCCGGCAGTGGATGCACCACTGTCACTGCGGGAACGGACGAGGTGCTGGCCTCCGCGAACCCCCCGACCGGTCCTGTGGGAGGCCCAGCGTTGTACGGCAACCTCGGATTTAGTAATTCTTCTAATACAATCGAACTTGTTGCGGGAACCTATAATGTCAACAGCCTCTCTCTGGGCAGCGGTGTTACTCTTAAAATAGACTCGTGCCCGGTAGTTTTAAACCTTGCCGGGCAGTCGATAAGTTCTCCGAACCCCGTGCTGGACATGTCCGGCGGAACGCTGGCGAGCGGCTTCCCCCCGAGTTGTTTCGAGATCGTTTATGGTGGGACCGCCCCGATTATATTGTCCGGCGGGACGTCGGCTGCAGGGATCGTCTACGCTCCCAATTCGGCCATAAAATTCACTGGCGGGTCGAGCTGGTTTGGGGCCGTGATCGGAGCATCCATTGATGATACCGGCGGCACCCAAGTGCACTATGACCGGACCTTGGGGACTAAGATGTATATGGCTGGAAATTGGGTTCCTCTGGGCTTTAGTTGGAGCAAGTTCTAGCGTTCTGTTCAGCCTAAACATTTGCACTCGCCCGTGCCCCTCACCCGGCGCATGACCACCCCCTCACCTGTCCGTCTACTGACGGACACCCTCTCCCCCAAGGGGTAGAGGGTGGCTCGCCTAGGCGAGACGGGTGAGGGGGTCAGCTTTCGCCGGTGAACACATTGGGTAGAAGAGAAGACACTTGGCACAGAACCTTTTCCACAAAAATCTCCGGGTCCTGCAGCACCATGCCGTTCGGAAACCGCGCCACTGCGTAGCCCTGTTGCTTTAAATACTGTTCGCGGGTCTGGTCCTTGAGTGCCTGACTGGGCTGCGAATGAATGCTTCCGTCGAGCTCGATCACCAGGCGTCTTTCGGCGCAGCAGAAATCGACCACATAATTTCCAACGGAGTGCTGGCGCCGAAACTTAAAACCTTTAAGCCGTAACTTTCGCAAAAGGTACCAAGCGCGGGCTTCCGCCTCGGTTGCCGTTTGACGTAAGACCCGACCACGTTCAATCCGCGCTGGGCTGCGGTCGCGATGGCTGGCGGAGACTCGGGGTTTTGCAGAGCGTTCCCTTTTGCGCATGAGGCACCCCCTCACCCGTCCCGCAAACGCGGGACACTCTCTCCCCCAAGGGGGCGAGGTCTAATATAATCGACGCTGTGCTCTCACCCCAAGAGGGGCGCGGGGATTGTATATGTTTAAGCGAGACAGGGTACTAGCGAAGGTAGCGAAAGCCATAGAGCCTTCGATCGTTGAAAGTGAAAGAAGCACGCCGCCGGACATCGGCTTTTTGATCGAACCTCGGACCCTGTCCGCTATACGGGCAGACGATGGTTACCTGGTCGCCCACCGCAAGATCCATGGAGAGAGCCACTGCCACGCCGCCCTTGGAAACGTCCTCGGTTTTCGTAATTTCTTCAACTCCATTTGCATT
>Ga0070730_10004614_pt1 | contig 12026 bp, 8 predicted proteins | sample Coa_R1_3_FD_66447 | JGI IMG/M metagenome (GOLD analysis project Ga0070730, IMG submission 66447) | Surface soil microbial communities from Centralia Pennsylvania, which are recovering from an underground coalmine fire - Coalmine... | ecosystem: Environmental > Terrestrial > Soil > Unclassified ... | reverse complement strand
TCACGGCGCCCACCAGGCAGTTGTGCTCCTGCACGGAGCCGGTGATCAGGTGCGCATTGGCTTCGAGGCGTTGCGCCAGCATGCTGCGTGGGTCGCGGTGGCCGGGCTGATCCTCGACGATGAAATCCTGCGGGAACAACTGCAGCACCATGCGGTCCTCGCGAAGTTGCACCTTCCACACGCGGTCGAGCGCGCGGTTCACATCGCGCTGCTCGATTTCGCGCGGGCGCCCCAGTTCGATGCGGCTGCGGCTGTTGGCGCCGCGCACGGTGGTGCCGCCGAACCCGATAGTGGCGGCGTCAATCGAAATCTGCGCGCTCGATTCCGCCTGGCGAAGGACTTCCAGCAGGGAATCGGTCACCGCATTTTGATCGGCGATGCGGCCCTTCACCCAGCCATGCGACGCGCACACGCCATGCCCGAGGAAGCGCAGACGCTCGTTTTCAACCAGGCACACCGCGAGACGCGTGCGGCTGCTGCCGATATCGAGACCGACGGCGGGAAATGCTTTCTGGCTCATGGCTCCCGTGTCCCCGCCGTGATGCGGTCGTCGAGACGCAGATCGAACGCCCGCACGTTCGCCGAGTGCCGCTGAATCTCGGGATAGTGGTCCAGAAAATTCTGCATGCGCGCCGCGAAATTCTGATTACCCATCACCAATTCGAGGGCGTGTCCTTCAACTCGCGTGACGATGATCAGATTCTGGGAGTCCGCCGCGTTCACCTCGGAAATGTCTTTGCCCAATGCGCCCAGGTCATCCAGGAGCCGCAGCATAGCGTTCACGCGCTGACGGCGTTCGAGTTCCGTCTGATCTTCGGTGATGCCGGCCAGTACGGGAAACGTGAAGCTCGATTGCGGGGGCGGCTCGAGCAGTACGCCCTCGGCGTCGATCAGCATGACGCGCGCGCCGCGGCCGTGCGGAAGGGGAATGTTCACGAAGGCGACCGGCTTGCGCTCCTGAATCCGCACGGCAATCTGATTGGGCCAAATGCGCGCGATGGAAGCGTCTTCGACCCAGTCGACCGCCAGCAAGCGCCGCCGTCTTTCCGCGATCGGCATCAGGAAGACGCTGCGGCCGAAATCCGCGTTGAACGTCGCCAGCACGCGCGTGCGCGAGGCATGCGCGACACCAGCCATCGAAAGCCCCAGGCTTTGCTGATCGGGTGACGCCAGCGCGAATCGCGGATCGGACACGACAAACTGCCGCACCTTGCGCTCGGCGTAGAGCACGACGGCCAGCGCGATGCCTGCCAGCGCCACGTTCATCCACAAGCGCCACCGAATCCCCTTGTTCTGCTCCGATTTCGCCATACTATTCGCGCGCCTTCGCCCCTTTTCCGGTCTCGCCCGCTGAAGCGGCCTCGATACGTTCCAACAACTGATCGCCCGCCTGCCACACGTTCCCGGCCCCCAGCGTCAGTACGGCATCGCCCGGTTCAACGCGCGCCAGAACCGCGTCGACCGCGCGACCGATTGTTCCGACGTACTCGGCCGAGCGATGCCCGAACTGCCGGATGCGCTCGACCATCGCCTCCGCGGTCACGCCCTCGATCGGTTTCTCCGACGCGGCGTAGATATCGAGCACGTACAGGCGGTCGGCTTGCATGAACGAGCGCGCGAATTCATCCATCAAGTGAAAAGTGCGCGTGTAGCGGTGCGGCTGAAAAATGACGTGTACCTTCTTATATCCGCAGAGGCGCGCGGCCGCGAGCGTGGCGCGAATCTCGGTTGGGTGATGGCCGTAATCGTCGATGACCGTGATGTCGCGCCTGGTGCCGCGAATCTGAAAACGCCGGTCCACGCCGTTGAACAGGGCAAGTCCGGCGCGAATCATGTCGGGCGCGACCTTGAGTTCGAGGGCCACGCCGACTGCGGCCAGAGCGTTCAGCACGTTGTGCTCGCCGGGCACGCCGAGGTGGAAGACACCCAGATCATTGCCGTGTGAGCGCACGCGGAAGTCGCTGGCAAACGGACCGCAATTCACTTCCACGGCCTCGATGTTGGCCTGCGCGCTGCGCCCGTAGGTTATCATGCGCCGCTTCACTGCCGGCAGAATACTCTGCACGTTTTCATCCGCCAGACAGAGGATAACCGCGCCGTAGAACGGGACTTTATTGACGAACTCAATAAATGCCGCGCGGATGTCATCGAGCGACGCATAGCAGTCCAGATGCTCGCGATCGATATTGGTGACGACGGCCAGAATCGGGGCGAGTTTCAGAAACGAGCGGTCGCTCTCGTCCGATTCCACCACCAGGAAATCGCTCTTGCCCACGCGCGCGTTGGCGCCGCCCATAGTGCCGACCTTGCCGCCGACCACGACCGTGGGATCGAGCCCGGCGTAATTCAGCACCGTGGCCACCATCGATGTGGTAGTGGTTTTTCCGTGGCTGCCCGCTACTGCGATGCCGTACTTGAGGCGCATCAGCTCAGCCAGCAACTCGCCGCGCGGGATGACGGGCATCTGCAGGCGCCGGGCTTCTTGCACCTCCGGATTCTGTTCATCCACGGCGGAGCTGACGACGAGCGCCTTCGCGCCAGCGACGTTGGACGCGCGGTGGCCTTCGTAAATGGTGGCGCCGAGCTTCGCCAGGCGATCGGTGACCGGCGTGAGCTTGAGGTCGGAACCGGAGATGGTGTAACCCAGGTTGAGGAGCACTTCGGCAATGCCGCTCATGCCGATTCCCCCGATCCCCGTAAAGTGAAGGTGCTGGACTCCAAAAAACATTTTCTTAGTCTATTGTTTCGGCTTCGGCAGCGCGTGTCAATCGATTTTGAAAATCGTACGCTCGATAACTCATCGCGCCACTTCCTCGAGGATCTCGGCCGCGCGCGCGGCGGCTCCGGGATGCGCGAAACGGCGGGCGGCGTCTCCCATGCAGTCGAGCTCGGCGGGGTCGGCGGCGAGCGACGTGATCATCTCATGCAGCTTCGCCCCGGTCCAGTCACGGTCAAGCACTAATCTCGCTGCCCCCGCACGCGCGAATGCCTCGGCGTTGTGCAACTGGTGATCGTCGGCCGCGTAAGGAAACGGGATCAGCACCGAAGGCTTCCCGGCGGCCGCCAACTCGGCGACCGCACCCGCGCCGGCGCGGCACACGATCAGGTCGGCCTCCGCGAATGCCGCCGCCATGTCATTAATGAAGGGGAGGACTTCGCCATCGAGGCCGGCACCGGCAAACTCCGCCTGGATGGCTTCAAACTCCGGTTTGCCGCTCTGCAAAATGAACCGCATTTGAGAGGCAGACTTTCGAAAGAGCGGCCAGCTGTCGCGCGCTGCGCGATTCAGGGTGCGCGAACCCTGGCTGCCGCCGGTCACCAGGATGGTGAACGTGGAGTCTGGGGCTTTGCGTCGCAGTGTAAAAAATTCCTCGCGTACGGGGAGCCCAGTCAGCTCGGTTCGGCCCGGTTGAAAATAGCGTGACGTTTCCGGAAAGCTCAGCAAGGCGCGGGTAACGAAGCGTCCGATGCGGCGGTTAGTAAATCCGGGCACGGCATTCGGCTCCATCACAACCAGCGGAATCCGGGCCGTCAACGCCGCAATTACGGGTGGCCCCGCCACATACCCGCCCATGCTGAAGACGGCAGCGGTGCGCCTGCGGCGCATGAGACCGACCATGCGGAGCGTGCTGATGGGCAGTTGTCCGAGAGTGGCGAGTCTTCGCAGCGCGCCCACGCGTTTCAACCCTCCGATGCGAATCAACTCCAAGGAAAAACCAGCGGCCGGCACCAGACGCGCCTCTACGCCGCGTTCCGTGCCGACAAAAAACGGGTGATGCCCGCGCCGCTCTAATTCGCGTGCCACCGCCAGCGCCGGAATCACGTGCCCGCCCGTGCCGCCACCCGCCATGAGGAAGACCTTACCCGGCATGCTCGGACACATTCATGAGGATGCCAAGAGACGCGAGCGTGCTGACGAGCGAGCTGCCGCCGGAGCTGACCATGGGCAGGGGAATGCCCTTGTTCGGCAGCAGACCCAGCACGACGCTGATGTTCATGAACGCCTGTACGACGAGCATGGTGGTCACACCTAAAGCGAGATATCGGCCGAAATCGTCGGGCATGAGCACGGTGGCGCGCAAGCCGCGCCAGAGAATCACGATGAATCCGGCCAGCACGGCGAGCGTGCCGATCAGACCCAGCTCCTCGCCCACGACGGCATAAATAAAGTCGGTGTGCGCTTCGGGCAAATAGAGCAGTTTCTGTTTCCCCTGCATCAATCCCAAACCCACGGGGCCGCCCGCGCCCACGGCGATTTTCGACTGCTCGGCCTGGTAATTAGTGTCGCGCGAGGTGAGCGATTGGTTGAGATAGGCTTTGATGCGGCCGCTGGAATCGATGCGGTCGACGATGGCGTCCTTGGGATCGAAGTAATGCACGATGCGCGCGAGGCGATAAGGCTTGGAGGCGACCAGGAAGACCACGCCCAGCGCAGCCACCGAGAGCGCGATGGCGCAGTAACGGCGCTCGAGACCGGCGACGAAAAACACGACGGCGACGGTAGCGATCACGACGACGGCGGTGCCGAGATCGGCCACGCCCACAGCAGCTGTTACCAATCCCACAGCCATCGACGCTGGTACCAGCGTGTACCGGTTATTGATGGCGCGCGCGCGAAGCGTGACGAAGAACGCGAGAAAGATCACGAGCGCGGGTTTAGCCAGCTCAGAAGGCTGCACGCCAAGGGGGCCGATGCGCAGCCAGCGATGGTGGGCGCCATCGACGAAGTAGACGATCAACAGCAGGATCAGCGCTACGCCCATGGCCGCGAACGCCACGGTGGGATTCTGCAGCGTACGGTAGTGTGTGCGCTTGAGCAGCATCATGATGACGATCGCCACCGCCATCCAGGCGAGCTGCCGGTAGAAGAAATGCCACGACGATCCGAACTTGAGTTGCGCCATCACCGACGATGCGCTGTAGAGCATCACGACGCCGAAGAAGACCATTATTACGATGGTGGAGAACAGGACCCAGTCGGTTTTCAATCTCTGTGCCATTAGCTTTTCGGCTCCAGTTGCGCGACGAGGCTTTTGAAGGCGCGGCCACGATGCTCGAAATTGTCGAATTGATCGAAGCTGGCGCAGGCGGGGGCCAAGAGGACGGTGTCGCCGGGGCTGGCGGCGGCGTAGGCGTCGCGTACGGCAGCATCGATGGTTTTGGAATCCATCAACGGAACGGCGCCCCCGATTTGATCGCGAATTTTGGCAGCTGCCGCGCCAATCAGCAGCGCGGCGCGCGCTTTTTTGGCCAGCGGCTGGCGCAGGAGGGTGTAATCGCTGCCTTTGTCCTTGCCGCCCAAAATCACCCAAAGGCCGCCATCGAAGGCGGCGAGGGCTTTGAGCGTGGCATCGACATTGGTGGCCTTCGAATCGTTGTAGAAATCGACACCGGCGACGCTGCGGACGAACTCGAGGCGGTGCTCGACGGCGCGGAATGTGCGCACGGCCGCTGCGATCTGCTCGCGGCTCGCGCCCGCCAAGCGGCATACCGCAGCCGCTGCCATGGTGTTCTCGACGTTGTGCATGCCGCGGATGGGGATCTCGCGAGCGGGCATGAGCAGGCCGTTATCGGTCCAGATTTCGCGCGCGCGCAGCGACACGCCTGGGCTCACGGCGCGGGTGCTGCTGAACCACACGGGCGCAGCCTTGGTGAGCGCGGCGTAACGCACGCACACGGGATCGTCGGCGTTCAAGACGGCGAAATCGCCTGGCTGCTGCGTTTCGAAGAGGCGGGCTTTGGCGGCGACGTATTGCTCGAAAGTGTGGTGACGGTCGAGATGATCGGGCGTGACGTTCAGCGCCACGCCGATCTTGGCGCGGAAACGGCAGATGGTTTCGAGCTGGAAACTTGAAAGCTCGAGCACGTTCCACTGCTGGGGGCGCGAGGAATCGATCATGGCGGTAACGGGCGTTCCGATATTGCCGCCCACCTGCACCGGAATGCCCGACTCGCGCAGGATGTGGCCGGCGAGCGCGGTGGTGGTGGTCTTGCCATTCGATCCGGTGATGCCGATGACGGGGCCTTCGAGGAAGTAACCGGCGAGTTCCACTTCGCCGATGACGGTGGCGCCGCGCTGGCGCGCGGCTTCTAGTGCATCGAGATCGGCCGGAACGCCGGGCGAGAGAACGATGAGGCTTGCGCTCTGGAACACGTCACTCGACTGCGGCGCAAACGGCACGCCAAGCTTTTCGAGCGCCGGCAGCACTCCGGGCGGCGGATTCAAGTCAGTAGCGCGGACTTGCGCTCCATGCTTGCGGAGCAGATCGACCGAAGCCATGCCCGACCTTGCCATGCCGACGACCAGCGCGTTAGCGCCTTTGATTTTCACGTGCGAGCAGCTTTCTTTCCTAACACCGTGCACCTTGCGTCCAAGCAGCCTGTCGCAGCGCGGACATTAGTACCGCTTCCTCTGGTCGCGGCTCAGCCAATTGGATCTCATCTCAGTTTCAGCGTCGTCAGCGCGAACAGCGCCATCACCAGCCCGGCGATCCAGAAGCGGGCGATGATCTTCGACTCCTGCCAGCCCAGCGCCTCGAAATGATGATGCAGCGGCGCCATTTTGAAAATGCGTTTTCCGCGCAGCTTGAAGCTGCCGACCTGCAGGATCACCGATACGGCCTCAATCACAAAGACGCCGCCGATGAACACCAGCAGGATTTCCTGCTTGATCAGCACGGCGATCACGGCCATAGCCCCGCCCAGTGCCAGCGACCCGACGTCGCCCATGAAGATTTCGGCCGGATGCGCGTTGTACCAGAGGAAGCCGAGGCTGGCGCCGGTCATCGAGCCGCAAAAAACCGTGAGTTCGGACGTGTGGGCGTTGCGCTCGAGCTGCAGATAGTTGGCCAGTTCGGCGTGGCCGCCGGCGTAAGTCAGCATGGTGAGCGCGCCCGACGCAATCACCATCAGGCCGATGGCCAGACCGTCGAGGCCGTCGGTCAGATTCACGGCATTCGACGCGCCAACTACAACGAAGGCGACAAAAATGAAGAACGGGACGAACGCCAGCGGATAAAGAATGGGGTGCGTGAGAAACGCGTCAAGCAGCAGATCAGGTTTCCACTGCTTGAAAAACGGCACGTTCATGCTGGTGTTATAGAGGCCGCGCACCTGGAGTACCAGCAGCACGCTGGCCAGCGCGAACGCCACCAGCACCTGCATGAGAAACTTGCGGCGCCCGGTCAGGCCGAGGTTGCGCTTCTTCATGACCTTGGCGTAATCGTCGGCGAAACCGATGGCCGCGTAAGTGACCAAACTGAACATGGCGATCCAGACGTAGAACTGGCGCAGGTCGGCCCAGAGCAGCGTGGGAATCACGATTGAGATCACAATCAGCACGCCGCCCATGGTCGGCGTCCCGGCTTTTTTTTGATGCGATTTCGGGCCTTCCTCGCGGATGAACTGGCCGACTTGAAATTCGCGCAGCTTGGCGATGAGCCACGGCCCCAGCGCGATGCAGAGAAACAGCGCCGTCAGGCTGGCGAACGCCGTGCGGAACGTGGTGTAACGGAACACACGAAACGGGCTGACGTAGGGAAAGAGCTTCTCGTAAAGAAGGTAATAGAGCATTTATGATCGCCGGCCGGCCGTTAACACTGGGTACCTGAGACCTGTTTCCTTGGCACCTGTTTCTTACCCCACGACGCGCTCGAGCGCCTGTTCCACTTTCACGCCGCGCGAGCCTTTGAACAACACCGCATCCCCTTCGCGTACCAGTCCCCGCACAAAATCGCCGGCCGTGCCGGGATCCTCGAAAAAGTACGCGGCGCTGTCCGACATTCCCGCCCGCACGGCTTCCTCCACCGTGAAGCGTGCAGCGCCGCGTACACCAATGAGCACATCAATCCCCTGCGCCGCAACGTATTTTCCAATCTCACGGTGCAGAGGCTCGGTCGACTGACCAAGCTCGAGCATCTCCCCCAGCACGGCCACACGCCGCCGCGCAGGCGTGGCGCGCAGTACGTCAACCATGGCGCGAGCCGCTTCCGGGTTCGAGTTATAACTATCATTCCAGATCACGATGCCGTTGTGCTCGATGCGCTCGCCGCGCATCTTGCCGGGCGTGAAGTTTCGCACGGGATCGCGAAGGCGCGCGGGCGGAATCTCAAAAATTCCAGCTACGGCCAGCGCCGCCAGGATATTTGAAAGGCCGTGCCGGCCTACGAGCGCGCTCTCAAACGGCACGCCCCGATATTGGAAGCGCACGCGGGCCGCGCTCAATTCGACATCTTCCGCACGTACATCCGCATTGTCTGAGAGTCCGAATGTTACCACCCGGCCGCGGTGAACTTCGCGGAAAGCGGCCACCAGCGGATCGTCGGCATTGAGCACGGCCACGCCGCCGGGCGGCAGCTCTTCGATCAGCTCGCGCTTGGCGAGGGCCACCCGCTCAATCGATCCGAAAGCCTCGACGTGCGCGTACCCGACATTGGTCACGACGCCGATATCGGGACGGGCGATCCGGGCCAGTGCGCGTATCTCGCCCGCGTGATTCATTCCCATTTCGAGCACTGCAACGCGCGCGTCATCAGGCAGGCGCAATATCGAGAGCGGCACGCCCATGTGGTTATTCAGGTTGCCGATGGTTTTGCCGATTGCCATCTCCGCAGAAAGCAAATGTGCGATCAAATCCTTGGTCGTCGTCTTTCCAGCGCTGCCCGTGACACCCACAACTTTGCCGCCCCAACGGCAACGCGCCCACGCCGACAGTTCTTGCAGCGCGGCCAGCGTGTCGCCGACGACGAACAGCTTCTGTTCGCCCGCCGGAGCGCCCAGAACCGCACTGCCGGCGGTATCGACTACCGCACCCGCCGCGCCTTTCGCGAGCGCCGCCTGCACGTACTCGTGCCCGTCATGCTGACCGCGCAGGGCGAAAAAAAGGTCGCCCAACACGAGCGTCCGCGAATCGATACTCCAACCAGCGATCTTACGCGCGGGCGCGCTGGGCGCGGTGGCGCGCATAGCCCGGGCCACGCCGTCCCACTCCAATGTCATGACGAAGCATCCGGCCGCGGCCTGTAACCGAAACTTCGCAGCACTTCCCGGGCCACTTCGCGGTCGTCAAACGGAATCGTCCGATCCTTCAACACTTGATACGTCTCGTGCCCTTTGCCGGCCAAAATCAGTATGTCGCCGGGCCGCGCTTCCTCGATGGCGCGCCGGATGGCGGCGGCGCGATCGGGTTCCACCAGACACGGCGTGTCTTTCCGGCGCAATCCGACGAGCACGTCATTCATGATATCGAGCGGGTCTTCGGAGCGCGGATTGTCGCTGGTGAGGACGACGAAATCGCTCAGCTCAGCCGCGACTTGCCCCATGATGGGCCGTTTGGTCCGGTCGCGGTCGCCGCCGCAGCCGAACAGCGTGACCACACGTTTGGGCTCGAGACTGCGCGCCATGGAGATGACGTTTCTGAGCGCGTCATCGGTATGCGCGTAATCGACCACCACCACGAACGGCTGGCCTTCATCCACGCGCTCGAACCGGCCGGGAACGGCGCGGCACCCGGCAATTCCGCGCACGATCGTGTCGGTTGGCAGCCCGTAGCTGATTCCCGCGCCGCATGCGGCCAGAATGTTGTAGACGTTGATCCTGCCAATCAGCGGCGATTGAATGGTGAAGCGGGCGTCGGGCGCCTGCACCTCAAAGCGCAAGCCTGCGAAGCTCGACGAAATATGCCGCGCGCGTACGGTGGCGTCTTTTCCCAGCCCGTACCCCAGCACTTGCGCGGCGCTTCCCGTCTGGATTCTGGCGCCGTACTCGTCGTCGCGATTGATCACGGCGAAAGGCGGGGCGGGAGCTCCGGCGCCGGTGAACAGCATCTGCTTAGCGGCGAAGTATTCCTCCATGGTGCGGTGGAAATCGAGATGATCGCGCGTGAGATTTGTAAACACAGCCGTATGGAAATGCATGCCATGGACGCGGCCCAGCGCGAGGGCGTGCGAAGAAACTTCCATGGTGGCGAATGTGCCGCCTATTTTTTCCAATTCCGCGAACAGCCGGTAGAGATCGAGCGACTCCGGTGTGGTGTTCACGGCGGGAATCACACGATCGCCCAGGTGATATTCGATGGTGCCGATCAAAGCCGTCGTTTTGCCCGCCGCGCGCAGGATCGAATCCACCAGATACGCGGTTGTCGTCTTTCCATTGGTCCCGGTGATGCCGGTGAGGGAAACGCGCTCTTCCGGCTTGTGAAAAAAATTGCGCGCAGCGAGCGCCAGGGCGTGTCGACCGTGCTCGACCTGAATCCAGTTCCCGCGGAAGCCATCGGGCGGCGGCAGCTCGCTTGCCACCGCTATCGCACCGGCCTTTACCGCTTCTACGGCGAAGCCGCGCCCATCCGCCCGCGCGCCGGGGAACGCGAAAAACAGCGCGCCTTTTTTCACGCGCCTGGAATTGTACTCCAGGCCTTCGACGGCCGAGCGGGCAAGCTCCGGCGCGAGCGGCTGCTTCAGCCGCACTCCGGCCAGAACCTCACCGAGGGTCATACGTGGCGCCGCTCCTCTGCCTCAGCTCAACGCGCGAACTGCACACGCACCCGCTCGCCCGCGCGTAAAACCGTTCCCGGGGCGGGGACCTGCGCGCGCGCGATCCCGCTGCCGTCAAACAAAACCGGCAAACCGATGGCAGACGCTTCCTCGACTACGGCACGCATGGTTTTGCCGCGGAAATTGGGTACTTTGGGTCCGGTATCGGCTGGCCCGGCATCGGCAGTGGCGGCATCCGCGGTGGCGGCATCCGGGGACGCACCACTCTGCTGGGCGGCGAGCTCTTCCATCACGTTCGGCTCGCCCGATCCCAGGCCGGCAATTGACAGATCGTCCGCGGAGTCCGGGCTTACCTGCTCCGGTTCAGGAGTGAGATCCGGCAGATCGCGCGGCACGTCCAGGACGCGCAGCGTTTCGGTGGCGACAGCCTTAAATACCGGCGCCGCCGCCCCCGCGCCCATGCCCGCGCTGCCGCTGGTCCCATTCAGCGTTACGACGACAATGAACGCCGGGTTCGTTACCGGCGCGAATCCCATAAACGAGGCGTTGTACTGGTGCGTGTAGCGGTGCGCCTTTACATCGAAAATTTGCGCCGTACCGGTCTTGCCGCCGGAGGTGTAGCCGGTAATACGCGCGCGGCCTTTGGCGGTGCCGCGCAGCACCACGCCCTCCATCATCTGGCGCATGGTGATGGCGGTCTGCGGACGCAAGATTCGACGCGGGGGTTCCACCGGCGTCGGCTCGGCGCCTTGCTTCAGAATGAGTTTGGGTTTGATGAGTAAGCCGCCATTGGCGATGGCCGCGCAGGCGCGCGCCAGCTGAATCGAAGTCGTGCTGACTTCCTGGCCCATGGCGATCGATGCCAGCGAAGTCTTGCCCCACCGGTCCAGACGCCGGAACAGGCCGCCCGATTCAGCCGGCAGGCGCATTCCAGTGGGCGAGCCGAAACCGAAGCGCCGCACATACTCATACATGTTTTGCGGCCCCACGCGGAATCCGACTTGAATGGCGCCGATGTTGCTGGACTTTTCGAACACCTGCTGCATAGGCATGACGCCGTAGCCACGGTGAGAGTCGTGAATCACGCGGCCGGGAAGACGCAGCACGCCGTTGTTGCAGTTGATGGGCGAATCGGGACGCAGGTCCGTGGTTTCGAGAGCCGCGGCCATGGTGACGACCTTGAAAACCGAGCCGGGCTCGAAGGGCACCGACACCGCCAGATCGAAGCGGCTGCGCGGATCCTCGCCGGGCTTGGGCGGGTCGTTGGGATTGAAAGCGGGATAATTCGCAAGCGCCAGAATCTCGCCGTTATATGGATTCATCACGACGATGCTGCCGGTGCGCGCGTGCCGCGCCTCCACGCCTTTCAGTAGCTCGCGCTCCGCCACGAACTGAATGCGGGAATCGATGGTGAGGGTGAGCGGCGTGCCAGCGTGGGCTTCGGTGGCCGGCTGCGAATCAATGCCGCGGCGCTTGACATCGGTGAGCATCATTTCCGATCCAGCGCGGCCGCGGAGCTCGCGATCGAGGCTCATT
>Ga0070730_10004612_pt1 | contig 12030 bp, 9 predicted proteins | sample Coa_R1_3_FD_66447 | JGI IMG/M metagenome (GOLD analysis project Ga0070730, IMG submission 66447) | Surface soil microbial communities from Centralia Pennsylvania, which are recovering from an underground coalmine fire - Coalmine... | ecosystem: Environmental > Terrestrial > Soil > Unclassified ... | reverse complement strand
GACCTCCCAGTTCCCAACGTAGACGACATCACCCCAGGCGAAGAGATCGGCGGCCGGCATGTGCTCGCTCAAAATGACGTGAGCCAACGTCGTCATTTCCCCGGAGTGGTTCTCTCCAGCCGTGTAGAAATCAAGGTCGGCGAGGTTGCCGCCGGTTTTGTCGAAGATGAGCTGCCCCCGAAGAACGCCTACAACTCGACCTTGAGCGAATGCTTGGGCGCGATAAAAATAGAGCGAAACGGCTCCGACCTCGTCATCCTCCGCTGTACGTTCTCGCGCCACTGTGACGCGAACAGTGGTGTCCGCTATCGCCAGTTCGAAGTTCCGGACATCCCGTGGATTTAGATCGTCCTCCCGAAGGGGCCGCCAATATTCGGCGGCCCGTTCGTCATGTTGATCTTCCAATCCGGGCACGTATTCAAGAAAACCGTGCTCATTGACTTGCCTCTTTACCACAGACAAGACAGGCAGCGATCCGATCGCCGCCCTCAAGGCCACCACGACCTCCTCGGCCAGGGCATCAAAAATACCCGACGACACAATCATGGGTACCGCCTTTTCCGGCGCCACGGCCATGTGCGCAGAGATGGCGTCCCGCAATGCGGTTCGATCGTCCTCGCCTCGCCACGCGGCGTAGTTCGGCTCAGGGAACATTACTCGTTCGCACCTTTCTCGGATGGCGTCACGCGCCTGCTCGGCTACCAATTCCCAGCCAGTAGCCGTGCCCGGCCGTGGTTGCCATCGGCGGGCCACATCGTTCATGCCAGGGAGCCCAACCGGCACCCAATCATCCCGGAGCCGGCGAAAGCGCATGCCTAAAAAGCTCGCGACCGTCATCGCACCGAGATCGGGCCACGGCGCATCCGTCCCCGACGTTTCGTCGATTCGATGAGTCGCCAACAAAGCTCTGATAAGCGGCCTCCAACCAATGGGCCTGATTGGCCGCATCATGTCGATGAGTCGCGCCGCGAGCTCCTCCGGAAGACGTGCCCCTTCTGCATCGGACAGTGAGGGTCGCTTCCGCGCGTTGCCGCTCGGTTGAACGACAGAGATCACTTCAGCGGCGAAAACCTCAGAGATTGTCAGGAAGTCGGCGAGGCGTTCGGTCTGGAATTCGCGGCGAGCGACAAGGTCAGCGGATGAAAGCTCGTGATCCAAAGGGGACGCCGATCGGCCTTTTTTCAGCGAGCCCTCGAGGGCAAACCAGTCGTCAAATCCTAAGATCCGCGCGAGGGCCTGCTGAGTTAGAGAAAGCGGCAACGATATGCCGCGCGTGGCAAGTTCCGCGCGGAGCCCCTTGGCGGACTCACGGATTCGAGCTTTCGACGTTAAAATTACCTGCATCTCACATACCCCGTGCGCGTGACCGGCTCGCTCGGTCCGCACCTTGGTCAGGGGATGCGGTTGGACAATGAAATGCTGTCGTCTCTTGGACTAGGCGACGATTGGACTATGCCCTCGGCCCTGCCGGGCTTCACCACGCGAGCGGTTCGGCGCGGGGCGCCGCCTCCTAGGAGCAGTTAAGTCTCCCGCCGCGCGCGCGACCTGTCAACCGCCGGCGCGTCGACGGCCCCCCGTACGCCACAAGGGTCGAACACCAAGCCTTGCCCCGGATGGTATGGACCCGCGACCTAGGCGAGCTCAGCGCGTCACGCGCGCACCCGCCCGCTTGCCGAAGGCTTGAACGGCGGCCCAGAGGCTACTCGTCGCAACGATCCGCTGTGTCGACTGTGGTGCGAGATCGTCGGGCGACACCCGATCGCCGAACAGCACCAAGGCCTGATCGGGGTCGCATCGCTTTGATGTCCAGATCATCCCGTCAAGCTTCGGATCGGCCGCATGAAGAGCGATCGCCCAAAGCGCGGTCGTGGAGTACTCGCTCGGCAGCGTGTCGATCAGATGCGATCGCGTGAGCCCCCAGTTGTTGAGACCAGGTTCGAACAGCTGCGCCAGCGTGAGGTCGCGCTTCGGGCGGACGATCGAGCAATTCGTATTTGGCCGCGTGAGGCGCCGATCACTCCGGTGCTACCACCGCCTGCGCCATCCCCACGGCCGAGTTGCGCCGGGCAAGGTGAGAATGAAGCAGCTATAGCTATTCCGACTCCGAACGGAGCGCGGCACAAAATCTCGGGAACACTGCCCGGGTGGCCGCCTGTAGCGCGGCCTGCTTGGTTGGGAATGTCTCCGGCAGCTGATCATAGCGGCTACCAGTTAACTCGATTTCATGAGGGGCGATGGCGAACCCCCGCCACGCCGATCCAACGGGCCCAACACCCATGTACCAATGCCCAGGACCGCGATGGCCATAGATCGTACCTTGTTGGTCCCCAGTCTCATAGGCGCGAACCTGGGCCGCTGTCCGGGCAAAATCATCTGCGAGGCCATCCAAGGTTTCCCCGGACAGCTCCCACACCTTCCCGAGGGGCCGCTCGGGGGCAGGCAGGCGGGCGATCGCGTGTTGGTCAATATGATCCATCAGGACCCGATAAATGGCGTCCTGCTGCGCGCTCTCTCGCTTCTTGTAGGTGCTGGATACCTTCCCGCCGCTGATCGAATACCGATAGAGGCCGTCCGAGACATCCTTTGTGATCTGAATCGTCTGCCCCGCGAGCTTCAGCTCGGTCCCCTTGCGCGTGGTGGTCCACCCGTTCGTCCAGCAATGGCACAACTTAAAGAGCGTCGAAGTGCTGAAAACAATCCGCCCCCGTTCGCGGGCGCCCCTGGCCTCCTCAAGCCTTATCGCGATCGTGTCCTTGTCGGGCGGTCTCAATCCGGCTGCAACGGCGATCTGGCGGATCCTCGAAACCAACCCACGGACGCTGCCGTCGCTAGCCGATAGAAAGGCGGCAAACTCTGCCTGCAAGAGGGCTTCCACGGCCGGCTCCAATGTGCGATGCCCCGGCCGCCGCCCAGGCTTGCCAGGAACAATCGCTTCCCAGCGCGGATCGGCCTTCAAGGCGGCAATGAGCTTGTAGGTCCGCGGAACGGACAGCCCCAGTGCCTCCGCCGCAGGCTTCACGGCCTCGCGCCCGAGCCCTGGAAGGCTGGCAAGCGGAAGCAGGACCCGAGCCCTACGGCGAGCGACTGTCTCAGCGTCGTCGGCCTCTCCCGAACGGTTTTCGCCGTCGAGAGACAAAATCTCGGCCTCATGCGTCGCGCGATATATCCGGACGGCCTCGACTGCACGCGCCCGGAAGGCTTCGGCCTGGTCGGTCGGCACCGCGATGGTGATCATGGTGACGCCCGGATGTTCTGCATCGCGCCGAGGATCAGGAGAATTGAGCGTACGCCGCAGGACCATCGGCGCGGACTTCGGCCGCGTCGGAGACAGGGCCACCAAGGTTCCGGCGCTAGTCGCCCTAGCCTTCGCGTCGGCCGTCATCATACGGCTCCAAACCGCATCCCGCTCGACCGCGCCGACAGCGTTCCGATTGGGTTCATTATTTTCAATGCCGACAAGGAGACCCGTCAGTGCCGCTTCATCGCCGGCGGCAATCGCCTCCTTCAGACCGATGAAGCGCGCCTCGTCGATCACCGTATGCCCTGTCGTGACCTCGTCCTTCCAGATCCCGGTCAGCACCTGCAGGGGTGCCTTCGCGCCACCGAGCACGACGAGGTACTCATCCGTCTGACCATCCGCAGACGCCTTTAAGTGCGCGAGCATGCGACCGTCGAACAGATCAACCTTCTCTGCGATCGACCACATACGCGAAAGTTGGCGCCGCCGATTCCGCTCGGCGCGATCCTTACTCGACAGATGGTCGAAGCCGTATTTCAGAGCGTCGCGACTACGCATCACCCCCGCGTGCCGCCGCGGCGACCGCAAGAGCCGGGTGAGGGCAATAATGGCTTCGGTGCGGTGCGGATCGTTGATCGGGTGCGGATCCCAACTCTTCACGGGATGAGCGGGATCCGAAGTGAATGCCTGCCGGCGATAGACCCTGCCATCGGCATCGCGGGCCTCGATGAAGCGATCCGGGCCATTCGGGTTCGCCCGTTCGTGAAGGAGCAACCAGCGAGGCTGATCTGAGCCGGCATAGGGCAAGCAGCGCAGCGCGCGGAGAATGGTCCCATCAACAAGGTCGCACCGATTGACCTCGTGAACCTGCGCAAACGATTCAACCATCATACCATCCGGTCGACCGGTTAAATTCCACTGAACGGATTATCGCAATTAGTCCGGTCATACAACAGCAAACGGCGACTGCCGAAACCCAAACAGTCGTCCGCCCGCCGCGGCCCGACCGGCACCGGACGCTCTTCCTGCTCTCGCGCAGAGTTCTCGTGATCGGCTTATTCGGGGGTCCCGTGACCTGACCGCGCCACGGCTTGACCACTGCATCGCATCAGTTGCGATCCTCCGGAACGGTGCGTTTGCAGCAAACGCGCTCCCATGGTTCGATAGTGGCACGTGCCGCGCGGCGGCCCCGCAGCACCTCCCATTGTTGATGCGCCCCGGGCAAATCCTGATCGAACTCACCGTAAATGCCCTTTCTTGGTCCAGCGTCGCCCTGCCATTTTTGCTGGCAGCGACCGCAGCGTTGCTCGCATCCGCACGGACGGGCCGCCCGCCCGCTTCGTCTGTCCTGCTATCCTGGCGAACGGGAGCGACGAGATCGCGCTATCACCCGCTGGGTCAACGACGGAGAGATCTTCGTTCAACGACGACTGCATGACGTCGGGAGACGCCAAACAGTGCCCCGCGTCGCCCCTTCAGCGGAGAGGGTCCCGTTCGGCGGGGCGCTTAGGTCGGCGCGGGCGACACGTCCATGGGTTCCGGGAGTAAAGCGACTTTCGGTCAGGCGCCACAATTCACCGGCGCCGTTCAGACACCACCCGACGGCAGATCTGCAGCGAATGGCGATCCGGAATAGCAACCGAAGATCCAGGAACAGAACTCGGCACCGGTGCTCGCTACATCCCGAGCCCGGTAGTCGCCTTTCGGCACGGCAGCGGATAAGCTCCCTTCGCCATAGCACCAGAACTTTGACGAGTTTGGACAATACGATGCCCTACAAAGAGAGCCGCTTGAACTATCTAAAGGAACACCAACTAGGCTACGTGACGCCGTCGCTCGGAAGCGTTTCCATCATCCGAGTAGCCTCGACAAGCGAACGCAACGCCGCTGCTCGGCTTGTTTACGACGCTTGCAATAGGTCACGCCGCACGACGACCGGGGTGTTCATCGAGCCTTCGGCCGAACTGACCCAAGCTGCCAAGGACGCGAGGATCTCTCGGGTCCAGTTGAAAGCCGATTTCGCGGCCGACCCAAACGAAGCTGTGAATCACGCCTTGTTCATGCGGCCGTCGATTGCCGTGCTGGAGCCATTCCTGAGGGGCGCGCTGCCGGATCTAGCCGCTCGCATGGCGAACACAGGAACCGGCATCGTCGCGTTTTTGGAGGCCGCTGACGAGCCAGCGGAAATCGCCGTTCTCTATCCGCGCCTGGCCCGCGAGAACATCCTCCAGTGGCCATTCATCCGGTAATCTGATATGCCCGCCAACCCATCCAGCCGGCGTATCGGGCGCGGCTACCCAGCGTTTGCGCTGTGAATAAGCAAGAAATGTAGAGGGAATCCCAAATGGCCGAAGCGTCCACCACCAGCCCGCCCGAACCAGCGGTTGGGCACACAGCAACGATCGTCGCGGCATTCGTTTCGAATCACGCTGTTGCGATCGTTGATCTGAACGGCCTCATCAACACGGTTCATTCGGCCCTTGCAGGCTTAGGCCGCGAACCCGCTCTCACAACTGAGGCGGAGCGACCGACGCCCGCCATTTCGATCAAGCGGTCGATCACGCCCGACTATCTCGTGTGTCTGGAAGACGGCAAGAAGCTGAAAATGCTGAAGCGTCATCTACGTAGCCGCTACAATCTGACACCCGACGAATACCGAGCGCGTTGGGGTCTGTCGCCCGATTATCCTATGGTCGCAGCAAACTATTCTCGCGCGCGCAGCGATCACGCACGCGCACTCGGTCTGGGGCTCAAACCCTCGGCCCGACCCGCGCGGGCTTCAAAGGCCTAGCGCGGGCTTGCGGGGCCACGCGACCCGTCCACTCCCAGGGCAGCACGGGAGCGATCGCCACCAACCTGGTGGCGATCATCCGGCGTCTCTGGGTCCCGTTCCAGCCGACCGGCGACAGCGAAGCGGAGGCTATTTGCCGCGCCGCGCCAATGGTACCGTTTCGCCATCTCCAACTCCGCAGACGGAGGACAGCTAGAATGGTCTCGGATCTATTGAAGGCATGGGACGAGCGTCGCTCCTACGCGGATGGCCAATACATCGTGCAGCTCGGACCGGACCGAGCCCCCGAAGTGACTCGCTACGCGGGCGACTTCTTCTTTCTGCCCGGCAGCAGCGACGGTCTCGAACCGCGCGACCTATACCGGATCGGCCCGAGGATTGAGATCGACCCCGCGACCCTCGCCATCGTGCGTGTCGCCGGTGAGGATTGATAGCCAGACTGGGGAGGCCAACCAGCGTCTGAGCTTCCGGGCCAGCCCGGTTGATCGCCCAGGTCGCCGGCACGACGGCGCGCCTCTCAGCCGCCCCGAGGTTCTGCTGAAGTAGATTGAGGTCTCGCCCGCCGCGTTCGTTTATCGAGAGAGAAGCTGGTTCGGCTCATCTGCCATTTGACCTATGTCCAGCCGAAATCTCTGATGCCGAAGAGGAGGATGGTAGGACGAACACCGGAGGGAAACCGGGCGCGCCCGGCAATGTCATCCGGCGCAACCCCAGAACCGGCCAGCGCAGCATGGACGAACTGATTTGGGGATTGCTGCCGCACGACATCCGCGATCCGGCGACGGCGCCGCGACCGATCCATGCGCGCGCCGAAACCGTCCAGGAGCTTCCGATGTTCGCCGACGCGTTCCGCAGGCGCCGCGCGATCATCCCGGCAGACAGCTACACCCAGCGCGCAACGTCAGGTGACGACGAGGGTCGTCGCTTCACCATCTCGCGCGTCGACGGCAACCCGATGGCCTGGGCGGGGCTATGGGAATCGTATGTTTGGCCCGATGGTCGGATCGAGCGCACCTTCTGCGTCATCACGATCGGGGCGAGCGAGCAGCTGGCGCCTTACCACGACCGAATGCCGGTCGTGCTCGAGCCCGACGACTGGCCGTTGTGGCTCGGCGAAGTGCCCGGCGATCCGGCGGTCCTGCTGCGCGCGCCGACGCCGGGCGTGCTACGTTTGGCTCCGGTCGGAACGGCAAGGCGCGGAGGCGGGCGAGTTCGGCATGTGTAACCTCTTTTCCGTGACGGCGAGCCAGGAGGAGATCCGTCGGTTCTTCGGCGTCGTGCAGGACTCTACGGGCAACCTGCAGCCGCAGATGGGCGTCTTTCCCGACACGATGGCGCCGATCGTGCGCAACACGCCGGCCGGCCGCGAGCTGGCGACGGTCCGATGGGGATTGCCCTCGTCGAGCCAGGCGCTCTTCGAAGCCGCCACCAGGCGAGCCGATAGGCTGCGCGCCAAAGGCCAGGATCCCGACTTCAAGGAACTGCTGCGCATGGAGCCCGATGGCGGGACGACGAATGTGCGCAACATCAAGAGCAAGCACTGGACGCGGTGGTTCGGCGTGGAAAATCGATGCCTGGTGCCGTTCAACAGCTTCTGCGAGCCGGATCAGGCGAGCGGCTCGAAGGAGAACACATGGTTTGCCCTCGGCGAGGACCGGCCGCTCGCCTTCTTCGCCGGGATCTGGGTGCCGGCTTGGGAATCGGTACGCAAAATCAAGGAGGGCCTGGTCACCTGCGATCTCTTCGGCTTCCACACCTGCGATGCCAACGACGAGGTCAAGGCGATCCATCCGAAAGCGATGCCAGTGATCTTGACCAAGCCGGAGGAGCTCGAGCTTTGGATGACGGCACCGGCAGCCGAGGCTCTGACGTTGCGACGGCCGCTGCCGAACGGCTCCCTCAAGATCGTGGCCCGGGGCAGCAAATACGACGGGATCGCTGCCTGAGCGGAGGGGGGCGGTTCGCCACGGCCGGCCGGTGGGCCGATCACGGTCCAATGAAATAGGTCGATATGTTGAATACTATCCCTCCGGACCCGGAACCGACCGACGCGGAAATCGAGGAAATCCTCGACAGGAATAAGGCGCGTTGGACCGGTGAGGATCGCTACCTCAAAATTTTCGCCAGGCTGTCGTGGAAGGTGGATCTCAAGCGCCGCGACGAGAATGCTTTCCTCGTCCCGTTCGCAACAGAGGTTCCGGGATATGAGACGTACCTGCAGTCCGACCTATGGGCCGATATCCGCGCGAGGGTTATCAGGGCGGCGGGCGGAAATTGTCCCTGCTGTCCACGGCGGGCGAGCGAAGTTCACCATCGTGACTATCGACCGCGGGTCCTATCGGGCGAGGACCTCACGCCGCTCGTGGCGATTTGCAAGCCTTGTCACAAAAAAGTTCACTACGATGGCCGCAAGAAGCGTGAGTCTTGGAACGAGACGGAAGCCGTTCTCGCTGAAATGGTTGCGCAAAGGCGCAGCGGAATCTCAATCTAGGATGTCCAGGACATGGCCGGCGATGAAGGAACAGGGCTTGCGGATGTCGTCAAAGCCGCCCGCCACCTTGAAGATCTCTTTGGCGGGGGAGCGGCAAAGGAAGCACTTCGCCGCGCCACCAACGCCGGTACCGCAGGGAGCCCCGCGGCCGAAATGCAGTGGCAGCGGGTAGCGAAGTACCTGAGCACGGAGGGCGTCCGTAGATCATCGCAGGAAGCGGAGCGCGGTCTCGCATCCTCTACGGAATAATCGTCGAGGGGTCTGCGGACAATTGGTTGCGGCTGCCGCTATAAGCGGCTCTCATCGGAAATCCCGCGCCGCAACCTTGATCCCTCCGTCGCGCCTCTGATCCGGCAAATAGATCTCGCGCCCATCGCGACTCCCGATCGACCCCAGCATCCCCGACAGATCCGTCACTTCGTGCGCCACCAGGTGGACGACCTCGCCCTCGCGCTGGATGATGCCCATCACCCCCATGGCGCCGGCCGACAGGATCACCCGCCGCCGCTTGTCGAAGAGCGTGGGCCACACGACCAGGTTCGCGATCCCGGTCTCGTCTTCGATCGTGAGGAACATGACCCCCTTGGCCGACCCCGGCCGCTGGCGCACCAGCACCAGGCCCGCGACCGTCACCCGCTTGCCATCCCGCAGCCGGCCAGCCTCCGCGCAGGTCGCCATGCCCTGGCGGTCGAGGTCCGCGCGCAGGAACGCCAGCGGGTGGTCGCGAAGCGTGAGGCCGGTCCGGCTATAGTCCTCGACCACCTCCCGGCCGGCCGTCATCGCCCGGAGCGTGACCTCCGGCTCTAACATCTCGGCCACATATTCGCCCTCGCGCGCGGCCGCGGCGGTAAAGAGGGGGAGGGGCTCGTCGCGCAGGCCCCTGAGCGCCCATAGCGCCTCACGGCGCGCCAGGCCCAGGCCCGGCCGGAAGGCGTCGGCGTCGGCCAGCTTCACGAGGCTCGCGATCGGCACGCCGGCCCGGCGCCAGATGTCGTCGACGTCGGCGAACGGCCGGTCCGCCCGGCCCGCCACCAGGCGCGCGGCATCGGCATTGGCGAGGCCCCGGACCATGCGCATGCCGAGCCGCACAGCCAGGCGCTCGCCGGCGGGTTCGAGCGTGCAGTCCCAGCGCGAGGCATTGATGCAGACCGGACGGATCTCGACACCGTGGTCGCGCGCGTCGCGCACGATCTGGGCCGGCGCATAGAAGCCCATGGGCTGGGCATTGAGGAGCGCCGCGCAGAAGACGTCCGGGTGCCAGCATTTCATCCAGCTGGACGCGTAGGCGATGAGCGCGAACGACGCCGCGTGGCTCTCGGGGAAGCCGTAGCTCCCGAAACCCTCGAGCTGGGCGAAGGTGCGCTCGGCGAATTCCTGGGTATAGCCGCGCGCGACCATGCCGGAGACGAGCTTGTCCCTGAAGCGCGACACGCCGCCGGTATGCTTGAAGGTTGCCATGGCGCGGCGCAGCTGATCGGCCTCGCCCGGGCTGAAGCCGGCGCACTCGATCGCGACCCGCATCGCCTGTTCCTGGAAGAGCGGCACGCCCAGCGTCTTGCCCAGCACGCGCTCAAGCTCGGGCGTCGGATAGTCGACCGGTTCGCGGCCCTCGCGCCGGCGCAGGTACGGATGCACCATGTCGCCCTGGATCGGGCCGGGCCGGACGATCGCCACTTCGATAACCAGGTCGTAGAAGGTCCGGGGTTTGATCCTTGGCAGCATCGCCATCTGGGCCCGGCTCTCGATCTGGAAGACGCCGAGCGTGTCGGCCTTCCGGATCATCGCGTATGTCCGCGGATCCTCGGCCGGGATGGTGGCGAGGTCGAGCCGGACGCCCTTGTGCTCGTCGAGGAGATCGAAGGCGCGGCGCATGCAGCCGAGCATGCCCAGCCCCAGCACGTCGACCTTCATCATCTTCAAGGCATCGATGTCGTCCCTGTCCCATTCGATGATCTGGCGGTCGGCCATGGCCGCGGGCTCGATCGGGACCATCTCGTCGAGCCGGTCCTGGGTCAGCACGAAGCCGCCCGGGTGCTGGCCGAAGTGCCGGGGCGTGCCCATCAGCTGCTGGGCGAGATCGAGTGTGAGACGAAGACGCCGGTCCTCGAGGTTCAGATTGAGCTCAGCCGCGTGCTCAGGCGTCACCCCGTCGCCCCAACCCCAGGTCTGGCCGGCGAGTGCCGCCGTCACGTCTTCGGTGAGGCCCAGCGCCTTGCCAACATCGCGGATCGCGCCGCGCGCCCGATAGCGCGTGACCGTGGCGCAGAGGGCGGCCCGGTGCCGGCCATACGTCTCATAGATCCACTGGATCACCTCCTCGCGCCGCTCGTGCTCAAAGTCGACGTCGATGTCTGGCGGCTCCTTGCGCTCCTGGCTCACAAAACGCTCGAACAGGAGGTCGTTGCGCTCCGGGTCGATGGAGGTGATGCCGAGCACGAAGCACACCGCGCTGTTGGCGGCCGAGCCCCGGCCCTGGCAGAGGATGCCGCGGCCGCGCGCGAAGGCGACGATGGCATTCACCGTCAGGAAATAGGGCGCGTAGCCCAGTTGCTCGATGAGGCCGAGCTCATGGAGCAGGATCCCGCGCACCTTGTCCGGCACGCCGTCGGGATAGCGCCGGGCCGCCCCCTCCCACGTCCGGTGGGCGAGCGTCGCCTGCGCGCCCTGACCCGCCTCGCTCACCTCCGCGGGATAGCTGTACTGCAGCTCGTCGAGCGAGAATCGGCAGCGCTCCGCGATCTCGACCGAGCGCGCGACCGCGTCCGGCCAGCGGGGGAAGAGCCGCGCCATCTCGACGGGCGCCTTCAGGTGCCGATCGGCATGCCGCTCGCGCCGGTAGCCGAGATTGTCGATGGTGGCGCCGACCCGAACGCAGGTGACGACGTCTTGCAGGATGCGGCGGCCGGGCTCGTGATAGAGCACGTCGTTGGTGGCCACGGTCAGCACGCGCGCCTGGCGCGCCAGATCCGAGAGCTCGAACAGGCGGAGCTGGTCGCGCGGCCGCCGCCGGAGGGTGAGGGCGAGGTAGGCCCGGTCGCCGAAGACATGCCGGAGCCGGGCGAGGCGCCGCGCGCACTCCTCGTCAGGCTGGTCGGGCACCAGGATCGCGATCAGGCCGTCCGCATGTTCGGCGACGTCGGCCCAGTTGAGAATGCAGGCGCCCTTGCCGCCGCGACCCTTGCCGAGGGTCAGGAGCCGGCAGAGGCGGCCGTAGGCCTGGCGGTCGGTCGGGTATGCCAGGAGGGCGGTGCCGTCGGCGAGGTCGAGCCGGCAGCCGATGATGGCGCGGACGCCGGTCTCCTTGGCGGCTTCATGGGCACGGACGGCGCCGGCGAGCGAATTGCGGTCGGTGATGCCGAGGGCAGGGAGGCCGAGGGCGGCGGCTTGCGCGAAGAGCTCCTCGCAGCTGGAGGCGCCGCGCAGGAAGCTGAAATGGGTGGTGACCTGCAGCTCGGCATATTCTGCCATGGGGGTGGTCATGGAAAGAACCCATGCAGGAACCAGCGCGGC
>Ga0070730_10004611_pt1 | contig 12033 bp, 11 predicted proteins | sample Coa_R1_3_FD_66447 | JGI IMG/M metagenome (GOLD analysis project Ga0070730, IMG submission 66447) | Surface soil microbial communities from Centralia Pennsylvania, which are recovering from an underground coalmine fire - Coalmine... | ecosystem: Environmental > Terrestrial > Soil > Unclassified ... | reverse complement strand
CACGTGGCAGTGGTCGACGTTGACATGGACACCGGCAAAGTGAAGCTGGTCAAGTACCTGAGCGTCGACGACTGTGGCAACGTGGTCAACCCGATGCTCGTCGACGGCCAGGTGCAGGGTGGCGTCGCGCAAGGCGCAGCCCAGGCGCTCTGGGAGGAGATCGTCTACGACAACGACACCGGCCAACTGGTGACCGGTTCGCTGGGCGACTACGCCGCCGTACGCGCGGACATGCTGCCGATGATGGAAAATCACCGCACGGTGACGATCACGCCCTCCAACCCGCTCGGCGTCAAGGGCATCGGCGAAGCCGGCACCATCGGCTCCGTCCCGACGGTGGCCAACGCCGTCGGCGACGCGCTGCGGCAGCTGGGTGTCAAACACGTCGACATCCCAGCTACTCCGGAGCGGGTCTGGGCACTGATTCAGTCGGCCACCGACGGCCGGGCGAACGGCAAACCCTAGCCGAGGTGCAGCATCAGGTCCGACGGCTGAGGCTTGAACGGCAGGTTCGGCACGCGCACCGGGCCGAGCCACATGTCGACGACCTCTAGCTTCAGCTCCGCGGTCTCACCCTGAACGGCGACCAGGCGACCGTCGGCCGCCACCCAGACCAGGCCGGGGTTGACCCTGTTGCTCGAGTTGCGCACCAGCCGCGTCGGTGGGTCGGTACTGACGTCGTACAGGACCAGATCGGACATGGTGCCGAACCCGGCGGTGGCATTGCCGTCCCCACGGAACATCAACACCTGGATCTCGTTGTCTTCAGCCTCTTTGAAGTCCACGTTCGCCACGATGCTGACGGTTCCGTCCGTCCCGAGCTCCCACGTGACGAGCTTCGAGTGCACCGTGACCACGTCCGGCTTCGACCGGTCGGTGCACTTGTACGCGACCAGCAGGCGGCGGCGCACCGCGGTCAACGCCATCTTGCCGGGCTCGCACGTTTCGTCCGGCGTAGCGCCGAACGCCTGCTCCGCGCCGATCGTGTTGTTTTCGCCGATGGCAACGAAGTCGGGACCAGTGGGTATCAGGACCACCGGGCCGCAACTGTAGGCGACCGCAAGTGCAGCCAGTTTCAGGCTCCACGCGGCCGCCGTTGGCGTGCAGCGTGGACCGTCTGGCGGGACGAGGGCGCCGTCGAGCGGCTTCAGTTGCTCGGGGTCTTTCAACTGGATTCGGTCGAGTTGCCACCGATTGGTGAGCGTGTCGAGCGAGATCCCGTAGGCCTCCGATTCATCGGCCAGAAAGCCAACTGAGAACGGCACGTAGCTGCTCGCGCCATCGACGGCTTTGGGCGGGTTATCGACCGTGAGCATCGGCGGGCGCGACGGAATGTCCCACGCGAGCAGTCGGTCAGGCAGCAGGTCCCAGACGACCAGCTGTTTGCCCACGGCCGCGGCCAGATAGCTGTTGTTCGGCCCGAACGCCCAGACGGTATCTCTGCCAAGGTCATCGACGGGTCCCGCGAGCGCCCAGCGCGGCTGCACGCCAGGCGCACCAAGCGCGATCAGTGCAGCCCCAGTGCAGACCGCGGTAACGACCAGCGCGATGGCCGACGCCAGGCTGTAGGCCACCACCACGGAACGCAGCATCCACCAGGCCCGCAGCAGCGAGGACGGTTCGCCAGGCAGCGCTTCCTTGATGTCCTTCGCGAAGTAGCTGTGGAGCAGTTGATAGTGGTCGTCGATGGCCCGCCTGACCAGATGATCGTCCACGAGACGCACCAGCGCGTTCTCCAATGCTTCCTTCTGGAGCAGACCGGTTGCGTGGGCCGGGTCGCCATAGCTGTTCACGATGTCGGCGACGCTGACGCTGGCCTCCGGCGACATCAGTGCCGCATCTGAAAGAATGTTGAGAATGTGCCGCGCGGGGCCGACGCTCGTGGCCCTGTCGATCGGGGCGACGATCCGCCGCACGTGTCGCCAGAACAAGCCGCGGGCGCGGCCAACACGCTCGTACCCGGCAAGCGTGCAGATTCGAGCGTCACGTGCCCACTGGCTGATGGCCTGGAGCTCCGCTGGGCACACCGTGCCATCGCGTACCAGGTCGCCGACGATCGCGGAGCGCACCCGCGACGTGAATGGCGTCATATCGTCGTCGGCCATCGTCTTCAGGAGCGTCGCGGCCCGGTCGGGGGCGAATCGTTCCACCGGGACCTCAGCCGTCGGCGGAATGACACGCCCCAGCGCCTTCTGCAATTCGCTCGCCTCAACCTGGAGTCCGCCGGAACCGGAACTGATGCACACCACCAGCCGGACCTGCGAGCCGGGTGCGTCGAGGGAGTTCCGAAGTGCCTCGAGCAGCCGCCCACGGTAACCGCGCCCGGCATCGGCGGTGAACAATTGCTCCGCCTGGTCGAGGATGACCACCGGGATGCGCTGCGTTTCGGTGGCCCGGCGTTCGATCAGTTCCGCCAGGGTCCGGTCGCCCGGGTCAGGACTACCCGGTGCGGTGAACTTGCGCCGCAAGTCCTCCAACGGATCGGCCCGCTCCGTCACCGCGCAGTACACGGGCAACCACGTGGGCGCCGCGAGCTTCGGCAGCAGACCGGCACGGAGCAGCGATGTCTTGCCGGACGAGGGTAGTCCCTCGACGAGCGTGACCCGCCGCGTATCGTCCTCGACCTTCTGCACGAGCGTCCCGATCTCGGTGCCCCGCTCGTACCTGGAGAACCGTTGCTCGTCGTATTCGTTGAATGGCGCCAGGCCTCGGATCGCCGGCGCCTCGGGCACCGCGATGGGCCTGGGTTTGGAGCGTACGGCGACAAACAGGATGATCGCCGCGCACATCACCAGCGTTGCGACACCGGCGACCTGTTCGGAGCCACGCCCGACCACGCTCACGTAGGCGGCGGTCAGCGTCGGGACCGCGCCAGCGATGATCTTGATAAGCCCGAAGTAGTCCGCGTAGCGCTGCAGGCCGTCGCTGCCAGTTGGTTGGGTTGCCGCGGTTGTTGACATGGTGTGTGACGCTCCCTAGCGGTCTGTCGAGACGCTCAGACTGCCGTCGAATCCGAGGGTCAGGGTGATCGAGCCGTGCCGCGCCGTCTCCAGCAATTGGCCGCGCGGGGACACGAGGCCAGCCAGACGCTGGCGAGTTTCGGCGTCGGGCTGCGCTGCACCGCGCACGGCCGAGTCGCTGACGACAACCGCCGCGGCGCCGCCAGGAAAGACCTGCCGGAGAAAGTTCGGCTCGTTCGTGCCTGGCGCACCATGATCGGCAGCCCGCAACACCGTGATGGACCGTCCGGCCAGCGTCGGCTGCGCCTGCGGGTCGGTGGCCGCGCGGAGCTGGGCTTCGCCGGCATCGTGAATGCCGCCGGCGAACAGCACCCCGGACGCCCCGTACTCCAGGAGCAGCACCTGACTGTCATCGTTTGGATTGCCCACGGGGACCACGCTCGGGTTGAACAGCGTGAGCCGCGCGTTCAGATACTCCCTGGTCCAGCCGGCCACGCCTGTCTCGCGGTCCACATTGGCGTTTGCGAGCTCTGTGTCCAGGCCGCGGACGGCGGGGCTGAGGCTCATCCCTGGCGACCAGAGCACTGAGCGGACCCGCAGGTAGCGAACGACATCGGCGCAGCCGCCGCTCGCATCGGGGGTCGAGCGACCTGGCGCGAGCAGGTCGATGGTCGTGAGCCCCGCGGCCTGGAGCTGCAGTAGCAGTTGCTTGCTCAGCTCTGGCGGCCCGCAGTCGATCAGCACGCTCGAGTTGTCGGGCATGACCACCCACGCGGCGTCGCCGGCCCCGGCGTCGAGAAAGTGCACCACCAGGCCAGGCGGCTGCGCGAGCGTCGCCAGCTGAACCGGTTGTGGCGCATCCACCTGCGCGCTGGCAGGCCGCACCGCCGCGACAAACCACAACAGCCACCCGCACCAGCGCGCCGCGCGGCGAACGTTCATTGGACCCCCCTCATCGCCGATACAAACGCTGCCGCTGTCACGTTTTCGGCGAGACGGCCCGGTTCGGCGAGACGGCCCGGCCCGCCGCCCGCATCGCTTCGCTCGCTCCGAGCCGCTAGCGCACGCCGAGATTGCCGAGGACGAGTGCGACGCCGACGCCGGTCGCTAACAACAGTGAGATGAACGTCGGGAGCCGGGTGAAGACCAGCAGCGCCAGCGCCACGCCGAGGACAAGCCAGGTGACCGGCGCATGCAGGGAGTCCTTGCTCAGACTCCAGGTGGTGGCCATGATCAAGCCGACGGCCGTGCTGGCCAACCCACGGGTGAGGCCGCGCACCGCGCGATTGCCGCGCACGAATTCGTACGTGCGCAAGAGCGGGATCATCAAGTAGCTGGGGACCGCAATGACGACCATGCTCAGCGCGGCGCCCGGTAAGCCAAACATCATGTACGCGATCGACGCCACGTACAGGTTCGCCTGGCCGGGGGTGACGCGCGCCAGCGCAAAGGCGTACAGCAACTGCTCGTTGGTCAGCACGTGGGCTTGCTGGACGAACGTGTTTTGCAAAACCGCGGCCATGACCGTGCCGTTGCCGAAGGCCAGCACGTTGGCCACAGCCAGTTGCACGAGCATGTCCCAGAGCGTCACCGCCCGTCCTCTGACGTCCGGTCGCGGAGCGCGTACGCCCCGATGAGCCCGCCGGCGACGAGGATCAAAGAGGGATTGATGCCCAGCAACAGCACGCCGGCCGCGGCGGCGATCGCCAGGATGAGCTCGAGCGACGACGTAACGAACTCGCGGCCGATTCGGTAGGCCGAGATCACGACCACTGCCAGCGCGGCGGGCATGAGGGTGAGGTTCAGTACGCCCATCGCCGGGCTCCCCGCCAGCAGTGTGTACGCTACGGTCAGCACGACGGTGAGCACGAACGCGGGCAGGATCATCGCCAGCAGCACTACGACGGTGCCCGGGAAGCCGTGATAGCGATACCCCACCGCCACCGCGAGCGCCGTCATCGACCCGCTCGGCACCAGGCGGGCGAGGCCATACAGCGTCATGAATTCGCCCCGACTGATGGCCCGACGCTTGCGCACCAGTTCTGCCTGCAGGACCGCCGACATGCCCGTGCCGGCGCCAAATGAAAGACCGATCCTCAGGAAAAGCAAGAACAACGCGCGCAGGCTGATCGCCGCGTCGGGAGTTGACACGCGACCAGGCTAAAGCTACGCCTCGAATCCCCGCGAAGGATCGGAAGGAGCCCTGGCTCTCACAAGCCGACTGCCCTGCACGCGGTGCGGCTCGACTACGTGAAGGCCTCGGCGTGGCGGAGGAGCAGGCGGAGGGTACGAACCCTGGCCGACTCGGGCCCGCGCCGCTCCAGCGCGCTGACAATGGTTGGAACACTGGCTCGCTAAGCCCGCGTCGCAGCGGCGCGCTGACAATGGTTGGAACACTGGCTCGCTCAGCCCGCGTCGCAGCGGCGCGCTGACAATGGTTGGAACACTGGCTCGCTAAGCCCGCGTCGCAGCGGCGCGGTGGAACGATGGCTTCGGCACTGCGTAGCGGGCGCCACGCTTGTGTCGTGTCGGCGGATCAGCGTTCGAACAGGGGCTGGCTCGAGCTCGTTTCGCGCTTGTGTCGTGCCGGCGGTTCAGCGTTCGAACAGGGGCTGGCTCGAGCTCGTTTCGCGCTTGTGTCGTGTCGGCGGATCAGCGTTCGAACAGGGGCTGGCTCGAGCTCGTTTCGCGCCGGCGCGTCTGCTGCGGGCCGAGGCGTTCCGCGAGCTTTCGGAGAACGCCGGCTAGCTGGAGGCGCAGCCGGGCGCTGGCGCGCAGCCTGGCTGCCGACCGCTGCGATCGTTCAGCGTCGGCGATGAGCCGGGTACGCAGCTCAGGATCGTTGAGGATGACGCCGTAATGGCTGCCCAGGTGTTCCACGCCTGGACAAACGCTCGGAAACTCACCTTTGGGGGCAGCTCAGGCCACGACGGCAGGCCGACCGAGTCGCAGATCCAGCCAACGGCGCAGTTCCGCGGCCACGCGAGCCGCGCGTCACCTATCTATTCTGCGGCTTGATCTCCGCCAGATAGAGCGGCGTCCCGTCAGGGTCGGCGAAGGATGCTTCACGCAGATCACTGGTTTCGCGTATGCCGGTCGGGAACGCAATGCCTTTGGCCGTCAATCCGAGCACCGCGGCCTCGATGTCGTCGACCTCGAGTCCAATCGAAATGCCAATCGCCGGGTCCGAGCGCGCGATAGGTCCGTGTGCCTGATGCAAGCCGAACGTCACTCCGGGCGCAACTACCTCGGCCCAGTCGTTACCGTAGCGCACCTTCAGCTCGAGGCCCAGCGCCTCGATGTAGAACGCCACGGCGCGATCCATATTCGACACCATCAGCGTCACGTTGCCGGTCTTGTACATCACATCCTCCCAGCTTCATCGCGGCCGAGAGGGGCGGCCGACAAGTCAGCAGCAACACCACCTGCCGCCCCTCCAGGCCATCTAATGAACGGAGTTCGGCCGCAGCTAACACCCGGAATCTTACCTTTCGGCCGAACTCCTGGGTAGGATAACGCCTGTGCTGGCGGTGATTGGCAGGTCGCTACTACGGCGGGAGGATCGGGCACTGCTCCTCGGGCAGGGCCAGTTTGCCGGGGACCTGCAGTTACCGGGGCTGCTGCACATGGCCGTCGCCCGGTCGGTGTATCCGCACGCGCGGGTGGACGGTGTCCACCTCGACGGGGCGCGAGCGATGGCCGGGGTCCTCGGTGCTTTCGCGGCGATGGACCTCCCCGAAATGGAGAATCGGCTGAACGATCCAGTGCCGGCCGGGATGCGCGGCTTTCCGCGCCCGGTGCTGGCGACGGGCACGGTGCGGTATGTGGGCGAGCCGATCGCCGTGGTGGTTGCCGAGGACGAACGCGTCGCCGCCGACGCCGCCGAGGCAGTGGAGGTCGAATACACGCCGCTGGCTGGAGCTGGCGACGTGCTGACAGCCACGGAGGCCGGTGCGCCGGTCCTGCATGCTGAGCTCGGGTCGAATGTCGCGGGCCACTACAAAACCGGCTTCGGCGACATCACCTCCGCTTTCGCGGCCGGAGCGACCGTCGTCCGCCAGACCTTTCGCCTCAATCGAGTGATCGGCGGTTACATGGAGCCGCGCGCGAGTGCCGCGGTGCTGGACGTGGACTCCGGTCAGCTGACGGTCTGGACCTCGACGCAGTGGGTCCACGGCGTGCGCGATCGGATCGCCATGTTGCTGGATTTACCACCGGAGCAGGTGCGCGTGCGGGCGTCTGACGTCGGCGGCGGATTTGGGGCCAAGGGCCAGGTCTACCCGGAAGAGATCCTGGTCGCCGCGCTCGCCCGTCGCCTCGGTCGACCGGTGCGCTGGGTCGCCACGCGCACCGAGGATACGCAGGCCACCGCCCATTCGCATGGCGACTCGGCCACCGCGGAACTCGCGGCCAACGCAGATGGGACCCTGCGCGGGCTGCGCGTACAGCTCCTGCACGACGTCGGCGCCTACGCGGCGCCTGGCCTCGGACAGAGCGACAACATCCTGAGTCACGTCGTCAGCGCGTATCGCCTGCCGGCGTTGGAGGCCGAGTCGACGCTGGTCTATACCAACGCCGTCCCGACCGGATTCATCCGCGGCGGTGGCCGCGAGGTGGGCAACTTTATCGTCGAGCGCATGATGGATGGCCTGGCGCGGCAGCTCGGACTCGACCCCGCCGAGCTCCGCCGGCGCAATCTCATCGGTCCGGAGCGCATGCCGTACACGACAGGCTACCTGCGCATGGGTACGCGGCCGGTGGTCTACGACGGCGGTGACTATCCGCGCCTGCTGGACACCGCTCTGGACGCGGTCGGCTATCAGGCGGGTCGGCGGCGGCAGGCGGCCGGCGAACGCATCGGCATCGGCGTAGCGTGCTGTGTGGAGTCCGCTGGCATCCAGCAACCCGAGCCGGCGACGATTCGCATCCAACCCAATGGCGACGTGCACGCCTACCTCGGCTCGACACCCGGCGGACAGGGGCACCGCACGGTCTTCGCGCAAGTCGTCGCACAACATCTGAGCTGGCCAGTCGAGCGGGTCCAGGTCTTCGTGGGGGACACCAGCAACGTCTCGAACTCCGCCAATACGGCGGGCAGCCGCTCGGCCCTGGAGGTCGGCAACGCGGCCGCCGCGGCGGCGCGTGAGGCTCGGCGGCGACTGCTTGACCGAGCCCAGACGGCGCTCGAAGTCGCCGCCGACGACGTGCGCGTAGGCCCGTCCGGGGCCGAGGTGCGAGGGGTGCCCGGGCGACAGGTCGGACTGGCCGAGTTACTCGAGCCGGACGGACCGCTCACGGCGCATGCGATGTTCCAGAGTAGCGGCGCCTACACGGGCGCGGTGCACGCAGTTACGGTCTCGGTGGACCCCGAGACGGCCACGCTCCGGATCTTGCGCTACGTCATTGCCCATGACTGTGGACAACCGATCAATCCGCTGCTGGTCAACGGGCAACTGCAAGGCGGACTCGTCCACGGGCTGGGCTATGCGTTGATGGAGGCGGCGGTCTATCAGCCGGACGGGACGTTTATCACGCCAAATTTTCTCGACTACACCCTGCCGGGACGCGGGCTTCCGGCGGCGGTGCAGCCGGCGCTCGTCGAGGTCCGCTCGCCGGTGCTGGGCAACAACCCGGAAGGGTTCAAAGGCGTCGGCGAGACCGGCACGATCGCGGCGCCGGCGGCGATTGTCGCGGCCATCGAGGACGCGCTGCGGACCCTCGGCGTCGACGCGACGCTCAGCACGCTGCCGGTCACACCGACGCGCCTGTTCGACGCGCTCACCGGCGGTACATAGCGGCATGTGGTGGGCGCTGCCAGAACATCGCGGCGAGCTCGAACGGACGCTCACCCTGATCAACTCGATGGACCGGGCCGCCTGGCCGGACGCGGTCCTCGATGCGTTGTTCGACTGTCCAGCGACGCGGCTGGCCGCGTACGGGACACTCCGGCCGGGCGAGTCGAACCACGGGATGCTCGCGGCGCTGGGCGGCGCCTGGACCGACGGGACCGTTCAGGGCGTGCGGTTCATGGCCAACGGGTATCCAGCGTTCACGTTCGCGGGCGCTGAGCCGGTGCCCGTCAGCGTGCTGACGTCGGCGGCGCTGCCGGCGGACTGGCCGCGCCTCGACGCGTTCGAGGGTCGCGAGTACCGGCGCATCCTCGCGCCGGTCAGGCAGGTTGACGGCACCAGCGTGGTGGCCTACCTGTACGAGTACCTCGGCGGCTCGCCAGGTTCAGCGTAATTTCAGGCCGAGTTCAGGCGTTTTTGAGTCGCTGCCAGGCTCCGTGGGCGATGCTGGCGGCATGAACGAGCAGCCAGTTTCGGAAACCAACGGGAGTCTCGATGGCGATGGCGCCGGCGACCACGACCAGCCGTACGGCGGCTACCGGCCCTACCAGTTCGGGACGCGCCAGTTCGCGCGCCTGCTCGCGTTGCGCGGCGCGCTTCTCGAGGCCCGCCTCGGCAATGGCCCGTGGGCACAGGACCTGGCCGCGGCCGCTTGACAGTCCGCGTCGCGAGACCCTTACTCCCCCCTCTCCTCGGGAGGAGAGGGGGGCCGGGGGGGTGAGGTGCGAATTCCCGTGAGGGTGCGGCACACTTGCACGGCATGAGTGCGTCCTACGCGGAGCGCAGCCAGGCCATCATCGACGGGGTCGAGGCGATCGACCCTGAGTTCGTGTTGCATCTGCCGAGCAGCACGCTGAAGCTGGTGCTCGCGCATTTCCTCGACCAGGCCCGTCCCGGACGCCGTGTTTTTCCGATCCCGCGTGAAGAAGAGGGCATCTCGATCCTGTCGGGACTGGCGCTGGCCGGACGGCGGGCGGTGATGATCATTCAGGACAACGGCATCGGCAACATGCTCACCGCGCTCCTGACGTTCCCGCAGCCGTACCATCTGCCGATCTTCGGCATCGTCACTCGCCGCGGCGGGCTGGGTGAATACAACTCGATGATCCACACCATTTCGGAACATTCCGAAGCGCTGCTCGACGCCGCGCACGTGCGCTGGGTCCAGCTCGACGCCCGCACGCCGATCGAGGACTGGTCAACGTCTATCGAGCGCGCACACGCCTTCGCGGTGACCACGCACCGGCCCGTGTTCGTGCTGGTGAACCTGATGGGCGGCTGAATTGCAGAGTTCGCACCTCGCCAACGGAGTAGGGACGGTCATTGCTGACCGCCCCCTCCACGGATCCCGGCGTGCGGGACTACCGCACCGGGCTCTTGCCTTGCGTCATGACGGCAAATTGCACTGACGGATAGGGATGCACGATATGGGCAGGCGGGATCCAGCGCCTTGTCAGGCGATGCATCCGCTCCCAACTCACGTTGCCCCGCTGGCTGCGTCTTGCTAGCGCTCGGCGCCACAGGCGGCACACTTCGTCGCGGAACCGCTTGATGGCGTGCGAGTTGCCGGCAATGCCGTAATACTGGCAGTGCCCGCGCACTACCGCACCCAGCCAGCGACCTACCTCGGGGATCGGCGCGTGCCAACGATGCCGCAGTTCCTCGCTCACCTCCTTGAGCTTGGCTCGCATGCGCTGGCCGATCGTCTGCCGATGCACCGCGAACCATCCTCTCCGAGTTCGCCCACACGCATGGACAAAACCCAGGAACTGGAACGTCTCGGGCTTCTGGTCGCCCCGTCGCTGGCGGTTCTGTGCGGCGTACCGCCCAAACTCCAGCAAGCGGGTTTTGTTCGGGTGCAGGCTCAGCCCAAATCGGCCTAGCCGCGCCCGGACGGCGTCCAGAAATCGCTCGGCATCCGCTCGGTCCTGGAACCCAACGATGAAATCGTCCAGATAGCGCACGACCACCATGTCGCCGCGCACCGCTGTCCGTCGCCACCGCTGAGCCCACACATCGAACACATAGTGCAGGTACAGGTTGGCCGCTAGTGGCGAGATACTCCCGCCTTGCGGCGCCCCCGCCTCACTCGGTGTCCACGCCCCGTCTTCCAGCACGCCGGCAGCCAGCCATCGCTGGATCAGCCGCGCGACGCGCTGGTCCCCAATCCGGTGCTCAACGAAGCGCATCAACCACGCGTGGTCGAGCGATCCGAAAAAGTCCCGGAGATCGGCATCCAGCACCCAGTTCACCTGCCTTTTCTCGATCGCCTGGTCCAGGGCCACCAACGCCTGATGGGCATTGCGTCCTGGCCGTGCGCCGTATGAGAACCCGGCGAACTCGGGTTCGTAGATGGCGTTCAAGACCGCCACGGTCGCCCGCTGGACGATCTTGTCCTCCAACGCTGTTACGCCAATCGGCCGCTGCTTGCCATCCCGTTTGGGGATGTATACCCGTCGCACCGGCTGCGGGCGGTACGTACCTCGCCCCACCCGATCCGACAGCTCAGCCAGGTTTGCCTCCAGCTCCTGGCTATAGTGCTCCCACGTCTGGCCATCCACACCTGGTGCCGCATCACGTTCCAACTCGTAGAACGCCGCCCTGAGCGTGTCGATGGCGTAGATGTGGTGCAGCAGCGCAGTGAATCGTGCTCCTTTCTGCTGTTCGGCTACTTGCCGTACTCGCCTCAGCGCCGCGTGCACGCGCGCCCGGCCCTGCGTCCGGAGCGTGGTGGCTTGTGGCGAGTTCCGCTTGGCCAGCCGCCTTCCCTCCGGTCCCTCCGCAGCCCGTCGCCGAGCGTTGTTCGGAACCCTCCTCGGTACTACGCGGCTGTCTGACTTCCCAGGCTCGTGCATCAGCGGCGTGCGTCGCTCGACTTCCCGCTGCGCCCCGTCGCCTGCCTGGCGGGCGGGGAAGCCTGGGATCTCCCGGTTCGCGTGCGAGGTGCTTGCGTACATGCCCAGGGCCTCGGACCCCGTGGGGTCCCCGCCCATCTCGCGCTAGCGATGGACAGGGTGTGGCCTTCCGCCTTTGGGGACGGCGTCGGCACCCCAGTCACGGTGATTTCGGGGCTCAATACCTGGCCTGCACGTACCCCTGCCAACGCTTCGTCACCCGCCTCGCGGCTGGCCACGCATAGCTCGGGGCCGGTGTGGTTCGCTATTCCTTCACCGTACGAAACTTGCATTCGCTACACCTCGCCGCTTTCTCCGGCGCACCCCCGG
>Ga0070730_10004609_pt1 | contig 12034 bp, 6 predicted proteins | sample Coa_R1_3_FD_66447 | JGI IMG/M metagenome (GOLD analysis project Ga0070730, IMG submission 66447) | Surface soil microbial communities from Centralia Pennsylvania, which are recovering from an underground coalmine fire - Coalmine... | ecosystem: Environmental > Terrestrial > Soil > Unclassified ... | reverse complement strand
GGCCCGTGTCTGCACACCGACCTCGGGGGGCCGTCCCCCATCACTCATACGGCACCGAAACCGATGGCTTTCAGAAAGACAAACCATCAGCTTCGTTTCGCGTCGCACTCAGAACTTGTACTGTGCCCCCACGCCGATGGTGCGCGGCTGATTCGTGAGGTAGCCCGCGCGCGCACTCCGTCCGCGCTCATAATCGAGCGCGAGATGGGCGTTCGTGTCCCACAGATTATTGAGATAGGCCGCCGCTTCCCAGCGATCGGTCCGCACTCCGGCACGCAGATTGCCGAGCGAGTACGCCGGCAAGCGCGCGTCGAACGAGATGACGGTGGTCGACGGGACGCCGCCGTAAGTGATCAAGCGGGCGGGATTGGCATTCACGTCGTTCGCGGTGCCGCCGATCTGACCGAACTGCTCCTCTTCGTTCTCGAATTGCGAGTAGGAGGACCCGACGTACTGCACCGTGAATACCGAGAAGAAGTCGCGCTGATTCGCGATCGGCAGCGTGTAGCCCACGCTACCCACTGCCTGAACCTGCGGGGACGTGGGTAGGCGATTCCCGTCGGCGAGGCCGCCGACGATGGAAACGACGCCCGTGGCCGAAGTCGAAGTGACGGATGACTCCAAACGCGCGTCCACCCACGTGGCCGAGAGCCCGAAGTCCCAGGTTGAGTTCGGATGTGCGAACAATTCCGCCTCGATGCCATGCGACTGCGCCTTGGGCACGTTGAAGATGAGGCGCGATGAGCAGGTGCCGGCGGTGACAGTAGCTTGCAGATCCTTTATATCCGTGTAAAACGCCGATACGTTCAACGTCACCTTGCGGTCAAGGAAGCGGAATTTGCCGCCGAGTTCGTAATTCTTGGAAGTTTCGTCCTTCCAATTGCCCCTGCCTCCGAACTCGATCTTGTCCTGTGCAGAGCACAGAGGCAGATTGATCGGGTCATTGATGCCGCCAAGACGGAAGCCCTTCGACACCTGGGCATTGAACTGGGCGTCTTCATTGACCTTGAAGCTCAGAATACCCCGCGGCGACACCCCGTTGGCATCGACCTCGCCCGGCACGCCGGCCGAGGGAGTATCGGCCGCGAACACGCCATTGAAATGCAAGACGCGGTTCTCTTTATAACGATAGTAGCGCAGCCCGCCGGTCAGGCCCCATTGATCCGTCACGTGCCAGGTGGCTTCGCCGAAGGCTGCGTACTGCTGCAGACGGTAGGAAATATCCGAGTAGAACGGGGTGTCTACGAGGCCCACGGGATTTGGCCCCAGCGGAAATCCGGCGGCCGCGTTAAAACTGTCGTATCCGGGCGTCGGAAGGTCTTGCCCGTACCGCCGTCCGACGTGCTGAAAGAATCCGCCCACCAGCCAATCGACCGTCTCCTTCCCGTTCGAGGACAAACGCAATTCTTCCGACACCACGTTGAGATGAGTGCGGTCGAACAGCGGAGAGCTGACGCGCACTTCGGGAATGCCGACGTCGTAACTCACGCTGCCGGTCAATTGCGTCGCGTCGCGCAGCACCGTGACCCGGCGGTGGGTGTAGGAGCTGATCGAGGTCAGCGTGGCGGGACCGAAGTCGTACTCCAGCTTGAGGTCGGCGAGGCCGAAATCATCGTTGATGCCCTCGCGTTGCTGGGTGTACTGCTGACGCTCGCCGATGAAGACCTTCGGCTGGGTGGTCACGTACGGGTTGCCGAGGATATTGTAGGCGTCCTCACGCGGGTAGCCGTTGGTCGTCAAACTTTGGTAGACCAAACGTGGCGTGATGGACAATTGTTCCGTCGGTTTCCACAACATCGACACGCGGATGCCCGCGCGGTCGCCATCGTTGACGTCCTTCTTGATGCTGCCGTCCGGTTGAATGGCGTCGATGAACCCCGGCAGATGGTGCTCATACACCACGACCCGCGCGGCCACGGTCTCGCCCATCGGCACGTTCACCGCCAGACGGCCGCTTCCTCCGACGCTGCCGCCCTTCGGCACTTCGACCGCTGCATCGGCCAGACCCTCGAGCACGCCGAGCTTCGGTGGAGTGGTGATGTACCGGATCGTACCCGCTTCGGATCCGGCGCCGAACAGTGTTCCCTGCGGCCCGCGCAGCACTTCGATACGGTCCAGATCGAACAGCTCCAGATCAGGCGTGAACAGGGCGACCGAGATGGCCGATTCGTCCAGGTAGACGCCGACTTGCTCCTTGACGCCCGGCTGGTCGCGGATGACCTGACCCGAGCTGATCCCGCGGATCGCGACCTGGCTTTGTCCCGGGCCAAGATCGGCAATGGTCAGGCCCGCGATATTGCGCGCGAAGTCGGTGATGTTGCCCGCCCCGGAATTGCGGATCTGTTCCTCCGACGTTGCCGAGACCGAGAACGGCGTATCCTGCACCGAGCCGGCGCGCTTCTGCGCAGTGACGACGATTTCTTCCAGCGTGAGTGCGCCGGCCGGTTCGGCAGAGCGCGCAGCAAACCCTAAGACCATGGATGCAAGTGCAAATCCGCCAATGAAGCATTTATAGCGAGTAGCCATGATGTCCCCTCTTCTCTATTTATTTGTTGTGAGCAGCCAACTCCAATCGCACGTTGGCACCCCATGGGCCTGAATTATCCGCCCTTGGAATAGAAACCAAAAGTTGCTTAATTGCCACATGCGAGCGAACTATATGAACCGCCAAATCCTGTGTTAAATCTAGGCGCCACTGCATCACTCTTTTAAATTCAAGGCCGGAACCTTCGATGGCATCCCAAGAACCGTACACCGAATGGCCGGAATTCCCGCCGGCGACGTGGCGCGATACGTACGCCACCCTGCACATGTGGACGCAGATCGTCGGCAAGACCCGGCTTGCTCTCGCGCCGATGGAAAACCACTGGTGGCAGGTTGCGCTTTACGTGACGAGCCGCGGATTGACGACTTCTCCGATGCCTTACGGCAATTTTTCCTTCTCGGTGGAGTTCGATTTCATCTCACACCAGCTTTCCCTGCGGACCAGTCGCGGTGCCGAGGAATCCTTTGCGCTGACCTCGATGGCCGTGGCCGAGTTCTTCGCGCTGTATATGCGCAGCCTGCGCGCGCTCGCGATCGAGCCGACGATCATCCCCTCGCCGGTCGAAGTGGAGATCGCCATACCATTCATGCGGGACCGTGAACACGCGTTCTACGATCCGGTTGCCGCTCATCGCTGTTGGCAGATTGTCGCTGGCGCGGAGCGGGTGCTGAAGCGATTCCGCGGCGGCTTCACGGGCAAACAAAGCCCGGTGCATTTTTTTTGGGGGAGCTTCGATCTGGCGTCGACGCGCTTCTCGGGACGACGGGCTCCAGCGCACCCGGGAGGCGTACCGAACTGCCCAGACCGCGTGATGGTCGAGGCCTACTCGCATGAATGCAGCAGCTGCGGCTTTTGGCCCGGAGACGGAATGTCACGACCTCCGGCATTTTACGCGTACAGCTATCCCGAACCCGCGGGCTATCCGGCGCGGTCCGTTGACCCCAGTGCCGCGTATTACGACGTGCAGGCCAGGGAATTTCTGCTGCCCTACGACAGGTTGCGCGCTGCTGCGGCACCGGACGACATGCTTCTGCGCTTCTTTCAATCCGCCTATGAGGCCGCGGCCGATCTAGGGACTTGGGAGCGCACATCTCTTGAACGCCCAATCGCAAATTGAGAGGCTTCGCGATCGGGGCTACGTCGTGGTGTCGGGATTCCTGTCCGCCCTGCAAGTGACGAAGCTCAACGTCGCGGCGAGGGCTCATTCTGCCGCTCGCGGCGAGCCGCTCGAACTGGAGGCAGACCTTCAATATCCAGGCGCACCTCGATCGTACACCGAAGCCGGCGGCGGGACGGTGCGCCGTCTCCTCGACGCGTACGGCCGCGATCCCGAGTTCGCCGGGATCGCAACCTCGCCGCGCATACGCGAATGGATGGAGACCTACTTCGGCGAAGCGGTCGTGCTGTCGCGAGCGCATCACAACTGCCTGATGACCAAACATCCTCTGTACGGCAGCTTGACGGGCTGGCATCGCGACATTCGTTTCTGGTCGTTCGAGCGCGAAGACCTGGTCTCGGTGTGGTTCGCACTCGGCGACGAAACCGTCGATAACGGTGCGCTCTGGTTCGTGCCGGGGTCGCACCTGGCGGCGTTCGGTGCCGACCGGTTCGACGAGGCGAAGTTCTTTCGCGCCGATCGCGCGGACAATGCCGCACTCCTCGCCACCGCCGAGTCGCCCCGGCTGGCTGCGGGCGATGCAGTATTTTTCCACTGCAACACGCTGCATTCAGCCGGCAAGAATCGAAGCGCCGCCGTCAAATTTTCGCTCGTCTATACCTACCACGGCCGCAGCAACACCCCGCAGCCGGACACCCGGTCCGCGTCGAAGACTGAAATCGTGCTGCAGCCCGATGTATGAGCTGGCCGATTCTCTTGCGCCGGTGGCTCATATTGACGGCCGGTGCCCTCGGGACTTTGTTGGTGCTTGCCGTCGCGCTGGGCGCCGCGCTCGAAGCAGGCTATTTCCGCGCCCCGCTGATCCGCGCCATCGCGTCCCGCGTCGGCCGCTCGATCGAAGTCGATGGCGACTTGCGGCTGCATCTGTTCTCCCTGCATCCGCAGGTGATTGCCGAACGCGTCACGATCGGCAATCCGTCATGGGTGCCGCCGGGCACCACGGCGGTGATCGGCCGGCTTTCGTTTGCGCTTCAACTGCCTTGGATCCACCGGCCGCTCGGCATCGAAACGCTGGATATCAAGGAAGCGACCCTGACGCTTTCGCGCGACGGCGCGGGACTGGCCAACTGGCAATGGATGGACCCGAGGGTTCCCGACAACACGCTCTTGCCGCTGGTGCGACGCTTGTCCATGCCGGACGCCCGCGTGCTGTTGAAGGACGACACCCGGCACCTCGATTTTGACGGGATGCTCACCGAGTTCGAGCCTAAGTCCGCCGAAGGCCCGCCCCCCGTGAGAATCGAGGGCGCCGGGCAACTCAACGGCAGGCCGGCTCGTTTCGGCATCGACGGCGACCCGCTTGCCACCGCCGAGCATACCAAGCCCTACCGCTTCAAATTCGAAGAGCAATCGAGCGGCTCGCGAATCATCGGCAGCGGTGCCCTGCCGCGGCCCTTCGACTTCCGCTTGATCGACGCCGTCTTCACCGCCGCCGGCCCGAATTTGGACGATTTGTACTTCCTCACCGGTGTAAGACTCATCAACACCGGCCCGTATCGGCTGGCAGGCACGGTGGCGCGGCGCGGGAACAAGACGAGATTCACCGAGCTCGAGGCCAGCTCCGGACGCAGCGATGCCCGTGGCAGCGCATCGGTCGACAGCTCGAGCGACCGGCCGCAGCTCGATATCGACCTCAGATCGGAAACACTTCGCACTGCCGATCTCGGTGCCCGCGCGGCCGGCTTGGAGCGCGGCGCGGAGCGATGGCTGATCTCGGATGCCGCGCTGAATCCTCGTGCTTGGCGGCGCGATGACGCCGTCGCAACGCTTCGCGCACGCCGTCTGGAAGTGGGCTCCATCGCGCTGCAAGACGTCGCCGCCGCGCTCACCGTCGATCATGGCCTGCTCACCGTCGATCAGTTGACGGGTCATGTGTGGGACGGAGCCTTGAGCGCGCACGTCCGCGCCAACCTGACGACCGACGATCCGGCCGACAGCCTCGACCTCAAGCTATCCAACCTGAACCTCGAACGCTACGCTCCGCACGGAGCGGACCAACCCCCGCTGAAAGGTCTGTTGCAGGCGCGGGTCCTCGCCAAAGGCCGCGGGCGTTCTCTGCACGAATTCGCTTCGCATGCCGACGGCACGCTGTCCGCGGCGCTGCCGCACGGCGCCATCCGTACGGCATTGGCGGATCTGGCGGGATTTGATCTGCGCGCGATCGGCTTGTTCGCCGATAAACATGGACCGGAAACGGCGGTGCGCTGCGGAGTGGCCAGCTTTCAAGCCCACGATGGAACGCTCGCGGCCCAGACGCTGGTTCTCGACACCGAGCAGGTCCTCATCCTCGGCGAGGGCAGCATTCACATGGACTCCGAGGCCATTGACCTCACGCTGCGCGCTCATCCAAAGCGGCCGGGCCTGCGCATTAGATCACCGGCGTTGGTGAGGGGTACACTGTTGCACCCCTCCCTGGCCATGCGGCCGCGGGACGTCGTTGCCCAGACGGCGGCGGCGGTCACGCTTGGCGTATTGTTGACGCCGCTCGCCTCCGCCCTGGCGTTCGTGGATCCGGGACTCTCCAAGGATGCGGACTGTGGGGCGTTGATGCAGGAAGACAAGGCGACGAAGGGAGATTGAGGCTCTCCACCAGCAAGAATACCTGCCGAGCATATGCATTTCGGTTCGTGTGTGGGCGGCGTTGGTGTCGTCAACCCGGTGGCCCCCTGGTGGCGGTACCGCCTCCGCAGCGCGGGATAGGCGCGTATCCCGCGGCGACACCGATATAATTTCATCATGTTTTCTCAAGGCGAGGCCTCTTTTTCTATGCGGTTCATGGACTTAATGAAACCGTTGGTGCGTTTCCTGCGACCGGCACGGCCTTCCCCGCCCACGGTGGAGACCCGGATTGCGGCGCTGGACGAGGGCTCGTCGGAAGAAGTCACCGCCGTGGCACTCGGCGACGCCGCGGAAGCCCTGCGCGTGGCGGCCGTGCGCAAGCTGCCGGACGGCACGACCTTGAGGAAACTCGCCGGCTTGAGCGAAGACGCCGCACCACCCGAGTCCGCGAACTTGGAACGAATCGCACAGGAGCGCGTGGCGCAACTCATCGATTCGGGATCGATTGATTTCGCCGAACTGCGCACTTCGACGCGCAGCACCACCGCGCTCTTGTCGGTGGCAGGCCTTTGCAGCAATCCCGACCTCCTGTCCCGGGAGCTGAGCTCGATCGACGACCCGCAGCGGCTGGCGAGCCTCGCCGTCGCCGGCTCCTCCAGCCGAGTACGCCAGCTCGCGGCGCAGCTCGCGGTGCGGCGCATCGAAGATCCCGCCGAACTCGCACGGCTGCTCAAGCAGGTGCGCGGCAAGGACAAGAGCGTCTACAGGATCGTCAAGCACAAGTGCGATGCGCTGCATGCCGAGGAGCAGCGCATCGCCCAGATCGCGAGCGATGCGGCCGCGCTTTGCGCGTCTCTCGAGCGGCACAGTCGCCGCGTCCATGACGCGCTCTACGCGACGTCCTTCAAGCTGCTCCATGAGCAGTGGCAAACGCTCGAGCCGCAAGCGGCACCGGATCTCAAGGAGCGCGCGCTCCTCGCCATCGATCGCTGCCGGGAAGTCATTGGCGCGCATTCGCAGCGGCTGGCGCGGCGCGCCGAAGAGGAAACGCAGCAGGCGGCGCGCAAAACCGCCCGGGACGAGGCGACCGCCGCCGCGGAACTGGAAGCCCAGCGTCTCGACGAAGCCGCGGCCCTCGCAGCCGCGCAAGCGGCGGCTCAGCGCGAGGCCGAGGAGAGAACCCGCAACGAAAAATTGGCGGCGGATGCGCTTGCCCTGCGCCAGGTCGGCGGCCTGATCGGCAAGGCCCACAGCGCTCTGCAGGACGGCAATACGGCACGGGCGGCCGGTCTGCGGCGTGCCATCGAGGAGAAACTGCCGGCGGTACCGACGGTTCCGGCGTCTCTCGCCAGCCGTGTGCAGCAGCTCGATCTAAAGCTCAATGAGCTCAAGGAGTGGAAAGATTATGCCGTGGCGCCCAAGCGTGCGGAATTGATCGAGGAGATGGAGTCGCTCATCGGATCGGAGGAGACGCCGAGGGCCCTCGCCGACCGGATCAAGCGGTTGCAGGACGAATGGAAGACCATCAGCAAGGGAATCGTGAGCGACGCGGAGGCGGACTGGCAACGCTTTCACCAGGCGGCCCAGGCGGCCTACGAGCCGTGCCGCGAATATTTCGAGGCGCAGGCCAGGCTACGCCAGGAAAATGTGGAGAAGCGGCGGCTCGTGCTCGAGCGGCTTCGAGCATTCGAAGGTTCCCAGAGCGGCGAGCAGCCGGACTGGCGCGCGGTGGCGGCCGTATTGCGCGAGGCACCCCAGGAATGGCGGCGGCATTCGCCGGTGGAGCGCACGGCCGGCCTTGCGATTCAGCAGGAATTCGACGCGACCATCGACCGGCTGCAGGCGCGGCTCGACGCATGGTATGCAAACAACCTGTCGGAAAAGAAGTCGCTCATCCAGCGAGCACAGCAATTGCGAACGATGGAAGACACCGACGGGGCCGTGGATGCGGTGAAGCGCCTGCAGCTGCAGTGGAAAAATATCGGCGGCGTGCAGCGCGATCAGGAGCAGCCGCTGTGGGACGAATTTCGTGCACAGTGCGACGCCATCTTTCAAAGGCGCCAGCAGGCCTACGCCGAGCACGCGGCCGGTCTCGAGGCCAACAAGCGGCTGGCCGTGAGGCTTTGCGAAGAAGCCGAGCGGCTCTCCAGCCTCGCGGACACCGAATTACTGGAAGGGGCCGCAAAGATACCGCAATGGCGGACCGACTTCGAGGCGCTGGGCGAGGTACCGAAAGCCGACCAGCGCGGCCTGCGCGATCGTTTCGAGCGTGCGCTCACGCGGTGCCAGGCGCAGATCTCGCAAATGCGGGCGCGCGACAAGGAGCGTTCGTTCACCAATCTCCTCGAAGCCGGACGGCTCATTCAATCGTACGGGTGGGCGGTCGCGCGGGGCGGCGCGTCCGCCGATCTTGAAGCGCTCAAACAGGCGGCTGAGCTTTTCATCGCCCGGGTTCCGCAGTGGCCCAAAGGCGGCACTCAGGCGTTGAAGGAGGCTTGGGCGAAAGCCGATGCCGCGGCCGGACTCGACGTGGCCGCCAATGAAAACGCGCTAAGGATGCTGTGCATACGCGGCGAGATTCTCACCGACCGGCCCACGCCGCCGGAGGATCAGGATTTGCGCCGCGCCTATCAGGTACAGCGGCTGGTGCGCGGCATGGGCCAGCGCGGCGAAGCGGACGCCGAGGATTTGGACGCGTTCGCATTGGAATGGGTGCGCGTGGGGCCCGTCCCGGCCGCCGCGCACGAAGCGCTGCTCGCCAGGTTTCTTCGCTGCCGAAATTAGAACCGCTGCCTCACGAGTTATTCAATAACGACGGAAAGCTCGAAAGGAGGCCGGATTGGACAGGTGTTTTCCGGAGCGTGAAAAACAGGGCCGTCGCATGCGACGGCGGGGCTCGCCACGGATGGCGAACCCCCGGCTTTCTGCGCGAAGCAGGAAAGCGAGAGCGCAGAAAGTTTTTCCCGCAGCCTCCATGGGTCGAACGCATGCGTTCGACGGGTAACCAGGGATGGTTACCCCGGGCTTGCGCGGAGCAGGGACTGCGCAGCGCAATGGATTCACGGCGGTCCGGAAAATACCTGATCTTGCGCGTCTGAATTGTCCGCCGGGTCCGGTTACAGCATGATGGCGGATCTTCGCCGGCTTCGGCCTTGAACCCACGGGAAATCCCTGATGAATTCGCGATGGCTCAACGGCGGCTTCGTTTCGGCGGCCATGCTGATTCCGATGGCGATGCTCATGTACCCGGCCCCGACGAGCGCAGGCGCCGCATCTGACGCGCTCCCGGCGGCGGCTTTGATCGCGGGCCGCACAGGGCCGGCGCCGAACCTCAATGCGGCGTTTCATCCGGAATCGGATGCGCTCGCCGCGCCTCCCTTCGGCGGAATTCTGTCGCTGCATCAAACCCCGATGCAAACTCAACCCGACATCGACAAACCCCTGCAGGACGGGCGGGACGCGCGGCTGTTCCCGGCCGTCTCCCTCGAATTCTTCACGCTGGGCGACCTTCTGGTGCCGGTCCGGCGCGGCGAAATGGTGCGGGAAAGCCCGGGTGCGAAATCGAGCTTCTGGCATGTGATCCCGCAGGTGGGCAGGATCTGGCGCGAAAGCGCCGACGGCGGGTGGTCGCGCGCGGCGTTCCCCGTCATGCTCGTCAATGACACCGACAATGACGCGCATCAGGGACTTGCGACCTTCGTATACCGGGACGCGCAGATCAGCAACGTCGCCGTGCAGTTCGTGCAGCAAAGCGCGCCATACCTGCTCGGCCGGCACTTCGTCGCCTGGACTTCGGTGCCTGCGGATCTCATGGCGGGCGACGCGAACGCCCTCGACGCCCGGCGCGCCGCGGCGCGAGCGGAGCTCGCCGCGCGTCTGCCGGCGAAACCCTTGCGCGAACTCAAGATTCGTGCCGGAACCCTGGACGGGTTCGGCGGGCCGCTCAACCGGAGGTTTCTGGTCGAGGCCGCGCTGGTCCGCGACGGCGTCCTTTATTACGAGGAGGCATCGACCCCGTACGGCGACTATCCATATCCCCTCGAAATGCGCTTCGGGGTAAGGTCGGTGATGAAGAGCATCGGGGCGCCGCTTGCCCTGCTGCGGCTGGCGGAAGTCTATGGCCCGTGGATCCTGACCCTCAAGATTGGCGACTACGTCACCGGTCTCGACCCGAAGTGGAAGCGCATCCGCTTTCTCGACGCGGCGAACATGTCGACGGGATTCGGCGGGACCGGAACATTCAAGACCAATCCGAACGACATTCTCGACGGTTACCTCGACGGCAACTACGACGAGTGGTACACGGCGCGGTCCCATGCCGACAAGCTGGCGCAGATCGACGCGAACCTGCGCCCCTACCCATGGGAACCGGGAACCGTCGTGCGCTACCGCGATCAGGATTTCTACCTGCTCGGGGCGGCCATCGACGCCTTCCTCAAATCGATGCGAGGTCCGTCGGCGGATATTTGGAAGATGCTGATCGAAGAGGTCTTTCAGCCCATCGGGATTCTGCACGCGCCGGCGGTGCGAACCCGCGAAGCTCCGGGCCGCGAGGGGCTGGTGTGGTTCAACGCGGGGTATTACCCGACCCTCGACGATCTGGCGAAGATCGCGCTCCTCTACCAGCAGCATGGCGCGCACGAGGGTCACCAGATTCTGCATCGCGAACTCACCACGGACTTGCTCGCGGCTCGCAATGCGATTCGCAAGGATGCCGACTCGTCGCTGGGCCGCGGCGCGCCGGAGAACGCGCCGGACGGCGCCGAGTTCTACCTCATGGGCTTTCATTTCGTGCCGTATATCGGATCAAAAAGTCACCGGCGGCACGACCTTCCGACGATGTCCGGATTCGGTGAAAACGAAGTCACGATCTACCCGAACCAGATGATCTCGATCGTGATGGGCAACGCGGCGAAATTCAGCCCCGGCGATCAGATCAAATCCGAACTGGGTCCGCAAACCATCCGCGCGGTCGACCGGCTCTCGCCGTTCTGAGCCGTTTCGTTCGAGCGCCGGCCCGGGCGCTCGCGCCCCCGACCGAACCCGGCACCGGCAGGTTCGACCGGCATTCCTGCGCCGTCGACGAGAGAGGACTATAGTGCGAACGGCAATGCCTGCCATCGGCGAGGAGTTGGACGTGGCCATTGACCCCAAGCGCCGCCGGGAAGGCGGTCGCGCGCGGCGCAGCACCGGAGGCCACCTCGTGCAGTTGCCGTGGAGCCGGATCACGTCCCCCTACGCACCGCTCGAGATGCTCTCCGCCGACCAAGTGGAGTCCATCCACCGCACCTCGCTGCGCATCCTCGAGGAGTTGGGCATCGAACTCATGTCGGCCGAAGGCCGGGCGGTCCTGCGAGCCGCGGGCGCCGACGTCGATGAGGCGAGCGGCACGGTGCGTCTCGACCGGGGACTGGTCGAACGCAGCGTGGCGCAGGCGCCCAGCTCTTTCGAACTCACGTCGAGGAACGCGGAAAAAACGCTGATGATCGGCGGCAACCATATCAATTTCGGCTTGGTCGCCGGACCGCCGAACGTTCACGACTTCGAGCGTGGAAGGCGCGCCGGCAACTTCAATGACTACCGCGATTTCATCCGCTTGGCCCATTACTTCAACTGCATCCACGTGATCGGCAACCAGGTGTGCGCGCCGGTGGACCTGCCGGCCAATTCGCGGCATCTCGACGCGTATCGCGCAAACCTCGTGTACTCGGATCTCTGCTTTCATTGCACTGCCATCGGGGCCGGTCGGGCGC
>Ga0070730_10004608_pt1 | contig 12035 bp, 8 predicted proteins | sample Coa_R1_3_FD_66447 | JGI IMG/M metagenome (GOLD analysis project Ga0070730, IMG submission 66447) | Surface soil microbial communities from Centralia Pennsylvania, which are recovering from an underground coalmine fire - Coalmine... | ecosystem: Environmental > Terrestrial > Soil > Unclassified ... | reverse complement strand
AGCAATGGGTGGAATCACTACCGCAAATCCTGGCGGGCGAAACTTTTCGCGCCGTTGTGGATTCGCTGGAGAGGGCGCGCCGAAAACGGAAGCCCATCATCTGGGGATTAGGCGGACACGTGCTCAAGTGCGGGCTCAGTCCGATTTTGATCGACCTCCTGCGCCGCGGTTATTTGATGGCCGTGGCCATGAACGGCGCGGCGCTCATCCACGATTTTGAAATTGGCCTGGTAGGCGCGACCTCGGAGGACGTCCCCGCTGTCCTGGGCCGCGGACAATTTGGCATGGCGGAGGAAACGGGCCGATATATTAATCAGGCCATCGCGCAAGGTGATCAAGAGAGCTTGGGGATTGGCGAGGCTGTGGGGCGATTCCTCAGCCGCCATCGTGGCGCGCGCTTCCGCCGCTATAGCCTGCTGGCCACGGCCTATCGACATCGAATTCCTGTGACCGTGCACGAGGCTATTGGAACTGACATCATTCACAACCACCCGGCGATTGACGCACGGGCCCTGGGCGCCGCGACTCACAGAGATTTCCTGCTGCTCGCGGCGTTGGTGAAAAAAATGGATGGCGGGGGAGTTTACTTGAACGTGGGGTCGGCGGTGATCTTGCCGGAAGTCTTTTTGAAATGTGTAAGCCTGGCCGCCAACCTTGGGAGTGCCCCGCGCGGCATTACCACCGTCAATCTGGATTTTATCCAGCATTACCGGCCAACCCAGAACGTCCTCATCAGGCCGACGGCGATGGCCGGGAAGTCCGGGCGAAACGCCAGCCACGGTTACGCCCTTACGGGCCATCATGAGCTGATGATTCCGCTGCTTGCCGCGGCACTCACTCATGAAAAGCGAGACCGATGACGCCTGCCGACGCCCCTGAAACAAACATTCCACAGGGAACCCCAGCGCCCGTCCCGGAGCCATCAGGCGGAACTCCGCTTCAGGAGTCGAGTCTTTGGAGTTGGAACGATCTGGCGCTTTTCCTCGCCTTCACGGCTTTGGCGTTCCTGGCGTCCAACCTTTTCGTTGCTATAGGCTACGCCGGCTTTCGGAGCCTTGCGGGGGAGCACAACCCGCCTGCTTCCGTTCCCGAAAATCCATTTCTCCCTCTCACACTTCAATTGCTGTTTTATGGAATGGTATTCGCGATCATCTATTTACTGGTGGTCACCTATCATCACCGGCCTTTTTGGTCATCGCTCAATTGGCGAAAGCCCACAGCGCGCCAGGCCATCGGCTACATGCTGGGCGGGCTGGCAATGGCGATAGGCGTCCAGCTTGCTCCCACGATTTTGCCGGACCAGCAGAATTTTCCACTCGAGCAAATGTTTTCTTCCCCGCTTGCCGCCTATGCTGTCGCGGCATTTGCTGTCCTCGTCGCACCGTTTATGGAAGAGCTGATTTTTAGAGGAGTCTTATTTGCCGTCTTCGAACGCCGGGTCGGCGTGCGCTTCGCGGTGGCCACCACGACGGTACTCTTTGCCGCACTTCATGTCCCAGAATACCGCGGCGCATGGAACCACGTGCTCTTAATATGCCTGGTGAGCGGTATATTCTCTCTGGCGCGCGGGCTGACGGCTTCGCTGGCTCCGAGCGTTATCCTTCACTTCGCCTATAATTTAAGTCTCATGGCCGCGCTCTATTTCGGAACGCAACATTTTCGCTTGCTCCAAGCCACAATCGCAGCGATACTTTTCTAATTCGGTCAGGCCCAAAAGCCCGGGCCTCCAAAGCTTGACATAAATATGCTTCAAGAATATGCTTTTATGCATGCGCACCACAATCGATTTGGATGACCAACTGTTCAGCGAGCTTAAACAAGAGGCGGCTCGACGTGGGACGACCATGCGTGAAATAGTAAACGATTACCTCCGCAAAGGGTTGGTCAGTCCGAAACAATCCACAAAGTACTTCTTTCGGTGGAAGACCGACCCGCGCGGGCGGATTCTACCGGGCGTGCGGCTGAACGATCGTAAGTCCTTGTATGATCTGATGGACGGTATTGAATGAAAGCTGTGGACAGCAATATCCTCGTCTACGCCCGACGTGTCGAACCGCGCGAACATCCAAAGGCGGTCAACGTGTTGCGTGACTTGGTCATGGGATCGGAGCCTTGGGTTCTGCCGTGGCCATGCGTATATGAATACCTCCGAGTTGTCACCCACCCACGTTTGTTCAAGCCGGCCACGCCAACCCATGAAGCTTGGGAATCGATCGAAAGGCTGTTTGATTCACCCGCTATAGTCATAATTTCTGAAGGACCGCGGCACCAAGAAATCTTAAGCCGTCTGATACAAAGCCATTCATTGTCCGGCAATTTGATACATGATGCTCATATCGCCGCCCTTCTCCTTGAGCACGGGGTGAGCGAGATCATCACGGCTGACGAAGATTTCCATCGATTTCGAGAACTGAAAGTCACCAATCCATTTTTGGGCAAGCCTTGACATCAAAAGCGACCGTTGGTCGGCGGGCGGCAGATCTCCCTTCGGGCTCGCCTTTCGACACCAGGATTTGGGAGAAGACTGTCTGACCGATTACAGTTCGCGCCGGCGCTTGATGTCGATTTGAAGACGTTTGATTTTTTGATTGAGCGTGGAGAGAGGAATCTTGAAGCGTTCGGCCGCTTCGGTCTGGCTCCAATCGCTGCGCCCGAGCATATCCAGAATAATTCGCCGCTCGCAATTTTCCATGATTTCAAAAAGGGAACGGCCGTCCATGTCAGGAGGCGAAAAACCATGGACATCATGCGAGCCATTCTGGGAAAGCTGTTCGGGCAGAAGCTCCGGAGTAATCTCGGGTCCGGAAGAAAGGACGACGGCGCGCTCAACGGCATTTTCCAATTCACGAACGTTGCCGGGCCAGTTGTAATCCACCAGAGCCTTCATGGCAGCGGGATTAAAGTGCAGTCCGGTGCGTCCATTTTCTTCAGAAAACTTCTTCAGGAAGTGCTCGAGCAACAGCGGGATATCTTCCTTACGGTCGCGCAGCGGCGGCAAGGGGACGGCGATGACATTGAGCCGGTAGTACAGGTCATCGCGAAATTTATTCTCCTGGACGAGCCTCCTTAAATCGACGTTGGTGGCCGCCAGGATTCGCACATCGACTTTAATGTTTTCCGTCCCGCCCAGGCGCATGAATTCGCGCTCCTGGATAACCCGCAGAAGTTTGGCCTGAGTTTCAACACCGATGGTTCCAATCTCGTCGAAAAAAATTGTGCCCTGGTCAGCGACCTCGAAGAGCCCGCGCTTGGTGGCGATGGCACTCGTAAAGGCGCCTTTCACGTGGCCAAAAAGGGTGCTCTCCAGCAAGTCCACCGGCATGGAGCCGGTATTGACGGGAACGAAGGGCCGATCGCACCGCGGGCTGGTGGCGTGAATCGTCTTGGCCACCAGTTCTTTTCCAGTACCGCTTTCGCCCGCGATCAATACCGTGGCGCGGCTGGGAGCGACTTGCGTGATCAGGTCAAAAACCTTCTGCATGCGCTCGCTCTTGCCAATAATGTTGGGCAGGCTGAAGCGTTTCAGGGCGCGCCGAAGCTGTACGTTTTCCACCTGCAGCTTCGATTTAGCCAGGGTGTTGCGAATTTCGAGCAGCAGCCTGTCATTATCCCAGGGCTTGGTGACATAACTCTCCGCGCCTTCTTTCGAAGCCTGGAAGGCAAGCTGGCTGGAATCAAACGCGGTGATCATGATGACGCCGGTGTCGGCGTTATCGCGCTTGATAATTTTGAGAAGATCCAGGCCATTGCGGTCCGGAAGAGTGATATCGAGGAGCGCCAGATCAAAAACCTGCTCTTCCATTTTTTTCAATCCCTCTTCAGCGGTTGAGGCCGATGCCGTGGCATAGCCTTCGAGGCTCAGGAGTTCCTGCAAGCTTTCACGGATTTCCTGCTCGTCATCGATGATGAGGATTGAACCCTTAGTTGCTGACATGGACGGCTTTCCTTGCGGTGGGGAACTCCAGGTGAAATGAAGTACCGCGTCCCATCGAGCTCTCCACCCGTATTTTTCCGGCGTGTTCTCGGATGATCCCGTAAGAGACAGCGAGGCCCAGGCCGGTGCCGCGGCTGGTTGATTTGGTGGTGAAGAAAGGATCGAAAATTTTATCCAGATGATCGGCCGGGATGCCCACCCCGTTGTCGGAAACTTCCACGTGGATGGTGGAATTCTCAGATTCCGTGGCCAGGGTCAGTTCACCGCCGCGCGGCATGGCGTCGCGAGCGTTCATGATCAGGTTCATAAACACCTGCTGAAGCTTGCCGGAGTTTCCGTAAACGGAGGGCAAGTGGGCGTCGAGTTGGGCGTTCAGCGATATTTTTGAAGCCTTGAGCATCGGGTCAACCAGCGAAAGGGTTTCGCGAATCAGCTTGTTCAGGTCAAGCTCCGTGTGCTCGCTTCCGCTCACCCGGGAGAATTTCAAAAGGTTGTTTACAATCTCCGAAGCGCGGAACGACTGCTTGATAATCTTATCCAGAGTGCGGCTGCGCGGGTCGTCCTGCGGAATCTGCTTCATCAGCATTTGCGCCTGCGAGGTTATTACCGCCAAGGGCGTGTTCACTTCGTGGGCGACGCCTGCGGCAAGCAGGCCGATGGATGAAAGTTTTTCCGCCTGCACCAACTGGCCTTCCAGGCTTACGCGCTCGGTGAGGTCATTTAATATCAACAAGCGTCCAATCACCTCGTCGTCTTTCCCCAATAAGGGGGCCAGCGAGAGGTTGACGATAAGTTGCCGGCCATCTCCGGTCCGCAACCGGAATTTATAAAGGCTGACAACGCGATGGGGCTCGGAAGCCGGGGGAAATTCCGCCAGCAATTCAGGGGGAAAGATTTGATCCAGCTTTTTTCCCTCCACCTCAGAACGCTTGAGCCCGTACATCATCTCCATGGGCGAATTCCACATCTCGATTCGCTGCTCCAGGTCGCAGGCGAGGACGCCCACGTTGATTGATTCAATAACGTTCTCGCTGAATTCCCGCAAGGTCTGGTACTGGACTGCCCGATATTCCAAAGATTCGTAGAGCCGGGCATTTTCAAGAGCAACCGTCACCGTGCCGGCTACCGTTCGCAGCAGATCGACATCTTCACTGGAAAGAAAGTCGCCCTCGCGAGTCTTCCCCAGCCCCAGGTAACCCAACGTTCTGTCTTTTATTTTTAATGGCAGATAGTAGTGCAGGTCCAGGCGTTCAATCGTTTCCTGAACGCTCGCCGCCCATCCAAAAGGGCGCTTCACACTGTCAAAAAAGAGATACCCTTTCTGCAGTTCGGGCCGTTGAGGATCCAGAAAGCTCAGGTCGAGGGGGCCGGAATAATCAACGCCCCGGGATTTTGCGACGCTAAATCCGTTGGCCTCTGACGACGTAAACACAGCCAGCCGATCGACTCCCAAAACTTCCGAAAGGTGATCCGCAACTCGATCCAGCAAGTGGTCCACGTGAAGTTCAGAAGTCAGCTCGCGGGCAAAGTCGAGCAGCGTCCTTCTGTAATCGTAACGCTCGCGGTTAAAGAACTTGTCCAGGCGCGACTGAATCCAGTTCACCAGGGGTTGGAACAAAAACGCGGTCACAATAATGGCCAGAATCCATCCGGCGTGCCCGGTGAAGGGTATCCAGGCGCGCAGCCAGTCAGCCGACAGCGCGATGACGGCCAGGTAGAGCCCTACAATAGTCGCCGTAGCCAGCGTGTAGGCGATGCCGCGCCGGAAAATGATATCCACATCCATCAATCGGTAGCGCAAGATGGCGTAACCGAAAGTGAGGGGCAAAAATCCCAGGGAGAGCACTGAAAGCTTCATCCACGGCGTGGGAATGAAACCGAGGAAATAAGGTGTGGCATAAAAAATCGCGAACGGGACGATGGCCAGCAGCGTCCCGCGCGTAACCCATTTGAGTTGCTGCTTGATCAAGGGCACGCGCACGCGGGCATAGGCGCGTTCCAGAAAGATAGCTCCCAGCACGTAGTACGCCGCCATATATATCAATTCCGCACGATCCAGCAGCCATCGCGATTGGAGCATGGAAAATGGCAGGATGAGGATCTGGCCGATCACCAGAGCATGGAGAGCCAGCAGAATCGCTCCCGGAAGGTACACAGCCCGGAGGACAGCAGGACGGCCGCCCCCAACGGACGAACGCTGCGGGAAACGCAGACAAAAGTGGAGGAACAACGCTGGTTGCAGGCACCACGCGGAAACGTTCAGCCAATAGATAATAGAATCAAAAAAATTCAGTTTGCCCGTGTAAGAAAATGTGTAAAGGACAAAAGACGCCACGCAGAAGGCATAGAAGTGCAAAGATTTCGGCGCGGTCCACCGGCGCATCAGAATAAACGCGCCGATAAAAAGGTAGAGCAGTCCCACCAACTCGAGATATTGGTGAATGGACTTGGAATCAACCTGGGGCACAGTGACCAGTGTGGTATCAAACTTACTTCCTTGTCGGTCCAGTTTGTAGTTAAGTTTTGACCAGACACCACCCGAGAAAACAGCGCGGTACACTTCATCAGCGCGTTGGATCGGGGCGCCATCAACCGCCAGAAGGACATCGCCTTCGTGGATGCCGGCGCGGTCACCCGGGCCGCTTGGCTCCACAATCCACGCCCTGACACCCTGGCCAGAATCGATCCAGGAAACGCCGTCATCCGGCAATTCATATTTACCGCGCTGTTGATAGTTGATGGCCCCGAGGACAACCAAGGCCAAGCTCAGCATGGAGAGCAGGATTGTGGCAAACCGGACTCGCAGGACTCCCGTCATTTTTGTCTTTCACCAGAATTCGGTAGGGGACACAAGCCCTTGTACTTTAAGAGCAAGTTTGATTCCAGATCTTCAATTAGTTTTTGTAAATAATTGCATTGTTTACAGTCAATTGAAAAACATCTTCTGAATCTGTCAAACTTGATATGAAAATATGAATATGGTCTATAACATTATGTAATATCTATTTCAATTTAAGTTTGATTTAAATTGGCGACCTGAATTGAAAAAATTTCAGGTGAGGCTCTGAGCCAAGCAAAGCCCCGCGCTGAGGACCTATTTCCCGTCCAGGAGAAATGCGCCTGAATTGGTTAAAACTGTACTGAAAAGCCACCGCGGAAGCTTCGATAGGCTGGCGTCAGGATCAAGCGATCACCTCCCTGAGAGGCAGGCACGTAGCCTTGCGCGAGCAAATTGCGAAAATCTGCCAGCGCCTCAATGTGCGCGGGGAAAAAAGCCAGGGTGGGTAGGGGTTGGCGAATCTGTATTCCCAAGTAGGGCTCAAGCTGGAGGCTGGCCTGTCCAAATGGATCAAGCCCGGTCACGCGACCGCGCTCAATCCACTGGTACGAGGTGGTGACTTCAGTTCTGCTCATCGGGACCCGGGCCGAAATTTTTCCAGCCACGGATTGGCTACGGTCGTTGGATAGAATCTCACGAAGATTCCCCTGCATCGCGCCGGCAGGAAACTCCGAATGCCTGACCACCAAGGCGCTGCCGGTGGTATAGACCACCGCCGCTTCAATGCGGTTGCCGATGCTGCGCATGTAAACCGCTCGGACGCCGGAGGAGCCATAGTTGCCTGCATTGACTGTCACGCCGTTGACGTGGGCGTTGGGAAGCACGCTTCCGGCAAGCCAAGCCAGCGCGCCCGGCGTTCCGATACCCCAAACCGCTGTGTTTTCGAAATCATCCCGATATACTGCAAGCTGGGCCCGCGAGGTCTTTCCCATCTTGCGATCGAAACTCACCTCAGCGTGGTTCATTTTTTCAAGGTGGGGATGATCCCCCCGCACGGTGATTCTTGGGAAAGCGTTGAGGTCTCCCACGCGCTCGATCAACGAGCTGCTGCTTTCAGGACCTCCGGTTCCGAAACGAATTGCGAAAGTGTTGGAAGGATTCTGTTGATACTCCAGTTTAACGTGGGGGTGAACCGTCATGGCGCCCGAGCCGGCATTCAAATAATCCAACTCGATTCCGGAGGTCACAGTGACAGAGTCTGAAAGCCGGCGAGTCTGGCTGTAGCTCGCGGACAGCGCCTGAGCCTGGCTCCCTTCGCCGTTTACAAACGGCGTTCCATCTCCCAGATTTAACTGGTGCATCACCAGCGTGAGTTCCTCAGGGTCACCGTTTATCAAGTGCTTGCGAAACGCGGTGGCCAATGAAGATGTCTGGGAACCGTCCGCCGTCATTTCACCGGCTACGAGCATGTCAGCATCCGCGGAGAGCGGACGGAGATAAGCCAGAACGCTGCCCATGCCCGCGTCACTCTCCAGCGCTTCCCGCCGGGTTGAGCCGGGCATCATTCCAATCAACCGTTGGCTGGCCGGCAGCGGCAACGCGTCAGTCTTCGCCAGGGCCTTGGGCGCCTTTTGAAAACGCATAACCGGGCGCGTGCTCGCGGAAGTACGCAAAACCCATTTCCAATCGTCGCCCCATGTGGCAAGGTGGGCGGGAGGCAACTGGAAATGCAGGGGAGCGAAGATGTCGCTCAGAACAAATTTTTCTTGTGCGGTCTGCCCCGCCTCAATGTGAACCCCATCGTGCAGCGCAGGTATCCGCGTGGCTGAAATGACCCGGAGCGAATACCATCCGGGCATCAGGTGCCCGGCGGTGAACTTACCGTGAGCATCTGTCAATATCCGCTCAATGGTGGGCTGGAATGAATACGCGGCGGCCTGCAATGGGCCCTCAATCAGGACGGTGGCCCCCATCAGGGGATTGCCTTGCGAGTCCAGGACGCTCCCTGACACCCGGCCGTAATCGGCGCCCCGGGCCACGCTTGCAGTCAGGCACAGAGCGGCCAGCAGGCTAGTTCCAATGAACCCCCGCCGGATTTTTACCGCGTCTGAATGGTTGCTCATTCCCGCTTTTATATTCCGCCTCTATCGTCCCGTCATCCTCATCACTTCACGGGCCTGCATTGACGGCGTGGCTGAAAATCTTCAACGGACTTCAAAGGGCTGAGTCTGCGAAATGGTTTCCTTCTTCAAGTTATCTGTAACTTTAATCTGGACGCTGTATTTCCCCGGCTGAAGCGGCGCCAAGTTCATATTCTTTTGCAGCGTTATTTGCGCGCCAGCATTCGTCCACTTCGATGTATCCTCGGGCTGATCCAAAATATTCTTCCCGTCCTTCGCGATGTTGTACTCAACATTCATGGAGGGCCGGTGAGTCTTCGGGTCGAGCCCCAGGTTATAAACCTGCATAAAAATCCCCATCTTTTGATCCCGGGTAAAGACCTGGTTAACGCTGGGACGAACCTTGGTGCTGCCAATCACGAAAGGACCTGAACCCACCTGGTTGGTGGGCAGCGGTTGAATCAGGTCCGCCAGAATCAAGGAGCTGTTCTCGAGTTTGGTGTCATCATAATGAGGAACATGCACGCCCAAGTCAATCGAACCCATGCGCCCGGTAGTGTCATCCTTGACGACAACACTTATCTTATATTGATTGGGTCGCAGGGGCAGAACTTTCTGGTAAACCGACTTGTGATTCGAATAGATTTGAAACTGGTCCTCGGGAACGTCCAGCACCACGCTATCCTCAAAGGAAGTGACAAACTTACCGCTCACTGATGTGACCTGCCCATAGATATCCAACACGGCATGCATCACGCCGCTTTTGTTGGTGAATTGCAGATCCTTGTTCGACACCTGAATAGTAACCGGCGTCAGAACGGTCTCATCGGTGACCCGTATAAAATCCGTTCGGACGTCAAAGGGCAGAAGGTTTGACGACAGCTTGGCCAACACAACAGCCTGCATGTCTTTGAACTTGACAGCCGGGGGCTTGAAGATTTTGGCATAGAGGTCAAGGCGGGTAAACTCTTCCATGCTTTCAGGCTCACCGCCCAACGCTTGTCCAGTGGTCATGCCGTCAGTGCGAGAGAAACGGTCCGCTTTGGATGCCATCCCCATCGCTTCCATCTCGGTGAGGCCCGCTCCGGGAACGTGGAGAAGGGCGTCTTTTTCGCCGGGATCCATCGTCAGGTGATACTCACCCGTCATCGACGGATCAACGAATTCGAGCATGACGTTGTTGCCGATGCCGTCGATATAGCGATAGCGCCACGTTTCAAACGGAAACGTGGATGTTTCGCCGCCGCCCTCTTCCTGGGGGCGCTCGTAAGTTCCGCCGCTCGGGTGAGAGTCAATTTCATCGGCAGGGCCGTACATGATGTAAATGCGGCCGCGGTCCGTTTTCCAGCCTGGGATGCCGGAAGCATAGTGTTCGTTCGCGTAGGCAATCCGCCGGTAGTATTCCTCTTTGAATTCGTTCTCCGGGCTTCCGGGGTTCGGATTGCGACGCTCCCAGAATGATTCTATGAATTGCTCTCTTTCATCGTCAGTGCTTAAATTCTTAAACGTTTTCTTCTCTTCATCCGTGATGATGTAAGGGACTTCCTCGGTGATCCAATTCTTATAGGCGCTCTCATTCTCTCTCTGGGCAGCCTTGCGCCGCCGTTTTTCACCTTTGTCAAGCTTTTCACCTTTGTCGGGCTTTTCCTTCTTGAAGTGTATAGCTTGAAGTGAATTACAGCATAGGCCGACTGCAAGAATCAGCAGGCCTGTCCGCGCCAACTTGGAATATCGAAATGACATGATGGCCGCCCTGCCCTACACCCCCTCCGCGGGAGTATACGGCTCGTAGTTAAGATTTTATGTTTCAAGGTTTGGAATGTCAAGCTCGTTCGCTCCAGGCAAAATGATAGATCGCCTCAAAACGAATCGATACCGTAGAAAGACCATGCTGTAGTGCGTCAGAAATATCGGCGAATGTCACGCCGGTCAATAGCAATACGACCCGGTACGCTGGCCCCGGATCATGTCCGGAGCTAAAATAGAAATCACTCGGATCCATTCCACCAAAAATTGAGACGCACTACACGAATACCCGACATCAAGTGCGATGCGGACTTTTTGTTGAAGGTGGCCTGCAAGATTGTCGATTTCCGATTGTCGATTGATGATTGTCGGTTGATGGGTGCCAGCGGCAGGCTGGAAGACGCCCGAGGGGATTTGCAATTTCCAATTGACGATTGGAACGCGCCAGAGGGAGCCGGTTCAGATCGCGCTCATCAAACTTCAAACAACAACCATCAATTTTCCAGAGGGAAGTCGGATGGCGGAATGCGGGATCGGACTTAATTAACTATTATAATATAACTAATATAGTTTACTTCTAAGGATAACTTAAAATTGCAAACAACCACCAGGCGCTTGTTTCCCTCTTCAATCTGCCTCATTCATCCAAGAGGTCGGACCTCTTCCTTTGAACACCTTTATTATCATATATTTGCCGACTTAATCCAGATAACACATGTATTATCAACAACATTCCAGCTTTGATTTTTCAGTTCCAGTAGTTTCATTGATTCTAAAGGACATTCCAGCTTCGTTCCTCGAGAAGCGTACTTTGCACAAATTGCGCGGGCCATTTTTTACCTTTCCCATGTTACCTGCTTTCTTCCCAGTTTCCAGCTTTCAGTCTGGATCTTTCCCACAATCACTCAATCCCCGCGACGAAGTCCTGGAGACGTCTACAGCCTACTCACTATTTTTTCGTTTGTCTGTTCAAAATTGCACACTTTGCGATATTTATTTTTTAGGGCAAAATGGGAGTCGTAGGCGAAATTCAATGTGGGCAGGTCGCCGACAGGCAAGGTGGCGAGCTGGTTGGTATTCGACGTCCGGTTCCCCCGCGTCGTAACTGTAGCTCGCTCCGTCAGGCACACTGCAGCCCGCCTGGGTAGCGCTCGAACTAATAAGATCGTAGCGCTGACCGCAAACCGGGAGGACAGCGCCATATGCAGAAGAAAAAAATGGAAAAGCCGCGAGATTCCAGGGCGAATCTTTCGCTGCATATTTATGAATTAGCGCAACGCCCGCACTTTGAAGTTGCGCCGATTCCAGTTCTTTGCTGGCGCGCGTTAGAGGAGCGCGCATGATACAGAGTCATGCATGATAAGGACACCACCAAATCCCGCTTGTCGTGGCGCCAAAAACGTGTAAAATAGCAAGTGATGAGGCTTTGATTCAAGGTTAAGCCTTTTGCAAATTT
>Ga0070730_10004606_pt1 | contig 12041 bp, 12 predicted proteins | sample Coa_R1_3_FD_66447 | JGI IMG/M metagenome (GOLD analysis project Ga0070730, IMG submission 66447) | Surface soil microbial communities from Centralia Pennsylvania, which are recovering from an underground coalmine fire - Coalmine... | ecosystem: Environmental > Terrestrial > Soil > Unclassified ... | reverse complement strand
TCGATCGCCGGTGTCATGCCGACACCGGGCCTCGCGGCGTACGGCGCCACGAAGGCGGCCGTGATCGCACTCACTCGCTCGCTCAACGCCGAGCTCGACGCCGACGGCGTGCGGGCGATCGCCCTCTGTCCGGGCTACGTCGACACGCCCATGGCGGGCTGGTCCGGGCTCGAGCCGGACGAGATGATCCGCCCCGAGGATTGCGCCGAGGTCGTCCGCATGTGCGTGCGGCTGAGTCCAACCGCGCGCGTGCCACAGGTGGTTGTGGAGCGCATGGGCTCCCCGAACGGCGACGCCTAGACCTAGAACACGCCGCCGTCGCCTAGTGGCCGCCGCCGTCGCTCATACCGAACCCACCGCCGATGTGCCAAAGCCTCAGGCACGAAAGCATGTAGGCGAAGAGCGATGCGGTGAGCAAGACATAGATGAGCCGTCCCTTGGTCAATTCGTCACCTCCTTCCGTTCTCTAGAAGCGGACGTCCTGCAGGGCCTCCGCCGCTGTGCGGTAGAGGTCGGCCGCCCGTTTGTGGTCCCCCCGTCGAGCCGCCAGGTCGCCACGAGCGACCCAGGCCGCGGCCCGGTGACTGCCGGAGCCGAGCTCCCCGAAACACTCCTCGGCTGCAGCAAACGCCGTTTCCGCCTCGTCGAGACGATCCTGTTCGAGCAACGCGCGCCCGAGGACGAGCTGCGCGCTGCCAACCTCGTCGATGTAGTCGACGCGATCGGCGAGCAGCTCGAGCGCATGGCGCGCCTGCTCCTCGGCCTGCTCGACGTCGCCGGTGCGCAGATGAACCTGCGCGAGCGACGAGACCGCGCGGCCCGCGTCGGCGTCGCGACCGAGGTCGAGCGCGATCGCGAACGACTCCTTGAGCAGTGTGACCGCCTGGTCGGTGTTGCCGAGCAGGAAGTTGAGACCGCCGAGGTTGTTCGTCAGCTGGCTGACGTGGACGCGATCGGCGAGCTCGGCATACGCCTCGCGCGCCCGCTCCGCGTAGTTGCGCGCGAGCACCCAGTGGCCCTCGCGGTCGGCGATGAGCGACGCCTGGAAGAAGGCTGCGCCGATCGTCCGGAGATCCTCGACGCCCCGCGAGAGCTCGAGCGCGCGCTCGACGTCGTCGCGCGCGGCCTCGAAATCGCGCTGGCGCTGCCAGCAGCGTGACCGCCAGGAAAGGATGTTCGCCTTCAACGCATCGGACGGCAGCCCGGAGCGGTCGGCCAGGCCGAGCGCCTCGTTGAAGAGCGCGAGCGCCGTCTGCACGCTCGAGAGCTGGTAGCGGACGGAGCCGAGCCAGAACAGAACCTCCGCGCGCTCGACGTCCGAGAACGACTCGGCTTCCGTGATCGCACGCGCCTCGTGGAAGAGCTCGAGCGCTGCGCGATGCTCGCCGGTCCGCATCTTCGCGAGGCCGCTGCCGCACAGGGCGCGCACCTGCAGCTCCGGCATGCCCGTTGCGCGAGCGGCGGCCGGGAGCGACTCGAAGGCCTGCACGGCCTCTTCGTCCTCCTGCGCCTCGTACAACGCCTCCGCGCGTGAGAGCGCTCCTTCGAGCCGGGCGCGTTCGTCGGTCGCGACGCCGCTCGCGAGGAAGCCGGCGTCGACTCCGAGGCGGTCGGCCAGCCATTCGATCGTCCCTTCGGTCGGGCGCGTCTTGCCGCGCTCGATCTGGGAGACGTACTCCTTGGAGAAGCGATCGCCGGCGAGCTCGCTCTGCGTCAGACCGGCGGCAACGCGAAGCTGGCGCAGCCGATCCCCGAGCCGAATCGCCTCGGAGGCGGCGGTTCTGCGAGTTGTGCGGCTGGCGGTGTCTCGCATGGGCATCTCCCTCGCGCGCAGTCAAGCGCACACTTCACTCAAGTGCAACATGTCCACGTTGGATATCCCCCTTTTGGGCATATTCATCGCGAAAGCCGGTCAACCATGAGAAGCGCAAAATCACTTGACCGAGCTACTTGACTCCCGCTCCAGGCCCTCTTATAGTGAGCGCACCTTGCAACCAGGCCGGACGCCAGGCCGAGGTCGCAGGGGGCGCGCCGGGGCTCCCGGTGAAGGAACGAGGCGGGTGGGCCGCAGATCCGTCTCCTCGATGCCACTCCAGGAGTGGCGCGCCTCTCGAGAAGGCCCCGGAGCCGCAGCCGGGGCCTTTTCACTGGTCCATCTCGCCCGCTCGTGTCGGGCGCAGCTAGGGTCAGCCCCTGAGCCAGGCGATGCGCGCGGCTCGGATGCTGCCTAGCTCCTCGTCGTCCAGGAGGCCCACTCGGCGGCCGACCAAGCCCAGGATTCCGCCCGCGAGCATGATCCATGCTTCCGAGTCGGCGTCTCGCTCCGCGGCGATTGCTCCCTGCTCCTGGCCGCGACGGACGAGGCCCGCGACGAAGTCGTGCACTTCGCGCATGTGGATGCGCAGGTGGCGCTTCAGCTCGGGATCCTCCGACGCCTCGCTCAACGCCTGCACCCACAGCTCCGCGAGCTGCAGCTTCGGCGAGCGAACAGAGACGTGGCCCTTGCCGATTGCCTCGATCGCGGCGCACGCGTCAGGCGTTCCGTCGAGCTGCTTCTCCCAGCCCGCGCGCGTCTTTGCCCAGACATGCTCGAGCACGGCCAGATACAGCGCCCGCTTGGAGGCGAAGTGACGATAGAGGATGGGCTCCGACACTCCCGCGGCGCGCGCGATTTCGGCGGTGGTCGTGCCTCGATAGCTCCCCTCCGTGAAGAGACGGATCGCGGTCTCGATCAGATGCTGACGGCGCTCGGCGGCAGCCATCCGTGGCGCGGCGATGCTCATGCGGCGATCTCGACGATGTGCTCGCGCACGACCTCGGGCCGGGTCCGGACGAGCACGATCGCCACAGCCGCGGCGACGAATGTGATCCCGGCGCCGACCTCGAAGCCCGAGTGGAGGCCGTTGACGTAGTCCTGTGCCGCGGCCGGACTGCCCGGCGGGTGATGGAGGTAGGAGCCGACGATCGCTCCCATCACCGCGATCCCCAGCGACCCTCCCACCTGGCGGAAGCTGTTCAGCACGCCGGAGCCGACGCCGGCCTTGTCGACCGGCACGGCGCCCATCGCCGCGGACGTCATCGGCGACATGGTCATCGCCATCCCGAAACCGCCCACGAGCATCGGAGGCAGCAACGTCCAGAAGTCCGAGTGGACCGTGACGCGCTCGTAGAGGAGGAGCGAGATCCCGAGCAGCGTCATTCCACCGCCCATCAGCCAGCGAGAGCCGATCCGATCCGACAGCCGCCCGGCGATCGGCGCGATGAAGATGATCAGGAGCACCATCGGCAGGAAGGTCGCGCCGGCCTTCGCGGGCCGGTAGTGCAGGATGTTCTGCACGTAGAGCGTCACGAAGAAGAAGACGCCGAACATCGAGAGCGAGACGAGCATCGCCACGATGTTCGCGCCCGTGAAGGCGCCGATCCGGAAGAGCGACAGATCGAGCATCGCCAGGCGCTGCCGGGTCTCGAGGGTGACGAACGCAGCAAGGAACACGACGGCCGCGACGAAGAGACCGAGAATCTCCGGCGACGTCCAGCCGTGGCTGTTTCCCTCGACGAGCGCGTAGCTCAAGGAAAAGAGGAAGGCGATCGAGGTGAAGAGGCCGGGCAGGTCGATGCGCTGCTCGACGGACGTGTCCCGAGACTCGCGGATGACGAGCTGCGAGACGACGATCGCGATCGCGCCGATCGGGACGTTGACGAAGAAGATCCAGTTCCAGTTGATGTGCTCGGTGATCAGTCCCCCGCCGAGCGGACCGATCGCAAGCGCGAGCGCGGAGACGCCGGCCCAGATCCCGATCGCCGTCCCGCGCTGTTTGGGCGGGAACGTCGCGACGATGATGGACAGCGTCGCCGGGTTCATGAGCGCCGCGCCCGCTCCCTGCACCGCGCGCGCGCCGATCAGGAAGCCGGCGCTCGGCGCGAGGCCGCAGGCGAGCGACGACAACGTGAAGATCGCCAGGCCGACGACGAAGATCCGTCGGCGTCCGTAGAGATCGCCGAGCTTGCCGCCGGTGATGAGGAGGGCGGCGAAGGTGAGCGCGTACGCGATCACGACCCACTCGAGCTGCGAGACCGACACGTGGAGGTCGCGCTGCATCGTCGGCAGGGCGACGTTCACGACCGTGTTGTCGAGCATGATCATGAAGAGGCCGAACGACACCGCACCGAGCGTCAACCACTTGCGGTTCTCCTCGGCCGTCAGTACGGCCAGCGCCCTTGCTCTCACAGCATTCTCCTCGTCCGAAGTTAGCGTCCACTAGGTTAGCGGACGCTAACTTGTGGTCGCACCGTAGACTCGTCCTATGACTCTGCTACAGGGAAACGCGTTCGTGACCGGCGGCGGACGCGGCATCGGCGAGAACATCGCCCGGGAGCTCGCGAGCGCAGGGATGGCCGTCGCCGTGAGCGGCCGCACCGCAGGGCAGGTCGAGGCCGTTGCGACGCAGATCGGCGGCCGTGCCTTCATCGGAGACGTCTCGAAGCGTGAAGACGTCGCGGGCTGGTTCGCAGACGCCGGTGAGGTCGACCTCCTCGTCGCGAACGCGGGCGGCGGCAATCGCGGAGAGTCGTGGAAGCTCGACCCGGACGAGTGGTGGAGCGTCTTCGAGGTGAACGTCCTCGGCGTCCACCTCTGCTGCAACGCCGTCATCCCCGGCATGCTCGAGCGCGGCCGCGGTCGGATCGTGATCGTCGGCAGTGGCGCGTCCTATCTTCCCGGCGCGACCGAGACGGGCTATACGTCCTCGAAGGCAGCGGTCTGCCGCTACGGCGAGACGCTCGCGAACGCGCTGCGCGATCGGATTCCCGTCTTCGTGATCAGCCCCGGACTGGTGCGCACGGCGATGACCGACGGACACTTCTCCGACGACGCGCCCTGGACGCCTCCGGAGTGCGCTCCGCAGCTCGTGCGGGCGCTCGCCTCGGGCGAGTTCGACGCCCTCGCCGGCCGCTACCTCCACGCCGAGCACGACCCGCCGGAATCGCTCCGCGGACGAACCGACGAGATCCTCGAGCACGATTGGAACGCGATCCGCCTGCGGCGTCCGTAGGTTCTCGGCCTAGGCTGAAAGCGGCATGCGCCTGGCGCTCGCACAGATCGACCCGGTCGTCGGCGACCTCGAGGGCAACCGCGCGCTGATCCTCGAACGGATCACGGAGGCCCGCACCGCAGGGGCAGACCTGGTCGTCCTCCCCGAGCTCGCGGTGACGGGGTATCCGCCCGAAGACCTCCTCTTGCGGCCGGGCTTCGTCCACGCCGCACGCGCCTCGGTCGAGCAGATCGCCGCCGGGACGCGAGACATCGTCGCGCTCGTCGGCGTGCCGCTCTCCGACGGCGAGCTCTACAACGCGTGCGCAATCTGCTCCGGCGGGGAGATCACCGGCTGGGCGAAGAAGTGGCACCTGCCGAACTACGGCGTCTTCGACGAGAAGCGCTACTTCGCCTCCGGTGCCGAACTCGCAGTGGTCGAGGTTGCGGCCACGAAGGTCGGGATCACGATCTGCGAGGACATGTGGGTTCCCGGCCCACCGACGACCGATCTGGCTGCGGCCGGCGCCGGGCTCGTCGTCAACCTCTCAGCGTCCCCGTACCACGTCGGGCGCGCGCAGGAACGCGAGGGCATCTTCACCGCGCGCGCGCGCGAAAGCGGTGTGCGGGTCGCGTTGTGCAACACCGTCGGAGGCCAGGACGAGCTCGTCTTCGACGGCCACTCGCTCCTCGTCGAGAGCGACGGAACGGTGCTCGCACGCGCGCCCGGCTTCGAGGAGACGCTGCTCCTCGTCGATCTCGAGCATCCTGAAAGTGCGCTGCTCGCGCCGCTCGCCGACGACGTCGACGAGATGCGGGAGGCGCTCGTCCTCGGGCTGCGCGACTATGTGGGCAAGAACGGCTTCAGCGACGTCGGCGTCGGCGTCTCGGGCGGGATCGACTCTGCCGTCACAGCGGCACTCGCTGTGGAGGCGCTCGGAGCGGAGCGCGTCCACTGCGTCTCCATGCCGTCGCGGTATTCCTCGGAGGGGACGCGCGGAGATGCTCGCCGCCTCGCGGAGAACCTCGCCTGTGACTTCCACGAGCTCCCGATCGAGCCCGTCGTCGAGGTGTTCGGCGGCGTGCTGGCGGAGCCGTTCGCCGGCCGCGAGCCCGATCTGGCCGAGGAGAACCTGCAGGCGCGGATCCGAGGCACGCTTCTGATGGCTCTCTCGAACAAGTTCGGCTGGCTCCTCGTCGCGACCGGCAACAAGTCGGAGCTCTCGGTGGGCTACGCGACGCTGTACGGCGACATGGCCGGCGGATTCGCACTGCTGAAAGACGTCTTCAAGACCGACGTCTTCCGGCTCGCCCGACATCTCAACGAGCATGCGGGACGCGAGCTCGTGCCGCAGTCGACGATCGACCGCGCGCCGAGCGCGGAGCTGCGGGACAACCAGCTCGACGCGGACTCGCTGCCGCCGTATCCCGAGCTCGACCAGGTGCTCGAGGCTTACGTGGAGGACGACAAGTCGCTCGACGAGCTGCTTGCGGAGGGGTTCGACCCCGATGTCGTTGCGCGGGCCGTCGCGTTGATCGACCGCGCGGAATACAAGCGGCGGCAGGCGCCCCCCGGCGTGCGGCTGCGGCCGAAGGCGTTCGGGCGCGACCGGCGGACGCCGATCACGAACCGCTGGCGCGGCTGACGATCTCGGCGAGATCCACCGGACGCGTCGCGATCGTCGCGAGCTCGTCCGGCGCGAACCAGCGCTCCTCGAGCGATCCCTCCCCGCGCAGGTCGAGCTCCGGAGCGGGCTCGAACGAGGACACGCGGACGAGGTACATCCGCGAGACGCCCGAGCCGAACCGAGGCTCCTCCGTTCCCCAGTACCGCCATTCGGCGACGAGGGGACCGAGCGCGACGTCCCGCAAGCCACACTCTTCGCGAAGCTCGCGGCGAAGCGTCTCGGCGTCGTCCTCTCCCCGCTCCTGTCCTCCTCCCGGCGGGATCCACCACGAGCCGTAGTCGTCGCCATAGCGAAAGAGAAGGACGCGGCCGAGCTCGTCCACGACCAGGGCCCGGATCGCCGTCCGCTCCGGCAAGCCGCTCTCGCGGCCGGCGAGCTCGCGGAACCAGCGCAGCCGCTCGTCCCAGGGAACGGCGGCGTTTGCGGGCGAGGTGGACGGGAGAACGAAGAGCTTCGTGTCGCCGAGCCGCTGCTCTTGGAGGCCGAGGTCGGGGCGGGAGCGGAACGCGCCTCGGTACGCCTCCTTGCCGACGAAGGCGAGCCAGCCGGGGTGAAGGCCGCGCGCGAGGCGCTCGAGCCGCTCGGCAGAGCCGGCGAAGTCCGAGCTGCGGAGGTCGCCCGAGCCGGGGGTCGTGCGGTAGGCGGCGTTCGTGACGCCGATGCCCTCGTCGAGCAGGCTGAACTGCTCCCGTGGCTCGTAGCGACGGGAGGTCAGGCGTGCCGCGTGGAGCAAGCGCCAGAAGTCGTTCCGCGGATTGGCGAAGTGGGCCCGCGCGGCGGCGGACACTCGACCCGGGTTGATGCCGACGAAGACGATGCGGAGACCCGGAGCGAGCACGTCGGGCACGTCACTCGGCGTCGAGTCCCCTTCGGCCATGTCCGTCACCCGAGCCATTGATTCCCCCATGGGGGGAGCGAGATTCCCTTCACGAACGGTAGGCGACAAACCGTCACGCCTTCGTGAGGGCTTGGCGCCAAATCTCCGGAGCGCTCAGGCAGCTTCGGCGGCGGCCTCGGCTGCGTCGAGCTCGGCCACGAGATCCTCGGCTCGCGCCTCGATCCGCGCCTCGAACTCACGGCGCAGGTGCTCGCCCGAGACGCTCAGCTGATACCGCGGGCGCCGCGGCTCGATCTTCACAAGGGTCACCGCCGGGTCCCAGCCGCCGTAAAGGCGTACATAGCATTCGGCCTCCGACAGCGAACGCAGTCGCCGCACGTGTCGCAGCGTAGGAGCCGCCCCGGACGGAGGCACGCATCTGAGACCATGGGATTCGTGGCCGTCAGGGCGAAGGAACTGCGCTACGCGGTGGGCCTCTCGCCGGGAGGCGAGCTCACCGACGAGAGCGGCGTCGTCCTCGAAGCCCCGCCCGAGTGGACGCCCGAGCACCTGCTCCTGGCGGCGCTCGTCGGCTGCTCGCTCGAGAGCTTGCGCTTCCACGCGAAACGCCGCAACGTCGACGTGGGCTCGACCGCCGGCAGCGCCAGAACCCTCGTGAGGCGGCGCGAGACGGACGAGCGATACGCCATGATGGAGACCGCGGTCGAGCTCGCCGTCGCGATCGAGCCCGAGCCCGAGGCGAACCCGCTCGCGGAGCTCCTCGCGCTCGCCGAGCGCGACTGCTTCGTCGGCTCCTCACTCACCGCCAGGCCGAGCTACCGGTGGACGGTGAACGGCCGGACGATCGGTTCGTGAGCGGCACGCTCGCACCCCCGAGAGAGCGGCTCGACCGCGGCGAGCGCACAGGTCTGGGGCGGCCCTGGCTCGTGATCGTCCTCAACGACGACCACAACACCTTCCAGGGCGTTGCCGCCGCGCTGTCGACGGTGATCCCAGGCGTCTCGTACGAGCGCGGGATGCGGCTGGCGAACCGGATCCACAACTCGGGCCAGGCCGTCGTCTGGTCGGGGCTCCGCGAGCAGGCCGAGCTCTACTGGGAGCAGTTGGGTGATCATGGGCTGACCATGTCGCCGCTCGAGCAGGGATAGATGTCCACCGCCGCGCTCGACCTCGAAGCCGTCCGCGCGCAGTTCCCCGCGCTCGCGTCGGGCGTCGCGTTCCTCGACGGGCCGGGAGGCACACAGTGCCCGCAGCCCGTGATCGACGCGATCGGCGTCTACCTGCGCGAGTCGAACGCGAACCTCGGTGGCGCCTTCGCGGCCAGCCGACGCAGCGACGAGCTCGTCGAGCACGCGCACGCCACCGCAGCCCGCTTCCTCGGCTGCCGGCCCGAGGAGATTGCCTTCGGCCAGAACATGACGACGCTCAACTTCGCGCTCACGCGCGCGCTGGGCCGGACGCTCCTGGCCGGCGACGAGATCCTCGTCACCAAGCTCGACCACGACGGCAACGTCTCGCCGTGGCTCGAGCTCGCACACGACCGCGGTCTACGCGTCACCTTCGTGGAGATCCGCGACGACACGAGCCTCGACCTCGACGATCTCGAACGGAAGCTGACGGAGCGCACTCGCGTCGTCGCGTTCCCGCTCGCGTCGAATGCGGTCGGCACGCTGCCCGACGCGGCGCGCATCGTCGCTCTCGCCCACGAGGCCGGAGCGCTCGCCTGGGCCGATGCCGTCCACTACGCGCCGCACGGGCCGATCGACGTCGCCGCGCTCGACGTCGACGTGCTCCTCTGCTCTCCGTACAAGTTCTTCGGGCCACACCTGGGCCTCGCCTTCGGCCGGGAGGAGCTCTTGCGCTCCTGGCGCGCCTACAAGGTGCGGCCCGCCGCCGACGAGCCGGTCGGGCACCGATTCGAGACCGGAACGCTCGCGCACGAGCTGCTCGCGGGATTCGTGGCGGCGGTGGAGTACCTCGACGATCTCGGCTGGCCCGCGATCCAGGAGCACGAGCGCGCGCTGGGGCAGCGCTTCCTCGACGGCCAGCCCGACAACTGCACGCTCTACGGGCTGAGGACGATGGACGGTCGGGCCCCCACGTTCATGTTCAGGGTCGAAGGCCGATCGCCTCGCGAGGCCGCGGAGCAGCTGGCCGAACGCAAGATCGCGGTCTGGGACGGCGACTACTACGCCGTCGAGGCGATCAAGCGGCTCGGATTGCAGCCGGAAGGAGCCGTTCGCGCCGGGTTCGTCCACTACAACACGTTCGAGGAAGTCGACCGGCTCCTCGCCGCGCTCGCCGAGCTCTAGGCCGCGTTGTCCGCCTTGGCCGCGCTCGCGGCCGCGATCCAGCGCGGGTCATGGCGCCGGATTCGATCCGGCTCGCGTCCACGCGACTCGGCCAGCTCGACGGTCAGGCGCTGGAATCCGACGATGTCGACGACCGGATGGCGCGTCGGCACGAGGTCGACGTCGCAGCCGAGCTCTCGGAGCGCCGCCGTGGCTGCCGCTCCGCGCTCAGCTGCGACTCCTTCGCCCTCGAGGACGAAAGCGCGCACCGTCTCGTCCACCGCGGCGAGGTAGCCGTGAAGGAGCTGCTCGGTCTCGTACGCCTCGGCCGCGACCCACGCGCCCTCGCGCAGCTTCAACACCGCCTCGTGCGCGGTCGCCAGGTCGCGACCCGCGCCCGCGACGACGAACCGCTCCTGCGCCCCGAACTCGGGCACCGGCGCAGCGAGCGCTTCCTCGACGGCCCCCGGGAGCCATCCGACGTCCTCGCCGTGGAGCGCCGAGATCGTCGCCACCGCAGCCGTGTAGCTCGCGGTGTGACACCAGCTCTCCTCGATCTCCGGCGTGCAGACGATCACTTCGTCGCAGAGCTCAGCGATCGGCCCGCTCGCGGCGCCCGTCACGAGCCAGCGCGGACCGCGCCACGCACGCGCGGCCTCGAGCGTGAGCGGCGTCTCGCCCTCGTGCGAGACGATGACGAGCAGATCGGCTTCGCGCTCGGGACGAAGGACGAGCTCGAGTGCCCCTACCGCGTCCCCTCCTGTCATCGCGGCGTGGAACGAGGTTCCGCAGCCCGTGAAGAGAAGCCGCGCGCCGTCGGGGAAGCGCCGGTCGGTGGGGACGAGCGCCAGCCACTCGGGCTGCGCGGCGATCGCTCGCCTGGTCTCGACGCCGTACACGAGGGATACGTCTATACGATCGCGTGGGGTGACGGCGTTCCAACGCACCACGCTCGACAACGGCCTGCGAGTGCTCACGGCCGATCTGCCGTACGCGCAGTCGGTCGCGGTGATGGTGATGCTCGCCGCCGGCTCCCGCTACGAGACCGCCGAATCGGGCGGGATCGCGCACTTCGCCGAGCACATGTTCTTCAAGGGAACCGAGCGCCGGCCGAGCGCGCGCCAGATCGCCGGCGAGATCGACGCGATCGGCGGCGAGTTCAACGCCTTCACGGGCAAGGAGAGCACGGCCTATTACGTCAAGTGCGCGGCCGAGCATCGCGACGTCGCGCTCGACGTGCTCGTCGACATGCTCCGCAACTCCCTCTTCGATGTAGACGAGATCGAACGGGAGAAGGGCGTGATCGTCGAGGAGATGAACATGTACTACGACACGCCACGCGACTACATCGGCGGCATCTACGAGCAGCTCTTGTGGGGCGACCAGCCCCTCGGCCGGGACACCATCGGCACCAAGGAGACGATCCGCGACGCGACCCGCGAGACGTTCACGAGCTACCTCGACCGCTGGTACCGGCCCTCGCGGATGGTGCTCGGAGTGGCCGGGCGGATCGGCGACGGCCTCGAGGAGAAGGTCCTGGAGCTGCTCGGGGACTTCGCCGACGCCGAGACCGGTGAGCCGGAGCCGACCGCGCCCAACTCGAACGGCCGCGTCCGGGTCGCGACGAAGCAGTCCGAGCAGGCGCACGTCTCGCTCGGCGTGCACAGCGTCCCGCTCGATCATCCCGACCGCTACACGATCCAGCTGCTCGCCACCGCGCTCGGCGGCGGGATGTCCTCGCGTCTCTTCACCGAGGTGCGCGAGCGACGCGGGCTCGCGTACTACGTCTACGGGCTCAACCACAGCTACACCGACGCCGGCACGCTCTTCTCGCAGGCGGGCGTCGACATCGGTCGCATCGACGACGCCGTCACGACGATCGCCGCCGAGCTGCGCAAGATCGCGGCAGAGCCCCTCCCGGCGGACGAGCTCGAGAAGGCGCGGAACTTCACGAAGGGCCGCTTCGTCCTCCAGCTCGAGAGCCCACAAGGGCTGATCATGTTCGGGCTGCGGAAGGAAGTCCTCGAGCGTCGCCTTCCCGACCCCGAAGAGGTGGTGCGCGGACTCGACGCGGTGACGAACGACGACGTGGCCCGCGTCGCGTCGGAGCTGATCGCGAACGACCGCCTTCGCCTCGCGGTGATCGGGCCGTTCGACGACCCCGAGCGCTTCGAGGCGCTGCTCGACGGCTAGCG
>Ga0070730_10004605_pt1 | contig 12042 bp, 12 predicted proteins | sample Coa_R1_3_FD_66447 | JGI IMG/M metagenome (GOLD analysis project Ga0070730, IMG submission 66447) | Surface soil microbial communities from Centralia Pennsylvania, which are recovering from an underground coalmine fire - Coalmine... | ecosystem: Environmental > Terrestrial > Soil > Unclassified ... | reverse complement strand
TGAAAGTCTGGCAGCAGCAGGGCGGGGTGCGCGTCTTCGGCTACCCGATCAGCGAAGAGTTTGACGAGGTCAGTCCCGCCGACGGCAAAGTCCATATTATGCAGTATTTCGAGCGCGCCCGCTTCGAGTGGCACCAGGAATTTGCCGGCACCCCCCAGCAAGTGCAGCTCGGGCTAATCGGGCGGGAGTGGCTGGACACCCAGAATCATTGAGCCGCCAGACGTAATATGGTATAATCCGGCGGCCCTGCTTTGCGGGCCGGGGATGACAAGGCGGGTTTTGCCGGCTTGTCTTTTGGGTGCGGACGAATGGTGCGAATCTATCTCGACGAGGAGATCGGAGATCTATGAAAATACACGAATACCAGGCTAAGGAGATCCTGGCCCAGCACGGCATTCCGGTGAATTCCGGGGAGCTGGCCACGACTCCCGCGGAAGCCGAGGCGATTGCCCGGCGGATCGGCAAAATGGTGGTCGTCAAAGCCCAGGTCCTGGTCGGCGGCCGGGGCAAGGCCGGAGGCGTCAAGCTGGCGCAAACGCCCGCCGAGGCGCGCGACAAGGCCCAACAGATCCTGGGCATGGACATCAAGGGGATCACCGTCCAGAAAGTCCTGGTCGCCGACGCGGCCGACATTGCCCAGGAGTATTACCTGGGCGCCATCGTCGATCGCGGCACCCAGCGGGTCGTGATTATGGCCAGCGCCGCCGGCGGCGTCGAGATCGAGGAAGTGGCGCGCGAGACGCCGGAGAAGATCCACCGCGTCAGTATCGATCCATTGGTCGGGTTCCAGGACTTCCAGGCCCGCGACCTGGGCTTCGCCATGGAGCTGCCCGCGGCCTTGATCCGGGACTTCGTGAAGATCTGCCGCGGCCTGGTCGCGAGTCTGATGGCGACCGACGCCAGCCTGGCCGAGATCAACCCCCTGATCCGGACCCCCGACAACCGGCTCCTGGCGATCGACGCCAAGATCGATCTGGACGACAACGGGCTCTATCGCCACCCGGAGTTGGAAAAGCTGCGCGATCCCAACGAGGATGTGCCGGCCGAAAAACTGGCCCGCGAAGCCGGGCTCAACTACGTGCCGTTGGACGGCAATATCGGCTGCATGGTGAACGGCTCCGGCCTGGCCATGGGCACGATGGACGCGATCAAGCTGCACGGCGGCGAGCCGGCCAACTTCCTCGACGTCGGCGGCGGCGCCAACGAGCAGCGCGTAACCACGGCGATGCGCATTATCCTCAGCGATCCCAAGGTCAATGCCGTCTGGATCAATATTTTTGGCGGCATCACCCGCGGCGACGTGGTGGCCCGGGGCATCCTGGCCGGGCTGCAGGCGGTGCAGACCACCCTGCCGATCGTGATCCGCTTGGTGGGCACCAGCTCTGAGGAAGGGCGCCAGATCCTGGCCGCGGCCGGGATGGTGGCCCTCGAGTCGATGGATGAGGCGGCGGCCAAAGTCGTCGCACTGTCTCGCGAGCGCAGCGCGCAGGGGCAGACTACGCAGAAAGAGGCCGGCGCATGAGTATCCTGGTCAACAAAGACACCCGCCTGCTGGTGCAGGGCATTACGGGGCATGAAGGCGCCTATCATACACATGCCATGGTCGAATACGGCACCCATGTCGTGGCCGGAACCTCGCCCGGCAAAGGCGGCGCCGTCACCGAGGATGCCGTGCCGGTGTTCAATACGGTGGCCAAGGCGGTCGAGATGACCGGGGCCAACACCTCGATCATTTATGTGCCCGCGCCGTTTGCCCCGGATGCGATCTACGAGGCGGTCGACGCAGGCATCCCCCTGATCGTCTGCATCACGGAGAACATCCCGACGCTGGAGATGATCAAGGTCTATAAATACATCCGGGAGCATGGGGCCCGCTTGATCGGGCCCAACTGCCCCGGGCTGATCACCCCGGGCGAGGCCAAGGTCGGGATCATGCCCGGCTATATCCATATGCCGGGCACGGTCGGCCTCGTCTCCCGCTCCGGCACGCTGACCTATGAGGTGGTCAACGAGCTCACCCAGGCCGGCCTGGGCCAGTCGACGGCGGTCGGCATCGGCGGCGACCCGATCATCGGCACTTCGTTTATCGACGCGCTGGAGCTGTTCGAACATGACCCGGGGACGGAAAAGGTCGTCATGATCGGCGAGATTGGGGGCACCGACGAAGAGGCCGCCGCGGCCTTCGTCAAGCAGCACATGACGAAGCCGGTGGTCGGCTTCATCGCGGGCCGCACGGCGCCGCCCGGCCGGCGCATGGGCCATGCCGGGGCGATCATCTCGGGCGGCGTCGGCACCGCCGAAGGCAAGATGGCCGCGCTGCGGGCCGCGGGCATCCAGGTGGCCGAGGCCCCCAGCGAGATCCCCCACCTCGTCCAGCAAGCGTAGATCGGATTGTTGTCTAGCTACTGATTTTTGCCAAAGTGCGCGCAAATGTGATACCCTGCAGGCAGCCGTGGCCAACAGGCTACGGCTGTTTGCAGGGTATCGGTTTGCGCCGCCGCCGCCGGCCGTCATCGGGGCCGACCGGCCCTTGACATCCGCACCGGCCGCTTCGTATACTTGACTGCGTACCACCCATGGCCGTATTAGGACGCCGCCCCATGTTATCCGGCGCCCGGTGATCCGCTAAGCACGAGGAATTGCCCTGCATGTCCGCCGACTATCCGCCTGGGGCGGAGCCCCCCCAGCACGCGCTGCCCACGGCGACCCTCCTGGCCGCCGGCGATGCGCCGCTGGATCTCGAAACCATCACCGACGCGATCGATGCCGGCCGGCCGTTGCCCGAGATCCTCGACCTGGTGGTCGAGCGGGCCTATCTCTTGCTGGGCGCCGGCGAGACTTTTATCATGCTGCGGGAGGGCGACCGCCTGGTCTGCGCCGCCGAACGCGGCCTCGACAACGCGGTCCCGTTGCAACTCCAGGTGGATGAGGGGATCGAGGGCTGGGTGGCGACTCATCGGCGCCCCCTGATCATGCCGGATGCCCACCGCGACCCGCGCTTCCGGAATTTCCCCCAGCGGCAGCACGCCATCGCCTCAATCATCTCCCTGCCCCTGCAGGCGCGGGGCCAGGTGCTGGGCGTGTTGTCCGCCGCGACCGTCGAGACCACCGACTTTGCCGGCGACCTGCTCCTCTTGCTGGTTCTGGCCGACCTGGCCACGCTGGCCATCCAGGGCAGCCGCAGCCTGGCGCGCGAGGTCCGGCGGTCCCGGCTGGTCGACTTGCTGCGCTTTGTGTCGAATGTCGACTACAGCCCGCCGCTGCCGACCGCTTTTGGGCCCATTGCCGACCGGGTGGCCGAGGTCGTGGGGGCCGAAAAGGTCGATATTATGTTCTTTGATGCGGAGCGGGACGCTCTGGTCTCGCTCGGAGTCAGCAGCACGCCCCTGGGCCAGCGGCAGAAAGAGCTGGGCCTGGATATCATCCCTTGCAGTGTCTCCAGCCTGCTGGCCGAGGCCTTCCAGTCCGGGCAATCGCTGCTCAGCGGCGACTTACGGCGGGACCCGCACGCCTACCGGCCGCTGGTCGAGGAGCTCGGCATCCGATCCGAGATGGCCTCCGTGTTGCAGGTGGCCGGCGACCAGCGGGGGTTGCTGCTCTGCACCAGCACGCGGGTCGACGCGTTTACCGAGGACGACCTGGCCGTCCAGGACCTGATTGCCCGGCGCCTCAGCCTGGCGCTGCAGCATGTGGAGCTGACGGAGGACCTGACGCGCCTGGAGACGGAGCGGCTGGAGCGGCTGGAGCGCGATGCCTTTTTTGAGCTCCTGGCCCACGACGTGAAGAACCCCCTGGCCGCGATTAAAGGCTATGCCCAGCTGGCCCAGCGGCGGCTGCACAAAGGCGATATCGCCTATGTCGAGCGCGCGCTCCGCGTGGTCGACGAGAAAACGGCCCAGCTCGAGCGCCTGCTCAACGAGATGCTCGAAGTGAGCCGGCTGACCCGCGGCGCGTTTACCATCCAGCGGCAGGCGTTTGATCTGGCGGCCTTGCTGCGGGACGAATGCGAGGCCGCGCAAACGACCACCACACGGCATACCGTGGTGCTGGACGCGCCCGACCGGTTTGTGCTCTGGGGTGACCGGGATCGGCTGACCGAAGTGGTGGGTAACCTGCTCTCGAACGCGATCCGCTACTCCCCGGCGGGCGGGCAAATTGTCGTCCAGCTGCGGGAGGGCGAGGGGCAGGCGCAGATCAGCGTGTGTGATCAGGGCATCGGGGTGCCGCCCGACGACCTGCTGCGGATTTTCGAGCGCGCCTACCGCGGCCAGGGCCAGCAGGTCAGCGGCGGGCGGGGGCTGGGGCTCTATATCAGCCGCGAGATCGTCCGTTTGCACAGTGGCCGCATCTGGGTCGATCCGGCGCCCGAGCAGGGCTCCTGTTTCCGCGTCGCCTTGCCCCTGGCCCGATTCTAGGATCTGGCCATCTGGTGGCGCCCTTCTTGCTGGCAGCGAGCGGGCAGCCCCAGCCTTGATCGACTGCTGGGGCAGATTTTAGGATTGGGGAGGATCACAATATGGATGATAGTGTTCGCGCAGAGTATCAGCGGCGGCTCGATGCCGGCGACCGGGAAGGCGCCCTCGCGTACTTGCGGATGTTGCGCACCCAGACCGACGACCCAGCGGCGCGCACCGCGTATCAGGAGGCGATCAGCACGATCGAGAGCGGCGGCGCCTCGGCCCAGAGCGCCCCCACGGCGGATCCGTACGGGGGATCGGCGGGACCCTTCGGCGATGACGCCGCGCAATGGGCGGCGAGCCACGCCCCCCATACCCCGGCCAGTGCCGCCCAGGCCCCCGACGAGTCGAGCCATGACCTCAACCCCGCCTTTGCCGGCACCGGCGGCGGCACGGCCGCCGCCCCGAGCAGCCCCGGCACCGGCACGGCGGGCGATTTCGGGGCCCCTGCAGCCCCGAGCCCACCGCCCAGCGCCCCGGCCCACTCCGGCCTGGGCATCGGCGATATCGTCGGCGGGGCGGTCGGCAGCGCGATCGGGATCGGCACGCAGGCCGGCGAGACGATCGGCGAGCGGGTCCAGCACGCGTTCGAGAACATCACCGGCCACCACCATACGGACCCGGCGGCGCCCCCGCCAGGCGAAAAGACGGCCGAGACCGAAGGCGGCGGCGGCAGCTCCAGCGTCTAACTGCGCGGGCGGATACGGAGCTGGCGCAGACAGTAAACCACCGGGCCGATCGGCCCGGTGGTTTACTGTCTGCGTTGGTGCTCAGGCCGGGGGGCTGGTGCTCCCCAGGGGGTCCGCCGGCGGGGCGACTCGCGGGAGCCCCGCGTCGCCGGCGGCCAGCGCGGCGGCCGGATCGCGGGATGGCGGCGTGGTGTCCAGGCCGAATTGCTGGGCCGTGCTCAGGACGCGGCTGCGGACCGCCGGCGAGAGGACGAGCACGAGCCCGGCGCCGACCAGCAGGCCGAGCAGCAGGCCATCGCCGAAGCTGGCGTCCGCCTCGCGGGCCGGGCGGCTCATGGCCCGGTGCCCGTCGTGTCGGTGCCGTTACTGCGGCGTACCAGGGTAGCGACCATGGCCCGCGCCCCGGCGACCGCGCCGGCCGTCTTAATGATCGGCTGCACCACGCTCTCGCTGACAAACTCGGTCGTGCCCTTCACCGTCTGCATGGTCGCCGTGGCCTTCTCCAGCAGGGGCACCACGTTGTTCTTCAGCTGGAAGGCGATCAAGGCCAGCAGCCCGGTCATGACGATGAACAGGATCGACCCGATGCACGAGAAGGCCGCGGCATAAGCCACGGACACCGACTGCATGCGCGGGATCCAGTCGTTGGGGGCAAAGATGCCGATGGAGATCGGCACTAACGCGGCGATCACAATCAGGATGCCGGCAATCACAAAATACGCAATTCTCATAATACTGCATTCTCCTCGGCACTGTGTAGCGGCAGCGAGTGGTTCCGGAAGGGGCGCGCGCGGGTCCCGGGCGCCGGCGTCAGGTGATCAGGCGGGCCGTCACGCCCAGCAAGAGCACCGCGCCCAGCGAGGCCTCGACGATCGGCACCCCCCCCAGCAAGACACCGTGCAGCGGGAGCAAGCCGGCCAGGAACGATCCCACGCCAAACCCCAGGATGCTTACTAACCAAAACAAAATAAGCTGCTGGATGTTACGGCCCCGCCAGAGATGAAACAAGAGGGCGTAGGCGGTGCCGAGCCCGAGAAAGACCAGCACGGTCGGCGAGAGAGTCATGCGGCCGCAGAGCCGGCGGGGGCGGCCAGCGCCGGGTTCTCGATCGTGCCCCCGCCCAGCACCTCGTCGTCCTGGTAGAAGACCACGGCTTGCCCCGGCGTGATCGCGCGCTGCGGCGTCGCAAAGTCCACGCGCACCCGCCCCGCGGCCAGGGGGGTCACCCAGGCCGGCGCTTCGGCGGCCCGGTAACGGATCTTGACGGTCGCGGCGAACGGGGCCGCGGGAGGCGGGCCGGCCACGAAATGCACGTCGTCGGCGGTCAGGCTATAGGCGTGCAGCTCGACCGCCGTGCCGACCAGCAGCGTATTGGTCGCCGGGTCGATGCGCAGCACGAAATGCGGATCCGCGCCGAGGGCGCCGAGCCCTTTGCGCTGGCCGACGGTGTAATGGGGCAGGCCGGTGTGCTGGCCCACGACCTCGCCGCGGCTGTTCACGATCGGGCCAGGCTGGGCCAGGCCGGGGCGCATTTGCTCCAGGAAATGGCGGTAGTTATTGTCCGGGATGAAGCAGATCTCCTGGCTGTCCGGCTTATCGGCCACGATCAGGCCTCGGGCGGCGGCCAGCCGGCGCACGGTCGGCTTGTCATAGTCGCCCAGCGGCAGCAGCAAGCGGGCCAGGGCGGGCTGGGCCAGGTGATAGAGCACATAGGCCTGGTCCTTGCCGCGGTCATGGGCGCGTAGCAGGCGATAGGGGCCGCCGGAGTCGCGCACGATGCGGGCATAGTGGCCCGTGGCCAGATAGTCGGCGCCCAGGGCCTGCGCCCGCTCCAGCAGAGCGTCGAACTTGACATAACGATTGCAATTCAGGCACGGATAGGGGGTGCGGCCGCGGCTGTACTCCTGGATAAAGTTGCCGATAATCTGGCGGCGAAACTCCCGCTCGAAGTTGAGCACATAGAAGGGGATGCCGAGCTCATAGGCGACCATGCGCGCATCGTCGACATCCTCGACATTGCAGCAGCCGTGGTTCAGGCGGCCGCGCGTGGCGGGGGCGGGAGCCTCGGCGTGCAGATCATGCAGGCGCATATGGACGCCGATGACGTCGTAGCCGGCTTCCTGCAAGAGGGCGGCGGTCAACGAGCTATCGACGCCGCCGCTCATGGCGACGATGACTTTCTGGGCCATACCGGTTGCTCTCTAGAAGTGATCAGCGGTCAGCGCGATACTATGCACCGCTGACCGCTGACTACGGATCGCTCGTCGCGCGGCTCAGATCAGCCGGCTTAGCTCGGCGGCCGTGCGGCGCATATCGAGCAATACCAGGCCGAGCTTGGCCTCTTTGCGGGCCAGGGCGGTGAGCACGGCCTCGGTCCCCACCGACATCAGCAGCACGTAGCCCTGCTCGCCGCGGATAAAGACCTGGTCCAGGGTGCCCCGCCCGAGCTCGATCGCGATGCGCTCACCCAGGGAGAGCATGGCGGCGCTCATGGCCGAGACGCGGTCTTCCTCGACGTCGCGGGGCAACGCCGAGGCCATAATCAGCCCATCGACGCTGACCACCGCCGACGCTTCGATGTCGGCGGTGCTGGCCGCCAGGTTCCGCAGCCGCGCTACCATTTCTTCGGTCCGTGTCGCCATGGTTCCCTCCTCGGATTGGGCAGAATCTAAGTTGCGGTGCTTGCTGCCGTCGCCGTACCGTTATTCTTCGGCCACCGCGAGAATGCTATATAAGAGCTCCAGCAATACATTTTTGACCTGCTCCCGATCTTTCGCGACCAGCGGCAGGACTTTGATCTCCCGCGGTAAGCGCAAGGCGAGTCGCACTTCATCGGGTTTCCAGGCATTATCTTCGTCTTGTTTGTTCGCCGCGACGACATAGGGCATGGGCCGGTAGGCGTTGAAGAAGTCGATAATGCGCAGCGTTTCCCGGAACGTATCCGGGCGGGTGCTGTCGACCAGGACGACGAGCCCCAACATGCCCTCCGATAAGATCTCCCACATGAAATCGAACCGCTTCTGGCCCGGCGTGCCGAACAGGTGGAGGACGATGTCGTCGGCGACGGCGATGCGCCCAAAGTCCATGGCTACGGTCGTTTCTTTCTTCAAGCGCCGTGTTTCTTCGTCGGTCGCCTTCCGTTCCGTAGAGACCACTTCGATCTCCGAGATGGTGCGGATGAACTGACTTTTCCCCGAATTCACCGCGCCGGTGATCACCATTTTGACCGTATGCACCCGATAGGCCTCCACTCCGAGAATTCCGCAGACTACCGCGCCGTTGCGGCCGAGTTAGATGCGCCGAATACGCTCGATGATGCGGAAAATAACGCCGCGCCGCACCTGGACGGCGCCCCGGGCTTCGGGGCTGATGCCGTTCGCGCCCCCAGGGGCCAGGCGCGGGCCGCTCGGCCCAGTCGGGCTGGGCGGCGTCCCCTCGGCCGGCACGCCGTCGCCGGGGACCGGCGCCACGGCGTCCGGCTCTTCGACCAGGGCGCGGGCCCGGGCCTGGACTTCGGGCGCGATCAGCACCTGGGCGCGGGCGACTTCGACCAGGCCGGCCTGGATGAAGCCGTAAATAATGCGGCAGACATCGAACTCGCTCAGACTCGTCAGCCGGGCAATGGCCGCGATATTATCCGCGCCGTTGATGCGGGCAAAGACCCGCCATTCGTCGGGGGTCAGGTTCACGCCCTTGGCGCGCTCGGTCGGCTGGTCGGCGAACTTGACGATCACGTCGAGCGTCGGGATGCGGTCGCGGATGCGCGACCACTCGTCGATGCGCCGCACCCCCTCCATGATCACATTCTCGATGCTCAGCGGAATGGTCACGCTCTCGCGGGGCGGCTTGACGTCGGGCTCGAAGCGGAAATCGCCCTCGGTCCACGAGAAGAGCCGGTAGACCGTCTCCTCGATCTGGCTACGCACCGCGCGGATAATGCCTTCCCGCGTAATATAGCCCAACTCGACCAGGATCAGGCCCAGCGGCTTATTGGTCGCGACCGTCTGCTGCAAATGGACCGCGTAGTCCCGCTGCTCGGCCGTGATCTTGCCGGCACGCAGCAGCAGGTCGCCCAGCCGATCCTCGGTCGCGTTCTGGATGGCGTAGACCAGCTTCCCATTCTGGAAAAAGAGCCGTGCCTGGTCCCCTGGGCGCTGCAAGACCAACATCCCCGTCTTGTAGCCCCGATCGACGAGGTACAAAAAGTCGGATAGCCCGAAGTCTCTGAGATTCCCGACAAGCGCCATGCGGCTGGCACCTCTCCGCCTGCCCCTGCGGGGGCCATGCTGTTTGCTATTATACCCGGAAGCGCGGTAGGGGTCAACAGCGGGCGGGCCAACTCCGCCCGGGCTGGTTACCCGGCCGCCACCTCCGACCCAGTGGGCGCCCAGGCCGGGGCGGGAGTCGCCGCGGCGAGCACGCCGTCGACCCCCAGCACCCGTTGGAGGGCCGCGATGCCACACTCGACCATGCGGTCGTCCGGCGCCCGGGTGGTGAGGCGCTGTAACGCCAGCCCGGGCGCCAGGACCAGGCGCACCAGGCGGTTGCCGTAGTGGCCGGCCGCCCAGCGGATCGCCTCATAGGCCACGCTGGCCACCCCGGGCACGAGCACGATGCGGGAGAGCAGCCGCCAGAACAGGGGCGGGCGGCCGAGCAGCACAAAGACACCGATGGAGACGACGACGACGATGAGCAGGAAGGTCGTCCCGCAGCGGGGATGGATCATGGTGCAGCGCTGCACCTCGCTCGGGGTCAAGGGGCGGCCGGCCTCGTAGGCGTTGATCGTCTTGTGCTCGGCGCCGTGATAGCCAAAGACGCGTTGGATCTCCGGGACGCGGCCGACCAGCAGCAGGTAGCCCAGCAAGAAGCTGAGCCGGATGGCGCCCTCCAACAGGTTGCTCGCCCAGGGCGCCGCGATATAGTGATCGGCCCAGCCGACGAGGAGCAGGGGCAGGACGAAAAAGAGGCCCAGCCCGAACAGCAGCGACAGGGCCATGGCCGCCCGCACCCCCTGGCTGGCCTGGGCCATATAGGCCGCGCCGTCCGGCGGGGCGGCGCCGGCCGGGGGGCTTGCCGCCGCGGCCACGGCCGCCGAGAAGCGTAGGCTGCGCATGCCGAGCACCATGCTCTCCCACAGCAGCACGATGCCCCGGAGCAGGGGCCAGGTCGCGTAGCGGTTGAGCTGGGGGGATAACGGCTCGTCATAGAGCACGATCTGGTCGTCGGCGGCCCGCACGGCTACCGCCATGTGGGTGCGCCCGCGCATCATCACCCCTTCGATGACCGCCTGGCCGCCATAGTAAAACTTTGCCACGCCGCCTCACATTTCTTCGGGGCGGCCGTCCGTCGCCCGGCCGCAGGTTACCATAAATCCAATGGGGCTGGCTCCATTGTAACAGAAAGTGCCCTGAAATGGAAGGCTTTGCGACTTGACCTCGGCTGCGCAACCGTGTATAGTATATGCGAACGTCGTATTCTCGCGTGCTAGCCTGATCCCGGAACCTGCCTGGTCGCATTTCGACGCTGAAATGGCGACCGTCCCGCCCCAATGCTGAGGCCCGCTCGTTCCCCCGAGGTTATCGCTGTTCTTATCACGGAGGAACTCACGTGGTCCATTCTACGGTCTCCCGCCGTGCCACCAAAGATGCGCCGCTTCCTGTCGGCCGCCGGCACGGCTATTTCTCGACCCTGGTCGAAACCGTCTTCCCGTTGAACGAAGCCAATGCGCAGGCGCGCTCGCTGCCCCGCCCCGAGCTGGCCGGGCTGACGGTCGAGGACTTGCTGGCGGCCTACGCCTGCATGCGCCTGTCCCGCGAAATCGACAAGATGGAGACCCTGCTCCATCGCTCCGGCAATCTCTGGTTCAGCATCGCCGGGGCCGGCAAAGAGGCGCTGAACGTGGCCGTCGGCATGCACTTGCGCGCGGACGACATCAAGTTCCCGTACTATCGCGATCATGCCCTGGCCCTCTGGTCGGGCATTACGCTGCTCGACATGCTGCGCCAGGGCACTGCCTCCCGGCTCGACCCGATGTCGGGCGGCCGGCAGATGACCAGCCACTTCGGCTCGGTCGAGTTCAACTACCCCACCGGCAGCACCATGACGGGCTCACAGTGCCTGCCGGCCGCCGGCCGCGCCGAGGCGCTGGCCCTGGAGCAGAAGCTTGGCGTGCGCGTCAGCGGATCGCAGCCGGACACGATCGTCTATACCTCGCTCGGCGACGGCACGACCTCCGAGGGCGAAGTGGAAGAAGCGATCCGCGATGCGGTGCGCAATATGGCGCCGCTCCTGATCGTGATCGAGGACGACGCCTGGGCCATCTCGACGCCGATCGAGACCAATGTCCCCGGCGGCGACATCCGCAAAATGTATCGCCAGTACGAGCATATCGGCCCGCACAACCACCTGGAGATCCTCTCCGTCGACGGCACCGACTTCATCGCCACCTACCGGGCCGCCGGCCAGGCGGTCGAGTATCTCCGCGCCCGCAAGGGCCCGGTGCTCTTCCACGCCTCGGTGACCCGCCCGCTCAGTCACTCGTCGGCCGACACACAGGCCTACTATCGCAACGCCGCCGACCTGGCCGCCGAGGAGGCGCGCGACCCCCTGACGCGCATGGCCGCCTTGCTGGGCCAGTATGACTTCCCGGCCGAGCAGCTGGCCGCGATCGACGCGCTGATCCTGCGCGAGGTGCGCCAGGCCGCGAATACGGCCACCGTCGAGCCCAAAACCGACCCTGACACGATCCTCGACCATATCACGAACAGCCCGCTCCAGGTGCAGATCACGGACGTGCGCCCGGCCGATGTGCCGCCGCCGCCCGCCCCGCCGGACGCCGAGCGCATCCCCATGCGCGATATGATCAACCGCGTGCTGATCGAGGAAATGGCCCGCAA
>Ga0070730_10004604_pt1 | contig 12044 bp, 14 predicted proteins | sample Coa_R1_3_FD_66447 | JGI IMG/M metagenome (GOLD analysis project Ga0070730, IMG submission 66447) | Surface soil microbial communities from Centralia Pennsylvania, which are recovering from an underground coalmine fire - Coalmine... | ecosystem: Environmental > Terrestrial > Soil > Unclassified ... | reverse complement strand
GGACGGATGTGCTCGTGGTCACCGGAGGGATGCCGGAGGAGGCGCAGGAGCGGTTGCGGGCGGCGGGAGTGACGGCGGTATTGGGGAAGGATGCGGGGGTGGCGGCGGTGGTGAGCGCGATGGCGCTGGCGTTGGCCCGCCGGGTGGCGGCGTAGGTCACAGCGAATTTTCGGCTGCGCGTCCAGGTTGGAGCGCGGCATGCGATACGGACTGCAGTCAACGATTACAAGGGGGCCCCTGGTCGTCGCTACCTGAGCGGAGTTGAGCGGACAGAACACGAGCGGAGCGTCGGGTACGTCGTAGCGAGGCGTACCACTCCAAGTCTCTACGCGGCCCACGAGGTCGCACTAGGGGGTGACGCTCAATGTTCCAACTGCTCGCCGGTTTTCTCGGGATGCTGGTTCGGGTCCTGATGGCCGATCTGAACTCGAGTTGGTAGTCGATCAAGGGGCCACCCCTGACTTTGAGTACTGGAGAATTCGTGACAGGATTCGACCAGAAGAGGCACTTGAGGTTCTACGTCTCGGCGATTTTAGCCGGGGCCATTGTGGCGCTCGCTCTTGGAGCACTTGGTGAAACGTGGAATGGATCGTCCTCGTTCGTGAACGGTTTCGTGGCCCTCCTCGCGCTTGCCCTCACTGCGGAGATCTCGGCGGTTGGTTTGAGTAGCAAAGGAACTACATTTTCGGTCGCATTTATTCCATTTCTTGCCGCGACGTTCTTGTTTCAACCAATATGGGCGATGGTCATCGTGGGCGTCACGCAATTTTCGGTGGACGCACTCGTTAGGAAAAAGCCCGCGATTCGTCTCATCTTCAACACTTCAAAGGGTATCCTAGCGGTCGGGCTGTCTTCGGCTGTATTCCAGATGATGAGAGGTCGGCCGTCTACCACGGAGTTCTTCTTCGCGCCGACTGCGGTAGTTGCTGCTGGCGTCACGTTTTTTATCGTGGACTCGCTCGCAGTGGGATACGCAGTCGCACTCTCCGAGGGACAAGAATTCAGGAGGGTGTGGGTCAAAATGTATGGGGGCACAGTTCTGTATGATATCTTTGCTTCACCAATACCTGCACTACTCGCATATCTCTATGTGAATTGGCAATTGGGTGGAGTTGCTCTACTGGCGATTCCATTGTTCATAGTTCGTCACGTCTACTCGATCAACCTTCGCCTCGAGCAGGCGAATCGAGACCTCCTCGAGTTGATGGTGAAGGCGATCGAGGCACGAGATCCATACACATCTGGTCATTCTCAACGCGTGTCGCAGTACGCAAGAATTATTGCCCGTGACGCAGGGTTGTCTTGGAGTCAAGTCGAGCATATATCGATCGCAGCACTTCTGCACGATGTCGGGAAGATTTACGAAGAGTACGCTCCTCTTCTACGGAAGGAAGGCAGGCTCGCAACAGATGAGAAGAAGCTGCTGCAAACTCATCCGATCCGAAGTGCTGAACTTGTCGCGACAATTTCAAACCTTCGGGGGCCGGTGGCTGAGGCGGTCCGCCACCATCATGAAAATTTTGATGGTTCTGGTTATCCAGATGGGAAATCCGGGGACGACATTCCCGTGGGCGCACGTGTGATCATGCTGGCCGATACACTTGACGCTATGACGACCGATCGCCCTTACCGTCGCGCGCTAACGATCGATCGTGTCGTGGACGAAGTGAAGAAATACTCAAGTCGTCAGTTCGACCCTCATTTGGCCGACGTAATGATCAGGTCTACTAATCTTCGCAAGGTCTTGTTCGAATCGGGGATCAAGCCCGCAGAGCCGCCCGTTCTTTCGAATCCCGATCCTGAGCGACACGTCGCCGCACGCGATAGGACTCCGGCATCGGTCTAAGGGTTCCTCTGAGACTTGGATGCAGCCGCGTGCATTAGGTAAGGAAGCCTTGGGCCCTCAGAAGTTCTCTCTTCCCAGGCATTTCGACGAGGTCGAAAAGTCTCAGCTCTTCGAGGGTCATATCGGTTATAGTGCCCTCAGTTCGTCGTTCCAACCATGCTTTCACTCCGAGCAAGACCAAGTAGTTCAGAAGATGACGATCTCGGAATGCATCGAGGGCACCATTGAGTATGCTCCACGCCACTTGCTCGCCCTTCGTGTGGGCGGCCCAAAACACAACATTCTTGTAATAAACGCCCGCGTCCGGGACGATAAGCTCACGCCCCCGTCCATTGCGTACAATCCTGTCACCGAATTCGAGCGCCATCGGAATATTGCCGGTAACTAGAGCGAAATTGGCGTATTCAAGATCATAGAGCATCTGTTCTCCCCAACGGCGAGCTTTTCCCTCCAGACCTTCGCCGGCCAAATGGCACTCTCGAGCCCTATCAATTTGCCCGTCAAGCAAGTAGGCGTCCGCCAGGGAGTCATATGTGGGAAAGAAGTCACTACGTCGCAAGGCTCGTTTTGCAAATGCTAAACTAGTCTCACCGTACTTGATCCCGCGCGCGTAATCACCATGATTGGTGTAGAGAATGCAGAGATTATTTGCAACGATCGAACTCCGATGGTCGTCTCCCATCTTAGTCGCAATCGCGAGCGCATCCATGAACGCGCGGTGCGAATCAACAAACCTGCAGCGAGCACGTAACAGAACACCATACCCGTTGCTCGCTAGCGCGAGCATCGGTCTATCCTCAGTAACCGTGAGCAACTGAATGACACGCTCTAAGCACACGAGCGCCGGCTCGATTTCGCTCATGAAGTAGTGGCAATATGCGCGGGCGTAATGCATCATCGGAATCACCGCACCGGTAGGCTCAGCGAGGAGTCTCTGTGTCTCGCGGGCTGTATCAAGAACTCTCGATGGATCCCCACAGACCGTACCCGATCGCGCATACTCGAAGAGTGCCCGGGCCAAACGTGTGGGATCACCAGTTCGGCCCGCTGCGCCAAGCGCTTCCTCGGCGGCCCGCGCGTATTGTGACCCCGATCCGTCGTCGATGAGATAAAGAGCTTCAGCCTTCATAGCGGCGACATCGGCAAGACGACTTACGCCGAGATGTCGACGACTTGAAAGATTCTTGAGAATTGGCTCGGCCGCAGTGGCCTTCGATTGGTGAAGAAGGCTGCGTGCCAAGAGCAAATCGACGCGATCCGCATCGGAGCTACCATTACGAAACTGCTGCACGACAACCAGTACTTGCTCAGCCTCGGAAGGCGCGCCGAGACGCAGCGCAATCTCCGCGCCCTCTATGGCAAATGACACCCCGGAGTGTGGCCGATCACTTCGCAGGTAGTGCCACGCAGCCAGAAGATGCGAACTCTCTGAGTCACTCAGAATGCGTCTGGCGAGAATGTCCGCAACTGACCTATGGAGGCGTTGTCGGGCAGGTGCCGCAATGGCGTAGTACGCTTGTGCTCGTATCAACTCATTCCGAAACTCTAGTGATCCATTCCTATCCTTCAAGAATCCATCGTCTCGCAAACGAGAGAGCGCGTGCGCGGCGGCAGGCTCCGATAGCTGGACGGCTTGATATAGATCGAGCGCCACGAAATCACGGCCCACAACTGCGGCCAGATCGAGAGTTGAACGCACATCAGGAGGGAGCCTTTTCAGTTGTCGCTGGAATACTGCCACGATCGCGTATGGCAGTCCGAGTGACGACGCTGGTCTCGTATTGACAGCTTCTAGTACCGTAAGCAGCGATTCCTGCCCATGAGTCAGCCATTCATTTGACAAAAGCTCGATCGCCAAGGGATTGCCATTGCACGCACTCGCGATGCGATGCATCGGCACGAACTCGGGTTCGCTCGTGGTGGCGTTTACGAATTGCTCGATAAGATTGATCGATTCGTCGAACGAGAGTGAATCAAGTTCGATTCGTTGGAGGCCACGTATCGTGGGATCAGCGATAAGTGAAGTTGCAATTTCGGAAACTCCCATTTCGATTGATCTTGCTGCCACAACCAACATTACTCGCGCTCCCACCAACTTCCTCGCGAGTAAATGCACGATGGCTAAGCTTGAATTGTCGGCCGCGTGCAGGTCATCAATCATTACGACGAGCGGGTTGTCGTCGGCTGCTGCCATTACAGTCTTGAAAAAGGCATCAGCCAATCGAAGGGGAATGAGATCAGCCGCCCAGGCCGGCGGCTTTGGCACGCCCGGGAACGCCACATTCACATCCGCGCACACGCGTGACAATTCTGCCAGGTCCTCTGGGTCGGCAGACCCAATGGCTCGCTGTGATGTCAGCTGCCGCACGAGCTCGGACAACACGCCGTACGGCAGCTCCCGCTCCGCGTCATACGCCTGCGCCCGCGCCACCACCGCGCCTTCCATCTGGCAGCTCGACAGGAATGCGTTGGTCAGTGTGGTCTTGCCGATGCCCGGATCGCCGGTGACGACCATGACCCGGGGGATTCTGCGACGGACATCCAGCCAGGCGTCATAGAGTATCGAGAATTCTCGCGAGCGCCCGATGATCGTCTCAGGCTCCATCCGGCGCTCGGCGCGGGCGTCGGGCGGCTCCGGCGTGGTGGGCGGACGTAAGGGGGACCGACGCCCCTGGCGCATCAGGTCCGCCATGCGCACGATGTCGGAGCTTGGCTTGGCGCCCAATTCTGCTTCGAGTGCGGCCTCATATCGCGTGAAGGCCTTCAACGCATTGGTGCGATCGCCGACCCACGCACGTGCCTCCATGACGCCACGGACTCCGTCCTCCGAGAGCGGATCGAGATCGAGCAGCGCCTGCGCGTGGCGCTCCACCGAGGCAAACTCGCCGATGCGCCGGCCCGCATCCATCTTCCGCACCAGCGCGTCGCGGATTCGCGGCAAGAGCCGCGCATGCCATTCATCCTTCCACTGCTCGAACTCGGCCGACCCGGGAATGTCGAACCCGTCCAGGAATCGCCCGCGGACCTCGACGGCCTCGGTGTCCAGCGCATCGACGTCGGTGTGAACGACCCCGTCGGCGAGCGCCAGGGACGCGCGCTGCACGACCACGTTCTCCCGGCCGAGCTTCGCTTTGACCACCGTGACGGCCTGTGCGAGAGAGTGACGTGCGAGCCGCTCGGGCACGCCGGGCCACAGCGTCTCCATGAGCTCGGCGCGCGTGCAGCGCCGCCCGGCGGCGAGCGCCAGCCGGATCAGCACCGCGAAGTGCTTGCGGGTGCGGAAACGGATCTGCTCCCCGGCCGCGCTTAGCAGCGCAGGTGAGCCGAGGGTGAGGAGGTGAAAATGCGGCAGCATGACGGCCTCCAGAGACGCCTTGTGCAGAATAGGCGCTTGGTTCAACCGACTGTCAACACTATTGCGGAGAAGGTCTTAACTGCGGTTTGATGGCACTCCGGAGAGGACTTTCAACAACTCACTGAGACTAGGGATAACGTTGCCGGCACCGGATAACGCAGCTCGCGGTTGAGCAGTGGCTACAGCAATCACGCTCATTCCCGCTGATTTCCCAGCCGCAACTCCGGGCGGCGAATCCTCGATCACCACGCACTCCTTCGGCTCCACGCCGAGCCGGGTCGCCGCGAGCAGGTAACCCTCCGGATCGGGCTTGCCGCGGCGCACATCCTCGGCCGTGATGAACACCCTGGGTATGGGCAGCCCCACGTGCGTCAGCCGCAGCGTCGCCACCTTCCGGCTCCCCGACGTCACCACCGCCCACGTCCCCTCCGCGAGCCCCGCCACGAGCTCCCGCGCCCCCGGCACCGGCTCCACCCCGTCCGTCTCCACTTCTTCCATCTGGTCCAGCGCGGCCGCCTCGGCCTTGGCGTCGAGCTCGGGCGCCACCTGCGCGATGGTCTCACTGATCCTGCGGCCGTGACAGACTGCGATGAACGGCGCCGGGTTCCGCCCCCGCGCCGCCGCCCACTTTTTCCAGATGTTCTCGATGCAGCGGCGGGAGTCCACCAGGACGCCGTCGAGGTCGAAGAGGAGGGCGCGGGGGGAGGTCACTGCCGAGCCGATGCGGTCGGCCTGTTAGGTCGCATCCGGGAGGCGGTCGCCGCTGAATCGAAGCGGCGTAGTGGATGACGCATCAAACAGCTCGATGAGGGCTCGCTCGACAACGGCGGAAGCGCGCGCGGCATCTCGCGGCAGGTCGCAGTCGAGGAACCGCGAACCATCAGATCCGTCAGACTCACGCAACGGAAGCCCGGCGGATGCGCAGAGCGCGCGAAAGGCACCCGCGCGCCGACGTTGCGCATCGGTGACTTGCGGGAAATCCATCTCGATCGCTTTGGGACCAGCGGTGAATTGGAGGAAGTGCGGTGTGCCATCGAGCTCGATCACCAGAAACGCGTGTGAATCCGTTGATCTCACGAGGCGCTCGATGTTGCGCCCGATGTCGGCGATTGTACCTGTTGTGCTCGTCGGAGACACGGACCGGCACCCAATCCCAACCAAGGAGAGTGCGACTGACGCGGTGCGCAGGAGATTCACGTGTCCTCAACCTCGAAGAGTGCTCCGCGGATCAAGCGGACCCCCCGGAAACAGCGCGCCTTGCACAATCCCCATGCACACGCCGAGGAAAACTGAGACACCCCAGCTCGACCCAATGCCGCCCGCCCAATCGTGAACACTTGTCAGGACGAACACCAGTGAGGAGACCACGGCGGTTGCAACGCCTGACACGACAGCCGATTTCCATTCGGCGAGCACCAGGCGACGCTTGGAGTACCGGTACGCCCAGGCGCCCGCGAACTGCCCGAGGATCGTGCCCACGGCGAAGCCGATCAGTCCCACTTGTCGCGCTCGCGCACTGGGGGCGCCTACACCCGCTTGAACGCCGCATTCGCGTCCACTTGCTTGTATTCGATGAACTCGACGGGCGCGAGGCAGTTCGGATAGAGAATCCCGGCGAACTTCTTCACCGCGGCCGACTCGCCGTGGATCCGGTTCGCCTCCGCATCCTTCCAGACGAAGATGTGCACGAAGCGCGTGGGATGCTCGGCGTCCTGCCACACCTCATAGCGCAGCGCCCCCGGCTCGTTCTTCCGCACGTGCGCCACGAACTCGTGGATCGCCGCCAGGCAGGTCTCGAGACTCTCCGGCCGGACTTCATACCGCGCCAGCTCGTGGATCTCCGACGCATTGCCCTGGATGATCGCCATCTCGCCCCCGGTTAGAGTGCGCCGCCCGGCACCCGGCCGCCCCGAAACATCGCCACCCACCGCGCGCGATCGTCCGCGCTCAGCACGCCCAGCTCGGCCATGATCTCCCCCGCAAACTCGACGTCGGAGAGCCCGCTCGCGGTGATGAGTCCGGCGTCCCGCACCGCAGGCGCGTCCACATACGTGGCCGCATCCGCATAGCTCGGCACCTGCGCCCGAAGATACGAAAGCCCATTGCTGGTGTGCCGGCGCCCGCGGATCAGCCCCGCCCGCGCGATCGCCGTGGTCCCGGCGCAGATCGCCGCGATGGGGACGCTCGCTCGATCGAGTGTTTGCAGAAGCTCGATAATCTCCGGCTCGACCGGCTGCCGCTCCCACCGGTCGCCCCCCGCCACGATCAATACCGCCACGTCCGACGGGTCGACGGCTGAGAGACTCCGCGTCGGCTGCACCCGCATCCCGCCCATCGAGACTACCGGATCGGTGGTGAACCCCACTACCTCGACCCGATAATGGCCGTGCCGCCGCAGCTCGGCGAGCGCGTGCGCCGGCTCCCAATCGGCGAATCCGGGAACCGCGAGGAGATAGACCGCCCTGGCGGGCGCCGCTCCGCTCATCCAGCGCCCGTGGCCCAACAGAAGGTCGCTTCGGAAATGGCGGGACTTGGTACGTAGGTGGAATCGCTGTCGTCGCCCCCGTCCTGGCTGTAGTCGATCTGACAGCGGACGCCCGGCCGCTCGTAGGTGCGGCTGAAGCCGTCGGGGCCGTCGGCGTCGACCCTCGTCAGATCAGTCCAGCCCGCCGGCGCCGCTTCACTATTCCAGAAGAAGGCCGTCGCCTTGGTGGTATCGAGCCCCAGCGGCGCCGAGGCATATACGGCGCAGCCGCGTTGGGCCGCGGAGTCGGACATGACGTCCGTCGTGGTATCGGCGGTCTGGCGCACTTCCGCTCGCCCCGTCGCGCGCCAGCCGAGGGCGACGGTGTCGCACACGCTCGCGGCGGCGGCGGATGGGACGTGCGCGGCACCGGCCGGCGGGCGGGCGGCGGGACCAGCACGGCATCCCACGGCGACGAGGGTGATCACCAGCGAGATGGGAAGCCGCATTCCAGCTCCCGAAGGAGTGGTCTCATCAGTGCCAACGATGCGCTCTCTGATGATACGCCGCGACGGCGCGGGGCGCGAGTTAGGCCGCGCGCGCTCGACTTCGGCGGCGCTCGTCTTGTACCAGCGGGTGGACGAGCAGCACGCGAGCGATGAGCGGCACACCGACCAGGAACGGGGCCAGCCAGTATGTGAACTCGGGCAGGCTTCGCCACACCGGCAGATTCTTTCCGTTGTCCATGTAAAAGGCCGTCAGGAGGAGGATGTACGACAGTCCCATCGCGGTGACGTGCACCCACACTCGCGCACCCGCTCGACTCGGCGCCACCTGGCGTCCCACGATGGCCGCCGAGAAGGACAGCGCGCCGAGGATGAACAAATAGTAGTCCTCGGCCCAGCGCATCGCGGCCAGCGCGGTCATCGTGATGAAGACCACGCCGAGACTCCAGAAATAGATCGTGCCGAAACGCGGGTGCCGGCCGGGCTCCTTCCGGCTGAGCATCGCCACGATCCCGGACGCCACGGCGGTGAGCCCGGCGGCGAAGTGGACACCCAGCACCGCCAGGAAGAACGGTGCGTTGGACGGAATCGGAACACCGCCGATGGTGATGGGCGCCTGGCTCACCCGGGAATGCTCCACGGCGGCACTGTCCCGATCAAGAGACAGTTACGCCAGCGGCTCGGACGGGGGATTGACGCTTCCGCTGGGGGCATATATACCCTGACGAAGTTCGCGCAGCTGCGGCCGAAGTCCTAACCCTCTCACTCCCCGGGGCCATGCACACTCCAACTCTGTTCGTACTCGCGCTTTCCACCGCCGCCTCCCTCGGTGCCCGGCAGGCTCCGGACCTCACCCCCTACCTGATGGCCGACCGCGACGCCGAGATCGCGCTCGCGCGCTCGGCCGCGCCGGCCGCCATCTCGGCGAATGCGACGGTGCTCGTCTTCACCCGCACCGGCTTCATCGAGGCCGCGCCCGGCACCAACGGGTTCACCTGTCTCGTGATGCGGTCGTTCGGCGCGGCGCCCGACGACCCCGCGTTCTGGCACGCGAGCACCCGCGCGCCGATGTGCCTCAATCCTCCCGCTGCGCGCACCGTGCTTCCCGCGATGCTGGCACAGGTCGGGTGGGCGCTGGCGGGGACGACGCCGGCGGAGCTCAAGGCCAAGATCACGCAGGGCTACGCGGCGAGGAGATTTCCCCCGCCGGCGGACGGCGCGATGGCGTACATGCTCTCGCCCAATCAGCATCTCGCCGACGTCGACCCGCACTGGATGCCGCACCTGATGTTCTACTACGACCGGTCCATCACGGCGGGCACCGTCGGGGCGGGCGGGTTTACGGCGCCGGTCATCGACGCCGTGGCGGGCGATCCGAACGCGCCAGTGCAGGTGTTCTACATCCCGGTGCGCAACTGGTCGGACGGGACTCCGGCGGCGCACCCGGCGGCGGGGAACTGAGCGGATGGATGTGGCTGGCGGCACGTCGTCCTGACCGTGCCGCCAGGCTGCATCTAGAGTGTCGCGGTTATTTGCCCGCCAGCGGACCCGAGATGGTCCAGAGGAAGCCGTCCAAATCCTTGATCCGGATGATCCGGGCCCCCCACGGCATGTCCTTGGGCTCGAGCTCGAGATGGCCGCCGCTCTTCTTGATGCGCGCGGCAATTTCATCGACGCTCTGCGCGGTGACGATCTGGAGCGAGAAGCCCAGGGCTTTGACGCGCTCCCACCCCTTGGCGCCGTCGTCCTGATTGATGTTGAGGCGCACGTCGCCTGCCGACACCGCGACGCCGCGCAGCTTCCCGTCCCGTTCGATGTTGCGGTCGACTTTGAAGCCGAGCACGTCAGTGTAAAACGCGATGCTCTTCTGCAGGTCTTTCATCGTGAGCGATGCCTGCAGCGACTTGCCGACTAACGGCGAGGTGGTCGAGCTCATGGGGCTCCGATCAGAGGTAGTGTCTCAGACTGATGAATGAATCACTGGACGATCACGGTGTCGCTGACGTCGGGAAGGTACCCGGATGACTGAAACACGACGATGCTTCGGCCCAGCATCACACCTTTGAATCGAAACATCTCACCGGCACCTCCCGGGCTGCACGGGCAAATAGTCGTATCACCCACGAACTGAATCACCGTGGGCGAGCCGACGTGCGGGGGACTGAGGTAATAGGACGTCCCCCAGGAGTCGAGCGTAACGTCGAGCTCCTGGCCGACCGGAACCCGGAGCGTCTGCCCCTCGGTGGCGTGTAATCCGAACGGCTCGGACGAGCAGGCGGCGAGGAGGACGACGAGAAGGGCGAGACTGGAAGAAACCGATTTCGGTTGCATGGAACAGTCCGGGATTTCTTCTGTGTTCACCAGCGTACTTCCGCCAGGAGCTGCGCCACCAGATCCCCCGCCGTCCGCCCCGACGCCTCCGCCGCGAAGTTGATCACCAGCCGGTGCGTCAGCACGCTCGGCGCCACGGCGCGCAGATCGTCGAAATCCGCCATCGGCCGGCCGTCCAGCGCGGCGCGCGCCTTGGCCCCCAGCACCAGATACTGCGACGCCCGCGGCCCCGCCCCCCACGACACGTATTCCTTAATAAAGGCGGGCGCCTCCGCGTCGTTGGGCCGAGTGGTCCGCGCCAGCGTCACCGCCGCGCGCACCACCGCCTCCGTCACCGGAATCCGCCGCACCAGATGCTGCAGGTTGAGCACCTCTTCCGCCGTAAGGGCGGGCTTCACCGGAGCGGAGAGATCGCCGGTGGTTGCGGTGACGATCGCCTCTTCTTCGGCCTTAGAGGGATAGCCCACCCGCAGCTCGAACATGAACCGGTCGAGCTGCGCCTCGGGCAGGGGATACGTGCCTTCCTGCTCGATCGGGTTCTGCGTCGCGAGCACGAAGAAGGGCGACGGCAGCGCATGCGTCTGCCCCGCCGCCGTCACCTGATGCTCCTGCATCGCCTGCAGCAATGCCGCCTGGGTCTTGGGAGGGGTGCGGTTCACTTCGTCCGCGAGGACGATATTGGCGAAGACGGGGCCCTTCACGAAGCGGAAGGCACGCTTGCCGGTCTGCTGGTCCTCTTCGATGATTTCGGTGCCGGTGATGTCTGAGGGCATCAAGTCGGGCGTGAACTGGATCCGCGCGAACTTGAGCGCCAACGCCTCCGCCACCGTCTGCACCATCAGCGTCTTCGCGAGCCCGGGCACTCCTACCAGCAGCGCGTGGCCCCCCGCGAACACCGCGGTGAGAATCCCGTCCAGCACGTCCTGCTGCCCCACGATGCGGCGGCTGACCTGCGACAGCAGGTCTCGGCGCGCGCCGGAGAGGCGCTCGAGGAGCTCGACATCACCGAGAGACGGGGACTGGGGAATGGGGACGGGGGATGACGCGGGCGTCATAGGAGGCATAGGTTATCACATCATACTCTCAAGCGCCACATAAGGTTGCACCGATTTCCGTTTGCTTGCGAAATTTTTCACAAGCGAATAGCTTTGGCCCGTGCCGGCGCCGAACCAGAGCGGAGGCGGAGGTCCCGCCGCCTTCCGATACGCAGGGCTCGGTGTCCAGCTCGCCGCCACGATCCTCCTGGGCGTGCTCGGCGGACGCTGGGCGGACGAAAAGCTCGGCACCGACGGCATCCTGACGGCCGTCGGCGCGCTGCTCGGATTCGGCGCCACTCTCTACAGCCTGGTGATGAGTCTCAAGCGCGACGGCCAGAAGTGACCGCCGGACGGATGTACGCCACCGGTCTGGCCCTGGTCGCAGTCCTCGGCGCCGTGGCCGCCGCGCCGGTCCCCCCGCCGTTCCGGGTCGCGGTGTCCGTCGCGATCGGCATCGGGCTTCTGGCCCAGGGACCGCTGGGGTGGTGGCTGGTGCGCTCCATCG
>Ga0070730_10004602_pt1 | contig 12046 bp, 12 predicted proteins | sample Coa_R1_3_FD_66447 | JGI IMG/M metagenome (GOLD analysis project Ga0070730, IMG submission 66447) | Surface soil microbial communities from Centralia Pennsylvania, which are recovering from an underground coalmine fire - Coalmine... | ecosystem: Environmental > Terrestrial > Soil > Unclassified ... | reverse complement strand
CCAGTGCCTGCCGCAGCCTGCTGACCTTCGACTGCAGGGCGCCGGCGGGATGGACGGGAAGATCATCGCCCCACAGGTCATCGATCAGCTGCCCGACCGGCACGGGTCGCCCCAGGCTGAGCAGCAGGTCAGCCAGCAGGGCGCGTACCTTTGCCTCGCGAACCTCGACCAGCCTGCCGTCCTCAGTCCAGGCCGCCAGAGCCCCGAGCACGCCAAAACGCACCAGGTCAGGATAACCGGCTCGTCAGATGCGGCGGGGGCGGCCGCCGCCCGCCCGGCCGCGCCGGCCGGGCGCCGACGGCGGGCCGCCGCAAGTTAAGGCACGCACCCGCGCCGCTTCAGCCCCGGATTGCTCTTGTACGGTCTAACCCGCGGGCGGTAAAACCCTGTCTATGCGCAAGGTGGAAGCTGCGGCCGAGCAGACCGCCCATGTGCCGCCCGAGGTCGTCTGGTCCCTGCTCAGCGACGTCATGGTGTACCCCCAGTGGGGACCATGGCGCAAGAGCGGCTACCGGAGCGAGGGAGACGCGGCCGCGAACGGCAAGGGCGCCATTTACTGGCTGGAGGGGTCAAAGCGCTACGGGTTCCGGTACCCGGTCTCGGTTGAGGAAATCCTCGACGTCGAGCCGGGCAAGCGGCTGGCCTACACCGTCCTGCGCGGAATCCCGGTGCGCAATTACCGGGCCGAGGTCACGCTGACCCCGTCACCCGACGGCACCCTCATCCGCTGGGGGGCATCGTGGGACCGAACCATCATGGGCCGCCTGGTCTACCCGTCGCTGCGTAACCTGTACCCGGTCATCGTGGCCGGCCTGGTGAAGGCCGCGGAGGCTTCCCCGAGCTAACGCGGCACCCTGGCCGATCCCGCGGACTTCCGGCCTACCAGGCGGCCCGACACTCCACGCCAGCGCGGCGGAGCACAGTGGCGGCAGCCGCTGCCATTACGGCCGCGGCTGCCGCGAACTCGGCCGGCCGGCTTCAGGCGGCCGTGGGCAGTACCGAACGCAGTACGGTCCCGGTCCGGCGCAGTTGATCCCCCTGCACGATCGTGGTGACGCCGCTAGCGATGCTGAACAATCCGAACAGCAGGGCGATGGTCAGGGCCCCGGCGACTGGACGGTCGACCACGATCGCGCCGAACGCCATCGAGAGCAGCCCGGTCACGATGAACATGGCACGCGTGCCTGCGCTCTCGCCGCGCAGGAAGGCGGCGACGATTACGAACACGCCCGTCACAATGGCCCAGATCCCGACGATCAGCGTCAGCACCAGGGCGGTAGGTGCCGACCAGACGACGGCGACCAGGCCGGCCGCGACGTCGATCAGGGCCAGGATCAAATAACCGAGCACGGGCCACACCCGCTGGCTGCCGAATGCCCGGGCACCTTCGAAGGCAGCGTCCATGAAGGCGTACACGGCGAACAGCAGCACCAGCGCCAGGATGGTTACACCCGGCCAGACCACGGCGACGATCCCGATGATGATGGCGAGCACGCCGCGCACGATCAGCGACGTGGACGTTGACCTGAACATGTGACGCTCCTTCTTGCGATGAACTGGCGCGGTGCGCCCTCTGCAGATTGCGTGGACTGGAGCGAGCGTAGGCACGGGCGGCAGGGATTCGCTTCCACCGAATGACTAGTGGACTAGCGATGCCTGCCGGCTATTCACCTGACGGAGGGGATGGATGCTCACGGTGATACCTCCCGGAGGGATCGGGGCTCGGCGACGAGCCCGGCGTCAAGCAGCGCGAGCGTGAGGCCGGCGCGCCGACCGATGCCGAGCTTTCTGTAGACGTGGCACAGGTGGAAGTTGACGGTGGCCGCACTGAGGAACAGCTGGGCGGCGATGACCCGGTTGGTGGCGCCGCCGGCGGCCATCCGGGCGATCTGCAGCTCCTGCGGAGTGAGCTGAATGCTGGTCTCGGCCGCGCGGCTACCGGCGTGGTCGCCGGTGGCCGCCAGTTCTGCCCGGGTGCGGGCGGCGAAGCCCGCGATGCGGAGTCGCTCGAAGCTGTCCAGTGCGGCGCGCAGGTGCACGCGGGCGTCCCGCCGACGGCGCCGGCGGCGCAGCCATTCACCGTAGACCAGGTGGGAGCGCGCCAGGGCCAACGTGACCGGGGTGGCGCACAGCAGTTCGACGGAGCGCAGGTATTCGTCCTCTGCCTCGGCGGCGTCGGCGGCGAGCAGGGCCCGGCAGCGGGCCAGAATCCCGAGCGCCCACGACGAGCCGGCGGCCTCGGCCGCGGGGGCGAACTCGGCGACGGCAGACCTGGCCACTTCCGGCAGGCCGCAGCGCATGGCGGCCTCGACCGCGTCCTCCGGGGACAGCAGCGGCCACAGCGCCCGGGCGCCGAGTGCGGCGTTCAGCGCCGCGGCGTACCGGCCCGCGGCCAGTTCGAGGACGGCGGTCCCCTCATGGATGATGTCGCGCCACTGAGCAGGGAACGACTCGCGCAGCAGGCGCTCCCCCAGGGCCCGGCCCTCGGCGGTATCACCGCGCAGGCCCAGCATCAGGACCTCGACCGCGGTGAAGGACAGCAGCCAGCCTTGGTCGCCGATGGCCTCGCTCAGCGCCCGTCCCTCGGCCAGTGCGGCGGCGGCGGCCGCGAGGTCGCCGACGCGGAGCAAGTGGTAGCAGAGGGAGTACAACGCCGGAGCCAACGCGGCCATCTCGCCACGGTCGCGGAACCCCGGGATCCGGCGCCGGTTGAGATCCGCGAAGGCCGTGTGGTCGAACAGAAGCGAGGCGGCGTAGATCCACGGGATAAGGCGGGCGCTGCCTGAGACGGACCAGTCGGGCACGAGCGCGAGCGACTGGATCCCAGCCCGGAGGAGCTCATAGCCTTCGGTGGTACGCCCGCCGTGGAGGACCGCGAAGCCTTCAAGCAGTTCGTCGCCTGGCGCCGCGACGGGTGGCGGCGGGAGGTGGCGCAGCACCTCTGCGGTCTTCAGCCAGCCTTTGTACCGGGCAGCACCGCAGCCCTCCAGCAGGGTTTCGCGCGCCATGCGCGGGTCGGCCTCGCCCATCAGCAGCGCCGCTCCGACCAGCAGCTCGACGCCTTCATCGAGCTTCCCCTCGGCGCAGGCGTGGTGCGCGCGTACCCGCAGCACCCTGGCCCTTGACACTGGCCCAGGGGGCAGGGTCCCGGCCTGCTCGGCCTCCCTGGCGAGGCTGGCTGCAGCCGTCAGATCACCGGCCAAGAGCCCGGCCTCTGCGGCCGCCAGGAGGCGCTCGGCGCGCCTTACGGGATCGGCGCTGAGCCGCGCCGCGTGCAGCAGCAGATCGGACTGGCTACTCCAGCCACCCGGCGAAGCCCGGCCGGCGGACGCCTCCAGGTCCCGCGCGACGGTCTCGTCCGGGCCATCGACCGCCTGTGCCCGGTGCAAGGCCCGCTCGTACGGACGGGCCACCGGGTCGGTCGCGTCGGCGAGGGCGCCGTGCGCCTGCCGCCGTTCGCCGGGCGTCGAGCCCCAGTAGGCGGCCGCGCGCATCAGCGGGTGAGCGAAGGTCACCCGGGGCGACAGTGACAGCATCCGCCTCACCTCCGGCACCAGAGCCGCCTCGGGATCCACGCCGAGCGCCCCCGCCGCCCGCCAGACCAGGTCGGCGTCGCCGGTGTACTCCGCCGCGGCGAGCAGTAGCAACTGTCTCGCCGCGGGCGGCAGCTCGCTCATCCGCTCGCGGTACAGCCACTCCACCCGCTCCCCCAGCCGCAGCGGCAGCCCGGGCGGGGTGTCGGCCGTATGGAGGCGGCCCTCCCTCAGTTCCCGGCCGAGCTCGAGGAGGGCCAGCGGGTGGCCGGCCGCCTCGGCCAGGACCCGGCGGGACGCCGCATCCGCCACGCGGCCGCCGGCCGCCAGTTCCAGGAGTTCCCGTCCCGCGCCCGGCGGCAGCGCCTCCACCCGCAACTCGGGAAACGCGGCGAGCGCCTCGGCCCGCTCGTCACCCGTGCGCGTGGCGAAGACCATGCCCACCCGGTCGGCCAGCAGACGACGGGCCACGAAGGCCAGCACCTCGAGCGAGGTCCGGTCCAGCCACTGCGCGTCGTCCACGAGGCACAGCACCGGCCGTTCCTCGGCGGCGTCGGTGAGCAGCGTCAGCGCGGCCAGCCCGACGAGGAACGGGCCAGGCCCCGGCCCGGCGCGCAGCCCGAACGCTGTCTCGAGAGCGGCCCGCTGCCGGTCCGGCAGGCGCGGGAGCCCGCCGAGGAACGGCGTTAGGATCTGGTGCAGCCCGGCGAGGTCGAACCCGATCTCCACCTGCACCCCGGTGGTTTGGACGAGCCGCGGGCCGCTCTTTTCCGCCCGCTCGGCCATCGCCTGAAGCAGCGCCGTCTTCCCTATGCCCGGCTGACCGCGCAGCACGAGCACACGGCTCGTCCCGCCGAGTACATCATCCAGAACGCCCTGGATGACGCCCATCTCGGCGCCCCTGCCGATCAGCACCTCAGTTGTTTCCCCTGCCAGGAAACGCAACTATTTGACATGTGTATAAGAACAGATTGCCATGGCATAGTGCAAGTCATAGGAGGACGAAGCGATGGCAGACCGCACCGATCCGCGCATCACGCGAACGGAGCAGGCCTTTGAGCAGGCGATCGTGGAACTCGCCGCGCAGCGGCCCGTGTCGCAGATCACCGTCGCCGATCTGGCCGACCGCGCCGGGTTGACCCGCGCGACGTTCTACAACCGCTACAGCACTCCCCTGGACCTGCTCATCCAGGTGCTGTACGCCGACCTGGATCGCGGCCGACGCCTGAAGGAGGCGCGCCAGGCCGACGGCACGTACCCACCTGAGCAGGTACTGCGGCTAACCATCAGCGATGTCGCCGGCCACGTCGAGCGGTTCATGGCCGTCTACCAGCACGCCCTGCACGATCCAGCCGACGGAGGAGTGTACGAGACGCTGGTACGGTACTTCACCGAGCGCAGCCTGGCGGTCGTGGCCGAGTCCACCCACCCGGCCCTCCCCCACGCCAGCCACCAGGTCATCGCGCAGTTCTTTGCCTACGGATTCGCCGGAGCCATCAAAGCCTGGCTCAGCGACAACTCGGTGACCAAAACAGACCTGGTGGAGGCCGCCGTCGCCTGCGCGCCCGTCTGGTGGCGCTGACACCGGATGCTTAGCCCGCAGCCAGTCTTGTTGAAGCAGCACAGGCGCGGCGGCCCGAACGGACGGGGGCTCAGGGGATCCAGGGTGCCTTGAATGTGCCCGTGTCGTTGAGGATCGCGGTCCAGTCGTCGCCGGCCCAGATGTTGCTGATCTTGCCGTCGCTCAGGCGGTAGACGTCCACGCCATCCCACTGAACATGGCGCCCGCTGGCGGGGATGCCCAGGATCGCGCCTTCCTGCGTGCCGCTCACCACCACGCGCACCACGACCTGGTCGCCCTGGCCGAAGATGTCGTTGATGGTGATGTGCGCGTCGGGGAACGCGGCGATAACCCCGGCGAACAGCCCGGCGACGTTGGCACTGCCCGAGACCGTGCCCACCGTACCGCCGTACCACTGCATGTCAGGATTAAAGAAGTTGGCCGCGTCACCGCCGTTGTGCTCGTTGACGACGTCCTGGAGGAACGCTTCCACCACGCGCTCGTTCGCCCGTACGCTCGCACCGCCATCCCACGCCTGCGGCGCCTCCTGGGTGCGGTGCACGGGGGCCGCCATCGTCGCGTTCGCGGTGACGCCGACGACTGCCAGGCCAGCGGCGGCGAGGGCGCCGGCGGTCAGGGCAACGCGCTGCAACCTCTTCATGACCATCTCCTTCGTACTGGGCCCCTTGAGGGCCTTGACTTGACCGTTCATGTGAATACTAGAGCAAATGACTTGATTGATCAAGTTATATCGATATGTACGACTGCAGTCTGACCCCCCGCATGCGGCATTATTCCGGGTAGCATCGGGCTGCGGCCAGGCTAGCAGCCTATCGTCAGCCATGATTTAACTTGACAGTTAAACTTAGATCATGATCGAAGACCGAGGAACCACACCAAGTTGACGCATCGCTGCGAGCCCTTTTCGAAGGGTGCTGGTGTGCATGGCGTATGGGGCGGTCGGCCCGATGACACCAGCTGTGTGCTTGCCCGCTCACTTGCTGAAAGGCTTCTTAGCTGGGGCAGTGCAGATCCTGGAGCCGGCCGGGACCCATCGGCGGATGGCGCCACACGGCTTCGGCGGTGCGGCCGGGCAGGGTGCAGGTGATGTCCATCCGGTGCGGGGTTTCGAGAAAGATGACCTCGGCTCGCATCCTCTGGCCGTCGAGCCAGCCGCCGGAGGCGGCGACCGGGATGGTGTCGCCGTGGCGGTCGGGGTGGTCAGAGACGGTCCAGCCTCCGCTGCCGACGGGAAAGGTCAGCGCGTTGCCGGGCTCGATGAGGCTGATCTGCCAGCCGCCTGTCCGCGGCGCCACCTCGATGGACGTCAGGAACGTCCGAGCGGAAGGAAGGAACGGCTGGATGTCAGCCCGGCCGGCGGTTACGGTGAACGACCCGCTGGTCCACGGGCCCCAGTCGCCGGGGGCCGGTGCGCCGGCGCTGGCGGGCAGCTCAAGGCGGGCTAGCCGGGCCCTGAGCTGGTCGTGCGCGGAGGCTGTACCGGGTGCGGCTGTACCGGGTGCGGCTGTGCCGAGGCCGGGGAGCAGGTGGGTCCACATGGCGTCGAGCATGGCCTGCATGTCGAGCGCGTAGGCGGTGGTGACGATCACCGCGTCCCGTTCGGGCAAGACCACGCAGAACTGCCCGAAGGCCCCGTCGCCGCGGTAACCGTGCCGGGACATCCAGAACTGGTAGCCGTAGCCCTGCCGCCAGTCGGGGTGGGGTTCGCTCGGGTTGCTGACCTGCACCGACGTCGCCTCGGCCACCCATTCCTTCGTGATGAGCTGGGTTCCCTCCCACCGGCCCTGCTGCAGGTACAGCAGCCCGAGCTTGGCGATGTCCTCGGTGCGGGCGTGCAGGCCGCTGAAGCCCTGCTCGCGCCCGGGCGGGAAGGTCTGCCAGCCGACGTGCCCGATGCCGAGCGGGTCGAACAACCGGGGTCGCAGGTAGCGGGTCAGCGGCATCCCCGCGTTGCGCTGGATGATGCTGGCCAGCGCGTACGTGCAGGGTTGGTTGTAGGCGAAGACCGTGCCGGGATCGCGGTCGGGCGGACTCAGCAGGAACCCGCGGATCGGCTCTCCCGGGTCACGCTCAAGCGCCTCGCCCAGCGTCTCCCGGGTGTGGCCGGAGGCCATGGAGGCAACGTGCCGGATCTTCATCGAGCGGCTGCGCGGGTCGGTGATGTCCGCGGCGAATTCGGCGAAGTGCGAGATCACCGTGTCGTCCAGGTCGAGCAGTCCCTCGGCCTGCGCGAAGGCCGCCGCGGTGGCGGTGAAACTCTTGCTGAGCGAGTAGAGGAGTTGCGGCCGGCCGGCACTGTACGGCGCCCACCACCCCTCGGCCACCACCCGTCCGTATCGCACCACCATCAGGCTGTGCATCTCGATGTCGGGGCGCTCGTCGAGGGCGTCGAGGAACCTGAGGATCGCGGCCGGGTCGACCCCCTGATCGGCCGGCGTGCCGCGCGGCAGGTAACCGGACATGACTCCGACCCTACGGCACCGCGACCGAGCCGATGCGGTGTCATACTGGTACGAGATCACAATCGGTGTACGAACGCTTGCCGTAGGCGAGCCTGACCGGAGCCGCGCGAACGCTGGAACCGATGCACGATTGGGCCTGCCCCGCGTTGCGGCTGGCTGAAGCCGTAGGGGCGCTATCGCTGGCCACCGACCTGGCTATGGGCCAGCCCTTGGAGCACGGGCTGCGCACGGCGGTGCTGGCCGTGCGGACGGCTCAGGCGATGGGCCTGCCCGAGGACGACCAGGTGACCGTCTTCTATACGGGCGCACTGCATTTCGCCGGGTGTACCGCCGAGAGCGAGATCGATGCGCGGTTCTTCGGTAATGAGCTCGCGGCGCGGCCGCGGATGATGACGGTGGCCCACGGGTCCCGGCTGGAGCTCATCGCCACGGCCATGCGGGTCGCTCACCAGGGGAGCGCGCCGCTGGCGCGGGCGGCGATGATGGCCAGGGCCGCCTTCGGCGGGGTGGCGGAGTTCCGTAGGTGGGCAGCCAGCCATTGCGATGTCGCCCGCCTGCTCGGGGCGAGGATGGGCCTGTCTGGGCCGGTCCAGCAGGCGCTGCTGCACCTGTACGAGCGGTGGGACGGCAACGGCATGCCCGGGGAACTGCGCGGCGCGCAGATCCCCATGGCGGTCCGGCTGATGCAGGTGGCTCAGGACGCCGATGTGGCCTGGCAGCACGGTGGGATCGCTCTGGTGCGCAGCACACTGGCCGAGCGGGCCGGTTCCGGGCTGGACCCGCAGGCGGTCGGGGCCCTCCTGTCGGCCGGTGATCGGCTGTATGAGGACCTGGACGCGCCTTCGGTGTGGGAGGCCGCGATGGCGGCGGAGCCGGGCCCGCGGCCTGTGGTGTCAGGGTCGCGGCTGGATGCCTGCTTGTCGGCGATGGCGGATTTCGCAGACCTGAAAAGCATGTGGACCGCCGGTCATTCCCGCGCCGTCGCCGACCTCGCGGGGCGGGCCGGCGCCGCGGCCGGGCTGGCCGCCCCCGAGGTGCTCGCGCTGCGCCGGGCGGCGCTGGTGCACGACATCGGGCGTGTCGCGGTGCCCGTGGGCGTGTGGGCCAAGCCTGGCCCGCTGACCCGCGGCGAGCGCGAGCAGGTCCGGCTGCATGCCTACTACAGCGAACGGGTGCTGGACGCCTGCCCGGGGCTACGCCCGCTGGCGCGCCTGGCGGGGGCACACGGCGAGCGGTCCGACGGGTCCGGTTACCACCGGGGTAGCCGGGTCGGCGACCTGCCGACCGCGGCCTGGCTGCTGGCGGCGGCGGACTGTTACCAGGCGATGCGCGAACCGCGGGCGCACCGTCCCGTCCGGCCGGCCGCGGCCGCGGCGGACGAACTGTGCCGCGACGCGCAGGCTGGCAAGCTTCCCGCCGAGGCGGTCCAGGCCGTGCTGGCCGCAGCCGGCCAGCCGCCCCGACCGGCGCCCCGCCCCGCCGGGCTGTCGGAGCGGGAGTGCGAGGTCCTCGCCCTCATCGCCAGCGGGATGGCCACCAAGCAGGTAGCCCGCCAGCTGGGGATCTCCCCGAAAACCTGTGACCACCACATCCAGCGCTTGTACCGCAAGACTGGCCTGTCCACCCGCGCCGGCGCGACGCTGTTCGCGCTCGAGCACGGGCTCATCCGGCCGGACTAGCGATCGCCCCCGCCGGACGCGATAGGGAATTCTCCCTACTGCGTGGCCGGGTGGTCTTGCCTAGCCTGTGCGGTAGCGCCGGTCACCGGGAGGAGACGGCCAGACCTATCGGCATGGCCGTGGTGGTCCGGCGCTCTGTACGAACCGGACCAGCGATGGCGAGGGAAGCCCGGCGTGATCACGATCCGCAAGACGGTCTTCAGCGACTCGACGCCCGGTCAGATCCGGGACCAGCTCGAGGGCGTCGCGACCGCCCCGCTCGGCGACCTGGCTCTCGAGCTCGCGGCGGATCCGGACCTGACCGTCTCGGTGATTACCTATGACGACGGCCGGCTGGAGTTGGAAGTCCTGCACACCGGCCTGCCGCACCGCACCGAGGACACCATCGACTGCCGTCGCTTCACCGGTCAGCACCCGCAGGCAACGTCCCGGACGTTGTCCATCGCCGCCCCGACCGGTCTCCAGGACGCCGTCACGATGGTCCGCGCCATCCTCGGAGACGCGACCGGCCCCTGACAGGGTTAACCAGTGAACGGGTTGAGCACCCGGACTCCGGCCAGCTCGAAGTCCTGGACGTTGCGGGTGACCACGGTCAGGCCGTGTACCCGCGCTGTTGCCGCGATAAGCGCGTCGATCACCGGGAGAGGCTGGGAGTACTGCTGGCGGCCCCAGGCAGCGGCGACCGGGAGGGTGACCGGGAGCACCCGGTCCTCGAACCCGGTCTCCACCTCCCGGAGCCAGCGCTCAAGGGCAGCGGCCTGGTGGAGGTCACCCCGGCCGCGGACTCTCGCGATTCCCTGCTCGATCTCGCCCAGGGTCAGCACCGAGACATGCATGCGGTCCGGCGGCGTGGCCGCGATCCAGTCGGTTACGCTCGCCGCTGGCCGGGGCTTACGCGTCTCCGACAGCACATTGGTGTCGAGCAGATAGGTCACATGCCCGCCTCAAGATCGACCGCACGCCCGAAGTCCGCCTTGCGTTCGGCCTCGATCTCCACGAACACGTCAGCCGCGTCGTCATCGAGTTTGGGACCGCCGAGCAGGACGGCGGCCAGGTCCACCGAAGGCCGGGTCAGCCTGCGATACTCACCGATCTCCACCACTACCGCCACATCCTCTCCGTGCCGGGTGATGACCTGCGGCCCCTCGTTGGTCACCGCACGGATCATCTCGCTGAAGCGCTGCTTGGCGTCCTGGATCTGCCAGTGGTCCGAAGCCGATGACGTCATGAACACCTTCCAGGTTCTGTCTAGTCCTGTCTAGACAGACTTTACCATCGGTCGGCCCGGGAGAAGAGCAGCCATGACCATCGCCATGTCGGTTCACCGTGGACCCGGGGGCCACGGTCACCGTGAGCGAGACGCTCAACGCCGCCGATCCTTCGGTGACCCAGCCCGGCACTTACCCCGCCGCGCTCGGAATTCGCGACAACACGCCTTACCAAGCCACCCCGGTCCCGGTGACGATGACGGTCTCGGGCCCCTGACCGGAGCGGTCAGCCTTGGCGGTCGTAGGTCGACCTGCCGTCGGACCAGTAGAGCCGCATCGTGGCGGCCGAGCAGATATAACGCATGGGGGTGGACGACACCGACATCGGGCCGGCGCTGGTGAAGATGCCGTTCTCGTACAGCTTGTACATGGCGTCCGGCGAGGCGGCCACGTCGCCGAACAATGGAACATCTGGCCGCGGAAGCCGCCGCCGGGTCCCGGCGCTGCGCGAGAGCCGGGACCGGGCGGCTCAGCGCCCCGCTGATCAGCTCACATTGATGGCGGTGTCGTCGATGACGAACGAGGTCTGGTACTCGTAGTCCTCCTTGCCAAGGAACTTGATCGTGATGGTCTGGCCGGCGTACGACGCCAGCGAGAAGCTGTGCTGGACGTAACCGGTGTTGTGGTTGAGGTTGGAGTAGGTGTGCAGCGTGGCGAGCACGGAGCCGGCCGAGTTGAGCACCTGCACAGCCAGCGTGTCATACGCCGTGGTCGTGGTGTACTCGGCGGTGTCGATGTGCAGCCAGAAGCTGAAGTTGTAGCTGGTGCACCCGGTCGGCAGCGTGATCGTCTGGGACAGCGTGTCGGTAGTGGTTCGGCCCCAGCCGTCAAGCCAGGCGTCCCAGCGTCCGCTGTGCGGCGGTTCGAGCGAGTCGCCGTTGATCACCTCGAGCGGCGTGTGGGTCGAAGTCACCTTCCACGGTGCGGGGTTGGAACTGCCGTTCTCGAAGCCAGGGTTGCCGAGCAGTTGCGCCGGCGTGCAGGCGCTCCCGGTCGGCGTCGCGGTCGCCTCGTTACTTTGCGGGCCCTCGCCGATCGCGTTCACGGCGGTGACCTTGTAGTAATACGCCTGGCCGGGGGTGAGGCCGGCATCCATGCACGAGGTCACGGCGCCCAGGCCACTGCAGCCACCGGAGGTAAGCAGTGTCTCGGTGCCGCTCGACGTGCTGCGGTACACGCGGTAGGACGTGATGTTGACGCCGCCATTGCTCGCCGGAGGTGTCCAGCTCAGGGAGACCTGGCCGGTCCCGGCGGTCGCCGTCAGGCCCGTGGGCGCGCCCGGTGCCGTACCGGCGATGGGCGTGGCGGTGATGGTAACACTCGAGGAGGCCGTCTCTGCTGGCGAAGAGCTGTCGGTGACGGTGAGGGTCGCGGTGTAGGTCCCGGCGGTGCCGTAGGTGTGGCTGGGGTTTTGCGCCGTGCTGGTCGACCCGTCGCCAAAGGCCCAACGGTAAGAGTAGGGCGGCGTTCCGCCCGTTGCGGTGCCGGTGAAGGCGACGTTCACCGGGACCTGGCCGGAGGT
>Ga0070730_10004601_pt1 | contig 12046 bp, 11 predicted proteins | sample Coa_R1_3_FD_66447 | JGI IMG/M metagenome (GOLD analysis project Ga0070730, IMG submission 66447) | Surface soil microbial communities from Centralia Pennsylvania, which are recovering from an underground coalmine fire - Coalmine... | ecosystem: Environmental > Terrestrial > Soil > Unclassified ... | reverse complement strand
CATGTAGTTGACGGAATCCACCACGTTGCCCAGCGCATCGTTCGTGACGCGGCCACGCAAGGTCAGATCGCCCCGGGCAATCTGGCTGACGATCGTCAGGAATTCGGTCACGCTCTTCTGCAGGCTTTCCTGGGCTTCCTGATTGAACATGGCGCGGGAGGAATGCTCGGCGGCCCGGTTGAGGTGTTCAGCGATCAAACCGAAATCGTCGGCTGAATCTACGTTGGCCTTGGTGCGGTAATCGCCGCTGGAGAGGCGTTCAGAAAACTCCACGAGAGTTCTAACCGGCGCCATCACGCGATTGGAGAGCATGAACCACACAAACAGTCCTGCGCCTAAGCAGATGACGAAGGCCCCGAGCAGTGACATTCCGGAGTGCCCCGGCAAGCTGGCAAAATCGCTGAGGGGGCGTCCCTTTCCCTCAATGGAGCCCGCTCCTGCGTTATAGGCAAAGTACAGGACTGCAAATAGCGCTGCGAACAGCACACCAATCACCATGAGCAGCGCTTTGTTCAACCGACCTTTCATAACTCCTCCAATAATCCTGACGCTTCGCTCCAGACCGCCATTCGTCCCCTCACCACTTGGCTGTCTTCAGCTCTTGCGACCTGGCCGCTCAGCACGTTCATCGGCTTCGCGGCCTATTCCACAAATCAAATGACCGGGACGGGAAACGTCTCAGTCAATTTCTTCAAATCCAGGGCCAGCGCCAGCCGATCCTCATGCCGCAACATGCCACAGCAATGGGGAACGTCGCGCGGCGCTTCATCTACCAGCAACGGATCAGAGGTCGTGCAGGTTCCTATAACTTCATCGGCGGCAATTCCGATCCGCAAGACATCACGGTCGCCCTCGGCCCGCAGGGAGGCGACCACCACATGCTTCGGCTGCAAGTCGGGCCTGCGTCCCTCTGTAAAAGCGATGTCCACCACCGGAACGATAGAGCCGCGCAGATTAAAAATGCCCATCAGGAATGTGGGAGATAGCGGAACTCTGGTCAGGTTCGGCCATTCCACTACCTCCTCAATATCCAGCACAGAAAAACAGAAGCGTTCGCGGCCAGTGCGGAATATGCAGTACTGCCGCTCGGGCGCCGCCCGTGGCAGCAACTCAAGCTGTTCCGGTTCTGCTAAGGGTTCGAGCTGTTGTTGTTCTGCCATCTCTCAGCCAACCAACTTTCGCACTGCGCCTAGAAGCTGCTCACTGGTAAAGGGCTTGGTTACATAGTCATCAGCGCCCTGTTTCTGGGCCCAAAACCTGTCGCTTTCACCATTTTTGGAGCTCACCAGGATCACGGGAATGCGCGAATATTCGGTGTTACCTTTCAGTTCCCTGCAAGCCTGAAAGCCATTCCGCTGAGGCATGACCACATCCATCAGGATGAGGCTGGGGCGCTCCATATCAATCATCTGCTCGATCCGCAAAGGATCGTGGATGGCCACGCAGAAATATCCGCCTTTGTCCAACACTGCCTGCATCAGCCTGACTTCAGCGGGCGAATCATCGACGATCAGAATCTTTTTCAAAACGAACAAACCCCGGCGCAAGAGAAATCCTTAGAAATACATAGCAATTGCGCAACCAAGTTAGGGCATTCAGAAGATATGGGCTATGCAGGTTTAAATTATTGAAAATAGAGAGTGTTACAGCATCACGAACAGGCCGGGGCAGAAGACTCAGGAGGCTGAGACAGCCAGATGAGACAATTTTGATGTCTCATCCTGAGACTGTTTCTCAGAAGCTTGCACTTCTACCGCCAGAGAGGAAAAGCGTTGCATGATCTCGTGCATCTGCAAAGTCATGGTGTGGATGGTTTCAAGCTGATCGCGGCCCACATCGTCAAGGTTGCCGCCATCGAGCAACAGAAGTTCAGCATTCCCCAGGGCAGAGGTCAGCAGATTGTTGAAATCATGCCGGGTATTGAGCATGTAGCGGCCCAACAACGCATGGCCGGCATTGGCTGCTGCAGCGTGTTCGGCCTTGCGGAGCCTAGACATTAGTTCGATCCGTTTCAGGCACTCGGTGGCCAGCAGCATAACGGATTCCAACGAGCCTTCGTGCTGATGCAGCGCCAGCGCGCGCGGAAATTCGGCTTTTACAGCTTGCAGTTGATGAGCGCTCTCCAGAATGCAAATGACGGGATGAAGAACAAAATCAATGCTTTTGAGCAGGGTGGGCAGCCGTCCATTGCGCACCGGGCCGACAATGGCCAGATCAAAGACGCCGGAGGCGCGATTCAACAACTCGGTGCTCATCACGGTAAAGCCGGGCACGGTGCGCTCGAGTTGCCAGCGGCCTATGAGATCGCGTGGAAATGCCGCATCGTCAGCGATGATCAATACCACCTGGGAGTGATCCACAGAATCTCCATCATTTACGCAGTTTTTCGCCTTCTTCCATCAAGCTCAAAAGGCGTTTGGTGGTAGCGGCCAGGTTTACCGCGGCATCGATATTCTTTGCCTGTTTAGCGTTGGCTACGTGCTGCCTCATCTCCTCCACGGCGCGATTGGCGATCTCCAGGGCGGCGGTTACATCGGTGGGCTCATGCTTCTTATGCCGTTCAACACAAACATGCAAAATGGTCCGCGCGGCAACGGCCCGTTGAAGCGCATCAGACAGATCATTTCGCGCTTCAGTAAATGCTTCGGCCTCCCATGTGGCAATCAACAGCTTGCAGCCCGCCAGCACGATAGGCCGCACTCCAGGGCTCTTTTTTGCAGGCATGGCCAGCAGTTGTTGCGTGATGTCGGTTACGCATTGCTCCAGGTAATCGTGTTCCTGAAGATCGGTTTCTTCGGCGTACCGATTTACTACACTGTGTGCCGTATCTGTTTGCCCCGGCTTCGCCTGGATCTGATGAGGGGCACCAACTGGTTCCGCTGCTGCCTTGGCAGCCGCAACCTTTTCTGGAACAGCGTCATGGATCTCCGCTGCCGGAACGACCATGCCTGCTGCATCCTTATGTTTTTGTATGTCGATGGGAATGACCTGAGCGACGGAGCCCATTTTGGGAGCTTCTTCATGCTGGGGTTCGACAGGCTCCACGGCGAATTCTTGGGGCGAATCAGGAGCTGCTTCGCCAGGTTCCCTGGCTGCTTGTACTGTTTCAGCTTGTGGCTGTTCCTCGAGTTTTTGCTCAACCAACGCTACGCCATCGCCCTGAACTTCTATAGGGGGAGCTTGCTCCATAGCGGAACCTTCCGTCTCCTCTGCAGGTGGCTGCACACCGCTTACTTCAGCTTTTTTCTTAACCTGCGGGTCTTGATGGACCTGCTCAAGAGTCTGTTCCAGCAGATGCCGCAATTGGATCAGTTGCAAGAAGGAAGAGCCACCTGAATAAGGCGCCCGGAACGGAGTTTTCCATTGATGAACCAGATGCCGAATCTGTTCCAAGGACTCGCGACCACTCAAGCCTGCTCCACTGCAGTCCACAGCCGAGAACCCAAGTTGTTCCAACTGATTTATGGAATTCCGTATGGCATGCAGGTCCAGATGCATGGCCCGGAAAAATGCCCGCCTAGCCAGAAAATTGAACCGGGTAAAGGCGATGAGGCAAGCAGACTCAAAGTATTCTTTGCCGGCTTCAAGCTTCAACTCGCGCGCTTCCACCAAGGCACCGGAATCCTGCAGGTGCTCCAGGCTCTTGCACTGATTGAGCTGCTCCAACCGCGCGTCCAACTCGTTGATCGATTTGGGGAAGCTTGCTGGAACAGCGCCCAACACCGGGATAAGCACGCGTCCCACCTCTTCCAAAGTGATCTGGCGTTCGTAAAGGCCGTGGGGAGCACAGTGAGCGAAGTATTGGACGAGCAGAAAATCAACCTTGTCGCGGTCAATTTCAGTCCGCTGCGGCTTGACCATGTAGCGATGAATCAGGTCACGCAGGTTTTCTTCCGTCTGGAGATTGGTGCTTTGCAGCAATTGACGCAGTTGCCAAACCTGGACATGCCTGTCCATCTCGTCGAACCATTGGCGTACGCGCTCAATGACTTCGGGCTCGGAGCGGTCAACAGGGTATTCCAGATCGCGGCACAGAGCCACGCCTATCTCGAAAGTACGATTCAATTCGGCATAGATCGTGTAGAGACGCCGGGCGGTACGCCAGAACGCCGCAATTTCGCTCAAGTTGAGCGCAGCTAATGTCATCTCTTGATGATCCAATTTGTCACATCTCTAAGAAAACGCGCCGCCACCGCAGCACTGCCATTATGAAGCTGCATGGCGACGATTGCCGCTTCAGCATCCAGAGAACCATCGGAGTTCTCGAGCCGAATTTTATCCTCAAAATCCAACGCAAGCCCCGAAGCAAACAGGACTTCACGCGGAGTACCAAATTGAATCACCGCGTTCTCCGAGAGAGCAGACACTCCGTTTGCGCCCATGCGGGTCACGCGTACGGGAATGTGTACCGGAACTGCTTCCGGGAAAAACCGCGCAAGCTTCACTACACACGACTCATCCGCAGATAAAGACGCAACAAAAACCTGCTTTGCCACTGAAATACCTCTGGGACACCCTACCCCTGGTTGGGGGTTGCGTCTTCACGACCCACCTTGGCCCGAAACCTGAGGTGCTGCGAAGGCGTGAAGATTAGCAGAATCTGTAGTGCAAAAGCACCGCCAAAACCAAGTCGCACGTAAGTTGCTGATTTTGAAGGCTATTAAGCTTTCTCAAGGCCGCGGAAAAAGAGCGAACGTCTCAGGATGAAACAAGCTTTGCAGCTTTTGTCTCATGGCAAGAGCTGGTGTAATTAAAAGTGCGAGTCAAGCATCATAAAAACACTGCAGCCTCACGGTCTACCCGCGCGCCAGCGAGGGTAGACCGGGAAGGACCCTGTGTTTAACTTGAATCAAGTTCCCTGCTTTGAATTGGGACATTGAGACAAGCCTCAATTTTGGCGGGTTTCCTCTGGTTTTACATTGCTCCTGGCTGATGTCAGGAAGGTTAGGGCTATGTGACTCCAAAGACCATGCGGTCGATATATTAGAAACATTTAACCATATTCTGGGTTCATCACCCTGCTCCATCGGGAAAAAGCAGAAAAAAAGCGGGGTAAAAGTTGCCCACGGGGCGGGGGGTACACCCAAAAGGTTTCGAGGTACTAATTCTGGAGTGAGTGGCAGGAGGAAACATTTTGAATGCAGCTCCGCCGAGCAGGAAAATAGGCCACGAAAGTTAAGGTCCTCGCGGATGACACTTGTTTCAGGAAACTCATAGTAGCATTGTTAGAGTACTCTGTCAAGAAACTGAACCCAGACATGCCCAGGGTGCAATTAAAACGCGAGTCAAGCGTTCAGGCATGGTCTGTCTTCAGCAATATGCAAGGCATTTTTCAAGGCGCTTCGCTTCGTACCGGCCACTTTGGCTACACCTATGTCGTTTAAGATTTAAAATAGTGCTTGCCCCAAACATGTGAACGCCTTGCATCGGCTTTTCATCCCATTGGGTGCTCTGATCCATGAGGTCACAAGTAAATGTGCAGGAATATCAAAACCCTATTCAACTTCGATCCGCCGGTCACAGACGAAGAAGTTCGAGCTGCCTCGCTTCAGTTCGTGCGAAAAATCAGCGGGTTCAACAAACCCTCCAAAGCAAACGAAGGCGCGTTTCTGGCTGCGGTGGATGAGATCGCCGGCATCTCTATTCGTCTGCTCCGTTCTCTCGAGACCACCGCACCTCCAAAGAACCGGGAAGAAGAGGCCGCCAAAGCGAAGGCCCGCGCCGCCGAGAGATTCGGGACGTGAGCCTGGAAGTGCTGTCATGCGAGAATCAAGCTGCTACTTCCCGCCTGGTGTTTCATTTTCCTTTTGGTAAGAACTGCTGAGCGTACCTTTGTTTTTGGCGATGGGCAACAGGGTCGGATAGAACTGGACAAAAGTGGTGTCCACAGCCGCGTGGGCCGCGTGACATGTATAGCAACCGGCGGAAAAAGGAATCATCTTGCCGGTCTTGCCTTCATCAAAGCCGAAGAAAGCCCATTTGCCTGGGAAACGTGCTTCATCCTTCACGTGAACTTCTAATCCCATGACATCGGCGCCCTGATAGTTGCCTTGCTGGTTGATAGAGCCTTTGCCCTCTGCCCCTCGGGCTTCGAGCACGAGTATCGTCTTGTCGGGCCAAGTGCCGGTTTCCACAAATGCCTTGTATGCCTCGGGATTTACAAAGACATTGTCGAACATATGGTGGTGGCCGGCCATCTTGGCCGGCGGGTTGTAACTCATATCAAACCCGGAGGTCAGGTACACCCATTCCCGATATTGTTCAGGAAGCTTGAGTTGTTTGTCGTTTGTATATTCCGGCTTATTTTCCTGCCCCGGACTCGGAACCGTGGTGTTTTGGCGGAAGGCGGCCAAAGCAAACAGGACCATCACGCTGAGCAGTACGACTTTCATCTTGTTTAGCATGGAGGTAGTATCGCACCAAGATTCCTTGGACGACCAGACCGGTTGCTGCACCACGCAGGCATTTCACTGCATTTTGGGCTTTTCAGGCCGACAATCGATTACGATCTCATTATGGACTCGACCCACATACATCCACGGTCGCCACGATGGTACTGGATTGCAGCGATCTGGTTTGGCGTGGGGCTATTCTATGCGACCCAAACGGTTTTCGCTATGCGGGCCGAAGGCATGCACCACAACTGGGCCCAACTCTTCGTGACGATGGTGCTTTGCTGGCTGCCGTGGGCATTAGCGACACCGCTCGTGCTGCGCCTGGGCCGCCGATACCCTCCAGTTCAATTAAGGCCATCTACGTGGCTCACACACTTGGCTGCATGTGCCACCATTGGTTTGGCTTCTGCCGCCTGGAACACATTGCTCGAAGTGTTGCTGGATCCCTGGGCAAAGGGCATGGATGCAGAACCTTTCTTTGCTCTTTGGCTCGGTAAGTTCTACGGTGGAATTCTCTCGTTCCTGGTTCTGTACTCCATCATCCTGGCGGTCAGCTATTTATTGGACTCGAAAGAGCGATTGGCCCATCACCAGACGGAGACCGCACGTCTCAACGAACAGCTTTCCAAGGCGCAGCTCGATGCCCTTCGGAGGCAAATTGAGCCGCACTTTCTATTCAATACGCTCAACGCTGTCGCCGGGCTGGTGCGGGAGCAAAGGAATGATGCTGCCGTAAAAATGATCGCCGGGTTGAGCGATTTGCTGCGGCGGGTTCTGGAAGATTCGAATCGACAACAAGCCCCTCTGGAAGAGGAGATGGAGTTCCTGCAAAAGTACCTCGACATTCAGAAGGTGCGATTTGCGGAGCGTCTTCAATTGAACGTGGATGTTCCAAAGGAACTCTTTCCAGCCCAGGTTCCTAGCCTGATTCTGCAGCCGATGGTCGAAAATGCAGTCAAACATGGCATTGCGAAACGGGTGCAAGGGGGCGCGATTCGGATTTCAGCATGTCGCTCCAACGGCATGCTCAAGCTCAGCGTTTACAACGACGGTCCAGCCCTGCCTGCTGACTGGGAGAAGACCCATTCTGGCATAGGGATCACCAACATGCGTACCCGCTTGCAGGGCCTCTACGGGGACTCGTTTGAACTGAGCTTACGCAATCAAGGTCTAGGTGGTGTGGAAGCGTCGATTTCCATACCGTTTGTTTCTGTGCCTGTCATCTCTGCGCCTTTTATGGAGGCTTGATCTTGCGCACCGAAGAACGCGCCACAAAGATACGCACAATGGTTGTAGACGACGAACCCCTCGCTCGCAGCAACCTGATCGTGCTGTTGCGGCTTGATGAGACGATTGAAATCGTCGGCGAATGTGGATCGGGGATGGAGGCGGTGGCGGAGGTTCGAGGCCAGAAGCCAGATTTGCTCTTCCTGGATGTTCAGATGCCGGAATGCGACGGGTTTGACGTTCTCGAATTGTTGGGCGGAGATATGCCTTCCGCGGTCATCTTTGTTACTGCTTACGATCAGTACGCTCTGCGGGCCTTTGAGACGGGGGCGCTCGACTACCTGTTGAAGCCATTTGACAATGCCAGATTCGAACGGGCGCTAGGCCGTGCCAAGGAAAAGATCGCGCATGACAAGGACCAACCAAAAAGAATGGCCCGGGTGGCCATCAAGAGCGCAGGGCAGGTCTCGTTCCTGAAAACCTCGGAGATCGATTGGATTGAAGCTGCAGACTACTACGCATGCCTGCACGTAGGCACGAAGACACACTTGCTGCGCCGCAGTATGTCGGAACTCGAACAGGAGTTGGATCAGAGTGTCTTTTGCCGTATCCATCGTTCGACCATCGTCAATCTTGATCGGGTCCGGCGTCTGGAGTTCAATGCGGATGGCGAACACGACGTGCTACTGGATAGCGGAGTAAGATTACGTTTGAGCCGGCGCTACCGAAAGCAATTACAAACTCGCCTGGGTATTCACAGCGCGAATGGTTCCTGAAGTTTGTAAACGCAAAGCTTAGATGGAGATAGTCGGAGTTAGCCTGGAATGGCGATTACCTGTGAGATAAAGTTGTCTTTTACCAGCTTTTCTCTTTTCCCATTTTCCTCGCGCAGAAAAACATTGACGCCGTCGGTAAACACTATCGATCCATCGCCGCAGAGGTCGAACGACAGAACGCCTCTCTCGATGACCTGAAGTTCGCCGCCAGAGGCAGGCATCCTTACCAATTCCCATGATCGGGCCACCAGGCCCTCTCGATCACGCTCCGGCGAGTTCTCTGCTTCACGCTGGGCCTGCATAAGATTGCCCAGCATCAGCATCTGGCGGATATCGCTCTGCTTCTGCCGCCGATCACCCGAGGTTACCAGGGTCTTTCCCGTATAACGCGCGGTGAAGAAATTCATGAACTGGAATAACGCAAACAGCAGCCGAAATGGGAATAGAACCAAGTCGAGCAGCGCGCGCAGAGGATTGAATTTGGAGTGAGGAGGGAGATACGGCTTGCGGATGCAATAAAGATTTCCGGCAGCATCCATGCGCGGGTCGAGAAAGTCGCGGGCTTCGTCCTGCAAAAGCGTAACGATCTCTCCGCTCTCCACGTCCAGCTTTTCAATGCGGGCGGCGGCCATGCCGGCCTGTGCCCCTTGCTGGTTTCGGCCAATGCCGGAGGACTGATAGATCAGTTCGTGAGCAGAGCCGGGAACCCAACTCGGCGCCCGATCAATCGAGTCGCCCTGGGTCACGTCTGTGAGTTCCCCACCGTCGCCGCGCATGACTGCAATATTGGAGATATCACGATGCTGTACCACGCACGCCACGCGATCTTCCGTAGGATGCGCATTCAATTGGCTGATGCGGAAGTCGGCAGTATGAAACAGGCGCTGTTCCTCGGACGCTTGGTTGCGGAGAGCAAATACGCCAGTCACATCATCAGTGGCCAGCGAGTAGAGAAACTCTCCGTTGTGCGTTCCGCGAGAAATGCCGGTGATCGCCATCGTCATCTCCATGGGATCCTGAGCATTTCCGCCCCAGAGCGCGGCCCCAGACATAAATTTTGCACCGGTTCCCTGACTCTTCCAATTGTTGCGCTCCCGGATGCTGCTGGCACGGTCGATCAACGATTGCCCGAATTTGCTCTCAATCAGGCGCGGAGGTTTGTCAGGCTCCTTCAGGTTGATCTTGCCGTGGGTTATATATAGGATGCTGCGGCTCATGCTGTACAGAAGATTTTAAATAAAGGACCGAGACTGCCGCCATGTTACTAAAGAATCTTGCAGAGCAGCGAGCCAGCGTAGTGGGCGGTACATATGCTTCAGTCCCAACCATACCTCTCCAGTGATTTTGGATGGAAAGAGAAACCGAGCTTTGTTCGCCAGCCGATTGTCAACGGCAAAGATCTCTCCCGGCGCAGGGCCTCGATGAATCGCTTGTCATGCTCCGAAGGTTCGTTGTCAAGGACGATCAACCACAAGTCACAGGCGTCACGCGAAGGATAGTGGTTATATTCAAAAAGTTGTCCAAGAGCTTCCCGGATTGATTTCGTTGTACCGACGCCAAAACAAGTCTTCAGCTCCGCCAGCACGGTCTGTTTCTTAAACGTAAACCGGACATCCACGCGCTGATGCTCCTGCCGGGCAACGATCCCATGTTTCTTCTTAAGCCAGAAGCAGAATTCGTTAGACAGCTTGTTGTGACGGGGAACAATGAATTTAGACCTGGCCTGCGACTCACGGTAATACGCCTCCTCGATGAGAGGCTCGGATCTTGACTCATCGTCAACTTCGGACCCTCGTGATTTCCTGCTGGAAGCATCAATCGCCTCTTCCAGGCGTCTAATGTCGTCCGGCAGTAGTTCTTCGACGGTGTACTGCTGGCTGCGTCCTACCAGTATGTCAATGGGAACAAAATCCACCGACCATTCAACTGGGACCTGATGCGTCCAGGGCACGTTGAAAGGATCAATGATGCGAAACTGTGAATCAAATTTGTATGCGGTTCGGCCCTTTGCCCCTTTGACCATACCTCGGTCAATGATTTTCGGGCCTTGCTTTGCATAGATGGTGTCGCCACCCTTCATTTCATAAGCGACTCTTCGTAGGCTGACCTTTTGGGATATCGCTAGCTTTGACCACAGTGGCTTTGGTTCCTCTTGTGGGTGCTTGGAAAGGTCGGTTCGAGCCAGTGGATCATAAGTGATAGCTGCTACGCCAAATCGCAGGCAATGCGCCCACATCTCGGGCCCTTGATTCCCGGCGCGAAATGACATTCTCCATGTCGCCATTTATATAGCGTCCTTTCTTGCTTGTTAGCACTTGCAGTCTTGACACAATAATATATTTGTAGTATTTATATGGAGCGGACTGAAGTCAATCGCCGTTTCTCGATTCCGGGTCATTCGCGAGGACCGTAACTTTCGTGGCTTATTTCATCGGTTGGCGGAGCTATGCTTAAAAACCCGCTACCCTCATCTGACGTCTGACCCATTGGTATCTTTGATCCACCCTTTATCCACCTTATTTAAGGCTGCATGGCGATGGATAGAGATTATGATTACACCTTTCTAACGTCAGTCGGTTCATATTTGAGTCCCCCGGGCTCTTTGCTGACTTTCATCTAACCTCTATCTAACCTTTGTCCCCAGGCATCAGGCTACGGGCGGAGATTATGACTAGACTTTCTTAACTTTTGGGGCAGTCGCCGGTCTTGGCTGCGGTGGCATTTGAAACGAATTCCGAAACAATCAACTCCTTATTTATCAGTGAGTTGCACAGTTACGGAATTTGCCCCGGTTTCCACATATCCAACTAACCAATGATGAGAGGCAAGACGGCGTCACAGATCCGGTCATTCGGACTTCAGCACGCAGGACTCCAGTGGAGAGACTTCGAGACTCCAATAAAAACGCGGTCTGTCTCAATGTCCCACTTCAGGCTGCACTGGCTTGGTGGATTGCCAATGTCAAATTTTGGCAGTGATGGCAATTTTGGCAGTTATGCCAATTCCGCTCCGGCGAGAGGTTGATTGGGCTTCATCCAAAAAGCTGCGATTGCGCCAAACAACAGCAGGCCGATGCTGCCCAGGAACGGCAGATCCCAGTTGTTGGTTTTCTGGATCACGTATCCGGCGACCAACGGCGAAACGGCAGCGGCCAGTGCCGAGCCGATGTTCATGAGCCCGCTGGCGGATCCGGAGAACCGCGGCGCAATATCCATGGGAATCGCCCAAAACGGGCCGATGGTGAATTCAGCAAAGAAAAACGCAACCGCCAGGCAGATGGCCACGAGATTGACCTCATGGAATTTCAACACCGGCAGCATAAAGACCAGCGAGAGCAGAAAGCCGATGACCACAAGATTGCGCCGCGCTTTGTTGCGGTCGCCGGTGCGGCGCAGGACATAGTCGCTGACCAGTCCGCCCACCACGTTGCCCACGGCCCCGAAAATGTACACTTCGCTCGACGAGATGGCGGAATGTTTCAGATCGAGTTTGTAGTTGTGCAGGAAGAACGAGGGCAGCCAGGTCAGATAGAGCCAGAGCGTCCAGCCATAACAGAAATAGACCACGGTGACCGGTAACATGCGCAGAGAGAGAGTCGCCCAGGGAATAGGCTCGCGCTTCTTTGCCATTCGTGTCGCGTAGCTGGTC
>Ga0070730_10004598_pt1 | contig 12049 bp, 8 predicted proteins | sample Coa_R1_3_FD_66447 | JGI IMG/M metagenome (GOLD analysis project Ga0070730, IMG submission 66447) | Surface soil microbial communities from Centralia Pennsylvania, which are recovering from an underground coalmine fire - Coalmine... | ecosystem: Environmental > Terrestrial > Soil > Unclassified ... | reverse complement strand
CCAGAACCGTCCCGGCTCCAGAGGCATAGATCGGAAGGGCCCTCCACAGGCCATGCATGCCACTCAGCAGGGGAAAAGCGATACTACTCGTAGCCATATCTTTGCGACGGCGACGTTGCATCCAACGCAGCAGCCCAACGCATAACCCACCTCCTACCAGCAAGATTAGCCCATTGACGCCCACCAAATAGCAGGTCAGCACGATCAGAGCCAGGATCACAGGAAAAACTTTTTTCAGGACAGTGCGAGACAGCCCCCATACAGCCTGCGCAACGATGGCGATAACTACCGCTTTGATACCATAGAGGAGCCAGCCTACCTGCGGGAACGAACCCAGCCGCACATAGAGCCAGGCCAGCGCAAGCACGATTAGCATAGCGGGCCCGATAAAGCAGACCCCGGCCACCACCAGGCCAGGCCAGCCAGCTCGCACATAGCCCAGATAGATCGCCAGTTCGGTCGAATTCGGCCCCGGTATCAGATTGACGATGCTCATCAGATCCAGAAAACGATCATCGGTAAGCCATTTGCGGCGCTGGACAACTTCCTGACGCATCATGGCAATATGAGCGGCTGGCCCTCCAAAAGCGGTAAAACCGAGGCGCAAAAACAGACTCGCCACTTCGGCGAGCCCGTTATATGCTATTGCAGGAACATTGGCAGATGAAGCGGGAGGCTGATCCCCACCATCCCTGGGGTTTTCCATCAGCGATCAATCCTTACTCTTTCGCGACCACAGCCAGGATCTCCGGCGTCCTGGCAACCATACGCGAAGCAACAAGTGCAGTGACGACGTAGTAGAAGGCCGCACCATAGACCAGCGAGGCCGGGATAGCCACGGTCCATATCCATTGAGCGTGAAAGAAGAGGGGCAAGAGCAGGGCCATAAACACAGGCAAAAGCACCACTATGGTGCTGGCCAACGCCAGCAGAGAGAGCACAAAACGCAAAATCCCACTCTCAGCAGACATGTTGGCGGAAGACTGGAAACCACGCTGAGCCTGGCGCATGCGTTGGGGAAAGAAGACCGAAGTCACATTGCCCCAGCCCACAACCACACAGATACCGGCCAGGCCCATAGTAAACGAAAGCAGGGCATAGTCCCAGGCATGAGTGATAAAAGAGACCAGCAGAATGACCGCGACCAGTTCCACAATACCTAGCGCGAAGACAACCAGATTCTTTCCCCACAGAATACGTTTAGGATCGATGGGAAAGAGGAAGAGCGTCGTCAAACTCTGTCGCTCAAAGCCAAGGGTATTGTAAGAGAGAGAGTAGAGGGAGAGCAAGATCAGAGCTGGCGTAGCCAGTAGCCTCCAGGAACTGATTTGATCAATGTTCTTACTGCCATATATCGTCGACAGGATCAGAAAGACAACATAAAACAATGGCAAAACAATGAGCCGGAGGAATTGCGGGTCGCGCCGGAAGTACTTCAACTCTTTGCCAGTAATCGCCAGCACCTGATCAACGAGCGGCCCTCCAAACACACGTTTCGCAGTAGCCTGCGTGCCAGCCGCCTGCGCTCTACCGCTGCGAACGCGCTGCACACCGCCGGTTTCAGGAGCAGTCAGCCCACGCTCAACAACCAGTGACCAGAGGTAAAGCGCCAGTACACTAAGCACCAGAAGGGCCCCTAACCAGGCAAAGCTGATGCCCCAATTGCCTACCGATGCCTGCTGGATAGCGCGAGCCGCCATACCAGGAGGTAGCCATTGGAGATAGCTTAAAAAGGTGCCATGCTCCATAAAGCCTGCCAGATTCAAGAATGCCGACCCGCGTAACGCAAAATTGCAGAGGTAGCCTGAAATCGAAACAAGAATGACCAGGACCACACTCAAATCACGCAGGCGACGACTCTGCAACAGACGAGAGAGCAACGCCATCACAAGCTGACCGATCCCGACAATCTGCACATAGAAGACCAGCACAGCCAGCAACGCAAAGAGTGCCAGTGGCAGCGAAAAGGCCCAACCAATCACTACCGCACCCAACAGGAACACGAGGAAAATGGTCCAGACATCAAAAAGCGTCGAGAACAGCAAACTGACCATCAACTCCCAGCGTGTCAGCGGGAAGAGCGAGAGCTTAGAGACATCCAGACCCTCGTTAGTGGAAATCTGCATGAGGGGAGAAACAAGCCAGAGCAGGTAAACCCCAGTGAGCACCAGGGCTAAGATTTCTGAGTTGTAGGGTGCGGGAGCAAAGCGATAGCCAAAGAAGGTACCAACAGCCAGACCGCCCCCAAACACCAGCGAGAACAATAACAACACAACACTACCAATAATCGTCGAGACGCGCCCTGAGCCGCGGGTATAGCCCCGCAAAAGCAGCTTCCAGCGGAGCCAGAAGAGCCAGCGCAATTTATCTTTATGGACCACCATGATCGCCCTCTCCTTGCTACTCTAGCCAGCTCAGATTATGATTTTCATTACGTGCGCCAATCACATTGAGGAAAATGTCCTCCAGAGTGGCATCTTTATTATCACCGCTGGCACGCTCGCGCAGTTCCTGCAACGTGCCTTCGGCAACCAGAAGCCCTTGATTGATAATACCAACGCGGGTACAGAGGCGCTCAACCACTTCCATAATATGCGAAGAGAAGAAGATCGTCGTACCACGCCGCGTGAGATCATGCAAAATATCACGAATCACACGAGAACTGACAGGGTCGATGCCCTCAAAGGGCTCATCGAGGAAGAGGACTTGTGGACGATGCAAGATCGCAGCTGCCAGCGCCACCTTTTTGCGCATACCCACCGAATAATCTACGATCAATTTATTGGCGTCAGACATCAGGTCCAGCACGGATAGTAACTCTTCGGTGCGCTTACGAATATCAGCATCAGCCACCCCATACATATGGCCAGCAAAGGTAATAAATTCGCGACCGCTTAAGCGCTCATAGAGGTTTAAGTACTCTGGTAGCACTCCCATTAAGGCGCGTGCACGTAGCGGATCGTTCCAGACGTCAATACCACCAACCCAGACGGACCCCGAGCTGGGGCGCAACAATCCCACCATCATTTTAATAGTCGTGCTCTTACCCGCACCGTTAGGGCCTAAAAAGCCATAAAACTCGCCAGGCTGCACAGCCAGGTTGAGATGATTGACCGCGACCTTCTGTCCAAAGGTCCGCACCAGATCACGCGCCACGACAGCATACTCTCTTGAGGTATTCAACGCCGAATAAGGTGGCAATACATCCTGCGGAAAGGTGGCATTTTGGTCAGGGGATGTCGTCATGTGCTTTGCAATCCTTTACCAGATTTTTATGATTGGAAGCAATATTGCTATTTGCTATTTAATACTATAGCTTACAGTTATTTCATTATTATGTCAAGGGGAACCATCCAACGCCCCAGGTTTGTGAATCCAAACTTGTGAATCGACCCCCTGACCCTCTCCAAAAGGGTCGGGGGAAGATCACAGAGCGGTCCTATCAAGGAGGACGAAACGAGAGGAAGATTCTCAAAAACAAGTCGAGAACGTGAAGGTGGAAATCCTATCTAATTCATCCATTGACCAGGAGGGCCATGACGTACCTGCCCGGCGCGTTCATTGACGGCCTTCGCATCCTGAGCTATACGCCCCGGTAAATCAGAGACATTCACACGATGCCAGTAAGCAGCAGGGAAGAGACCAATACCAATGGCGACGGCGGCCAGAATCTGCGCACGATTAATCGGCAGGCCTGGCGGGAGTTGATAGGGCAATTTATATGAAATGACACCAAGGTACACGAGCAACGCGAACACACATATTGTCAGTTCAATACCACACGCCATATAGTAAGAAAGGACTTCAGGAAGAGCCTTTTTACGGAAAATGACTGCCAGGGCAATATTGAGCAGACAGAGAAAACCCGTGATCAGAAGCGTTATGATAACAATACCAACCAATCTTGATGGAACAACCATCAATGTGTGTGTGATAGAGATCACAGAAACCACAACAGACATAGCAACAACCCTTCATCCAACAGACAAAACCTACAAACCCAATGCTAATTATTCGTCAAGACCAGGTCAGAGAAAGCCACCTCAGTACCTTTGAGATTAACAAGCATACCAATCTGACCATTGGCAAATGCTCCATCCTGAGCGCCTCCGACCTGTTTTCCATTCACCATAAAGGTAAATTTGGAGCCACTAGCTAAAACCTTAAACGTATTTTGACTCTTGGGCCCATGTCCCTGGTGATATTCGCCTCCAAATGACTGAGACCAGAGCCTTGTCCAGGGGTCCACATTGGGGCCGAAACTATCATCATACTTGCGAAACTGATACTCCCCCCCTGGTCTATTCAACACCTCAAAGCAGTAGAAGGTGCGAACCGTATGGCCATTTAGCTGATGCTCGTTATAACGCAGGATCAGGCCGAACCAGTTATTGACAGAGTTATCATCCCCATTGACTTCCTGCGATGTGAGGGTGTATGCCAGATTCCCAAAGGATTCATAGGGTAACAGAGCCACTGCAGGAGCATCGCCACCGGTAATATGGTACGCGCCATCTTTAAAAACGAAGCCAGCTGCAATATGCCAATTATGCCCATTTTCTCTGAGCGGGTCTACCAGAATCAGATTGGCTTGCGCGGTAGCCGTTGCATGCTGCAATGCGATGGTCGTTGCTTGCTGCGAAGCAGTAGCAGCCATATTGGGTGCAACTACAGGCGCGGCCTTGTTCCCTGCCTGGTTTGCACGCGATTGTAAGAGAAAGAAAGAAACAGAGCTAACAACAACCAGCAATGCCACTGCCGCAAGCACAACGAACTTCAGATTTTTGCGCAGACTATTTTTGGGCTGAGTTATCTCCATAGGAGGTGCGGCAGGCTCTGGTGTTGGCGGAAGCACAGGTAACAGGCCCGTCATATATTGACCAGGCGCGATGGCCACTTTGACCACTTTGACCGGCTGAGTGAGTTTCATAGTCCCCGTCATACCCGAGTCATCATCGCCATTGGGTATCAGCAGAGGACCGGTGGCATCCGATGGTAGATCATAATCACCAAGTGCTCTTGTGGTATTGAAGCGCGGGAAGGCCGCGGTTGAATTCAGATGCGCCAGATTCCCCGATGATGAGCGATCCTCATCGGTCGGAGAGGCCTGCCAGAGATCAGGAGGGGGCAATGCTTCTGACTTCCGCCCCGCAGATGCATTAGTGAGCGCATCGGACGGCCGCGAGAAAGGGTTAGCGTTCGTCAGGCCAGCCTGCGCTTCAAGGCGAATGGGGGAGAGAGGAAATGGCGTATGGCGTGTAGTGGCAGAATTTGGAAGTTGCGTGCCATCCGCAGAAGGTTGCGCCCATTGCTGGCTTTCTAACTGCTGCGTTCCCTGGCCAGGGAAAGGCGCCTGTGGCACATCTGGCGACTGTGCTGGCTGTTGAAAACTAGAGAACGAGGGCATAGGCATATTATTTTGCGCTATCAGGTCATTTGCGCGAGGCGATAGAGATCCAGCATTCGTCAGCGACGCAAACGTTGCTGTGCCTTGCTCGTTATTGGCAGGTGATCCCTGCCAGACGGGATCAAAGAGGCCACGCGGCTTAAAAAAGCGATCTCTAGCTGATTGTCCTGCTGAAAATGAGCCACCCTGCATATCATCAAGCGGCACACCAGAAGCAGTCAGGACCAGACGGAAGGCGCTGGCTAAGTCCTGGGCACGCATATAGCGATCAGCAGGATTTTTAGCGAGGGCACGCAAAATAACATGTTCAGACGTAGCAGGCAAATCCCGGCGCAAATCACGCGGTGGCGGAGGCGAAGAGTGCAGATGTTGCAGCACCACTTGCATCGGCATATCACCCTTAAATGGCACGCTACCAGTCACCATCTGATAGAGGATCACGCCCAGGGAATACAGATCCGCTCTAGCATCAATCTCGCCCCCCATCGCTTGCTCTGGCGCCATGTAGTCCGGTGTTCCCATTGGCACTCCCACGCCAGTGAGACGATTGTGGGCCGATTGCCCTTCAGCAATGATCTTCACCAGGCCAAAATCGGTCAGGAGCAAACGGCCTTCAGGAGTCTTTAAAATATTAGCCGGTTTGACATCTCGGTGAATAACACCGCGCTCATGCGCAATATCGAGGGCCGCCGCCATCTGGTCCAGATAGTTCACCACCCTTGGCAGAGGCAGAGGCAGCTCACTCTCTAATTCATCGCGCAGAGTACCACCGCTCACATATGGCATGACCAGATAGGCCAGTCCATCTTGTTCCCCATACTCATGCACTGGCATAATATTGGGATGGACCAGAGAGGCAGCTGCATCGGTCTCAAGGCGAAAGCGTTCTAAGAAGGCGGCGTGTTGATTGGAGGTGGGCTGTGTGACCGGCAATAAGACCTTCACGGCAACCTGGCGGCGCGGACGAGATTGCTGGGCCAGATACACCGCGCCCATGCCCCCCTGGCCAATCAACTGTTGCAGCGTGCAGGTGCCTAACACCGTGCCAATCAATGCCTCTGCGTTCATCCGCATATTACCCCTTTGAGCCGTTCACACGGCAGAATGCACTACAAGAAAGTTTACGTGCCAATCTTGGCAAGTCGCCACCCGCAGCTATCATCCTCCAAGACAGAGGCAAGCTCTCCCTCCTCCAATTTTCCTCGCCGCTACAAGACAGAAACAAGCTCTGCCCCTACATTCAGGGGTGAAGCAGGCAAGGGTCTTCACCACCCTGAGCACCCACAGATCCCTTCCAGGAGGGCAGAAAACGGTTTATTGGCGTGTAAGTAGCATATTGGTAAAGGCCACCTCTGTCCCTTTCAGGTTCACAAACATTCCTATGGAACCTCCAGACAGAGAGACATCCTTCACGCTCTGACCAATAGCTTTGTTATTTACCATCAGAGAAAATGTATCACCATTCATCGAGACCTTAAACAGATTGACATTTTGCGGCCCCTGGCCCAGATGGTACTCATTGCCGAAAGGAGTATGCCAGATCTCCGTCCAGGGAGAGGGGCTGGTCCCTTTGCTATCATCATATTTCCAGAACTGATACTCACCACCCTTCGTATTCACCACCTCAAAGCTATAGAAGGTCGTGACCTGGGCATTGCCCTTCTGCTGCTGAGAGAAGTGAAACATCATCCCAAAGGAATTATTGGCCGAAGTATCATCACCACTCACTTCCTGCATAGTAAGCGTATAAGCAAATGCGGTTGGTAAGGTGAGTCCACTTAAAATGGCGACCTGAGCGCCCCCGCTATGATTCGTGATGTGATAGGCCCCACCCGCAAATGCATAGGTATCGGACGGGGTCGTACGCCAGTTATGAATGTTATTCGATAAAGGATCGGAGAGAATAACATTTGCGTTTGGGCCGGTCGTACCTGCCCCCGGAGTCGCCATAGCAGGATTGCCCGTAGTGATAACAGAACCTGCGGCAGGCCTGTTTGCTGTCTGCGGGTTTGAGCGATTGTGTAAATATAAGGCGCCACCAATAACACTGCCTATCAACAGGAAAACCAGAACAACTAGAGCAGTTATTTTTATCCACGACCTGGACTTGCGCTGCATGTCGTTAATCGATCCGGTCAATAGGTCTCTATCAGACGCTTCGCTTGTCTGCCCTTGCGCTTCAGGCATAACCGGCAGGATCCCGGTCACGTAGCGCCCTGGTTGTCCGGCGACGGGAACCTGAAATACTTTGACCGGCCCGGTCAATTTTACCGTATTGGAGCCCAAAGGTTGACCTGGCACCGTCCATGCCCCAGTTCCTCTGCTATCAAGCGCAGGTGAGGACTGCTGTGGATTGAGCAAAGACTGAGACTTCGTGGCAGCGAGCAAATTCTCAGGAGGCGTCATCGTCGTCCCCCTGGCAACACCCGAAGAGGGAACAGCCGGGAGCAAACCGGTACCAATGAGCGAGAACTTACCCGTGCGTGAAAGCAAGCCACTGCCAGCGTGAGGCGCTTGAGCAGATGGTATAGAGCTACCAGTCGTTGCAAGAGGAGAATCCATGCTCATTTGACCAGGCCGACCAGTATTGCCAGCCAGCGGAATGGAGGTATTGGTTGTGGTCGTCGGGGGGGTTATGGCTGCCCGGCTCAAGATGCCAGTGCCACCATGCGCATTTGACATGGGTAGAGCATTATTGGTCAGCGATGGCATCATCCCCGTCTGGCTCAGGAGACCAGTCCCACCACCATTGAGAGCGGGCATCGAGGAGGTTTGCCAGCGCGGATCAAACAAACCCTTGGGGGTATAGAGGCGCGTACCAGTTGCACCATTGACCGCTCCCGCAGAGGAAGGCGCGGCAACCCCAGGCATCATGCCAGTATTGGTGCCCACGATCAAACCAGCGGCAATGAGAGAGACGCGGAAGGCATGCGCCAGATCCTGAGCACGCATATACCGTTCAGCTGGAAGCTTAGCGAGGGCGCGCAACATGATCTGTTCAGTGGCAATGGGCAAATCTGGACGAGCAATGCGAGGAGAGGGAGGAGGAATTTGTAAATGTTGTGTTGCGATCTCCATAGGCGTCGCGCCCTGGAAAGGCGTCGCGCCTATGACCATCTGATAGAGCATGACGCCAAGAGAATAGAGGTCCGCGCGGCCATCAATCTCATCACCGATAACCTGTTCGGGAGCCATATAGTCGGGAGTGCCTACCGGGGCCCCAGCACCAGTCAGACGCGCCAGATGCCCTTCAGCAAGCACCTTCACTAAACCAAAGTCGGCTAGCAAGAGGCGACCTTCGGGTGTCAACAAAATATTGGCAGGTTTAATATCGCGATGGATAACGCCGTGCTCATGAGCAAAATCGAGTGCGGAAGCCATTTGATCAAGATAATTAGTCACCTTCGCCAGAGGCAAGGCACCATCGCGTTCCAATTCATCGCGCAACGTACCGCCACTAATATATGGCATGACCAGATAGGCCAGGCCATCGCGCTCACCATATTCATGCACTGGCATAATATTAGCGTGCTCTAAGGAGGCGGCAGCATCTGTTTCACGGCGGAAGCGTTCCAGGAAGGCAGCAAGTTGATTAGGAGTCAAAGGCGTCATAGGCAAGAGTACCTTCACCGCCACCTGGCGTTTGGGGCGGGATTGCTGAGCCAGAAACACCGCCCCCATGCCTCCTTGTCCAATCAGCTTTTGTAGTGTACAGGTGCCTAATACCGTGCCAATCAATGCCTCTGCATTCATGCGTAATTTACCCCTCTTTGATTGCTGACATTGCGGTTATCAGCCTGTCTATCCCTCAGCCACTCCTTCCACAGCCCTGCGTGATGTAGTTATACCTTTGTACATATTAGTTAACTTACGCGCTTCTGACAATATATTAGCCCGATGAGCATGACCAAAGTAATATCAACAGGGGGATTTGCGATACCAGACAGCCTATCTATGGCACCATAATCTGTCGTCAAAAGATTCATGTATGACCCTTTGATGTGAGGTATTTCACAGACGAAAGTGTGACGGGTGATCTCATCTTAACGTATTGAAGAATGTGAGATAATAGCCTCAACCACGTCAAATTTTCTAGTGTCGGGAGGAAGCACTCTATGCAATTCAGCTTGATTGATATCCTGTTTATTATTACGGTTGCACTACTGGTCTTTAATGGGCTCCGAAATGGGGCTATCTTTAGCCTCGTCAATCTCATAGGCATCCCACTGGGGATCGGAGCAGCGATCATTTTTGGGCCGCGTTTTACGGCACTGCTGGCAGCGAATGGATTGCCAGCGACGCCGCTGATTTCGTATGCCGTGCTCTTCCTGGGAACAGTGCTGGTGCTACATATTATTGGGACAATGGTACGTGGCGTCGTGCAGCGCATTCCTATTATCGGGCTGGGCGATTCGCTGCTGGGCGGGGCGATTGGCTTTGTGGAGGCATGGCTACTGTGGTTGTTCCTACTGATTGTGCTGGGAACCTTTCTGGGAAATTTACAGAATGAAGTGCACATTGTCAATGGCCTTCCTCTGGTTGGTAATGGGCTACAATTTGACCAGTTGCAGTCATGGCATGGCTTCTACAACGAGGCGGTGACGAATAGCCTTTTTGCGAAGGTGAATGGATTTTTCATCAAGCAACTGCCAAATCTACCCAAATTACCCTGATAAAAAGGGTGAAGCTTGCGTTCTTGCGGTGAGATACATACAATTAGAAGACAATGTATGTTGCGTGTTTGTAAATAAGCGGAGGGTATTACGGCGAAGCAGGATCATCTCATCGATACTGGAGTAAAACGTGGGCCAGAACGCGCCTATCTGGTGGCAGTTGAAGCCGACGATCAAGACAGCGTGTGGGGCGTCGAGGACTCGCTGAGCGAGTTGGGAACGCTGGCACGTACAGCGGGAGCAGCGGTGGTGGGGACGTTATTGCAACGCCTGCCCCATCCTGATGTAGCGACATATGTGGGGAAAGGGCGCGCACAAGAACTGAGTGAGATAGTGCAACAGCAGGAAATAGAGTTAGCGATCTTTGATGACGAACTCACACCAACGCAACAGCGCAACCTGGAGAAGCTGCTCGCGACACGGGTGGTTGATCGCACTGCGCTCATTCTGGACATCTTCGCGCAGCATGCACGTACGCGTGAGGGGCGTCTGCAGGTTGAGCTGGCACAGCTGGAGTATCGTTTGCCGCGGCTCACGGGGCGAGGTAGCGAGTTCTCACGTCAGGCTGGTGGTTCGCGGAGCGCGGGCGGTAGCGGAGCTGGCCGTGTTGGAGGAGTGGGAGGAGGCGGTGGTGGCGCGGGTGGTGCCATTGGCGTACGTGGACCTGGTGAGACCAAGCTGGAGATTGATCGGCGCCGTATTCGTAGTCGCATCGCGGAACTAAAAGAGGATATCGAGGATGTGCGTGCACAGCGCACTCTGCATCGACAACAGCGTTCGGCCCATGCCATTCCCGTTGTGGCGGTGGTAGGCTATACCAACGCAGGCAAATCTACCCTTTTTAACGCACTAACAGAAGCAGGCGTACTGGCGGAAGATAAACTGTTCGCCACGCTCGATCCGATTACCCGTCATGTTGTACTCTCAAACCCACAGAAGGGAAGCTCCACCAGGGGGTACAGCAACAACCAGGAAATTCTGCTGACCGATACCGTTGGTTTTATCCAAAAATTGCCAACTAAGCTGATTGCCGCCTTTCGAGCTACGCTTGAAGAGGTCATTGATGCTGACATCTTGCTGGAAGTTGTGGATGTGAGCCATGTGAACGCGATTGAGCAGAGCGAAACGGTGAATGATATTCTGAACGAACTGGAAGCACAGGAGAAACCACGAGTGACCGCGCTGAACAAGGTCGATCTGCTCGACGATGTTTCAGAGGTTGACACAAGTTTGTATCCTAACGCGGTCGCGGTATCTGCCTTACAAAAGGTGGGGTTGGATGCTCTAAGCGAAAAGATTAGCGAAGTCCTGGCAGACTTCATGGGTGATATCGAGGTACTGATCCCCTTTGAGAGAGGTGATCTGGTAGAGTTATTCTATCGTCGGGGATCGGTGAGACAGGAGACTCATGAGGCGGAGGGAACACGCATCACAGGTCGAATACCACGCTCATTGCGCGGGTATTATGCGCCGTATCTCAATACGACAGTAAAGTGAGTGTAAAAACGCATGGCAGAAAACAAGCAACAACTGAAATATGCGCCTGTACGTGTGCGTTTTCGTTCTCCTGTTGAGCAGGCTCCAGGAGGGCAGGGGCAAGCAACATCAGAGTCAGGAAATGGCCAGCATTGGCAAACAGAGGGAAATAGCATCACCCAAACACCTGACGCCCTACGGGGTACACGGCAGATCAAAGAACTATTGCGGCTTGGTAATCTGCTGCGTGCCGATCTGGGTCTGGATGAAGTGCTTCACCAAATTGCAGCTTCGATGGCAAGTTGCACTGGATTTCGCATTGTGGTGGTCAACTTAATCGACGAGCAAGAAAATCTGATGAAGTCGGTTGCTTTTGCTGGTATACCTGAAGAACATGAACGTATTTTGCGAGAGAAACATGATCAATTTGATACCCTCGGCAAAGCAATGCTCCCAGAATTTCGTATCAGCCAGAGTTATTTTGTTTCACACG
>Ga0070730_10004597_pt1 | contig 12050 bp, 14 predicted proteins | sample Coa_R1_3_FD_66447 | JGI IMG/M metagenome (GOLD analysis project Ga0070730, IMG submission 66447) | Surface soil microbial communities from Centralia Pennsylvania, which are recovering from an underground coalmine fire - Coalmine... | ecosystem: Environmental > Terrestrial > Soil > Unclassified ... | reverse complement strand
ACGATCAACTTCGGCTCGGCGTTCGCAACCTCTGCCCAGCCGGCCGCCGCGGGCTCGACCGTCATGGAGTACTACTTCGACGGCAAGCAGTGGTGGCTCCTGTACACGCACTGACATGTGCCTCTCTTGCGGTTGCGTGCTTCAGGGTGGATCGCCGACGGACGACCATGACGACGAAGCCAACATCACACTCGGCGACCTGACCGCGGCCGCGAACGCGCCGGCGTGCGGCTGCGCTCTCAATCAGGCCGCGCAGAACATCGTCGACTCCCTGACCGTCGTCGAGGCAGAGCATCAGGCGGAGATCAGCGGCGACGGCGGCGCAGTCGACGTCGTGATGAAGGCGCTATCGACCGGCCCGAAACGGTTCGTGCTCGGCGTGGCCTACGCGCCGAACGAGCTCGACGGCCACGACGAGTTCATGAGCCCTGAAGAGGTCGAGAAGACAGCGTGGGACTACGCCCGGAACCATCGCAGGGTCGGCTTCTTCCACGTGGACGGCACTGAGACCCACGCCGAGGTCGTCGAGAGCTACATCTACCGCGGTCCGGATTGGGTCACGACGGACATCGACGGCAACGAACAGGTCATCAAGTCAGGCACCTGGATGCTCGGCGGAATCCTCGACGAGCCGGGCTTCGGATTGGTCCTAAAGCGCAAAGCCGACGGCTGGTCGATGGATGGCCTTGCTCGTCGGCGGAAGTACCGCATCCCCGCACGCAACCTCACTCCGAAGGAGAGCACAGCCGAATGAGCGACGAAGCCATGACCGAGAACGCCGAGGAAGAGATCGTCATCAAAGAGATGTTCGACGCTGAGATCCCTCGCGTCGACGTCGTCAAGACCCCGGCGAGCGGACGCCGTTTCGTCGTCATCAAGGCACAGGGCCCACAGGACCCCGCGGATGTCGAGGCGGTCAAGAAAGCCGAGAAGTCCACGGCCTCGATGAACGATGCGCCCGACTCCGACTTCGCCTACATCGAGCCTGGCGGCACGAAGGACGAGTCGGGTAAGACCACGCCGCGGTCCAAGCGGCACTTCTACATCGGCGACGCGGCCCATGTGCGGAACGCGCTGGCTCGCGCATCCCAGTCCCCATTCGGAGACAAGGCCATGCCGAAGATCCGAGCTGCTGCGAAGAAGTTCGGAATCGACGTGAGCAAAGCACAGGAGGTCGTAATGACCGCGCCCGAAACACAGCAACCGTCCGACTCCGAGCCGGTCAAGAAGGCCGATGACCTCGACGCGACAGAGCCGCTCGCCGACGCCGACAAGGGCGACCCGACCGAAGGCGCGGACGAGCCCGGTTCGCCGGCGTGGGAGGCGATCGACGCCGCCACGGCGCGCAAGTGGACCGCGATCCTCGCCCGCTCGAAAAATGCCCTTGGCATCCTCGCCGACCGCGAGCAGCTCGAGGCGGCGGTCGGGGCTGGTGATGGCGACCCGGGCGACCTGGAGTCGGCCTTCAACCTGGAGGATGCCTGCTGCGCCATCGACTTCGCGATTTCACAGCTGGCGAAGTTCGCCGCGGATGAGCAGGCCGAGGTCGACACGGCGGAGGAGCTCGAGGGGGTCGCGAAGGCGATGTCCACCTTCAAGACCGAAGACCTCGAGGTGATCGAGAGCCTCGGGCCGGTGAAGAAGGCCGGGCGCGTACTGTCGGCCGCCAACGAAGCCGCAATCCGCGGGGCAGTCGACTCGCTGCAGAAGGTCCTCGCGTCGCTGCCCGCGGCGCCGGAGGACGTCACCAAGAGCAAGGAGGCGCCCACCGTGGAAGAGCAGAAGCCAGTCGAGAAGGCCAAGGGAGACCCGATGGTCCCTGTCTATGACGCCAACGGAAAGCTGTGCGGCATGGTCGAGGCCGACGACATCGTCCCCATCGCCGACGCGCCAGGAGCGGATCAGAAGCCCGCGCCGGCGCCCGAACAGGCCCCGGCGGACGGCAAGGAAGTCGCAGGCGGCGAGCAGCCCGCAGCTGCTGCGCCGGCCGCGCCGGCGGCTGCGGCCGAACCGAACGGAGCTCCGGCCGCTGCGCCGGCGGAGCAGGACCAGCAGGCCGTGGCGAAGGCGCAGACGATCACCCAGACACCCGAACAGCTCGCGGAACTGATCCGCTCGGAGGTCGAGAAGGCGACCAAAGCACGCGACGAGGAGCACCAGGCGGTGGTCAAGTCGCTGGAGGGCCGCGTCAAACACCTCGAGGACCAGCCTGCGGCGAAGAGTCCGCTACTCGGTCCCGTCCCCCTCGGTGGCATGCAGCAGGTCGATGGTGGCCACCTCGTCCTGCGCGGGCAGAAGCCGGTGGAGGAGGACGCCGAGCTCGTGCGGATCCAGAAGCAGCTCGCTGAGAGTTCGGACCCTGTCGAGATCGCGCAGCTCGCCCAGGAACTCTCGCAGCGAAGGCTGACCCTGGCACTCGGCGGCAAGTAGCCGCCAGCCGCGGCGTGTAAGCCGCACTCCCCGTCCCAGCACTCGGGCGGATTTCCGCCCGAAATTCCAAGCCAAAGGAGGCTCCCATCGTGAATCTCGACGAGATCACGCAGGAGACCCTCGAGGCGGTCAAGAAAGCGCAGACCAACGGCGTGCTCAACACGACCGGTCTGTTCGGCTACGACCTCTCAAAGTGGGTCTCGCTCATCCCCGTCAACACGCCATTCCGCAACCGCGTCAAGCGGGTCGCGCCGGACGAGGGCGCGAAGTTCGCGATCTGGCGTGCGCTGCTCAACGTGACCAACCAGCAGTCCGACCCGGCAGTCGGTTTCGACTTCGCCGGCAACCTGGTGGTCGTCAGCGAGCAGGACTTCCAGGCGCCGTTCGTGCCTTACGCCGTGGCCGGTCGCGTCACGCAGGACGCCGTCGACCTGGCGAAGGGCTACGCCGACGCCCGCGCCATCGCGACGATCCAGACCCTGAACATGCTGATGGTCCTCGAGGACAAGAAGCTGATCGGGGCGCAGGCCTTCGCCCTGGCGACGCCGGCGACGCCGACGCTGGTCGACTCCTCGACCGGCGGCTCCATCGCCAACAGCACGGCGGTCCCCGTCAAGGTGGCCGCGCGGACGATCAACAACTACTACTTCGGTGGTAGCGGCATCGCATCCGCGCAGGGCTCGGTGACGACCTCGACCGTCGGCTCCGGCACGCACAGCGTCACTGCCTCAGTCACGGCCGTCAAGGGCGCCGTCGCCTACGACTGGTTCGTGAACGGTTTCTACTACACCACCACGACCGTCAACACGGTGGTGATCACGTCCATCCCCACGGCAAACCAGGCGCTGCCGACGGGTACCGGCTTCCCGGAGCTCTCGACCGTCGCTCCGGCGGCCGTCCCGACCGCAGACGCGTCCGGCAAGGCGAACGACTACAACGGTCTGCTCGCCTCGCTGGCGGGTGACTACAACGCCTCCGGGCAGTTCGTCACCCCCGGCACCGGCACCGTCAACCCGGGCTACTACGCGTCGAAGAACGGAGGGACGCTGACCCTCGCGGGCGGCTCCATCCAGGAGATCGACACCATGTTCCTCGGGATCTTCGACGCCGTCCAGCTGAGCCCGACCGCGCTCATGATGAACGCGCAGCACGCGCAGGACATCGCGAACAAGGTCTTGGGCCAGCCCTCCGCCGTGACCTACCTGCAGCCGGCTGACACGACAGGCCGCACCGACGCCATCGCTGGTGGCTTCGTGGGGTCGATCGTGAACAAGGCAGCAGGCGGCCTCCGCGTTCCGATCGAGGTGCACCCGCACCTGCCGCCGGGCGTGATCATCGCCCGGACCGACCGCGTTCCGTTCCCGGGCTCGAACATCGGCGAGACCTGCATCCTCGAAACGTTGCGGGACTACGCCGACTTCAGCTACGGGGCGAACTACAACCCCGGCGTCGCTGGTGGCGGCCCGCGTGAGGACTTTGAAGTCCGCGTGGTCTCCGCCTTCACGAACAAGGCGCCCGTCGCGATGGGCGTCCTGGACACGATCGCAGCCGGCTAGTAGCTCGGCGTCCTCTGGAGGTCCCGGCGCTTCGGCGCCGGGGCCTTCTCCACCGTTCAATCTTCCTGGAAGGAGAGTAGCGATGCGAATCCAGAACATCGACCCGGACGTCACCAGGATCTCCCACGGCGACGAGGAGTACGACGTCACGAAAGAGGGCGTCTTCGACCTGCCGCACGAGGCGGCGCAGCAGCTCACGCGGGCGTTTCCGCACATGTGGCGCATTTGGGATGGCCTGCCGTGGCCGCACCCGAAGTCGCCTGAGGAGCTCGAGGCCGAGCGGATGGCGAGCGTCGTCGAGAAGGTTCTCGTTGCCAAGAAGCCGGCCAGGAAGGCCGCGAAGCCGAAGAAGGCTGCAGCGCCGGCACCCGCGGCGATCCAGCCGCCGAAGCCGACCGCGAAGAAGGCGAGCAAGAAAGCTCCATCCGCGTAGTCGTCCCCTTCACCGCAATCCACCCGCTCACAGACGCGGCCTTGCGCCGCCATGCGCCCGAAGCCGAGCGGATCGACGTCTCTCGCTCCGATCGCGCCTACTGCGACCTCTGGCTCCAGCTGTGGGCCGCGGCCGAGGGCGTTCTCAACATCGAGCACGACATCGAGATCCATGGCCGCGTGGTCAGATCTGCCCGCTACTGCCCGCGTCCCTGGTGCTCATGGGGATACAACGGCGGCGGCTTTACGCGGGGCGAGTCGTTCTACACCGAGTCCCTCGGCTGCACGCGATTCTCGAGCTCCTTGATGCATGCCGAGCCGGACCTGGTCGCTGTCGCCGCAGCGATGTCGCAAGGTCTGCCGGCCGGCGATTGGCGCCGGCTCGACGTGAGCATCGCCCCGACCCTGAAGCAGCGCGGCTACGAGGTGCACGTGCACGAGCCCCCCGTACTTCATCACCACGTGTACCCAAACGAGGGCTGCGCCTGCGGCAAGGAGCATGAATGAGCGCCACCTGCTTCATGGTCGAGCGCGTCATGGACTGCTGGCTCGAGGGCGGCGGCGAGCGAGTCGGCGCGATGGTCTGGGGTCGGCATGAGTTCGATGAACACGATCCGGATCCGCGGCCGCTTCCGCATCTACAGGTGATGACGCCGGCCGGCTTGGTCTGTCTCGATTGTCCCGAATCGGATCCGCCTTACGGGAAGTGGCAGCGGCAAGGCTCACCCCCCAACGTCACGGTGTTCCCAAGCCTCAACGTCAACGAAGGCAACCCTGGCGCCTGGCACGGGTGGCTCCAGAACGGAGTGCTTACGCCGTGAAGCTCCCCTCCCCGTCGACTACCTGAGGAGCTGACGAATGATCGACATCGCGACTCGAGCGCAGCACGCAGGGGCACTCCAGAAGCCCGGTGAGCTTGCGCAGCTGCTCGCCGGCGCGGCCGCGGTTGATCCGCGCGTCATCGTGGAGATCGGCTCAGATCGCGGCGGAACGCTCTTCGCCTGGCGGGCTGCTTTCCCCGCCGCCGCCGTCTTCGCCATCAGCCTGCAGTCGGGTCCTTACAGCACGGGAGCTGCGCTCGAGTCGCATGGGGCCGAGGTGCTCTCGCTCGACTCGCACGACCGTTGGACGATGGTGGAACTCGCCTCGCGTCTCAACGGCCGCCTGGTCGACGTCCTGTTCATTGACGGCGACCACACCTACGAGGGTGTGAGCAGCGACTTCTACCTCTACGCGCCACTCGTCCGACCTGGCGGCTTGGTCTGTCTCCATGACATCTGCCACCACCCGACCATGCCGGACGTCGGCGTCGATCGGTTCTGGTGCGAGCTCGGCGGCAGGAAGCGCGAGATCATCGAGCACCCCGACAATTGGGGCGGCATCGGGATCCTCGAGAAGGAGTAGCCGATGCCCGCCATCTTCACGGCGCCGGCGACGGTCTTCCATCCAGACGTCGTCCCGTACATCTCGGTCGACGACTACAAGAACGCGCCCACCGCGGTCGACGTGTCCGCGCTGATCCCGGGCGGAGCTGCTGCGGCGCAACTGATGGCCCTCGCGGTGGCGATTCGCAGCGGATCGGCGTGGGTGAACAATCTGTGCCGGCAGATCCTGGCCGCGACGCTCGACACCGAGGCGAGGGACCGCGTCCGAATCCGCAGCGATGGCACCGCACTCGTGAAGTGCTCCTTCTGGCCAGTGCTCGAGGTCGACTCCTTCGTGGCGGGCTCGACGCCCTCAACGATGACCGCGATCAGCGACACGGCCGACATCTTCCTCAAGGGCCGCAAGACGCTCGTAGTCCCCATCGCCGGCAGCGGCAGCTCGCAGGGCACGGTGCTGTGGTTTCCGGGCCCGCTCCGGCCGGGCGACCGCGCTTACTGCCAGTGGGGCTACTGGAACGGGTGGCCGCACTCCCAGCTCGCGCACGCGATCGCGACGACTGACACCTCGATCCAGGTCACCACGACGATGCCCGCGGCTCTCGCCGGCCGGATCGTGACGATTTGGGACGCCACAAACAGTGGCGGCGTGAACATCGAGCAGCTGACCGTTGTCTCGACCTTCACGGGCGGCACGACGATCCCGATCGTTGGCAATCCTCAGTTCGCGCACGCGCTGCCGGCCGCTCCTCAGGCGATCATGGTCTCGACTTTCCCTGACGACGTCCGGCAGGCAACGATCAGCCTGACGTCCGCGCTTATCAAGGCCCGTGGCGCCGAGGCCTTCGAGATGGACAACATCGGAGACGAGCCGAGCAAGCACGAGCTCATCGAAGGTGGCGGCCTCGAGGACCTCTCGATCGCGGTCGACCTGCTCGAGTACTACCGCAGGGCCGCGTAGATGGGTCGAGCCTCGGTCCGCGCGCAACTGGCGTCGTACTTCTCGCCGGCGAACGTCGGCAGCTCCCTCGCGACGACCTATCCGTCTCGCCCGAAAGAGGTTCCGGGCCAGGCGTTCAACCTGAGTCAGAACGGCGGATCCGGTGGGGTGCTGATCATCTATCTGCCGAACGATGACGAGAAGCGCCTGACGCTCGGGCCGCCGACCGCCGCTCAGAAGTTCAACGTGCACGACGTCGCGATGGAAGTCCGGTTTCAGTCGGTGAAGCCGGATGCGATCGCCGCTCAGGCCGACCACGACGCGCTGATCGACGCGATCATGACGCAGTTCCGGAAGGACAGGACGCTGGGCAGCACGAACGGCGTGCCGATCTGGCAGGCCGGTGAGGGGTCGGAGGGCATCAAGCTCACGCTCTCCGAGCCGAAGCTCAGCAAGCAATCATTCGTCCTGAACGGGGTCATCCGTTTCCAGGCCTACGAGGTGGTGACCGGGTAGTGGCGGTCCGCCATCGCGCAGCGCGCCATGCGCCACGCCACCGCAAGCGCGCTCGCAAGCGCGCGAAAGAGCACCACGCGAAGCGCACCCATAAGGGAATCCATCACCGCGGCCACCGCAGCTCGCGCACCAGGAGGCACTGATGCAGAAGTTCATTTACGTCTTCACCGGCGAGGTCCGTGAGCATTTCTCGTTTCTGCCGGCGGATCCGCCCTCGCAGTGGCTCGAGCCCGGCGACACGGTCACCTGTTTCGAGCCTCTCGAGGACGCGCGCTTCGAACTCCAGCGCCCCAAGAACACACCCAAGCAATCGAGCGGTTCCCCCGCTCAGAAGGAGGCCTAACCCGGAATGACCCAGCCAGCAGAGCTAAGTTTTCTCGGCATCGCGAAGGAGGCGGTCGAGGGGACCTTCGTCCCGAGCACCGCCTACATCGGCTGCAAGAAGATCGAGGTGGGCCGCCCGATCGACTACGCACGGGTGGAGGCCATGCGTGGATCCATGGTCAAGGAGTACGGGGTCGTCCCGACCTTCAAGTGGGGCACGGTCGCTATCGGCGGCCCGGTCTTCGCTGACACCATCGGCTGGATCCTGGCCAGCATCCTCGGCGACCTCACCAACACGGGCACGACCGCCCCCTTCAGCTCCGCGATGTCGCTCAAGAACTCGGGCAACGGCCAACCCACCACCCACTCGATCGACGACAACTTCGTGGCCGGCAACCAGGGCGTGGCCGGCGTGAAGTGGACGGACCTCGAGCTCAAGTGGACCGCAGAGGGGCTGCTCGAGTTTGACGCCAAGGGCATCGGTCTCAGCGTCGCCGACCAAACCAAGCCGAGCGCCTCGATGACCGGCGTTCTGCCGACGCCGGCGTGGATCGGGGTTCTGACCATCGGTGGGACGGGCGTCGTGAAGAGCAGCGACGGCTCGATCAAGTTCTCCCGCGCGAACAAGGTCATGAAGCTGATGAACGGCACCCAGATCCCCACGACCGTGATGCTCATGGCCCTGACCGTCACCGGAAAGTACAAGGCGGTGATCGATGACGAGGTCGAGCTCAACCGCTACATCCTCAACACCCAGCCGACCTGGGTGGCGAACTTCACGCAGGGCGCCGGCGCGAGCCTGACCCAGCTGCAGGTCCAGTGCTCGCAGGCGGCCTACGACAAGGACCCCAAGATCACGCAGCAGGCGGGCGAGCCGGTCACCATCGAGGCCGAGTTCACCGCGATCGCGAATTCCACCGATGCCGGGGCGTCCGGTGGCGTCTCGCCGTGCAAGGTGACCGTGCAGTCCGCCGTCCAGGGCACCGCCTGGCAGTAAGTCAGTCACGCGGGAGGAGAGAAATCGTATGAGTGTTGTCGTGCTTTCGGGCGGAAACTCCGCGGATATGCGGACCGCCGCCGAGCTCTCGGAGCGTCAGCGGCGACCGGCGATGAATGCGCTCATAGCCGTGTCGCCGGAAGGTCAGATGGCGATCGAGGCATCCCGCCGACTGCAGCTCGACGACGAAGAGAAGGATCCGAAGAAGAAGCTCAGCGAAGAGGAGCGCCAGAAGCTGCGCTCGCAGGCCCACTACAGCAAGGGCGACCTCGCGCTTCTTGACGAGGCCAACGACCTGGCGATCGTTGCCTTCACCAAGAACTGGACGCGGCCAGAGCCCATCACGCTGGAGAGCGTGCTCGACCTGCCCGGTCCCGACTACGACGCTTTGCGCAGGGCGGTCGCGCCCATGGTCAACGACCTCTTCGTGCGCTTCACCGCGAGCAAGGATCCGGATTCCCCTACCGCGCCCTCCAGCGGCTCCGCCACGCGCTCGGAGGGGGAACAGCAGACCGACTTCCGGCCGAGTGGCGAACCTATCGGCTCCTCCAGCTCGGCCTGAGCCTCGCCGACATCGACAGTGACAGCCTGAGCGGACATCGTGCCGACTGGCTGCTCGAGATCCACGACGTCGTCCTCGAGGCTCGAGAGGACGCTCAGAAGAGAGCGATAGAGGAAGCCCAGCGACCATGAGCTTTGCCATCCACGGGCTATCCGGATTCGAGGCCGCGCTGAGCCGAGTCGTGCATCAGGCGGATGCCGGCACCAAGCGGGCAATAGCCCGGGCCGCGGCCGCGGTGGAGGGACTCGCCAAGGAGAAGGCTTCAGGACCTCCGGGCCCCGAGGTGGAGACCGGCACGCTCCGACGCGGGATCCGCCACAACCCGGTTCATCGCATCGGCCTGGGCTGGCAGACAGAGGTCGGCCCCACTGTGATCTACAGCCGCCGCATCGACCTCGGATTCGTAGGTGCCGACTCTCTCGGGCGCATCTACAACCAGCCCGCGAAACCGTACTTCACTCCTGCCTGGGATTCCTCGGTCCGCCGGCTGCCGCAGATCTACGCCGAGGAGTGGACGAAAGCGCTGACTCTCTGACGGCGCGCGTGAACGGAGGGATCGAATGCCTGATTTGCCGCCCCTGGTGGGGATCCTGCGCGGGAACATCACCGACTTCAGCGCCAAGATGGGTGAGGCCCGCGCGATTGCTGGCGAGACGTCTCGCTCCTCCAGCGGCATGTTCAACCAGCTGGCAGGCGTAGGCAAGGCAGCGCTCATGGTCACTGGAGCGGCCATGGTCGGAGTCGCCGGTGTGGCGATCGAACTCGAGCACCACGCCGAGGAGACCGGCCAGGCCGCCTACGACATGTCGGAGAAGTTCGGCCTCATGCCTCACCAGGCGTCGGCCTGGGTGGTTGCCGGCCAGGCCGTCGGCGTGAGCCAGGAGTCGATGACCACCGGCTTCAAATTCCTCTCGCGGAACATGGAATCGGCCCGGATGGAGATGCAGGCCACCGGCAAGATCCCTCCCCTGATCGCGCAGCCGTTCAAAGACCTCGGCGTGCAGCTCACCGACTCGGGCGGACACTTCCGAAACCTGAACGACATCATGCTCGAGGCCTCCGACCGCTTCAAGGCGATGCCCGATGGAGCCGAGAAGGCAGGGCTGGCGATGAAGCTCTTCGGCCGCTCCGGTTCGGATCTACTCCCTGTGCTCGACGAAGGCAAGAAGGGGCTGCAGGGGCTGATGCAGGCCGGCATCGACTCAGGTGCGGTGATGTCGAACCAACAGGTCAATGCGGCGCACCAGGCGTTCCTCGCGCACCAGAAATTTGACCTCGCCGTCACGGGCGTCACGAACCGGCTGTCGGTGGGCCTGCTGCCGGCGATGACCGGCGTGTTCGGTTTCATAACCGGCACTGCCGTCCCCGCCGTTTCGAACATCGTCGGCTGGATGGGGAAGCACAAAGACGTGGTCGCTATGGTCGCCGCCGCGGTCGGAGGTCCGTTGGTCTTCGCGATGGGCGCCTACGCGGTGAGCGCGGCCGCGGCGGGCGTGGCCCAAATTCCTCTGATAGTCGGGTTCATCGCCTTGAACGCGCCGATCATCGCCATCGTGGCAGCGATCGCGCTGCTGTCAGCTGGAGTGGTCTACGCATACACACACTGGGGCTGGTTCCGCAACGCGGTCAACGCAGCAGGCGCCGACCTCAAGGTGTTCGCCGGCTGGCTCTCCACCACGGTGCCGCCGATCTGGCATGGCTTCACCAACGACGTCGCCGGCGCCTGGAACGGCCTGAAGGCCTTCGGGAGCTGGGTCTCGAATACCTTCGGCCCGATCCTCAACGGGATGGGCGGCGCGCTCAAGACCGCCGGCGGCTTCCTCAACGCCATCAACCCGTGGGCCAAGCACTCGCCCTCGCTGGTCGAGAACGTCGAGACGGGCACTCAGGCGATCGTCGGGCACTACGCAAACCTCGCTCGATCGGTCCAGGGCAGCATGAACGCGGCCAACGTCGCGGGCGGGCTGTCGGGTCAGGGCGCAGGCAGGACAGGAAGTCTGGGATCCGGTGGCAGCGACGTACTCCAGCGACTGGATCGGATCATCGACCTGCTCACTAACCCGCGTCCGAACGTGAACCTGACGCTGCAGGGCGCGGCCGCCGTGAACGATCCCGACGGTGTGCGACGGATGCTCCAGCGACTGGCTCTCGTTGGCGTTGCGACAGGCTAGATGGGCACCGAGGTTTACAGCTACGCCGGCGTCGATCTTTCGACCCTGGGCACCTACATGGAGGTGGTCGAAGGGGTCGACAGCGCGCCTCCAGTGCGTGCTCAGTCAGGTGACGACAACCTCGTAATTCCGTTTCAGCACGGTCGACGTTGGATTCAGAAGTATTACGACGAGCGGCCAATCGTCCTGAAGGGCAATATCTTCTCGCAGGCGGGCAGCCGCACGGATTACGAGGCGAAGGTCGACGCGCTGAAGCAGCTGTTTGCGATCGGCGCTGGCGAGCAGCAGCTAGTTGTGACCCGCGACTCGCAGATCAGATACATCATGGCCGAGGTCCGCAACACGCTCGGTCTCCAGCGCACGGCAGATTGGGTCGGCCTGGGTGGGCAATTTTCGATCGAGCTCGTCGCCTCGGATCCACTGTGGTACGGCTCAGCGCTGCAGAGCGGGCGGGGCGGATCCGCCTGGACTCTCGACTCAGGAGTCTTGCTCGACGACGGTGCGCATTGGTTTGGCCCGCAGACGGGAGCCCTCTTCGCGGTGACCCTGACCCAGCAGGTGACGAACATCTACAGCCCGAACGATGGGACCGCCGTCAATCGAAAGCCGGTCTTCACGCTGACCGGGGCGATGACCAACCCGAAGATCACCAACCTGACCAACGGCTACTCGGTGCAGCTGCTCGGTTCCTGCCCCGCCGGCAGCGTCGTGGTCATCGACTGCGGGCTACAGCGGGCCCA
>Ga0070730_10004595_pt1 | contig 12051 bp, 11 predicted proteins | sample Coa_R1_3_FD_66447 | JGI IMG/M metagenome (GOLD analysis project Ga0070730, IMG submission 66447) | Surface soil microbial communities from Centralia Pennsylvania, which are recovering from an underground coalmine fire - Coalmine... | ecosystem: Environmental > Terrestrial > Soil > Unclassified ... | reverse complement strand
TGCGCGATATGGCGAGCGAGGCGCCGGTCATCCGCCTGGTAAACGCCATGATCGGGCTGGCCATCGAAAAGCGCTCGAGCGATATCCACATCGAGCCGTTCGAGAAAGAGTTTCGCGTTCGCTACCGGGTGGATGGCGTCCTGTTCAATCAGGAGGCGCCGCCGCGCGAACTGAAGGCCGCCATCATCTCGCGCCTGAAGTTGATGGCCAAGCTGAACATTGCCGAACGACGCCTGCCGCAGGATGGCCGCATTAAGCTCAAGATTCTGGGACGCGAAGTCGATTTGCGCGTCTCGACCTTGCCCACGCTATACGGCGAAAGCGTCGTGATGCGTCTGCTCGACCGCTCGGCGGGCGATTTCTACGACCTGCGGCGCCTGGGCTTCGACGACCGCATGCTGGGGCGCATGGAGCACTACACTCAGCTCCCGCACGGCATTTTTCTGGTGACCGGCCCGACCGGCAGCGGCAAATCGACCACGCTTTATTCCGCGCTCAAGCGCATCAACATTCCCGACAAGAAGATCATCACCATCGAGGATCCGGTTGAGTACCAGATGGACGGCATCAACCAGATCCACGTGAATCCCACGATCGGCCTGACGTTCGCCGCCGGACTGCGGCACATTGTCCGCCAGGACCCCGACGTGATCATGGTGGGCGAGATCCGCGACCGTGAAACCGCCGATGTCGCCATCCGCGCCGCGTTAACCGGCCATTTCGTTTACTCGACGCTGCACACCAACGATGCGCCCAGCGCCATCACGCGCCTCACCGACATGGGTGTGGAGAATTACCTGATTACGTCGTCAGTGGTGGCCGTGCTGGCACAGCGCCTGGTGCGTGTGATCTGCGAGCACTGCAGAACGTCGGCGGGCACTGCCATTACGCCCGAAGGCGAAACCGTGAATACATTCCGCGGCGCGGGATGCGAGCGTTGTTCGGGCGCCGGTTTTCACGGTCGTGTCGGCATTTTTGAGCTGATGGAACTGGACGACGAGATCCGCAAGCTCATCATGGCGAATGCGGACGCTTCCCAAATTACCGTGGCTGCGCGCCGCCACGGAATGCGTAACCTGCGTGAAGACGGCTGGCTGAAAGTCCGCACCGGCGTGACTACCGCCGAGGAAGTCATGCGCGTAACGCAGGAATTCTGATGGCAACATTCTTCTTCCGGGCCGTGGCGCCGGACGGAAAACTACGCACCGGCAGCCTGACGGCCGAGAGCGACCGCATCGTCGCGCGCGAACTGCGCAAGCAGGGGCTCACTCCGGTGTATGTCGGTATCGAGCAGAAGAAGTCCTTCGAGCTGAAGCTGCCGGCGTTCACGCGCGGCTACCGTCGCGACGTCCTGTTTTTCACGCAGGAACTTTCGACCCTGCTCAATGCGGGTGTCCCCGTTGATCGCGCGCTGACCATTACCGGCGAGCTCACGGAGCGGCCGCAATTCCGCTTCATCGTCCTCGATATTCTGCGCGTGCTGAAGGGCGGAAAATCGCTCGCCGACAGTCTGGGCGCGCATCCCGAGTACTTCTCCGATCTGTTTATCAACATGGTGCGCGCCGGAGAGGCGAGCGGCAGCCTGGCGTCGGTCTTCGAGCGGCTGGCGGAGTTTGAGAAGTCGCGCGATGAACTGCGCGGATATATCATTTCATCGATGATCTATCCGTGCCTGCTGGCGCTCGTGGGCCTAGGCTCGATCTTCGTGCTGCTAAACTTCGTAGTGCCACGGTTTGCCGCGGTGTTTTCGGAATCGCGCATGAAGATCCCGGTGCCGACCATGATCATGCTGGAAGCCAGTAAGATCGTGCAGACATACTGGTGGATGGCGGCGTCGGCGATGGTAGCGACGGCGGTAATCTTGCGGACGTATATTCGCACTACGACGGGCCGGCTGTGGTGGGATTCGTCGCGTTTGCGGATTCCGTTGCTGGGCGACGCGCTGCGGAAGGCCGAAACGGCACGCTTCGCGCGATCGATGGCGACGCTGGTGGCCAATAACGTGCCGCTGGTACAATCCATCGGCATCGCGGCGGCGATTTTAACTAACCGCAAGATTGCGGGCGCGCTGGGTGAAGTGGCGCAAGGCGTGAAGCGCGGCGAGGGCATCGCCGCTCCGATCCGCAAAGCGGCGGTTTTTCCTCCTCTGGCCGGGCACTTGTTAATGGTAGGCGAGGAGACGGGCCGCCTGGATCAGATGTTCGCGCGCATGGCCGAGATTTACGAAACCGATACTCGCTCGGCGGTGAAGCGGTTTACTTCTTTGTTCGAGCCCCTGGTGATCCTGGTCATGGGTGTGATGGTGGGCGCGCTGATTCTCAGCATGCTGCTAGCCATCACGAGCATAAATGATGTGGCGGTGTGATATGAACGAACGCAGAAACAGAGGCAGGGCCGGCGTCACGCTCATTGAGATGCTGGTGGTGGTAACGATCATCGCGCTGTTCGCGGCGCTGGTGGCGCCGCGCATGTTGCGCAAGAGCGATACCGCGCGGGTGACGCTGGCGCATGCGCAGATCAACTCCTTCATGACGGCGCTGGGATCGTACAAGCTCGACACTGGCCTGTTTCCGACAACGGAAGAAGGCCTGCAGGCGCTGCGCACGCAGCCCGCGAACCTGGCTCAATGGCAGGGGCCCTATCTGCCGCAGGAAATTCCGGTCGATCCATGGGGCCGCCCCTATGTCTACAAGTTCCCCGGTGAGCACGGCGACGAGCCCGACATCATTTGCTATGGCGCCGACGGCCAACCGGGCGGTGACGGCATCAACGCCGACATCGTGAGCTGGAAGAGCCAATAGTTAGGACAGGCATTCCCGCCGGATTGCCGGCGTGCAGAACCATCTCCATGGGCGATCACCAGAACCATCTCCCGCATCGGCAGGCGGAAGCGGGACGCGCAGGAATATCCGGCGCTTGCAGCCGCGGTGTCACGATCGTCGAAATGCTGATCGTGGTCACCATCATCGGGCTGATCGCGGGTATTTCTTTTCCCGCGGTGACTTCCGGGATCGACAGCTTGCGGCTGGCTTCGGCGTCGGATTCGCTGGTCAGTTTCCTCAACGGCGCCATGAACCGGGCCGAGCGGAGGCAGGATGTTGTGGAGATCGAAATCTCCGTCAAGGACAACGCCGTGACTCTGAGCGCCGCCGGGCTTTACCGCAAGCTGGAAATGCCGAGCGGCATCACTATCAAAGCGGTCTGGCCGAAATTGGCTTCTGATCCCGAGGCTCCGCGACAGTTTCTGGTGCTGCCGGGCGGCGCGATACCGCGGCTCGGCATCGAGATCGCCAATCGAAAGGGCGTGCGTCGCATCGTGCGCGTGAACCCCATGACGGGAGTGCCGGATATCGAGCGGCTAGCGGCTGACCAGGAGCCGGCGCAATGAAAGAGCGCGGATTCACGCTGCTGGAAGTGCTGGTCGCGACCTTGATCATGGGCCTGGCGGTGGTGGGACTCCTCTCCGCTATTTCCACGTCCATGCGAAACGCCGCGCGGTTGACCGATTACGATCGCGTAGCCATGGTGGCACGCTCGCAGATGGACGCATTGCTGGCGACGCGGCGTTTACCCGAGCTCTCGGTCCTGGAAGGGCGATTCGAGCCCACACTGATGGGCGGCATGGACTCCGGATGGCGGGCTCGCGTGTCGCCGTTTGAGATGCCGACCAATCGAGGGCCCGGCGCCGCGATTCTCGAACGCATCGAACTCGAAATCTGGTGGATGGCGGGCGACAAACGCCGCACGTTCACCTTGGACGCTTTTCGGCGAAAACAATTGCGCGAGGGCGATGTTGCCGCCATGGGGGCGCCACAACAATGAAGCGTTCGCGCACCGGCGTCACGCTGATCGAGGTGCTGATTGCGGTCTCTCTCCTGAGCTTGTTGAGCGTGGGCATTCTGCTGGCCCTGCGCGTGGGCATGAGCGCCATGGACAAGGCCAATCGCAGGCTGATGGACAACCGGCGCGCGGTAGGCGCACGGAGGATTATCGAGGCGCAACTCGCCGGCTTGATACCCGTGATCGCCGTTTACTCGCCGGGGTCCGATGCCACCGGCGTGAAGGTTCCGTTTTTCGAGGGGCGCGAGCAATCCATGCGCTTTGTGTCCAGTTACTCGCTGCAGGAGGCCGCTCGGGGGCTGCCGCAGATCCTCGAATTTCAAGTCATTCCAGGCGAGGAGCGCGGCGTGCGGCTGGTGGTGAATGAGAACCTCTACACCGGACCGCATTCGGCAGGAGCGTTTTGCCTCGGCCCAGGGCAGGACCCCGAACTGGGAGTTCAGACGCAGCGCTTCATTCCGATTGTAGTGGGGCCCAGCTCATTCGTGCTGGCGGACCACTTGGCCTATTGCCGCTTTTCTTATCTCGGCGCCTTAGCGAACCAAACTGTGGAGCAGTGGTCGCGGGCCTGGATCCCCATCAACCGCTGGCCGCTCGGCATCCGCATTGAGATGGCCTCCTATGATACCGACGCGGCGCGCCTAAAACCGCTAACGGTGACCGCGCCGGTGCATGTTAACCGCGACCCGAACGTTGACTATGGCGCCGAATACTAATCGCCGGGTAGGGTCGCGAGGCGGCGCCTTGCTGGCTGTCCTGTGGCTCTCGGCGGCGCTCTCCGCCATCGCGTTCTCTTTAGCCAATACGGTGCGCGGCGAGGTGGAGCGTACCTCCACCGCCGTCGACGGGCTCCGCAGCTATTACCTGGCACAGGCCGGGATCGACCGCGGCATTCTGTACGTAGAGTGGGCAGTGGAAAGTACCGCCCCGCCCAATCTCCCATTCCATTACGTTCCCGGGAATCCGATATTGCCATTTAATTTTCCGAGCGGCGAAGCCACAGTGCAGGTGATCCCCGAAACATCCAAACTGAACCTCAATACCGCATCCCCCCAGAACTTGCTGCGTCTGCTGATGGCCCTAGGTGTCGACCCGGATCACGCGGCGCAGATCGTGGCGGGGATCGTAGACTGGCGCACCCCCGGGGGGACGAGCCAGTTCGACTCTTTTTATCTTTCCCTTACTCCGTCTTTTCGATCGCGGCACTCGTCTTTTGAAGAGACTGAGGAGTTGTTGCTGGTGCGAGGGATAACGCCGGAACTCTATTTCGGAGGCTACAATCACGACGCTCAGGGGCACTTGGCCCCGCGCGCCGGGCTGCGGGATTGTGTTACCACTCTTGGCCAAGTGGATGGTATCGATATCAACACCGCCCAGCCTGCCGTCCTGGTAGCGGTTGGTATCCCACCGGATGCAGCTGCCGCAATCGTCGCCCGGCGGGTGCAACAGCCCTTCAAAAATGCGGGCGAACTGGCCGGTTTTGCTCCCGGCGGCGGCGAGGCTTATGCGGGCTTGCGAGTCGGTGGTAAATCGATTCTGACCCTCCGTTCCACTGCGCGGATTCGCCTGCCTAACGGCCAGCTCTCGGACCTGCGGCGTATCGTGGCCGCGACAGTCAGCTTCGGGAGGCCTGACGACCTCACCAGGGTCGATGTGCTGCGCTGGTATGACAATGCCTGGACCCCTTAACTTTGGCGATCTCAAAAAGTACCTCGCCTTTGGTTCCGGCGTGGGCATCGAGATCGGCGCGCAAGATCTCAAAGTGACGGCGGCACGTGTGCGCCCCGACGGCGTGGAGGTGGTTGGCGTCACGACGATCCGCGATTTCAGCCAGCGGCCGGCGGCCCAATGGGGCTTGGAGTACAGCCGATTTTTGCAGCAGGCTGGTGCGTCGCATCTTGCCGCCACGGTTTTGCTGCCGCGGCGTGAGACCATTGTTCGCCAGATCGCATTGCCCGGCGTGGCCCCGCGCGACCTCGCCTCCGCGATTGCGCTGCAGATCGACTCGCTGCATCCTTATGGCGAAGACGAAGTGGTCTACGGCTGGTCGCGCCTGGAGAACGGCAGCGTGCTCCTGGGCCTTCTACGGCGCGCTACCCTCGATGGATACGCGAGCATTTTCGCCGAAGCGGGCATTGCCGTAGCGGTGTTTACATTTTCGGCTGCGGCCATTTACATCGCTCATCGCCTGCCCGTAGCACAGCCGTCTGTCCCTAACATAGGATTTGTGGCGGTAGCAGCCGGTGAGAACGGCTGGCTCGAAGTCTATGGTGAAAGCGCGGCGCGGCCAATATTCTCAGCGGACTTCGATTTACCGCCGGAACGCGCCGTCGCCCTGGCGATTTCAGAGCTGCGTCTGGAGCCGGATCAGGCGCCACTTTCGCTGGGCGGAGTACTGCCCGTGCCGCGCAAGAATCCCGTGGCCAACGACCTTTCCGAGCGGGCGCTGCCTTATGCCGCCGCGCTCTCTGGAGCTTGCCCCTGGCTGGGCTCGACGGTGAATCTTCTGCCGCCGGAGCAACGCCGATCGAACTCGCGTGCCATGTACATTCCCACGGCCGTACTGGGGGTGCTGCTGTTTCTGGTGGCGGGCGCTCTGGTCGGGCAATCGTCGATGGAAGACCGGCGACACCTGAAGGCTCTTGAAGCCGAAATCGCTCAGATCGAACCGCAGGCAAAGCGCTCCGGGATTCTCGATCGTGAGATGCTGCGGGCGCAAACCCGGTCGCGCTTGTTGGATGAGTTTCGCAGCCGGACGAAAGCCGATCTCGATTCTCTGAACGAGCTGACAGCGCTGCTGAAACCGCCGACCTGGACCAGTATGGTCGATTTCTCGCCCGGCGCCGCCACCATCACCGGCGAAACCGACCAGGCGGCGCCGCTGCTGAAGTTGCTTGACGCCTCACCCTATTTCTACGGTTCAACTTTTGTGGGATCGATTGCAAAATCCGGCGGCAACGAGCAGTTTCAAATCCGGGTGGCACGGAGGGCGCGCCCATGACGCTGTCTACCCGCGATCAACGCGCCCTGATTTTGCTCGGTACCGGCCTGCTTACGGTCCTGGTGCTCCGATTCGGCGTGTATGGTGACAAGCAGGCCGCGGTTGTGGCCGCGAGTGATTCGATTCCCATGGCCGAAAAAAGACTGGCTCGCGTACGCCTGGCGGCGGCCACGGTGCCGGCGAAACAAGTCCTGCTCAAGAATCTCAGCGCGCAAGCCGAATTGCGTGAGAAGGGCATCATTCACGCTCCCACCGCGCAGCAGGCGCAGGCGCATCTGCTCGAAACCATCAGGCGTGTGGGAAAAGCCGAAGGAATCGATGTCCGCGGCGGCGAATTTCCCGAATTGCGTCCGCTGGGAGATGAATACGGCGAAGCGGCCGTGTCGGTGAACTTCGACTGCCGCGTCGAACAGATCGTGAATTTTCTGGCCGCGCTCACCAAGGAGACGGAGCTGATCGCCACCAATGAAGTCCGTATTGCATCGGCGAACCCCAAGGAAAAATCGCTGAGCGTGCGCCTGACGCTGGCGGGGGTGGTCCCCCGCAATCTAGTGCCGGTCAAGAGAGGGCTGGCGACGTTTTGAAGAACAAGCTGCTGTTGCTGAACGCCGTTCTGCTGGTCGCCATCGGGGCCGGGGTGTGGCGTTTGCGTGAAGCCTGGGCGGCGGCGCGCGCGAGAGAGCAGGCAGTTCTCGGCAGCCGCGTGGCTCCGCGGCCAGTGGGTAATGCGCCCCCCGATCCGCGTATCGAGCCGGTCCTGGCTACCAGTTATGCCGGCATAGCCGAGAAGATGCTTTTCGCGAAGGACCGCAATCCAACCGTGGTGGTGGAGGTGAAACCGGAGCCTCCGAAGCCCATGCCAAAGCTGCCCGCGCTTTATGGCGTGATGAACCTGTTGGATGGGACCACGGCCATCATGAGCGAAAAGCCGGAGATGAAGCATGTGGGTGTCCGGCCCGGCGACAAAATTGGTGAGTTTACCTTGGTGGCGGTCAATCGTGACGAGATCACTTTTGCCTGGGAAGGCAAGGAAGTGACCAGGAAGATCGACGACATGATCGATCGCGCGGGTCCGCAGCAGGCACCGTCAATTGGCATCATGTCCCGCCCCAAACCGGTTAGCGGGGAGGTGCCGCCATCGCAAGCTCGCCAACAACCAAAGGCCGACCCCGTCCCCGGTGTTGAAGTGGCGAAGGGAATCCGCGCGTGCCAGCCGGGTGATGCGTCACCCGCGGGCACCGTAGCTGAAGGATACAAAAAATTGGTGACCCCTACACCGTTCGGCGATTCCTGCAGGTGGGTCCCGCAATAGGGAGATACTGCAGCCGTTGATTCAATCCAGCCGACTATAAGGAGAAAACGAGATGAAGCTCAAAATCTGTGCGTTGATGATGGTGTGCATTGCGGCTGCGGCCGGCGCCGATAAGCCCGCTCCTAAGAAAGCCAAGCCTGCGCCGAACAAGGTGCAGGACGTCACCATCCCGCCGGGAGCCGTCGAAGTCGAACCCTACACATACCACTTCACCGACGCGCAAGGTAAGAAATGGATTTATCGCAAGACGCCGTTCGGTATCTCGCGCGCGGAAGACAAGGGCGTGGAAGATCCGAAGGCGGAAGATGCGAAAAAGGCCGAGAACGCCCGCCTCATCGACACCACCACCGCGGTCGAGGATGGGGACACCGTCCGCTTCGAGCGTCCCGGGCCATTTGGGGTTACCAAGTGGCAGCGGAAAAAGGCCGAGCTCAACGAGGTGGAGCACGCGGTGTGGGACCGGGAGTTGCAAAAGCGAGCCTCCGGCGAGCATGCGGCGAGCGCCGTAAAGGACTAGAGGAATGATCAAGCATCGTTCCATTCGCGGCGCCTTTCTGTTCGTGGTGGCCGTGGCGCTCGCCGAGGCGCAGCAAGCCCCTCCGGCCACGCCACCGGCCCAGCAGCAGGCGCCAGAGTCTCCACAGAAGGCCGACCGGCAGGAGGCTTCGCCCTCGCCCACCACGCCCGCACCCGCGCAGGCTGCATCGTCCTCATCGCAGATCGCCCTACAAGTACCGCCGCTCACACCGGCTGCGCAACAGCCCGCGCAGTCAGCCCAGCAGCCCGTGCCCACGACACCGGCATTAGGCGGAGAGAATCTGGCGGCAGCCAAGGCCGCGCCCCCGCAAGCGGGACAACAGTTAGCGCAAGCCGCCGCCGCACAAGCACCGCCGGCCCCGGCTGCGCAACAGCCTGCGCAACCCACGCCGGCGACTCCTCAAGTCCCGGCAGGACAGGACCCCGCGGCGGCCGCCAAGCCCGCGCCTGCGCAGGCTGCACCAGCTTCTCCACAAACCGCCGCTGGACAGGCGGCACCACCGGCCGCACCTCAACCGGCTCCGCGTAGCACACCGCCGGGTGCGGTGATCGGCGGGTTGAACATGAACAACGCGTCGCTCATCGAGGTCATTGACATCCTGGCGAGGTCGCTCAAGATCAACTACATTCTGGATCCGCGCATAAAAGGAACGGTCACCATCAACACCTACGGCACCATCAGGCCCGTGGATGAGCGCCAGTTCCTGGAAACTATCCTGCGTATAAATGGTGCGGCGATGGTCCAGGTGGGTGATCTGTACCGCATCGTGCCGGTCAACGACGTCGGAAGGCTCCCCATCCAGCCGCTCGTCGACGCCAGGAACCTGCCGGACGACGAACGCGTGGTCCTGAATCTGATTTTCCTGAAGTATGTGACGGTCGGGGAGATGTCCAAACTGTTGCAGCCGTTTCTGGGCGAAGGCGCCAACATGACCAGCTATGAGCCCGCCAATCTCCTCATGATTTTGGATAACAGCCGGAATATGAAGCGCACGCTCGACCTGATCTCGATGTTCGACAGCGACGCGCTCGCCAGCCAGCGGGTCAAACTCTTCGACGTCGAACACGGCAGGCCGTCCGATATCGCCAAGGAGCTTGAAACCGTATTCAAAGCCTTTGCCCTGTCTGAGAAGAACGCCACCGTCCGGTTCATGCCGATCGATCGCATCAACACCATCATTGCGGTTGCTCCCAATCCAGGTGTATTTCCGGAAGTAGAGAAGTGGCTGAAAAAGCTCGACGTGAAGGTCAAGGTTACCGTCGGCTCCATCGACAACTACGTTTATCGGCTCAAGTATGGCCGCGCGGAGATCATGGGCATGGCCCTGATGCAGCTCTATGGAGGGATGGGCGGGTACAGCGGCTATGGCGCATACGGGGCAGGCTACGGCGGCTTCGGCGGCGGGGGCGTCGGCGGTTTCGGCAGCCCGTATGGCGGTGGATACGCAGGCGCGGGCGTTGGCGGTTATCCCGGCGGCAGTTACGCGGGCGGAGGATACCCGGGAGGGGGCGGCGGCTACGGCGCATATGGGGCGGGCATGATGGGTCCCGGTTCGCTTGGCGCCGGGACGCAGGCGCTCAACGCGCAGACCTCCACCGGTCTCGGGGCAGGTGTGGCGGGTGGCGACCAAACGGCCATGTACATGGGCATGAGTGGGATGGGTGGCTACGGCGGTGGCATGATGCACCCGCGCATCATTCCCAATCCGTTCGACAACACGCTCCTGATTCAGGGCACGCCGCAGGAGTGGGAGCAGATTTCGAACCTCATCGAGCAAATCGATATTGCGCCGCGACAAGTGCTGATCGAAGCCAAGGTGTACGAGGTGGACCTCACCGGCGCCTGGTCGGCGGGCGTCGAGAGCGCGCTCAACCTGCGTGACGCTAGTAATCGCACGTTCCTGGGCAGCGTCGGGGCGGCAGGTGTCAACCTCACTTCGGGCATGCTGGTGGGTCATGCCCGTCAATTAATGGAAACGCTGAACGCCAACGAGTCCACCACGCGCGCCAGGGTGATTTCCGCCCCCAGCGTGATCGCCACCGACAGCATCCCGGCGTCCATCATGGTGGGCCAGGATGTTCCGACGCTTAGCTCGCAGGCGGTCACCGGAGCGCAGGTAGGCGGCACCAGCCTGTTCGCCAATACCGTTCAGAATCGCAGCACGGGCGTGGGATTGAACATCCTGGCGCGCGTTAACTCTAGTGGCGTCGTCACTCTGGTGATCAACCAGGATGTAAGCGCCCCCATTCCGCCGCCCGTCGGCGTGACTGTGAATTCAACATCTTTTTCCAAGCGCAACGTATCTACGCAGGTCACGGTGCAGGACGGTGACACCGTATCCATTGGCGGGATCATTCAGGAATCGGATTCGCAGACTTCCGCCGGCCTCCCGTTCCTCCATCGAATCCCGATCCTGGGCTTCGCCTTCGGGAGCAAGTCTGCGAACAAAGCTCGCACTGAGCTGATCGTGTTCCTGACGCCGCGCGTCATCTACGACACTAACCAGATCGCGGAGGCAACCGACGAGGTGAAGGCGAAGCTGAAGGGCCTGCAGAAGCTGATCAAAGAGTGAACGGCTAACGCCCCTAGCGCAGCACGACTTTCGCAAGGCCGGCGTTATTCGCGCTATCTACGGCCCGTAGTACCAGAACGTGCTCGCCGGGCGATAGGCGGTCCAACCGGACCACGAACTTCTCGCGTTGGGAATCGATAACGCCGTCCATGGCCTCGAGCGGCGTCCACGGCCCGGCGTCCAGCGAGTACTCCGAGCGGCGCAGCGGCGACGCTGCGTCCACCGCTTCAAAATCCACTTCGATACCGTTCGGCGTTTTCCGCGGAGACCCGGCCGTTACTACGGGCGGCGTGTTATCGATAAGCACCGGCGAACTGACCAGTTCCGCTTCCCGAGCGCTGGCCGGCGGATTCACCTCACGGTCGGAAGCGACAACCCGGAAAAAGTACCGGCCGTCCGCTAGCGCGTCGCCATCCACGGCGAAAGTGTTCTCGTGCATGTTGGCTTTCAGCAGCTTCCAGTCGCGCTCGCCCTCACCGCGAAACCACAGCGAGTACACCAGGCGGTCGCCGTCGGGATCTTCCGCCTGCCAACTGATGTTGAGCTGCTGCGATGCCGCGCGCGATGGCGTCTGCGTCGGCGTGCCGGCGGACATGGCAGGCGCGGCGTCGCCGGTATCAGTCACGGTGATGCTGTAAACAGCCGTGGGCGATTGCTGCGCGGGCTTGCCTCCGCCCGTGGCAGCCAGTTGGGTCACCACGGTGATGCTCTTAATAACCGGTGGGCTGTTCTGCGGCAAGTAAGCCAGGTTGACGTTTTCGAGTACCGGAGTTTTATTCTCCGACGCG
>Ga0070730_10004594_pt1 | contig 12052 bp, 10 predicted proteins | sample Coa_R1_3_FD_66447 | JGI IMG/M metagenome (GOLD analysis project Ga0070730, IMG submission 66447) | Surface soil microbial communities from Centralia Pennsylvania, which are recovering from an underground coalmine fire - Coalmine... | ecosystem: Environmental > Terrestrial > Soil > Unclassified ... | reverse complement strand
CTCGCTGGAGCGCGCGGCCACCGACGCCTACTACAACTACTTCTTCGCCTTGCAGGACATCACCCAGGCGCACCCGCACCTGCACGACCTGGACGGCAACTACAGCCGCTTCCCAGAGAAGGCGCTGCGCATGGCGGCGCTCTTCGCCAGCCTGGAAAACGACGGGCGCGTCGAGCTGCGCCACTGGGCGCGCGCCCAGGCCATCACCGAGCGCTGGCGCGCAGCCCTGCACGCCCTCGTCGAGCAGCTCAGCGAGGCCCAGCCAAGCCAGACCGTCCAGAACGAAGAGAAGATTCTCCAGTTGGTAGAAAGGCGCGGGCCAATTACTGCGCGGGATGTGCGCCACTTCATCAAAGGGATGGATTCCGGGCAAGCCAAGGCAACACTGGATAGCCTGGTGCGGGCTGGCATCCTTGGGGCTGTTCAAGGTCAGCAAACGATGCACTATCACCTGCTGGCCCAGGAGGAATAGCGCGCCGCTCGGCTGAGCAGGGCGCTTTCGTCTGAGCGCGAAAGGGTGGAGAAGGTGGAGACGTGGAGAAGGTGGAGAAATGTTGCGCTTTTGTTCTCCATCCTTCTGCTAGATCAGGAGAGAGAATAGTGTTTCTTTCCTTCCTGCCAGGATACAGCAGGGATGAAGGAGTTCTTCTGCCGTATCTGTAAAAGGTGGAGACAGATAACTTCTTTTTTCTCCATGTCTCCACGTCTCCACCTTCTCCACCCTGCTCTGCCCATCAACTCACCTGGCGGGTCTCTTCGGCGTCGGCCTGGAAGAAGGCGTGGAGGTCGGCAAGCTCCTCTGGCGTGGACCCGGAGGAAAAGAGGGCCGGTTCGGGCAAGGGCTTGCCATCTTCCTGGTCGAACTCGATCAGCGTTTCCAGCAGATCGGTCCCCTGACGCAGCGCCTCCTCGCGGGTGGCGCCGTGCGTGTGATGCCCAGGGAACTCAGGGAGGGTCACAATATAGGCTTGATCCTCATCGGACCACTGCATCAGCAGGGCGTAGCGCTCCTGGGGTGTCTGGCTGCTCATGGCCGCTTCTTTCCTTCAACTCTCACGAATCTTTGGTGGCATCCACGCCTCCCGCCACTTGATAGAGGCAGTATAGCACGCCTGCGGGTGGCCTACTCAGGTGCGCTGCTCGCTCCATTCGGGGAGGCTGACAGGCCCAATGCTGGCGGCAAAGATGCTCAAGATACCGCTCGCCATAATGGGTACCATCCCAATGCCCATGAGTATGAAGGTAAGGTTTCTATCGTAGTCTATCGCGCCATTGAATGCCGCGCAGACCTGAAAGACGGTATAGTCGTGCCAGGGATCGAGGGCATTCTGCCAGAGGATGGCAATGCTGAGGATAGAGAATCCCAGGAAGCAACACGCCAGCGCCCCCCATTTCAGCCAGAGGAAGCGATTGCGGCGCGCTGGTAGTATGCGACGGGCTTGTCGGCGAAAGAGGAAGGGGGCAAACCCAAGCAGGAGCAGGAGTATGCCGCCGCCAACCCCTGCTAACCAGAGCGAGAAGGCGCTGTGCGGGGCGCTGAGGTCGAAGGGGCGGGGATTTGCGCGGGCGAGGGGCAGAGCATAGGGCGATCCCTTCTTTCTTATAGGCTGAGATGATCTGGCGCTATCTTAGCAGGCGAGAGCTTTTCGTGTCAATCGCCGGTTTGTGGGTTCCCTTGTGGCGTCCCACCCCGCCCCAGGACGGTCCGGCTGGAAGCCGGCGGTACACACGCTGGGCCGTGTGGAGCGCCAGCGTCTCGCTGGCGAATGTTTGCTGTGTGGAGAATGATGATGGATTTGTTGACGGTGTTGGAGCGGGATACGCGGCTCAAGCGCGTGTCGCGGACGGATGGCGGTGAGTATGCCGGGGCGTGTCCCTTTTGCGGCGGCGAGGACCGCTTTCGCGTCTGGCCGGAGGCGGAGCATCCGCGCTACTGGTGCCGGGGCTGCAACCGGCGCGGCGACGCGATTGCCTATCTGCGCGAGCATGACGGCCTGAGCTTTCGCCAGGCGTGCGCGGAGTTGGGGCTTGAGCCTGGTCTGTCGCTCTCGCCCACGCCTGCGGCGGCGGGCGCTTGCGGGAACCGGGTTCCCGCAGTCTCGCCTGCGGCTCGCGCGCCCACGCCTGCGCCGCGCCGCCAGGATGATCTGAAGCCGACGCGCCCGCCGCCGCCCAACCGGCGCTGGCAGGAGGCGGCGACGGCCTTTTGCCGCGAGGCGGTTGCGGCGCTGTGGAGCGAGCGCGGCGAGTGGGCGCGGGCGTATCTGCTGGGGCGCGGCCTGACGGAGCCGACCATCCGCAGGGCGCTGCTGGGCTGGCATCCGGCGGCCCGCGAGGAGCCTGCGGCGCGCTGGGGTCTGGCCGATGGGAAGCCCGCGCATCTGCCAGCGGGCATCGTCATCCCCGGCACGCTGGACGGCGATCTCTGGGGCGTGAAGGTGCGGCGGCCCAACGGGGAGCCGCGCTACCTGAGCGTGCGCGGCAGCCAGCCGCTGCTCTATCGCGCCGAGACGCTCGCTGCGGACCGGCCCGCCGCGCTGCTGGAGGGCGAGCTAGACGCGCTGCTGGTGGCGCAGGAGGCGGGCGATCTGGTCGCGGCGGTGGCGAGCGGCTCAACCGGCGGGGCCAGGCAGCTTTGCTGGCAGCTTGCGCTGGCGACGCCTCCGCTGCTGCTAGTGGCCTATGACGCGGACGCGGCGGGCGACGAGGCGGCGCGCTGGTGGCTGGTGGCGCTGCGGACGGCGCGGCGCTGGTCGCCGCTGCTCAAAGACCCCGGCGAGATGATGCAGGCGGGCCTCGCCCTGCGCGGGTGGATTGCGGATGGGCTGGCGGTTGAGACCCCACCCCAGCCGGCAGAGATGTCGGCGGTTGAAACCCCACCCCAGCCGGCAGAGATGCCGGCGGTACTTGCCCCCAGCGCGTCGGCGATTGATGGCGTTTCATTATTGAGCCAGGCCACGCGGGCGGCGAGCGCTGGACGGCGCTGGGCGCCGCCCCTCTCGCTCCCGTTGGTCGCTCGGACCTCTCGCTCGACCGCGCCTGGAGGCTGCGCCACGAAGCCTGCCTACGCAGGCTCAGACGAAAAGGTATCCCAGCTAAAAAGGCAACCTTCATTAATCGCCGCTACGGGCCTGGCGGCCAGCAAGTCGGACTCCCCACCCCCATTGGCGGGCGAGGCGCTGGCAGCAGCGCCGACCCAGGCGGGGCAAGGGTGCGCCAGCAGGGTGGGTGGCGCTGTGAGCAGCGAGACACCGACGGTACACGCGGGCGGGGAACCCGCCTGCCTGGCGGACCTGTCCAGCGAGTGCTGGCGCTGCGGGCGCGAAGTGGAGAGCTACGATCTGGCTGGGCGGGCATGGTGCGAGGGCTGCCTGGCGGACGGGCGGGCTGGCGGCTGGCAGGATTTGCTGAACCGGCTGCCCCTGGCCTGGCGCGACCGCGAGCTTGCCATCTGGGCGGCGGCGGCCTATCACCAGGCCGGGCGCCCGCTGCTGCGCTTCAGCCTCTATTCGGGCGCGTCGCCAGAGCGCCACGCGGGGGTGGATGCCTTCCAGCGCATCGGTTGGGCGCTGGACCCTGCCGTCGGCCCGCACCCGCGCGCGCTGCGCGTGCTGGAGACGCTGGCAGCCGACGGCGGCGCCAGCCTGCGCCGCCAGGGGTAGACTCCAGACCAGGCGCGGTTGATGATTGGTGCTTTTTAAGAGGTGGCTGGCGGCTGAAGGCCGCGCCTGCGGCGGCGGGCGCTGGACGGCGCCGGGCGCCGCCCCTCTCGCTGCGCTCGTGCGCCCGCGCCTGGAGGCTGCGCCACGAAGCCCGCCTGCGCGGGCTAGGACGACCAGGTGCCCTGGTAAAAAAGCAAAAAATCATCAACCGCCAGCGCCTCCTACCGGCTGCGGGTCGGCTGGCTCGGCCTGGGGCGTGGCGAGTTCGCCCCGCGCGCGCCGCTGGGCAAAGTCCACCAGGACGGAGTGGCCCAGCGAGCCAGGGAACACCCAGCGCATCAGCCGCAGCGCGCCTGCAACCAGCCGGAAGGCCAGGCCATGCGCCCAGGTCCAGCGCAGGCCATAGCCGCGCCAGATTTCAGGCGGCATCTGCCCGCCGGTAATCAGGCGGACCAATCCCCACATCCGCTGGCGATACCAGGGCAGCGGCGGATAGAGAATCGTCTGGGCGACGGTGCGCGCGCCTGGCCCGACGGCGACTTCACCGGAGGCGATGGCCTCGCGCACATACTCCTGCACGGCTTTGTAGTTTTTGGGCAGCATGGCGTCCGTCAGGCCGAGCCGATGGGCATAGCGTAGGGACTCCTGCCAATATTGCTCGCGCTCCGCGTCGGTGAGCGGGCCGACGAAGGTTTGGTAGGCGCTGAGCATGCTCTCGACGAAGGAGACATGCACCCAGAGCAGCGCGTCCGGGTCCATCGCGTCGTATGCCTCGCCTGCGGGATGCGCTCCGGCGGCGTCATTGAGCGTGCCCTTGACGCTGAGATGGATGCGGTTGATGTTGCGCGCCATCGCGTTGACTTCGCGGGTCGTGCCCACCAGCAAGACGCTCATGGCCCCGACGGTGCGAAAGACGCGGCCAAAGGGGTCTTCGGCGTAGGCGCTGTGGTCGAGCGCGCCCTGGGCCACCTTGGGATGCGCGGCCTGCATCAAGAAGGCGCGGGCGCCGCCCAGAATCAGACACTGCTCGTTGTGCAGCCGCCAGGTGAGTGAGTCCGGCCCCATGATGCCGGGGTCGGGGTTGGTATCGCTGATAGATAGCCCGCCGGGCAGGGTCGTGCCGCTCACCCAGCGAATCAGCCGAATCGGATCGATGTTCATATGCTTTCAGCTTCTCTACTACTCTCAGAGACGTTCCAGGAGGGAGTCATATTCGGAGTGGGCGCCAATCCAGATCGCGCGCCTCCCTCCGCTACCTGGCGCTTTGCTTCAGCGATGAGGGTATCCAGTATGAGATCACGAGGATCATTCATGGCGGCTTTCCAGCGGCGATCTTGCTCCAGTTTTGCCTGGATGGACGCCGCCAGCGCGTCTTGCTCTTCTTCCGGCAACTGCTCCAGCATTGCCATGACCTGCCGCAAGCGATCAGTCAACATGGATGTACCCCTATCTGGATGTTGCTTCTCTCTTGTAATTGTACCACGCTGCTTCCCGCTTTCCACCATCCCACTACTCGCTGGCAAGCCAGGAAATAGCAGATAGACGACCACTCCGCCGAAAAAGAAGAGGGAGCAGAATTATTCGCCCGTCTGCTGGCTCTGGCGTTTGCGCCGATAGCTGCGGCGGGCCTTGGCGCGGTTGCCGCAGCCCTCCATCGTACACCAGCGGCGCGTGTGGTTCTTGCTGGTGTCCAGGAAGAGCCAGCCGCAGTCGGGGCCGGGGCAGGCTTTTACCCGCTCCAGGTCTGGCGAGAGCAGCAGGTCTGCCGCCGAGAGGATCACCGGCCAGAGCAGCCAGACGAGTTCCTGTTCGTTCGCTATCCAGCGCCAGGCGAAGCCATCGGCGGTGGCGGCAATCTGCGAGTGGGCCAGCGCGTCGGCGCGGGCGGCGTTGAAGCTGGCGAGGTCGTCGGCGTTGGGCGCCCTGCCCGCCAGCGTCGCCCGGAGGAGGCGATAGAGCGCCTCGCGCAAGGTGATCGCCTCTTCAAGCGCGGCGGTGGCCTCGTCGGGGCGGCGCTCAGCCTCGGCGAGCAGGCGCTGCGCCTCCGCCTCGGTGATGATCTCGGTGTGCTGGCTCCAGGCGACCAGCGCGGCGTAGCTGGTCAGATACTCTTCCGGGTGGTCGCTGGCGTGCCAATCGGCGGTGTTGGTGAAATCCAGGCAGAGCCGCCCGCCGATGAGCTTCATCTGTCCCGCCTGTGTTTCGCTAATGCTCATGCGATACTCCTCCATACTGCCCCAGGATGGCCCGGCTGGAAGCCGGGGGTACAAGGGCCGCGCTGCCCCAGGATGGCCCGGCTGGAAGCCGGGGGTACAAGGGCCGCGCTGCCCCAGGACGGCCCGGCTGGAAGCCGGGGGTACAAGGGCCGCGCTGTCCCAGGACGGCCCGGCTGGAAGCCGGGGGTACAAGGGCTGCGCTGCCAGTCAATAGAATATAACCGCCATAAAAGTATTGACAGGTTAGAAGTTTTCGGGTATACTCTAACTACTAAGGGTGTTATAGCCGGTTAGAAGCAGATTGTCAAACTCAACATTTCAGGAGAATGCGCGATGGAAACCATGTTGGACAAGGCGGCGCTGCTCGACACGATGGAGATGGAGTATCAGGCGCTGGTAGACCTGCTGGCGCCGCTGGATGGGCAGCGGCTGACGACCCCAGGCGCGACGGGCGCGTGGTCGGTCAAGGATGTGCTGGCGCACCTGACGGCCTGGCAGATGAGCCTGCTGAAGCTGCTCCAGGCAGCGCAGCAGGGAAGGGAGCCAGCGCCGCCGTTCGGGCGCCTGAGCGATGCGGAGATCGAGCGGCTGAATCAGCGCTTCTACGAGGCGGCCAGGGCGCGCCCGCTGGCCGAGGTCTGGGCGGCGTTTCGCTCGACCTACACGCAGGCGCGGGCAGCGGTTGCGGCGCTGGGCGAGGAGACGCTGGGGGACACGCGGCGCTTTCCCTGGCTGGATGGGCTGGCGCTCGCCGATTACGTGGCGGGCGACACCTTCGAACATTATCAGGAACACGCGCAGTGGATGCGCGCCTGGCTGGGCGCATGAGGGATATGGACGAGGCGCTGCGGGCGTTCGCTTAGAAGAGCTTTGACAGCGGATAGGAGAAGTCGGGGAGGATATCCAGCCCATCCAGCGCCTCGTTCAGCGCCAGCATATCGACGGGTATGTCGTAGCCAGCGCGCCAGACATCCACCTGCTGGCGCTGCGGCCAGATGATCCAGACCAGGCGCACGGCGATCTGGCGTGTTTGGGCCATTGGTTTCTCTCGCTTCTGCTGGGTGATTGAAAAGTCGCTCTCGGCACGGAGCCTGGCGTCTAAAGCGCGCGTCTAGAGGCGCTGCGGCGTAGCCTCCAGGCGCGGCCTTCAGCCGCCAGCCTCCCCTTTTCAATGGCCCTGCGCTCTGATCTGCTGCGTTTGTCATCCTTGCTTCCCTCTGCTAGACTGGAAGCGTGCTAGATGTGGTGGGGGAACAAAACGCGGCGTTGCGTCGTATATTCAAGAGATGTCGCAGAGACAGCAGATAGAGAGTCAGGAGGAGCAACGATGGCAGAGATAGCAAACGAAGACGCTCCGTCCCCCCGGCTGCGCGACCGGCGCGTGACGCTGGATGGCTGGCGGCTGGCCCAGCGGGTCGGCGATCTGGTCATGGTGGGCAGGCGCTTCGCCTTTTTCCAGCCCGGCTGGATTGAGGAGGCGGCGCCTGGCGTCGATCAGTTAGGCTTTAGCGCGGCAACCGTTGAAGAGTTCAAGACGCGCGGCGCGATTGTCTTCCTCGGCGAGCAGGAGGCGACGCTGCCGGGCGCGAGCGTGAAGGGCGAGCCGTTCACGCGGCCCGATCTAGTCTCGCTGACCAGCGACAAGGCGCTCTATCGCGCCGGGAAGGATACGGCGCGGCTGCTGGTCGCCTCGCCGCAGCGCCCGAATGCCGAGGTGAAGCTGACGCTGCGCCTGAGCGGCAATCACTACGCCAGCTATACGCTGAAGCTGGATGAGTATGGCGTCTGCCTGCGCGCCATCGCGGGTCTGCCGGAGGGCGAGTACGAGGCCACGCTGGAAGGAACCGAGGCGGGCGTGTGCCGCTTCGAGGTGGCCGAATATCGCCTGGCGCCGCTGACGGCTGATCTGGTTGGGCAGGCGCTGGCAGGAACGACGCTCAGCTTCACGCTGCTGCTGCGCGCCTTCGGGCAGCCGTATACTGGCGCGGTGGAGATTGAATTGCAGGAGCGCGGGCGGCGCGTGGGCAAGCGCCAGCCGCTGGCGACGGACGCCGAGGGGCGCTGCTCCGGCAAGGTCGAGTTGACCGGCGCTGGTCCGTATACGCTGAACGTGATCGCGGGCGAGCGCACGGCGACGGTGGCGCTCAAAGGCTCCGAGCAGGAGCGCCGCGAGACGCTGACGATCAGCGAGTTGGGCAGCGTGCAGGAGATGAGCCTGCTGCCCCTGCCCGGCGCGGAGGTTTGCCGGGGCTTGCAGATCGCGCCGCGTGGGACCAATACCTCGCCCTTCCTGGTGAGCCAGGTGATTGGCGAGCAAGTGGAACTGGTGGCGCGCGAGCAGACCGAACTGCTCTACGCGGTGATGGTTGCGCCCGCCACTGGCGAGACGGCGCAGATTGCGACGCGGGAGAACGTGGCGGCGGGCACGCGATTCAGCCTGATGGTCCCCGCGCCCTATGGCCTGCTGCTGGTGGGCGCGTTCGTGAAGGGAAAGCCCTGGGAGGGCTGGCTCGCGGCCATCCGGCCCAGCGACCTGAAGCTGGAGACCGCCGCGCCGGACAAGGCCAGGCCGGGCGAGCGTGTCAAGATCACCCTGCGCACGAATCGACCTGAGAAGGTCGTGCCAGTGCAGTTGATTGTTAAAGATCAGCGGCTGATCGCGCCGAGCGACCCACAGGTGGAACTGGCGGCGCGCATCAAGGCGGCGCTGACGACTGAGCGCGGCAAGCTGAATACCGGGGCGCCGGAAGCCAGCCTCTACGCCGCAGGCTACGAGCCGCCGCAGCCGCCCTACATGGCCTATGGCGCCGCCATGCCGATGATGGCGCCTGCTGGTGCGCCGAGGGCACGCGGCGGTGGGCCGGTGCGCTTTGCCAGGGCAATGGCCGCGCCGATGATGGCGTCTGCGCCCGCTCCCCAGGGGGCGAGCTATGAGGTCATGTCACAGGCCATGTTCGCCCAGGCTGATAAGGCTGCCGCGCCTGCCCAGGCTGAGAAGGCCACACTCACGCCCATCCGCGTGGAGTTTCCAGAGGTGATTCATAACAGTATCGTCTACGTTCAGGGGCAGGCTGAGGTGGTCGTGAAGCTGGGCGACGCGCTGACGACGTATACCATCGAGGCGTTTGCGCTGGCGGGCATGGATTGGGTGCGCGAGGAGGCGCAGCTTGAGGCGCAGCTTCCGGTCTATGGCGACCTGACGCTCTCGCCGTTCGTCTTCCCTGGCGACCAGGCGCAGGGGACGCTCTACGTTGGCGCGGCCAGCGGGCGGGCGCGCGTGGAGGTGCAGCGCGATGGCGAGCCGGTCCCGCTCTGGGTGGATGGTCGCCGCCTCGCGCCGGGCGAGGAAGTCAAGAGCGGCGCGGCGGTGCGCTTCGCGGCGCAGCCGGGGGCGTTCACCTCGATGGTGAAGGATGCGGTCACGGGCGAGGCGGACGTGAGCGAGCGCTTTGTGACGCCGCCGGGGCAGATTCGCTCCATCGTCAAGCGCATGCGCCTGCTGACGGCGGGCGAGACGCTGACCCGCGAGGAGGCGGGCGCAACAGCCCTGCGCGTGCTGCCGGGGCTGGAGCGACCGTTCCAGATATTCGTCGAAGGAGCCTGTAAGTATCCACATGGCTGAATCCAGCAAAGCTCGGCCAAGGTCTTGGCTATGTTTACTGGCTACCTGACGAACCTGGACAACGCTGATCTACGCGACGAGTACGAGAGTTCGGCGCTGGCCTACATCAAGCGCATCAAGAGCATGTATCTGCCGGGGCGCGGCTACACGCTCTATCCGCCAGAGGAAGGCGGCAGCAAAGAGCCAGACAAGCACTGCGCGCCGCTGGGCACGCGCCACCAACTCAACCTGCCCAAACCCGAACGGCTGCCACAGATCAGCAAGGCAATGGCCGAGGCGCTGACGGAGCTGCGCCAGATGGCAAGCGACGCGGCCAAAGCCTATAAGCTGGCCTATCCGCCGGAGAAGGTTGGCGACTGCCACGACGCCTATCTGACGCTGGCGAACGGCTCCAGCGCGGAGAAGAAGGCGCAGGCGGCGGCCTATGTGCGCAGGCGGCTGGTGGAGAAGGATGGGCAGACCTGTGTGGATGTGCCCAACGATCAGCCCTCGTATCTGCTCTGGGGCGCGGCGGTGGGCAATCGGGAGGAGACGGCCTACGCGGCGGCGGCCTTGCTGGCGGCAGGCGAACCGCGCGACCTTCCGATAGTCATCAAGGCGACCAACTGGCTCAGCGGCCAGATCAACGAGTCGGGCATCCTCTACAGCACGGTGGATACGGCGGCGGCGCTGGTGCTGATGATCGGGCTGCGCGAGGCAGGCATTGGCGTGACTGGCGGCGACGCGGATACGCTGGAACTGAACGGCAGGCAGACCATGCTGGCCGAGGCGCTGGAAGCGACGGAGCCGGTGGAATCGGTGGCCTGCCTGAAGGGTGTGCTGGCGGTGGAAGTGACGGCGGAACTGGTGGAGGACTGGAACACCTTCCAGAGCGCGCTGAACGTGGAGGTTGCCTTGGAGAAGGACGGCAAGCCTGCCCAGGTCTTCAAGGTCGGCGACGCGCTCGATCTGGTGATTCGCGTGCCCCGCTACGAGCCGTGTCTGGTGGCGCACGTGTGTCTGCCAGATGGGCTGGCGCGCGTGGTGGGCGGCGGGCAAGTGAAACGCTTCGCGCTGGACTTCGCTGAGAAGACCGAACTGCGCGTGCCGCTGGCCGCCGTCGGCCCGACGCTGCTGCCAACAGAAATGGCAGCGAGCAACGGCAACGGCAGCAAGGCGCCGCCTGGGCTGATCCAGCAGATCACCGGGGCGCTGAGCGGCTCCAAAGCGAAGGACATCCCAGCGCAGCACTGGGCCGTGCTGGTGCGCAACATGTTCAAAGAGGAGCAGGCGGGCAATCCTGGCCTGCTGGAAGTGCGTATCACGCCGTAGCAACAGCACCGCGCCCTGCCTGCCCACATCCGGTAGCAATGGGCAGGCAGGGCGTTTGTCTTTAGCGTAATTGGAGCAAGAATGATGGCTGAGCATCCTTTTGTTGGAACCTGGCGGCTAGTGGCCTTTGAGAGCCACACGGAGGATGGGCGCGCGCGTTTGCCCTATGGCAAGGCGGCGCAGGGCTACCTGACCTATACGGTGGAGGGCTATATGTGCGTGGCGATCATGGACGCCAGCCGTCCCCGCTTTGCCGACGCCAGCGATTTTGTGGATGGCACGCCAGAAGAGCAGATCGCCGCTGGCAAGCGCTATATCTCCTATGCAGGCTCTTATGTAATCCGGGATGAGCGCGTGATCGTCCATCACATAGAGGTTAGCCTCTTTCCGAACTGGGTTGGCAGCGACCAGGAGCGCCTGTTTGAGTTCGACGGCAATCGGCTCACACTCTCAACCCCACCGATCCTGATTAAAGGCAAGCAGCGCACTTCGCATCTCGTCTGGGAACGGGTTCAGCCAGAGGCTGCTTCCGCATGAGCGCTGAGGCGACACCCACGCCGCGCCTGGCAGCCCTGCGGCATCGAGACTTCCGGCTCTTCTGGGGCGGCGAACTGATCTCCTCGGTTGGTTCGCAGATGCAGTTTGCGCGCCTTTTGTCATTATTACCAGCGGCCTGGTGACCGTCTTACTGACCGCCTGGGTTGCCTGGCGTTGGGTGGACCTGCGCCGCTACACCAACCCGGTGCTGGCGGAGGCGCAGCGTTCTGCTGATGTGGATAGGGTCTCGCTCTCACCGTAGCCTGGCTCACAGCTTCGCGCTTCATCTTCGTGTAGTCTTGATTGCAACGGTGAGACGTACTTTTGGGTAAGCGCATCACGAAAAGGTTGACAACGGCTTAGCCCATCTGCTACCTTTCCATCGATGAGTAATGTCGATACGCTCTGTAGCGTCCGCTCCTGTATATGGGTGGGAAAGGAAGAGTGACGATGAACTGCTATTTCTGCCAGCGTGCCCGGCAGGCGCAGCCTGCGGTAGCGATCTGCCATAGTTGTGGGGCTGCCTGCTGCCTTGCGCATCTGGAAGAGCGGACGCATGCAGGGCGTGGCCCTGGTTTGCAGCCCATTCTGGCCCCTCGCGTGGAGATGCTCTGCGTGCGCTGCATGGACCTGCAAGGCTCTCTTCTGCCCATCACCCGGCGCAAGGCGGCCAAGAGCGTCGCTGCCGCCGCGCTGCTGGTCAG
>Ga0070730_10004592_pt1 | contig 12056 bp, 5 predicted proteins | sample Coa_R1_3_FD_66447 | JGI IMG/M metagenome (GOLD analysis project Ga0070730, IMG submission 66447) | Surface soil microbial communities from Centralia Pennsylvania, which are recovering from an underground coalmine fire - Coalmine... | ecosystem: Environmental > Terrestrial > Soil > Unclassified ... | reverse complement strand
CTCTGTCTCGACACATGCAGCAGCCGCGCCGCACCCGTCTGACCGAGGCCGACCGCGCGCTCTGGGCGATCTACACGGGATCTGTCCTGCCCATGCGTGGCCGGACGCCGATACCGGCACGACGGGAGCAGATCGACGTGTCGCCGGATGCCCAGCGCCTGGCCGCTCCAGCCCGGGCGGTGCGGGTTCCGCTGGCACCGCTGTCCGTGGGCGCGCAGCCGGGCGGGGTAGACACCGCGTCGTGGCAGCGCCTCCGCACCGGCAAGCTAGCGCCCACCCGGACGCTCGACCTTCATGGCCATACCGCTCAGCGCGCCCATCGCGCGTTGTCCAGTTTCCTGCGCACTGCACATGCCGAAGGCGTCCGATGCGTTGAGATCGTCACCGGCCAGGGTGCCGTGCTGCGGCGGGAACTGATGCTCTGGCTGAACCAGCCGGAGTTTCGTGGTCTGGTTCTGGCGGCGGCGCATCCTCACGCTGCCAATCCCGGCGCGGTACGCCTCCTGCTCAGGCGGACCCGGTGACGCCATTCGGAGCCAGGCTTCGGGCCCTTCGAGCAGAGCGTGGCGTGACCCTCCACCACCTGGCCAATGAGCTGCAGGTGTCCGCAGCCTACCTGTCGGCGCTTGAGCATGGGCGACGTGGCGCGCCAAGTGCCGGCCTGGTGCACCAGGTCAATGAGTTTTTCGGGTTGATCTGGGATGACGCCGAGGATCTGGCGCGCCTTGCCCGGCTGTCACATCCACGTGTGACCGTGAACACGGCCGGGCTGACGCCCGAACAGACCGCCCTGGCCAACCGGCTCGCGCAGAGCATCCACCGGTTGACCCCGGAGACCGTCGCGGCGCTGCATGCGGTCCTGGACAGCACGTCACGCGCGGAAAAGCCCAGGCTGCGGCGGGCGGCCGGCGCCGGAAGAGGATAAAGGGCCGACGACCGGCGTCATTGGTCACACAAGGCCCCCGCGAAGTCGTCGCGCTCGCTACGAACACCAACCATCACCCGGATTAACCCTGGATTAACCAATGAGATAGCCAGTGGAGGCGCTCGCTATGCACGATCTGGCCTCGGGTCATGGGATTGACGGAGCGGATTTCGAACGGAGCGTCACGGTCTGGAATTGCGGTACTGGGCGGTGCATGCCGCTTTCCCGGTGCGGACAGTTTTGACCACGTCGCCGATATCCTGCTGACCGGCCGCGATGCCCTGGCGACTGGCCGGCCATCGCGCTGGTCGCGGGAGCGCTATCTGCATCCGGCGCCGCGGACGCGAGGGCGCAGCTATACGTTCGACCATGGGTTGATCGCCAATGTCAGCGAGTTCGATATCGAACTCTTCGGCATTTCGCCGCGTGAGGCTCAACAAGTCGATCCGCAGCAGCTTCTCCTGCTGGAGGTAACCTATGAGGCGTTGGAAGACGCCGGACTGTCACGAACCGAGCTCGCCGGCAGCAAGGTAGGGGTGTTCGTTGGCGCGTCCTTTTGCGACCACTTCCATCGCCGGCTGATGGATGTCGCCAGGCTGGACGGTTACTTCATGACCGGCGCCGCGATGAGCATCCTGTCGAACCGCATCTCGCATGCATTCGACTGGAAGGGGCCGAGCATGACCGTCGATACGGCGTGCTCGTCCTCGCTCGTGGCGTTGCACCTGGCCTGCCAGGCGCTGCGGGTTGGCGAGGTCGATACCGCCATCGTCGGCGCGGTAAATCTCTTGCTCGCGCCAGAGCCGTTTGTCGGCTTTTCCCAGGCCGCATTGCTGTCACCGAGCGGGCGCTGCCGGCCATTTTCGGCAGAGGCTGACGGTTACGTCCGCTCCGAGGGTGCCGCAGCCATCGTCCTGCGCCGGAGCGACGCGTTGGCACCAGACAACACGCCGCGCGCCTGGGTGCTGGGGACCGGCTCCAATTCCGACGGTCATACCAACGGGATTTCGCTGCCGAACTCAGGGACGCAGGCTGCCCTGCTGCGCGAGGTCTATGCCGCGGCCGGCGTCGCGGCGGATGATCTCTGCTATCTTGAGGCGCACGCGACCGGTACTGCCGTCGGCGATCCGATCGAGGCGCGCGCCATAGGCGAAACCTTGGGTTGTTCGCGCGTCAGGCCGCTGCCTGTCGGATCGGCGAAATCCAGCTTCGGCCACCTGGAGGCGGCAAGCGGAATGGTTGGCCTGTTCGCCGCCATGACTGTGGTCCAGTCACGCTCGCTGCCTCGTCTGGCGCATTTTGCCGCGCCAAACCCGAACATCGACTTCGCAGGACTTTGCCTGGCGCCGACTGCCGTCGCTCGGCCTCTGGCGGACCATGAAGCAGCCATCGTCGGCGTAAATTCTTTCGGCTTCGGCGGCACGAATGCCCACGCGATCATTGCTGCCGAACCCCTCGCGCCAGTAACCCCGCGCCATCGTCGTGCCGCCCCGGCCACCGCTGAGTTGCCACCGCTGATTCTGTCAGCTCACAGTGCTCCGGCGCTCGCAGCACTTGCCGACCGCTGGGTGGAATTCCTGCCGACGGTGCATCAGGCGGAGCTGGTGCCGACGTTGCGCGGTGCGGCACGGGGGCGGCCGCTGTATGATCATCGCCTCGTGGCGCATGGATCGGAGCCCCAGGCACTCACCGAGGCATTGCGGTCGTGGCGCGCTGGTTCGCCGACATCGCGGGTGATCAGCGGCCAGGCTGACGCCGACGCTCTTGGCTTCGTCTTCGCCGGCAACGGGTCACAATGGCCTGGCATGGGGCAGCTCGCGATGGCCGAGAACCGCACGTTCCGTGTGGCCATCGGCCGGCTCGATGGCATCCTCGGCCTTCGGCTGGGTTGGTCGATCGTAGCAGCACTGGAAGTGCCAGACCCGGCAAGGCTGCGGCGGACCGATGTTGCCCAGCCTCTGCTGTTCGCCATCCAATACGCGCTTGTCGAGGCTTTGGCCGAAGCCGGCATTCGCCCTGCGGCGGTGGTGGGCCACAGCGTTGGCGAGATTGGCGCCGCCTGGGCGTGCGGCGCCCTCGGCCTGGAAGACGCGCTCGATGTGCTGATCGCCCGCAGCTCGCTGCAGCAGCGCAGTCACGGCCTGGGGCGCATGGCAGTGTGCGGACTGGATAGCGCCGCGCTGCACGCCACGCTCGCGGAACACGGTCTGGCGCTGGAAATCGCTGCGATGAATGCGCCGCGTGCCGTCACCGTGGCAGGTTCCGCCGCCGATATTGCCCGCCTTGGCACCGTCATGCGCGCGGCGGACATCTTCTTCAGCGAACTCGACCTGGATTACGCATTCCACAGCAGCCTGCTGGATCCAATCGAGCAGGAATTGCGGCACAGGCTCGCCGGCCTGGTCAGCAGCCCGGCTGTCGTGCCGTTTGTATCTACAGTGACCGGCGAGGTCGAGTCCGCGCCTGCGCTGGATGCGGAATACTGGTGGCGCAACATCCGTGAGCCGGTCCGCCTGGATGCGGCGCTCGATGCGCTCGATGCGCTCGGTGTCGGCACGCTGCTGGAGATTGGCCCGCACCCCGTGTTGCAGTTCTTCCTTCGCCAGGGGCAGCGCAAGTCGGGGCGCCCGATCCGCGTGCTTGCAAGTCTCGCGCGGGGTCAGACCAGCGAGGACCCGGTCCTGGGCGTGATCGCTGCCTGTCACGTTGCCGGCCAGGACATCGGGCGTGGTCCGCTGTTTGACGGTGAACGACGAACCCGCGAATTGCCGCGCTATCCGTTCCAGCGGCAGACGATCTCATTGGCCAGTTCGATTGAGAACCTTGATGTATCGGATATCGCTCGAACGCATCCTCTGCTGGGTTTTCCGATCGGCGACAGCGGACTGCTCTGGCGCGCGCAGGTAGATACAACGCTCTTCCCCTGGCTCGGGGATCATGTGGTCGACGGCGATGTCATCATTCCTGCGACAGCGCTCCTCGACATGGCACTTGCCGCGGCACGTGTCCGCTTCGCTGACAACCAGGTACTTGACTTGCTGGACGTTGAGTTTCGCCAGCCGGTGCTGCTCGAAGCGGGCAGCCTCGTCGAGCTTGGCCTGCAGATCAGCCCCGAGCGCAACACGTTCGAAATCGTCAGCCGGACGCGGCTGTCCGATGCTCCGTGGCGGTTGCATGTCAGTGGTCGTCTCGCTGTCGGCGAGTGGGCGCCGGCGGGGACTCCATTGTCTCCCCTCGCGGGCGTCACGATGGCACCAGACGTCCTCTACGACCGTGCGGCATCGGTCGGATTGCATTACGGCACGACGTTCCGGACTGTCGAAACGCTGACGCTGCACGACACGCGATCGGCAACGGTTACGCTTCGTGTGCCGGACGCCGATCACGGCTTGCGCGCCCTGTCGGGATCCATCCTGGATCCTGCCTGGGTCGATGGTTCCTTGCATGGACTGATCGGGCTGCTGACCAGTCGGAACGGTACGGATCCGGCCATGATGCTGCCCCGGCGGTTCGCCCGGCTCCGCCATTTCGGTTCATCGAAGGCCGTCCATACAGCGCGGCTGACGATTGTCCGAACCGGACCTCGAGCCGTTGAAACCGCCATTCAATTGCTGGATGCCGATGGCGACCGGGTGGCCGACATGTCTGGTGTCTGGTTGGCGCGGGTGCCCTTGCGTCGTCAGCACGAAGCATTGCCCCTGTGGGCCACAGAGCTGCGTTCGCTGCCGCCGCTGCGCCGGCCGATGAGCCGGCTGCGCGCGCCGTTGACAGGCCCCGCGCTGGGCAACACCGCGTCTCAGGACGCAGCCATTCTCCTGGATGCGTGCATCAGCTCCGCTGCCTACGCCGCGCTTGCGCCCTTGGCGGCAGTCGCCGAATTGAACCCGGTTGCACTGGTGGCGGCGGGAGATGTGCATCCCGCGGCCAGACGGCTGTTGCAACATCTGCTGCAATGGCTCGAGGCGGATGGGCTGGCAAGCCACCACGGTGGCGCCTGGCGGCTCGCCGAGCAGTGCGATCTGCCGGCGGCACCCGAGATCTGGCGGTCCCTGCTCGGCGATTTGCCGCAGATTTCCGGCGAACTCGCGCTCCTCGGCGCCGCGATAGAGGGATTGCCGCGCGCCCTCGCAAATGGCTCGCATGCTGCCGCGGACCTTTCGCGAGCCATGCTCGAGCAGATGCTCAAGGATGGTCCGGATGGCCATGCAACCGTCGCCGCCGTCGCTGGCCGCGTTGCAGGCATCGCAAACGCATGTTCCGTCGACCGTCCATTGCGCATTCTGGAGATCGGCGCGCGCGATGCGAGTCTGGCTCGCACAATCGCTCGCCTGCTCGGGCGGTCGGTGCCTGGCCTCTACTACGTCGTCGCGATCGCCGGAATCGAGGCGGCGGATCTGCCCGACAATGTCCTGCATGGATTGCCGGGTCGGTTCGAGGCCTGGGATCAGGTGAGCGAGCCGCCGCCGGAAATCCTTCCTGGAGCCTTCGACCTGATCATCGGCACCTATGCGGGTAGCCTGGGGCCGGCCGGCCGAGCCCTGCCGACAATACTCGCCCCGCTGCTGGCACCGGAAGGCCGAATGATCCTGGCCGAGCCGCTGCCGAACCGGCTGTGGCAACTCGCCTTGGACGGCGATCTGGAACGTTCCGGTGGCACAGGTCAGCATCTGCTGAGCGGTGCGAGTTGGCTGGCATTGATGGATGGCGCCGGCCTGCGCCATGCCCATGCGGAGCAGATTGCCGGGATGATCTGGCCCGCGTCGCTGCTCGAAGGCGAGGCACCGCTGTTCGATGAGCCCACCGAGACATCGGATCGGCAAACGGCGATGCGCCAGACCGATGTCCTGTTGGTCGGAGAGCCGGAGGACGCGCTCACGCAGGCTCTGATCCAGCAACTGGGCACGCAAGGCCAGCCACCGCGATGCTGCCGTTTGCCCGAGTTGCTCGCCGAACTGGAGCGGCCAGCGTCGGACATCCCAGCGTCGGATATCATCGTCATCACCGGCGATACAGCGACCGCGTCGCGGCAGTTGGGCAATCTTGCCGGCGCGATCGGCCGCATTGCGAAACCTGCCAGGCTGTGCCTCGTGACGCGTGGCGATGCGACCGGCGAACCGGTCGCCGCCGCGCTGGAAGCTGCCCTGCGCGTGCTGGCAAACGAGAACAACGGCCTGTGCTGCCGCAGCATCCGCATCTCGCGCAACCTGTTGCCGGAAGTCGCAGCCATGCGGATTGTCGAGGAACTGCAGGCAGGCGCCGACGAACCGGAACTTTACCTGTCCGCCACCGCACGGCAGGCCCCACGGGTCAGGCGGCTCTCGCCGGCAACGTTGCCAATTGAATCAGCGCAATTGGCAATCGGCCAGCCGGGCAATCTCGATACGTTGCATTGGCATCCCTTTACCGCGACCAAGCCCGGAGCTGGCGAAGTGATGCTGGACGTTGCCGCGGCCGGGATCAACTTCCGCGATCTGATGTGGTCGCTCGGTGTCTTGCCCGATGAAGCGCTGCTGGACGGCTTTGCCGGGGCCACACTCGGGATGGAATGCGCGGGCACCGTTCTGGAGGTTGGGGCAGACATCACCGCGTTGCAGCCCGGCGATCGGGTGATGGCTCTGGCGCCGGCGGCGCTCGCAACGCACACGACGACACGCGCTGCCGCCTGCGTGCCGATACCCGCGAGCATGAGCTTTGCCGCCGCCGCGACGATGCCGGTTGCCTTCATGACTGTCTGCCATGCGCTCGGCGATCTGGCCCGGATCACCGAAGGTGAGACGGTACTGGTGCACGCCGCTGCCGGCGGCGTCGGCCTTGCTGCCATCCAGTATGCGACCGCGCGAGGCGCGGAGGTCATCGTCACGGCGGGATCCGAGGTGAAGCGGACCTTCCTCCGGACGCTGGGTATCCGGCACGTGTTCGATTCGCGCAGCCTGCGTTTCGCCGATGACGTCATGGCGGCAACCAGCAGTCGTGGGGTCGATGTCGTGCTGAACTCGCTGCACGGCGAAGCGATGCGCCGCAGTATGGCACTTCTTGCTCCATTCGGCCGCTTCATCGAGCTGGGCAAGCGCGACTTCATCGCCGACACGGCTGTCGGTGTGCGCCCGTTGCGGCGCAATGCTGCCTATTTCGGCGTAGATACAGACCATCTTGCGCACCTGCGGCCCGCGCGTGCGGCAGCGATGCTCGAGGAACTGTCCGCATTGATGGCGAGCGGTGCGTTGCGTCCGCTGCCACATCGCGTGATGGGCTACGCCGATGTGGTCGAGGCCTTCCGTGTGATGCAATCCGCCGAGCATATCGGCAAGCTGGTGCTGTCGGTGGAGCGCGCCGCACCGCGTGTCGCGCCGCGGCCGACTGGTTTCGCCGCCGAACCAGCGGGAGCCTACGTGGTCTCGGGCGGAGTGAACGGCTTCGGCCTGGAAACAGCGAAATGGCTGGCAGCGCGGGGTGCCAGGCATCTCGCGCTGGTTGGAAGACGCGGTGGCAAGACCCCAGGTGCCGACGAGGCATTGGCCGGTTTGCGCACTGCGGGCTGCGATGCCCAGGTCTATGCCTGTGATGTCTCTGATGCCACTGCGCTCGCGACCGTCCTGGCAACAGTGCGCGAGCGGCAGGCTCCCATCGTCGGCGTGGTGCATGCGGCGATGGTGCTTCGCGACGGCATGATGTCCGGGATGGCGGAGGCCGACTTCGACGCGGTGATGGCACCCAAGTTCGCAGGTGCCAACGAACTCGATCGGTTGACGCGCAATGATCCGATATCGCTGTTCCTGCTGTTCTCCTCGGCCACGACGCTGCTCGCCAATCCCGGGCAGGCCAATTACGTCGCGGCCAACGCTGCAATCGAAGCACTTGCCGAACGGCGTCGTGCCGAAGGATTGCCGGCACTGGCCGTCGCCTGGGGGCCGATCGCCGATGTAGGCGTGCTCGCGCGCGATGCTGGCGCTGCCGACGTGCTGGCGCGCCGCTTCGGCAACCAGAAGACGACGGCGCGTACAGCGCTCGACCAGTTGGATCGGATGCTGGCGTCGCCGCAGTGTGTTGCGGCGCCAGTCTCGGTGAACTGGCGGCAGGCACGGCAGACACTTCCGGGGCTCGCATCGCCGCGCTTCTCCGAGATTGCGGCACGATCGCGCGAAGCTACGGTCGAGACCGGTGTCGCATTGCGCGAACTCCTGTTGCAGAAGACTTCAGCGGAGGCACGCGCCATGGTGCAGGCGGTGCTGACCGACATCATCGGCGAGGTGCTTCGCCTGCCTGCCGGGCGCCTCCAACCACAGGCCCGCCTCGCGGATATCGGCATCGACTCGTTGATCAATGTCGAGGTGCGGCTCGCGATCGAAGAGCGCTTTGGAACGAACCTGCCGATGGTCGCCATCTCCGACGAGACGACGCTCGGCGATATGGCAGAAATCGTGCTGCGGGCGATCGGTGTGGGCAATCAGGAAGCGCCGAATCTCGCCCTGCGGCTGGCGGAACGCAACGAGGGTCAGGGAGCCTGGCTCGCCGGGGTGGAAGGCAGCAACGCTGCGGATTGATTGAGCGGGAGGTATGGTGGCGGGGATATTTGGCATATCGGACGATGCGAAGCGGAAGCTGATCAACGGTATGCTTGCGCGTCGCACGTCCTCCGCCGCACCACCGCCGGCCCGGACGACCGAGCGGCCTCCGCTCGGCGACCCACAGCGCTATGACGAGCTGCGTCTGATGCGCGCCGCGGCCGCGCATCTCGACCTGGCCAATCCCTACTTCAAAGTGCACGAAGGCACAGCAGGCGCCACAGCCTGTATCGGTAATCGTCAATACATCAACTTTGCCTCGTATAATTACTGCGGGCTCAACGGTGATCCTCGCGTGCAGCAGGCGGCGATCCGCGCAATGAGGACGTTCGGGACCTCGGCTGGCGCGAGCCGGCTTGTGGCCGGTGAGCGCCCGTTGCACGCCGAGCTGGAACAGGCATTGGCGGCACACTACACGGCGGAGGACTGCGTGGTGATGGTCAGCGGCCACGCTACCAATGTCACGGTACTCGGCCATCTGTTATCGGCCGGCGATCTGGTGCTGCATGACGCGCTGGCTCACAACAGCGTCGTGCAAGGCTGCGTTCTGTCCGGTGCGCACCGGCTGCCATTCCCGCACAACGATCTGCATGCGGCGGAACGATTGCTGGAACGGGCGAGGCCGACGGCGCGCCAGGCGCTTATCGTCGTGGAAGGCCACTACGGTATGGACGGCGACGTCCCCGACCTGGCGGGCCTCGTCGCACTCGCGCGACGCTACGATGCGCATATCATGGTCGATGAGGCGCACAGCCTGGGTGTCCTGGGCGCCACCGGGCGCGGCGTGTTCGAGCACTGTGGCGTTGCTCCATCCGATATCGACATCTGGATGGGCACACTCAGCAAGACGCTGGCCGGTTGCGGCGGCTATATCGCCGGAAGTGCCGCGATGGTCGATTACCTGCGCCATACAGCGCCCGGGTTCGTCTACTCGGTGGGCATATCGCCGCCGCTGGCCGCGGCATCGCTGGCGGCGTTGCGGGCCTTGCACGAGGAGCCGGAACGTGTCGCACGGCTGCAGGCGAATGGAGCGTTGTTCCTGGCCGAAGCCAAGGCGCGCTCCCTGGATACCGGCGCGTCGATCGGTGCGGCAATTGTGCCGGTTGTCGTAGGCAGTTCGATCCGCGCAGCGCGTGCCGCTGAGTTGTTGTTCGAGCGTGGCGTCAATGTCCAGCCTATCATCCACCCGGCTGTCCCGGAGCGGGCGGCGAGGCTGCGCTTCTTCCTGTCGTATCAACACGAACCGGAGCAGATCCGCGAAGCGGTGCGGCTGACCGCCGAATCAGTCGCCCAGGCGAAGGCGGAGCAAATCCCGCTCGCCGACGTTATCCGTTTGCTGTCGCCACGTTAGGGAAGCCGGTGCTGCGTCAACACATTGCCACCATCGAGGCGCTGGTTGTCCGTGACCTGATGGTGCGCTTCGGACGTCAGGATCTTGGTTTTGTCTGGGCAGTCCTGGAACCGATGATTCTGGTCAGCGGCGTGCTTGGCGTATGGAGCGTGCTGCACGGCCATGACATCCGCGGGGTGCCGGTGCTGAGCTTCATTGTTACCGGCTACATGCCGCTGACCGTATGGCGGCACACGACAAGTTCCATGACCCGCGTCATGCAGAATCAATCGAACCTGCTATATCATCGGCCGATCACGCAGTTCGACATCGTCTTTTCCCGACTTTTCCTCGAACTGCTGTCAGCGACCACCGCATTGCTGGTCGTGGGATTTATTCTGATATCCCTGGGACTCGTCCGGCCCGTCGCCGACTGGAGCCTGGCGCTGCTCGGCTGGTCGCTGACGTGTCTTTATTTTGGTGGCATGGGCATGGTCATTGCCGGACTGACTCAGGTCTGGGAGAAGACCGAGAAATTCGTGCAGCCGGTGAACTACTTTGCGTTGCCGTTCTCCGGCGTCTTTTTCATGGTCGACTGGCTGCCGAGCTGGGCGCAGAATGCGGTGCTGTGGAATCCTTCGGTGAATTGCATCGAGATGCTGCGGGCTGGCGTTATTGGCCCCCGGATCGCCACGCATTTCGACGCTGGCTACATTATACTGGTGACACTCGCGATGCTGGTGCTCGGACTCTCATTCGTCCGCGCGAGCAGGCGCCACATCGAGGTGTAGCAAGAGAATGCGCAAGACTATCCCATGCGCACCAGTTCAATGCGCTCGATCTCGACCCGCGCCTTATCGATGTCCGGGGCTGCCCGAGCGACGACTTCGAACTGAACCAGGTTCTGGTCGTTGAAGAACTGCCATTGCATCTGCGCAGCAGACATCCGCCGTTTCAGCGTGACCCGGCCATACCGCTCTGCGATAAGCAATTCGATCTCGCCCTCGATCTTGCCATGGATATGCAAAGCCCATACCCCGCTACGCAGAAACCAATAGGGGCCATGAAACAAGGCCTCCGCGGGTGTTCCTTCGTTGATCAGTAATTCGCCGGGACGGCGCGGTGGCGTGCCGTCAATTATGAGCTGTGATGGATAGATATTGAAACAGCGCCGATCCAGGGTATCCACCTGCTCGGGGCGCGCAGCGAGGACGTAGCCGGAGAAGTTCGCCAGCTCGCCAGGAGCAAGCGGAGACAGCTGAGCATCACCGACGACGGCATAGAGATGGAAGCCGAATGGCCGCAATGCCTCTTCGGTCCTGGCTGAACGATCCGCATGCTTGCCAAGGTTCTCGAACAGGATCTTGAGCCGCGGCGAGCGTGCGATGACCTGCTGCATGCCGCGCATGACCTGTGGCTCGTGCCCTTCGACATCGATCTTCATCAGGTCCACCATGACATCGGCATCGAGCACGTCGTCCAGACGACGTATGCTGGACCGGACGACATCGTAACGGCTCAGCTGATCTGTCTCGCCGATCCGGCCTCCACCCAGATGGTCCTTGGGATATCCGAAGTTCGTTTCTGCCGTGACGTCCGACAGGCCGAACGGATATACAGTGACGACGGACTCCAGCCCGTTGATGAATGCATTGCGCCGCGCGAGGTCCGCGAGTAAGGGATGCGGCTCGAACGCGAAAACCTTGCCATTCGGCCGAAGCCGCTCACCGACCATGAGCGAGAAAAACCCGAGGTTGGCACCCGCATCGACGAACGTGACGGTATCGTCGCTCATGAAGCTGAACAACACCCCGATATTCTCAACTTCATACTCGCCGCCCGAGATGAACTGCATCGGGCCACCGAGGTCATTGGAGTTGACTATCATTGGCCGTTCATTGACCAGATGCGTAAGCGCAAGCCCTTGACCAAGGTATGTCGCCGAGTGTGTGCGGACAAATTCGATTTGCAGCAGCAGCCGGTCGAGTTTCGCCTCGACGGCCTCGAGCCTCCTCACCAACTCATCCATATGTGCGGGCTCTCCGGATCGGTCGTTCCCCCTACGCCAGGCGTACCAGTTCGATGCGCTCTATCGCGACCCGGGCTTTGGCACTGAAAGGCCGGGCAATGACTTCGAAATGGGTCAGGTTGCGTTCGTTGGTGAATTGCCACTGCATCTGTGCGGTGGACATCCGCTGGTCCAGGACCACTTTGCCATAGCGCTCTGCCAGGAAAATCT
>Ga0070730_10004591_pt1 | contig 12060 bp, 11 predicted proteins | sample Coa_R1_3_FD_66447 | JGI IMG/M metagenome (GOLD analysis project Ga0070730, IMG submission 66447) | Surface soil microbial communities from Centralia Pennsylvania, which are recovering from an underground coalmine fire - Coalmine... | ecosystem: Environmental > Terrestrial > Soil > Unclassified ... | reverse complement strand
AACGCAAACGACTGTGCCGCAGTTTTAGCGACTGTACCACTGCGCCTCGCAATGGATTGGTCTCTGGCTGCTATCCACTGGACGATTTTTACAAGCATCGTCCAGAAGCCAAAGTGCTGACGCACCTCAAGCAGGAAACGAAAGACGACCTTAAATGAAGACTTATCGCGTGGCGATCATTGGCACGGGTGCGATTGCAGAAACGCACGTGCTGGCTCTACGAGCCGCCGGGCCGCGCATTGAGTTGGTGGCTGCGGTAGACACAGACCCCGCGCGCCTTCAATCTTTCAGTGACCGGCATGTCATAAGCTACAGCTATACCGACTCTGCCGAAATGTTGACAAAAACGCATCCCGATCTCGTCTTCATCGTAGCACCTCCCGCCACACATTTACCACTGACCTTACAGTGTCTTGAGGCCGGAGCCTGGGTGAATTGTGAGAAACCGCTGTGTGCTTCCCTCGCAGAGTTCGACCAAATTGAGGCCGCGGAGGCGCGCAGCGGCTGTTATGTCAGTGCGATATTGCAATGGCGGTTCGGGTCGGCAGCGCAGCACGTCAAAAAGTTAATCGAATCTGGTGAATTGGGTCGTCCCCTGGTGGGAGTATGCCAGACATTGTGGTACCGCGATGCGGCTTACTATCGAGTGCCCTGGCGCGGTAGATGGTCGTCTGAGTTTGGCGGCCCGACTCTCACTCTGGGAATCCATCTCATGGATCTTTATCTGTGGCTGATCGGTGATTGGCAAATGGTGCGAGCTATAGCGGCAACGCTGGATCGAGCCATTGAAATGGAGGACGTTTCGATGGCTCTCCTCCGCTTCGAAAACGGGTCTATGGGAACCATCACGAACAGCGCGCTTTCGCCACGGCAGGAGACCTATCTACGCCTGGACTTTCAACGCGCGAGCATCGAATTAAGCGCATTGTACAACTACGGGAATGCGCAATGGCGCTACAGCCTTCCCGACGCTTTACGCGATCAAGACGTATTGGCGCGCTGGCAAAGCCTTGAAGATGATCGGCCTGGAAATCACACGTCGCAAGTCGCCGCGCTATTAGATAGCATGGATAAACGCGAGCGGCCCCTGGTGAGTGGCGATGAGGCACGCCGGATTATGGAGTTCATCGCCAGTTTATATAAATCAGCTTTCACCGGACAAACAGTGCAGCGCGGTTCGATCACGCCGGATGATCCCTTTTACCATGCGATGAATGGTGCGACCATCAACCAGTGATAACTACCCAACAATGCCCGGCAAGCAAAATCATATTCGTTGATTGTTTTAGCGCAATGAGCGTGAAAACCTACACATCTGTTCCCGCAATTGCTAAGACGAGAACCTGGACGAAATCCTCCGGATTGAAGGGTTTGGCACAGTAGCCGTTAAGACCCGACTGCATGGCTTGCTGTTTAACTTTTGACGTGTGGTAAGGCATCACAGCAATACACGGCATTAGCGCAGTTACCCAGTTTTTTGAGTCAAAAATCGCCGCGTTTCTTCAAGCCCAGAGGGTGAACCAATTTCATAAAAGCGTTTGAATACTTCATAACCCGCCATCTGGCCCTGCTCGATCAAATCCTGATAAACTGTCGCCAGATCAAAAGGTTGCTGTGCCGGGTACGAATGAAAGATACTGCTGCTCAGAACGCTCAAACCATAATCAATATGTTCCATATCCGTGGTTTTGTGAACCTTGTCATAGCGAATAATATTGCCGCTACGCAAAAGGATATTGCTTCTATCCCATTGGTTGTTGTTATGAAAAGCGGTCATCAAACCGAGCTTATGGGATTCGTGAAATGCCGCTTCAATAGAGAGATATTCACAATCGAGATAAGTATCGCCATAGAGCACGAAGAAAGCATCTCCCAGCAAGTCAACTACGTTGCGGATCGCACCGCCTGTGCCTAACAGGTTTGGGCCATCGAATGCATAGCGCAACCGGACACCCCATTTGCTGCCATCACCCAGCACATTCCGTACTTGCTCTCCGAGATAGCCAACGCACAGGATGATTTCCGTGAGATCATGTTCCTTCAATAACCGGATTTGATGCTCGGCAAATGGTCTACCGGCGACTTCCACAAGAATCTTAGGAATTTGCTCGGTGATCGGACGCAAGCGCGTTGCCAGACCGCCCGCGAGAATGACTACAGGCAAATGGTTCATAAATTAGCTAATGAGAATTTTTGTGCCTTCGAAGTCGAAGCCAAAGCGAACTTCTTCCAGATTGGCATGGCGCATCGCCTGGCGTAAACGCATACGATCTTCAGCATAGAACATCAGAAACCCGCCGCCACCGGCCCCAACCAGTTTGCCACCGACGGCTCCATTCGCGCGACCCAGCTCATACCACTCATCAATCTGGGGATTGCTCATGCCACCCGAACGGCGCTTTTTGTGTTCCCAATGGTCGTGCATCAATTGTCCAAAATCAGCGGTTTTACCTTTTTCGAGACATTTCTGGCTCTGTACACCAAGTTCCTTGACATAATGAAGATTCTCGATCATTTCCGCATCGGATTGTTTGCTGCGAACATCTTGATCTTTGAGAATAATATCAGCATTGCGGGCATAACCTGTAAAGAACAACAAGAGATTATCTTCCAGGTCAAACAGCGTTTCCATTGAAATATTGAGAGGTGCCGCATCTACACTATCATCGGCATTGAAATTGAAGCAAGTTATGCCGCCGTAGCTGGCGATATATTGGTCTTGTTTACCGACTGAACGCTGGAGAATGTCTATTTCAATTTGGCAGGCAAGGCGGGCCACCTCTTCGGGCAGGAGCATCCGTCTCCGATGTGCGTAAAGGGCCTTGATCAGCGCGGTGGTAAAGCTCCCGGATGAGCCCAGGCCGGTACCTGCCGGGATGTCTGCCAGCGTTGTAATTTCCAATTGGGGCGTTTTGAAGTCCAACATTCGGATGGCTTCGCGGAGAATAGGATGCTGGACATCATCTATGGCATCAGTATGTTCCAGTTGGGAATATTTTAGGAAAATTCCTGGCGTAAATGGGCGGGTCACGGTGACGTAGACATAGCGATTTATTGCTGCTGCGAGCAAAAATCCGCCGTGTGCCCGATAGTAAGACGGCAAATCCGTGCCGCCACCGCCAAGGGTAATCCGAAGTGGGCTACGGGTGATTATCATGATTTGATTCCTTGTAAATAGCCTCTACAACAGTAAGCGCAGCATGAGCGTCGTGCAGGTTTGGAGAAGGTTGACGCGCCAGCCGAATATCCTCCAGAAAGGTTCCAAACTCTAATCTCCAGGAATCGTCTCCCATAGGATATTCCCAGATTGTGGTCTCCGGTGGCCCCATCTGGGGGAGCATTTTGTAGTAGGCGAGCCGTTCAGTCCCATAACTTCCCCCGAGACCCTCCACGTGCAGTTTTGCATCGCGCCCATAGATTTCAAATGAAAAAAGGTTTTTCCATTCTGTGCAGCTCACATGCAAAAATGCCGACCTATTATCTGCTGTGCGCAGCAACATAAAGGCATTATCATCTACGGGCATATTCCAAAAATAAGTATGCGCAAAGCCTGTCACCTGGGTAAAGTCACTCAAGAACCACCGCGAGAGATCGATCAGATGAATACCTTGATCGATCAGTTCGCCACCGCCTGACAGTGCCGGGTCGGCCCGCCACTCTTTATCGTAGCCAATTCGACCACCATGACCGTAGCGCCCACGCACAAACATCATTTCGCCCAATGCGCCGGTTTCGTACAAAGCGTGCGCTTTTGCGAGTGCAGGATGAAAACGATGATTAAAGCCTACCCGAACCAAACACCCATTTTTGTTTGCCTGGTCGATGATAGGTTCGAGTTCATGACTATTTCGCGCCGCTGGCTTTTCGACCAGAACGTGTTTACCGTTTTCAACCGCGCCTGACGTGATCTCGGCCAGCATGTCATTGGTGGTGGCGACGATCACAATGTCCACGGCTTCATGACCGACGACCGTCTTCCAATCGCTGCTAGCAAAAACTTTGTCCGGTTCCGCAGCCAGGCTGGCGACCTGTTTGGCACGGTCGAGTTGCAAATCCGCACAGGCAACCAAGGGGGCAGGCCCCAAGGCCTTTACCCTTTTTTGACCAATCAAACCGCAACCAACGATCGCAACTTTTGGGCGCCCAATATCATTCACGATTTCCCCATCCTAAGTCACGATCGTGTGGCACAATGCGGCGAAGGGTGTACACATCAGTCCGCTGTAAATCGGAAAGATGGTCGTTGAGGGTTTCCCAGGGATCCCAAACCGCACTGATGAGCTTACCCGTAAGGCCGTCGCTTTCAGCAGAAGCCAAATACACGGCGAGATTGGCGCCCCGTTCTAGTGGCACGCCCCCTTCATTTTTTTGCTGCATAGCCAATTCGTAGTAAGCCTCGCCAACTCTTTTGGGGCCAGCCTCAATGATTTCATCCAACATTTGCGTATTTAGCATTCCAGGGGCGATGCAGTTGACATCAATGTGATCATTGCGAACTTCTTCTGCCAGGGTCTCTGCAAAGCGAACGATGGCCGCCTTTGATGCCGCGTAAGCAGACAGGAACGGTAACGGCTTGGTGGCGCCACCGCCTGAAAGCTGAATAACCTTTCCGTAGCCATGTCTCTTGAATTGGGGAATCAACGCACGAGTAAACAACACAGAACCGAACATGTTGACGGAGATAGCCTGAGTCCATTCCTCCCAGTTCACATCCTCAATGGGGCCTTTGGGGCCATAAATACCGGCATTGTTGACCAGGATATGAATCTGCGGGAATTGTTCTAAGGCCGTGTTCACGAGTTGATTGACTTCGGCAGCATTTGACACATCACACGGTGCAACGATCACACGTTGAGCCGGATACGCCAGATCCTCTAGCTCCGACTTAACTTGAGCGAGCCGTGACTTGTCACGGGCACATAAAATCGTACTCGCGCCCGCGATGACAAATGAACGGGCAATAGCCTGCCCTAAGCCTTGATTCGCGCCGGTAATGATGGCGGTTCGATTTTCAAGGAGACGAGAAGTCAATGGTCGACCTTCCTCTAAACTAAAGTTGCGAACAATGCATCAATATTATATGCCCACTAGAAAGCGGTTTGAATCAATGAAATCCGACATCTTTTCAATGTGTTGCTCTATACTCACTTGAGAATAATCGGGCCAATTCGCATAATCTGAGCCGTCAAGTGGCCTCTCGCATAACTGAATCTTGCCATCGTAATCCGGACCCGTCGCATCATTACTCAGGGATACCAAATAGACATTTGTCACGCTACCTACGTTGAATAGTATTGACTCTTAAAGTTGCCTTCCGCTCATAGCGGGCAAAGATTGGTCACAAACTTTAGGACTTTGCGCTTGTCTCAGCAAATGCCATAAGCCAACAACCCAGGCTTTCATTGACGCTGCATTACCCAGGAGTTTGCGTCTAAATAGGCTAAAGTACGCTTAATTCCCTCTGAGATCGTCAGTTTGGGTTGCCAACCCAGATTTCGCATCTTGCGACAATCGAGGAAAATAAAAGGATTATCGCCGATCCATCCTCTTTCGCCCCCCGAATAGTGAATTGTGGGGTGCAGCCCCAGGTGTTCCACGATCCACCCTATGGAATCATTAACCTTACAAACTTGATCGGTGCCGAGATTGAAAATATTGACCTTAGCTTGTGCGTTTTCATGAGCAAGTGCCGAAAAGATTGCATCAATACAATCCTGTACATAGAGATAGGATTTTCGCTGGTGACCATTTCCCAAGACATCAAGGTATTCTGGATGGGCACGCAACTGCGCATAAAAATCTACGATGTGCCCATGTGTATAGCGTTCCCCTAGAAGCGATACAAATCGAAAAATATAGCTCTGGAAGTCAAAGCCTTCACAATACGCTTGAATTAACCCTTCACCTGCGAGTTTCGATGCCCCATACAGAGAAGTTTGTACCGGGAATGGAGCATCTTCCGGCGTTGGAAAGATCGTCGGCTCTCCATAAATTGATCCTGTCGAGGAGAATACAATCTGGCGCACACCATTGTGCCGCATCGCTTCCAGGACGTTGAATGTCGCTACCGTGTTTTGTTCCAGGTCTTTACCAGGATGCTGTAGCCCGAAGCGCACGTCTGCATTTGCTGCAAAATGAAATACGACATCACTGTCGCGCATTGCATCCGTGAGCCGTAACGTATCCAGGACGTCCCCTCGAATTAGCCTGAACTTTTCCGATTGCTGGGCGTGTTCAAGAAATTGTTCCCGACCTGTGGAAAAGTTATCGTAGCCGCACACAAAATGTCCGGCTTGCAGCAGCCGATCCGTGAGATTGCTGCCTACGAATCCTGCACAGCCTGTGATAAAACAACGCAATGGATTAGAAGTCACCGATAATCCTGACTCAATGGAGATTAGTCCATTGTCCTGGCTCATTTGCTGTGCGAAAAATCTGACCGAAAGCTGTGCTCACTTCCCTTGTCAAGAATCCAGTCAGCGGCCTCAGCCAGTGAGTGCAATACAATATCAGGTTGGCTATGATTGGGTTCTGAATAGTGATAATCAATGAAGATTGTCTTGCAACCTGCGCGAGAACCGGCCTCAATATCACGCCATCGATCCCCGACAAGAAAACTTTGACTGAGATCGATGTCATAGACTTCCGCCGCATCGAGAATCATTCCCGGCTTGGGCTTCCGACAGTGGCAGTTAGCAGAATCATCGTGATAACATACGCGAAAATCATGAATCGGAAGTTGTGCCTTTAGAAAGTTGTGTATTGCTTCAACGGTTTCTTTGGTTTGCGTACCACGCGCTACGTCAGGTTGATTGGTGACGACAATAAGGTAGTAGTGGGCTTCTCGAAGTCGTCGAAGGGATTCAGCTACGCCGGGAAGGACCTCCAGTTCAGCCAGATTATGCGGTGGATACGGCAAACCGTTACGTACAATAGTCCGGTTGATAACACCATCTCTATCCAAAAAAACCGCACGGGCCATTAGCGAAGGCTTTCCCATTTCGTCGCAGCGATCTTTAGAGCGGGATGGGAGACAAGCAGGTGCCAAATAACAGCCTGAAATGCTTCGGCGTGAGGGGTCACGGTTTCTGGATTAACCGTAGGCACAATGACACAGACATCAGCGACTTGTGCTGTGTAACCTCCATCCCGCCCAACAATTCCTACGATCCGCGTCCCCACATCCTTGGCATATTGCAGCGCAGTAACAAGATTTGGGCTTACATTCTTTTCCAGGTTGCCACCCCCAACCGATAAGATGAAGAGCATATCGCTGCTGCGCAACTGGCTTACCTTTAGCCAGCCCACAAAGACCGTTGCCCATCCCTCATCATTGGTGCGCGCAGTAAGTTCGGAAACGTTGTCAGTCGGAGCGTAGGCTTCGATCCCTGCAATCTTGCGAAAATCGTTGACTGCATGGGAACAGTTCGCAGCGCTACCGCCAACCCCAAGAAAAAAAAGCCGCCCTTGCCGCGCACGTAACTCGGAGAGTAGACTTGCCATGCGTTCAATTGCCGCATGATCAAGCTGGCTGATAACTGAATTGGCTTCCGAAAGATATTGTTGGGCGAAATCCATCAGGTCAGATCCTTTGTATCTACCAAATCCTTGCAGTATACCAGCGATGAATACAGGATCACTTCGGCTTAGACGCCTTGAGCGGGGTAGGAACGGGGCTAGTGGTGACATCCGACGTGAAGCGGATGCGAAATATATCCAGAACATTGCGCAGGTTGCCCGCCAGCAATTGCAAACGACTATCTCCATCGTCGCGCCACCGAACTGGAACCTGAGCTATTTTGTGTCCTGCTTTTTGAGCCAGATAGAGAATTTCAACGTCGTACATATAGCCATCAATTTTCTGGCGGGAAAACAGGTCAAGGGCGACCTGGTGTTTGAAGAACTTGAAGCCACATTGGGTATCAACGATGTCGTTCAACCCAACAATTAAATGCATGAAAATGGCAAAGCCTTTTGATCCGATCTGCCGGTAAAATGCCTGGGGCTGTTCAATCTTTGAAGTCGATAATCCTCGTGAACCAATAACGAGATCGTATGAAGAATTGAGGAACACCGGAAGAATTTTATCGAGTTCCTCAATGGGGGTCTTGTTGTCAGCATCAGCGAAGCCAACAATATCGCCCTGTGCGATGGCTACTGCCTGACGGATACCGTAACCTTTTCCGCGACGCTCAATATTGCCTATCCCAATGACTCTTGGGTCTGTTATCGCCATTGAGGAGACGATGTCTCTGGTTCCGTCGTTCCCATCGGCAGAAACAATGATCTCGTAGGTAATGGAACGGCTTTCAAAATAGCCCTTCGCCTGCGTGATTGTTTCGGCGATACGCTTTGCTTCATTGTATGCAGGCAATATGAGCGTTATTTGAGGTGCTTGCATGAGGGAACCTTACGCTAGTGTGATTTCATGGATTGGCGCGTCTGGCTAAGGTTAGCAGCGATGTACCAATCGGGAATTCGATGACTTGTTCAATATGAAGTAACGCCTTTAATACCCTGTCTGCAAAAGAGTTCTCTCGCTGATGGCCCACTGGATAAGGTCGGCGCAATATTCCACTGTAAAGCAACGCAATCGGGATAAGTGTAGCGCCAAAATAGCGCGAACGCTTTATTTCAAAATGATCGGTTAACCGCGATGCAAGTAACCGTTTATTGTACCGGCGATAATGTCCCAGCATTTCGTCGTGATACCCGTACAACCACTGTGCGGCTGGGACACTTACGCACAAGATTCCACCTGGTTTGAGCAATGCGGCCAACTTTTGGACAGCTCGCGAGTCATTTTCAATATGTTCGAGTACATCATTTGAGATAATCAGATCGTATTCGCGACCTGCGTATTCCTCAATACTTGCCTGGGAAACTGTCACATTTTTGAGGCCCAGTTTTCCTTTAATCTCCTGGGAAAGCCGAATGGCTTCTGGGTCAATATCAATTGCGTCCACGCGCCAGCTTGATTGTTGCGCCAGCAGCATAGTCATCTCGCCGGAACCGCAGCCTGCATTCAGGACACGCATTCCGGGCTGGTCGGGCAGCCAACTCATGATGACCTTGTATTTGGTGAACGCATAAGGGTCAGCAGAACGGATCGAATAATCCGCATGTTTGTAGTCGGTATTTTCCGCCATCACATCATCCTGTGTACTAGAGTTTGCTGGTTTCGGCGGAATTTATTCAGTTCTGCTAGACTCACTGCGCTATGCTCGCTTCAGTCAAAGGCTAAATCCCGCGGCGCGCGCATCAGCATAAAACATTTTGACAGTATCCAGTGAGAATTCCGCAAGGTCTTTACCTAAGAGTCCAAGCTTAGCAAGAATATCGCTTGTGGCCGTGATGATGTGGCAATTGATCTGATCAGCCTGTACGATATTTAGCACTTCTCGCGGACTCGCCCACAGCAATTCCGCGCCTGGGCATTCTGTCAATACATTCAGCGCTTCTCGCATCATCGGTATCGGATCGCAGCCAGCATCGGCTATACGTCCCGCAAACACAGACACAATAGAAGCTGCACCACCCCTCAGTGCCGTACTAACCGTACGAACCTGCTCATTTGTCATGAGGGCAGTTACATTGAGCTTTAGCCCATCATGCGAAAGTTTATGAACAAGATTCGCGGCAGATTCCCCCTGTGTGTTCGTCACTGGAATTTTGACATATACATTGCTGCCCCATCCGGCTATCAGGCGAGCCTGCCGCTCCATATCAGGGAACTCATCACTGAAAACTTCGAAAGAGATCGGGCGATCCGTAATCTTCTCCAGGACTTGTCGAGCAAACTTTTCATAATCTGTGATGCCCGCTTTACGCATCAGGGTTGGATTCGTGGTGAAGCCTTTGATGTAGGGTAGCTCTGCCAACTTGAGAATTCCCGGCAAATCTGCGCCATCTGCAAAAAGTTTGATCCGGAGTGCATTTACGTTCATAGGAGTTATGCGATAAACTGGCTAGAATTACCTTCCAGAATACGCTAGTGTCCTTTCGTTTTATAGCAATGTACACAATCTGAATTTTGACCCTCATCCCCTTAAGGGATTGGGAAAATAACTAACGATGAAATATACCTAATACGGTACTACAATACAAGACTAGAAGGTCGCTACAGTCCGATAACTGGCGGCACATTATCTGCCCAATTTCGGAGTTGTACACCGCTGTCTAGAATTGGAGGACGAGCACGAAGAAAAGCAAGAAATGCTACCCGTGACGAGTGGCAATTAGGAATCCGAATTGCCGTACCCGGTGTTACTGCGAAAAGCATTGACTCTTAAATTTGCTATTCCTTCATAATGGGCACAGATTATTCACAAACTTTTGGGCTTTATGCCGTTCTCAGTAAGCGCAGAAGCGCTCAAGGGTATCCATGAATGGGATGTAAGCCTCAATGGCTTGCTCACGTACCGGGAAAATCCAGGCTTTGTGGTCTTGCTGAGATTGTTACACGGTGTAGGGCTTCTCGAAAATGGCGAAAAGTGCATGGCGGCAAAGGTACACCAAACGCAGTGTCAGGGCATAGCATAGCTGAACAGGGTCTCCAAGTTCTGTCTGACATGAGCGCAATTCATCCGTTCATAAGAATTGGGCTGCCTTAAACTATCAGGGCCAAAGTTGGTGGTTAAAACTCAATACCCAATCTGTCACACGATTGCATTTCGGCACAGGTAATGAGGTATTCACTGTGATCACCGATTCGTACTCCTGAAGTGCTCACAGCAGCGGCCCGGTTGCCCGTTGATATGGAGTAAAGCCCTAAATCAATGCGCACTGGCCGCTGTAAGTTCTGGAAAACATTTTGCGGAAGCGGAATGTCCTGGATAACTATCTGATTGCTATTCCATACATCTGACGGCGCAAAATCTGCGCCAAGTTGCGTATCAGCCTGCCCAATAAGCTGACCGTTTTGGAAATCCCAGATGTGCAGATAAACCTGATAGGAAATGGCAGGCCGTTTCAATGCTTGCCAGTAAAGAACTATGGAAAAATTACCGGCTTCGGCATTCAGATCATAGCCCACGAGTTTTATTGCCTGATCAAAAATGACGTTGGACGGATTCTTAGGGCGAAATGTCCACAGCACGGCCTGACGAGGGATACTGCCAAACGGGTAATTTGTCTGGTACAGTAGTGTGGCTCCCTGTTTGGTATAATCCGCAAGGCGCGCTGCGAAATCATGCGAGCTAGACCTTTCGTCCAAGACAAGGTAATAATTGCCTTGGCTGAAATACTGGCTCAATGGCTTAGCGTCTGCCATCGCCGTAAGCGACCAGCGCCACGTCCAGGCGCTATCGCTTTGAGACTGACTGAAGGTGCTGACTTCCAGATTTTCGCTTACCAGTTTGGTATCTGGCGCAACGTTGTCAGTCAGCCAGCTCGCGGTCGGGTAGTAAATAAGTGCATCATTCATCACAATATAGCTGATAACCACCGCTAATATCACCGTTTCAATACGCATTGCGAGAAGGAAATACTTCCCACTGGCATTGACTAACTGTGTAAGGCGGGATTTGCTCTGAGCCTGCCTTGAAGCGATGGCAATGGCTGTGACACAAAACAACATGCCCAGGTTGAACCAGGGGATGAACAAGGATACATTCCGTGACCACGGAATCCAACCCAACCAGTTGCCCCTCAAATCGGCAACAGTGACCCATATCCAGTTATAGCTAGAAGAGTACACCAGACCAATAGCCAGCGGCCACATCCTGCGATCCTGTGCGATGCCGATAATTGCCAGCACAGCAGCGTAAAACAGATAGTGCGCAGGCATTTCCGTAAGCAGCATGAAGAACCCCAAATACAGCGCGGTTGCCCACACAAATTCCCGCCGCGCTGTTGCACTTTTCCATGCTGCGGTGCAAATAAGAAGCGTATAAATTCCGAACAGGAATATGCCCACTGTGCGATAGCTCAATGGGCCAAAAAGAGAAGTGCTATCATTAATCCATAGCCACAGCGGAGGAACAGGCACACCCGCTACTTGAGGCGTCACAATTGCCCAGAACGAATAACTTGCAAATTGCGTAAAGGGCCACGTTCCAG
>Ga0070730_10004590_pt1 | contig 12063 bp, 11 predicted proteins | sample Coa_R1_3_FD_66447 | JGI IMG/M metagenome (GOLD analysis project Ga0070730, IMG submission 66447) | Surface soil microbial communities from Centralia Pennsylvania, which are recovering from an underground coalmine fire - Coalmine... | ecosystem: Environmental > Terrestrial > Soil > Unclassified ... | reverse complement strand
CTCGACAGGGCGGCGATGTCCGACTGGACTTCGCCCGTGAAAGGCTGCTCCTGGACCCGCTCCACCTGGCCCTCACCGGTCAGCGAAAAATCCGAACCGACGTCGAGGCGACCAAGGCCCTTGAAATCCCATTCGTCCTGGTTGCGGCGCGGATAGGTGAAATATTGACGGAATCGCCCCCCGCCGCTCAGGATCAGCTGGTTGCGGTCCCAGTCGCTGTTCAGGCCGGCGGACGGGGCGATGAGAGCATATCCATCGCTTTCGCGCCCGGTGGCCGACAGGAAGATATTGTCGCTGGCGCCGGCGCCCAGGTCGAGCCGAGGGCGGAGGAGGAAACCGCCAAACCGGATGCCCAGCGGATCATAGTCTGGCCGGGCCTGCTCCAGGACACTGACATTGCGCCCGCGATCATAATCGGTGGGGATCGCCGGATCGATCAGCGTGGAATTTTCCTGAAGATAGCTCTGCTGTGATATGGATTGCGCATGCGCACTGCTTCCTGACCAGCTCGCGATCAGCGCAGCCGCAGGCAAGGCACAGTGCCGCAGCGGCATCCTGCCGGATTTCGTCATGTATTTAGTGACCCCTTACTCGTACTGGTACGCCAGCAACTAGCGTGAATAGTTCGACGTGCCGCCACCGATATTGAGCGAGAATTCGGAGAAGGAGCCCCCTGCGCCACCCGCGAGCGCGCTCGTGCCGCGTTTGAATCCGCGCCGCGACAGCGTCGAGCGGACACGATCGAGCGCCGCCTTGAAGTTTTGTCGGTCATAAGTGCAGGCGGACAGGCTGTTGACGGCCGACAGTGCCGCCTCGGTCGAAGCGCCGGACTGGGAGATTGCGAACACGATGGCGGCTTCGAGATCGTCGGTCGAGGCAGCCGTTGGCTGGCGCCTTACTTCCGCGCCGATCTGGCCGGCCAGCATGAGCGCGATGCCCTGCGGCGTGCTTGCCACCTGTGATGACAGCTTCGGGGCACCTGCGGGGCAGATGGCGGCCTGAGACGCAGTCCCGTGGGTGGGCGTTGCCGGAACAGGCGTTGCGCCCATGGACAGCAGGACAGCTGCTCCGGCGGTGTAGCGGACAAGGCTTGAAAAAGTCGCCCGGCGTTGCACGCCATGACAGGAGGATGCCATGATAGTTTCCCTCTTCGTTCAGAAGTCGGTGACGATCAGAAATAGCGCTCGCCAATGCGGACGGTATCACCCGGCTGGAGCCGCAGATCCGCCGTCAGGTCGTACGCCTTTTCCTTGTCCTCACCGGCATGGCGGATGAACGCCTTCTTGCGGGCAGCACGGGGCGTGAAGCCGCCCGCCATAGCTGCCGCGTTCATCACCGTGATACCGTTGACATAGGGATATTGAGCGGGATTCTTGACTTCGCCCAGAATGAAGAACGGCCGATAGGCCACAACCTCCATGCTGACATGCGGGTCACGCAGATAGCCGTCCGCAAGCCGGGACTGGATTATCGCAGCGAGTTCGGGGGGCGTCTGCGCCGTGGCATCGATATCGCCGATCAGCGGGAACGAGATCTTGCCGTTCGCCGCCACCTGGAATTCGCCCGTTAGGGTTTCCTCGTTGTAGACAATGACTCGAACGCGATCGCCTACGCCCAGCTTATAGTCGTCCATGGCCGTCGAACTGGCTGCGGGCAGCGGGAGAGGCTGGGCAAATGTAGCGGCTGGCAGAATGCCTGCTGCAGCCGCCACCAGCAGCAGCCAGTAACCCTTATTGATTACACTCATTCACGCCCCCTGGTTCCCGCTTACGCTCTCTCGTGCCTGCGCTACGCATTCAACAAGCGCGCTTGCAAGCTTCAATAAGCTCTTAGCTGTTCCATAATTTTCGTTTTCGTCCCATAATATTGCGCTTGCGATAAGCCTGATCGCAAATTTCCATTTCGGCGCATCGGATCGATGTGGGCGGGCAACCCAGCATATGCCTCTTTAGGATGGCGCCGCTCGTTCGACAGCCGGCGCCATTTTGCTGGGAGTTCGGCGTTTGTGGGGTGCCGCGCTGTTCTATGGTGATGTCCCACGCCCATTTGATGGCGAGGTGTCACCATTGTTCGGCCGGCGTTTTTCGGGTGCGTCAGTCCGATGTTGGATGTCGCGATGCTTTTCGCGATTGGCGGCTACGTCTTTCGCGATTGTGTCATTCCGGGACGATCGTTCGGTGCTTTTGATCCGTCAGCGGCGTTGTCGGCAGCGGTTCGCTCGAATCGCGTCGTCTCTATCTGGCATGAAGGAGGATCTGCTGCGCATGACGCCAGGCCTTTCCCCCGGAGGGCGTGGGATCGTCGGCCTCACGCGCTTGGGCTGGCTGTTGCGTCAGGGCCTGCTATTCGGCGATGGGGCCGTTGCAATCCGTCCTGTGACTTAACATTCCCAGGGAATCAGGTGTTGCTGACGCTCCCGAGGCGATGCCATTCCCTAGGGTTGTCCGGTGACTGGATCCGCAACCAGATGTAGGAAAGCCTGTCCCAGCGCACGACTTCAGGGGTGAGGCTGTCGAGGGCGAAATCCCCCTCAGGGAGCCGCGCGAGCATGATGGTATGCAGGCCTCGCCCCGGCACATAGACGGTCGCCAGAAACAGGGCATCTGCAGAGATGCCCGCTCTGATCAGTTCGTTCCGCTTCTCAAGCGCGATGTCCTCGCAGTCGCCAGCTGCATTGGGCCCATCTCCGGCAGGCCGCCACAGCTCATCGACACCGTAAAGCTGCAGATCCGATGTCTGCCGGACATTGTGGTTCACCCTTCGGTTGATTTTCTTCAGCAGGTGCATGGCGGTCTCGCCGCCGTCCGAAAAGTTTGGGTTGCTTGCGTCCGGATCGGAGGTGGAGGCCAGCGCCGCGCTCGTAAAGGGCTGATGTGCTGTGGCCATCGGTTGTGGGAGGGGAAGGTTCGCGAACGAGGTTTTCCCGCGGACGAGCGACTCAAAGGAAGGTGTCTCGAACGCCTCCGACAATAGAGCGGGCCATGCTTGCGGGCGTGATTTGGGGGCGGGTGCCGCAGTGAGCGTCGACGAGCCATCTTCCGGGAGGAGGCTAGCAGAGACAGGCAGATCGGATGATGCGGCGCTGGCGCAGAGCGTCGCGTCGGTGGCGCACATCTCGTCGAACCCGGATGGGGCGTCCGCCGTCTCGCCCATCGGAATGTGCGCTGGTGGGTGCCGCATCGCGGACATGGCCTCACCGTGGGCCGCGATCAGGGGGAGTGTCAGAAGCAGGGGCTTCAGGATTCGCATTTCCGACCTTCCAAACTGCTTGGGCGGTTTGGCAGGTTGGAATTGGGGAAAGGTGTGCCGGCCTGGTTATTGGCCCGTTAGTGACGTTTTGTCGCGGCGGGTGGCGTTCAGGCTGCTGCCGGAAAAGTGCCCGCGAGATGATCGCGCAGGCCGTCGAGAAGTCCGTCGGAAGCAACGCCTGACAAGGTCGCATCCGGATGCGCATCGATCAGCGTGTCGATGCGGCGCAGAAGAGTGATCAGTTCCTGCTCATTCTCGGCGATGTGGATGCCCTTGACCGACTGGAAACGTCGCGCGGTTGCTTTCTGGTGACCGTTGCGATGTTCGCCACGCTCGTGGTCGCGCGGCATGACGATGATTGGCTTCCCCAATTCCAGCGCGGTCACGATGGAGCCGATGCCTGCATGGGCGATGATCAGGTCGCTCTTCTCTTGGAGGCGGCGCATGTCCGCAGGATTGGAGAAGGAGAAGCTGTTCAGCCGGGACGTGGGATATTTGGATGGACCGACCTGGGCCATGACGTCAGATCGGTCCTCGTCGACTGCCCAGTCATCGACCGTCTTCACCATCCTGTCGAACGGGAGCTGCGTGCCGACGGTGAGCAGGATCACAGGACGGCACCGAAATAGCGCAGATTAGGCTGTGTTTCGGCCAGATGGGGCCATTGCGTAACCCACAGGTCGGCGAAACGAGATGCCATCTTGCCCGACATGGAGAGCGTCTCCGAATTGGCTATGCTGTCGATCCAGATCGTATGACTGCGGAGCAGAATCTTGCCGATCTGGATGGCGATCAATCCCGGTGCCGCACCTGTCGTCACGATCACATCCGGTCGAAGGCGGACCAGCAGAAGAAGCATGCGGAACCATAGAAGGAGGAGCTTGAGAGGTTCGCTGCGCGAGGCATCCGGGATAATCATCGGAGCGCGGCCATCATCGGGCTTAGCGGCACCCTCCAGGGTGGTCACATAATAGGTGTCATGTTCGAGAAAGAGCGGATCGAGTCTTCGCAGCTGGACCCAATGGCCGCCGGCAGACGCGACTGCGATCATGCGTAAGCGTTTTGCCCCCTGCTTTCCCAACTTGAGTGCCCCAATCCGACAGCGTCCCGAAATTGGATTACGCTGCGCTGCAGTGGATTAATCCTATTGCGCAATTTGATGCAACTGAATAGCTCAAGCCTGTCCCATTTTAGGTAAGGGCTCAGCGTTTTGCCTTGATCTTCGGGGTTTTTTTCCGGACGTTCCTGCCTGTTGCAATGCAATATGGCACCTGCTCCGAAACGGGACAGCTTATGTTGGCACTTTCGAGGTAGGGCGGAATGAAAGCGGCCAACGGCCCCGTGATTTTCTTTGTGACGCATTCGTCGGCCGGCGGTGCCCAGGAGATCTGGGCAAACCTCGCCGAAGGCTTCGCGGCGCGGGGGCATGAGGTGAGATTGATGGCCCTCTATCCGCTGCGTTCGACGGTACGAACGACGAGCGAAGGGCTACCCTGGCGATATCTCGTAGAGCGGCGGCCTCGTGGTCTGCGCGAGGCAATCGCCCTCATGCGCGGTATCGTAAGATTAATGCGCGAGGAGCGACCAGGCATTGTCTTTACCGCGATGCCGGCCGCGAACGTTGCTTTGGCGATAGGGGCATGGCTGGCAGGCAGGCGCTCTAGCGTGGTGACATCACACCATTCGCCCGCCGATACCCACAATCGCGTGCTCGATGCCGTGGATTCGTTGTCGGGGTCGTTAGGTTCGGTACGGGCAGTCGTGAGTGTTTCGGATGCCGTGGCGACTTCGCTTGCCCGCAAGCCCGCTGCGTACCGCAGCAAGGGCCGCACGATCACCAACGCTCTTCCGCCCAGGATCGAGGCGCTGCTTGTCGATCTTGCCCGGGCGCGCGCAGCCCGACCGGCGGGGCAGCGCAGGATCGTGGCGACCGGGAGGTTGGCGGCACAGAAAAACTACCCGGTGTTGATCCGAGCCATGGCACTGATCGAGGATGCGACGCTCGATATCGTGGGCGACGGGCCCGATGAGAAGATGTTGCGCACGCTTGCCGTCGAGATGGGTGTCGAGCAGCGGATACGCTTTTGGGGGTATCTGCCGCGCGAAAAGGCTCTCGCCATTCTCGCCTTGGGTGACGTCTTCGCGCAGATCAGCCTTTTCGAAGGGCACAGCCTTGGATTGCTTGAGGCCGCCAAGCTCGGGATGCCGCTCGTCGTGTCCGACGTCGCGGTCCAGATCGAGGGGATCACTTCCCGGGATGGTACACGTTGTGGTCTTGCCGTCGGCGTGAGCGACGTCGAAGGCGTGGCCCAGCAGTTCCGCAGGTTGCTGGACGATCAAGAGGAGTACGCCCACTGGTCGGCATTGTCCTCCCGGCTCGGCGGCGAGGCGACCTATGGCGCCATGCTCAGCGCCTATGAGGCACTGGCAGAATGAGCATCCCGGATCGGGTTACGCCCCCCCTTGCGCCGAAGCGGGATCAACTCTCGTCGCTGCAGGTGATGCGGGGAATCGCAGCGGTCTCGGTGGCTGTCTATCATACCCATCTGATCCTTGCTCAGCCGCGGTACGGCGGTATCGACGTGCTCGGCGGACTGGCCGGCAAGGGCTGGATCGGCGTCAATTTCTTCTTTGTGCTCAGTGGTTTCATTATCCCCTATGCCCATCATGGGGATATCGGTCGGCCGGACCGGGCGTGGCGATATATCTCGCGTCGATTTACGCGTGTGTATCCCGTCTACTGGCTGATCCTAGCAGTGTTCCTGTGCTGTGGCGCCATGGGTATCATTGGTGGAGCCGATATCGACTGGTCGGCGGGCAACCTTGTCTCCGCCGTCCTGCTCGTGAAGCTCGTCGCCAATCCGGTACCGCCGCTCAAGGTCGCATGGACGCTCTTCTACGAGGTCTATTATTATGCGGCGTTCCTGGTTCTGGTCCTTAACCGGAAGTTGGGTGCGCTGCTCATAGGGCTGATGGTCGCGGGGATCCTGTTGTGGGGGCCGGTCCTCGGACATGAGGCTCCGACATGGTATGTTCATAGCTGGAATCTGTATTTTGTTGTCGGTGCGCTGGGCTTTCTCGCCTATCGCCGGCTGGAGGGGCATGATGGCCTGTGGATCGCTGTCGCGGGTGGCGCGCTGCTCGTTCTGATAGGCGCGGCTGGCTGGATCGATGATCGTATTGCGATAGCCCAGGCTCATCCGCGGCGGCTCCTTCTCGAGGCATTGCCGTTCGCCTTGATTCTCGTGGGAGGCGCCTCGGCGGATCGATGGCGGTCCTGGAAGCCGCCAGTGCTGCTAGCCTTGCTGGGAGAGGCCTCCTATGCGATCTACCTGGTCCACTCGCCGGCGATTTCGGCGCTCGCGACAATCCAGGTAAAATTGGCTCGTCACCATGTCAGCCTGCCTCCGGTTTTGTTGTTTGTGCTGGTCGCGGTTGTGGCTGTCACTGCGGGGGTCGTGGCGCATCTCCTGGTCGAGCGGCCGCTTCTGCGTTCGATCCGTCGATCGAGCGCTGTAGTCCACCGCGACGCTCAGCCGGTGCTCGGATGAGCGTCTCGCGCGCGCATGCCGTCGCGCCTGGAGAGCGCGTCTCCGGCCGGCTGAAGGGATTACAGGTCGGCCGGGGGATGGCGGCCTTGTCGGTGGTCGTGGGCCATGCTGTTGCCATGTCGTCCAGCGGAAATGCATGGGGTCTGTGGGAGTTTCTCGGCCGCTACGGCGTCACGCTGTTCTTTATCATCAGCGGCTTCATCATGGTCCACACGACCGGTCGTGGTCCATTTGATGCCCGGCGCTTCATGGCCAGCCGGCTGCGACGGATCGTACCGCTCTACTTGCTCGCCAATCTGGTCCTGGCTGTCGTGACGCTGGTCGCACCGCATGCCTTTCGGCGGACGGTGTTTAACGCCTGGCACATCCTTCTCTCGATCCTTTTCATCCCCGCCTATGATCCGGCCGGATCTGGCCGAATCTGGCCGTTTTTCCGTCTGGGGTGGACACTCAACTATGAGATGTTCTTCTATTTTTGCTTCGCGGCACTGGCTTTCGTCACGGTCCGAACGCGGGTGGCGCTTCTATCCTTCGGATTTCTGGCGCTGATTGTCATTGGCCAGCTTCACAGTTTCCAGGATGCGATCCCGCGCTTTTACACCCAGATCGACACTCTGGGCTTTGTTGTCGGAGCGGTTCTGGGACTTGCGGAAATGCGCGGGAAGCTGCGCCTGAAACTGCCGACGGCGATCGCCCTAGCAGCCTTCACGCTGCTCGCGAGCGGTTTTCTGAGTGTGCGGTTCGACACCATCCGCGACTTCAACTGGACCCAGATCATGGTCGTCGTAATCTGCGCGATCCATCTCGTCCTGCTGACGATGCTGTTCGATGTCAAACGCTTCCGCTATCCGGCGCTGATCCTCCGCGTCGGAGACATGAGCTATTCGCTCTATCTGTTTCACATGTTCCCGGTCGGGCTGTTCGCGATGTTCGAACATAAGGCACCCCCCATACTCGTCGTGCCGTTGATCGGCTTGTCGATCGTCGCGACGCTGGCGATTTCCGCAATGATCTACCATTTCGTCGAGAGACCATTTGACCTGTTCCTGCGCCGCGCCGGACGCCGATCCCATGCGCTTGGCGAGGGAGTCGACGAGCGGCCGTCGACGACATTCCATCCAACAGTATGCTGATCATGTCGGTGGGTCTTTTGCCGCAAGGCCTTTGGCCGAGACTGCGGCATGGCATGGCGGTGGCGGCGCTTGCAGGGCTGCTGTGCATGTCCACGCTCGGACTGACGCTGGCGGCGATCAAATCTGGTAGCGATGCCAGCCAGGGTGGAGGGGAGAGCAGCCGCCAGTTCTTCTATCTGTTTGTATTCTTTATGGTCATGATTGCCTCCAGACCGTTAACCCGGCCGCAGAAGCTGCTCGCTTTGCCCGTTTCGATGGCCGTCGCTCTGTTGTGGTGTGCGCTCAGTATCAGCTGGTCTGCGGTACCCGCGATCGGCTTCCGCCGTCTGATGCTGACGTCCATGATCATTCTCGCGATCTTTCGCATCGTCGACCAGCTCGGCTATAGGGCCGTCATCAGGGTAATGAAGACGGTCTTTGTCATTGTCCTCATCCTCAACTTCATCGCGGTCGCGGTGCTGCCTTTCGGCATTCACCATGCCGTAGAGGTCGGGGCCGCAGATGTCGGCGATCCCAATCTCGCGGGCGCCTGGCGTGGCCTGTTGCCACAGAAGAATTTTGCGGGTGCAGTCTGCGCGTTGACGATCATCGTCTTCGCGCTCGACGGGGAGCATTTCCGCCAAGTCTTGCGGATCGCGGTGATCTGCGCAGCGGCCTTCTTTCTCTACAAGACCAAGTCGAAGACTTCGATCGGGCTGCTTTTCCTTTCGGTCACCGCCGGGCTTGCCTATCTGCGATACAATCCCAGCTATCGTGCGCTGTTCATCCCGGTCATGATCGCCGCGGTTCCGTTGCTGGGGTTCGCCGCTGTCCACTGGTTCACGCCTTTCGTCATGCCCAGCGACAATCAGACCGGTCTGACAGGACGCGTCCAGATCTGGCCGCCACTTTTTGCCTTCGCCCAGGACCATCCACTGCATGGCGCGGGTTTCGGCTCCTTCTGGAACGTCGGGGATCGGAGCCCGATCTACTTCTACGCCAAGGGGTGGGTGACCAAGCTGGGTAATGGCCATAACGGATATCTCGACCTGCTCACCCAGATCGGCATTCCGGGGTTGGCCCTGGTCGTGCTGGCCAGCATCCTCGTTCCAATGATGCGCATTCTTGGCAGTGTGACCGCGCCGCGACGACAGGGGGCGGTGCTGATCGCCATGCTCCTCTTCTGTGCCTTGCACAATTTGACGGAAACCAGCCTCTTCGACCGGGATCAGATCGTCCAAGTCTTCCTTATGATCACGATTGCTCTGATCGGCAGAGTCAGTGGCCCCATTTTTGTGTCGCGACCACTGAGGCGGCCGCCTCCTACCGTTCGTCGCGTCTCCATGACAGCGCGCGGGAGAGATTAATGACTCAGTCGTTGTCCGTTTCCAGGCGATCGCGGCCGTCGCCGTTCGCGGCGTTGCCTCATTATCTGGCGGTTCTCGTTGTCCTCGCAACCTTGACGCTAACGGTGCTCGGCCCATGGATGACCTATAAGCCTGAGCCCTACACAGGAGAGGGCAGCCCGCTCCGCCAGCTGTGCTATTTTGCCGTGTTTCCGCTGGCGATCGCGGCGGTGCGCCCCCTGAACAGGCCGAGCCGACTGTTTGCCATGCCGTTGCTGCTCGTCATGGCCCTGCTGTGGTCCTGGGTCAGCGTGCGATGGGCGATCGCGCCGGACATGGCCGTGCGCCGTCTGCTTCTGACGACGATCGTGATCTGGACGATTTTTCTGGCCGTTGAAGACCTGGGATACACGAAAACGATGAAGCTCATCCGCGTCGCTCTTATTGCGACCCTGATAGCAAATTACGTCACGGTCATCTTTATCCCTCATTTCGGTATCCATCAGCTCGAGTTGAGCGTCAGCCGAAGTGGTGTTGACCCGGGGCTCGTGGGCGACTGGCGCGGCATGATGCTGCAGAAGAATTTTGCGGGCGCAGCATGTGCCATCACATTGCTCGTCTTTTCGCTGGATGCGCGACGGGTTCGGGCATGGGTGCGCATCCTCGTGATCGCGGCCTCGATCCTGTTCCTGGTCAAGTCCGGTTCCAAAACATCGATGGGACTGAGCGTATTAGGGCTCGGCTTGGGATGGCTTTTCATGCGTTACAACCCTGTCTACCGCATGTTCCTAATCCCGCTCGCCATTGTGGCGGGAGCCGCGGCCTATCTCTTTGTCATGATGCATTGGGAAGCGCTTACGGCGCCATTGTACAATCAGGCGGCCTTCACCGGCCGCACACTGATCTGGCCACCCCTGCTCGCCTTCGCGAAGGACCATTTGACGCTGGGCGCAGGCTACGGCTCCTTCTGGAATATCGGGCCCGGCAAGAGCCCCATCTACGCCTATGCAAAGGGATGGGTCGTTCACATCACGCAGGGGCATGACGGTTATCTTGACCTGCTGGTTACGATCGGGCTGCCGGGACTGCTGTTGGTCGTGATTGCGACGATCATTGCGCCGCTCGTTCGCCTGCTCGTCCACCCGAACGTGCCGCGCGCGACTGGTGCACTGCTCCTCGCGATCGTCATATTCTGCGCCGGCCATAATTTTACCGAAAGCAGCCTCTTTGACCGGGATTCGGTGGTTCAGACCTTTCTCATGTTTGCGGTGGCACTTATTTATAAGGTGACGCCATCCCCCAGCCCCTGGCGCCTTCGCGCGGGCCCCCGCCAACCGCAGCCAAGGCTCGCTCATGATTAAGGCGCAACCCTTCGGCAAGGTGCTCCGCTATGGCGCGGCATCGGTGGGACCGATCGGGTCGGCCGGAGCGCAATTCCTGCTTTCCCTGGTACTGCTGCATGCGTTGAGCCAGCGGGAGTTCGGTGCCTTCTCCTTCCTGCTGGTGGCGTCCCAGTTCAGCTGGGGGCTTTGGAGTGCGCTGTTCTGCGCGCCATTGCCGATCCTGTTCCACGGCAATTCCGGACTTGAGCGTGACCGGCTGATGCGGAGCCTCTTTTCCAGCAATCTCGTGGTGGCGGTGCTGGCGCTGCCCATTTTCTATGCGATGGCCGCGTCTCTGGACGTGCCGGTGCGCGGTACGCTGCTGTTCGCGCTCTATGCGAGCATCGCGCTCATCCGCTGGTTTGCACGCGCCTATTCCTATGTGTCCGGCACGCCCTATCGCACCATGGCTTCCGATCTCGCATATTCTGGGGCGCTGCTTGCGGGGATCGCTCTGTTCTTCATCGCCGGTGGTCGATCGCTCGACATTGCTTATGGCGCGCTCCTGGCGAGCGCGCTGGTGGGTTTGCTGCCCTTCGGTGCGCCTTACCTGAAGCAGCAGTTCGGCCAGTTTTCGGCGAGAGCGGTGCCGGACTATTTCGCAATCTGGAAGCGTCATTCCGGTTGGTCGCTGCTGGGTGTGCTCACCACCGAGGCGACCGCCAATTCGCACGCTTACATCGTCACCGCCTTGTTCGGCCCCAGGGCTTTCGCGCCGATTGCGGCGAGCGCCTTGCTGGTCCGTCCGATCAATGTCGCGATGAACGCGCTGACCGAGTTCGAGCGGGCGCAGATGGCGCGCGAAGTCGGTGGAGGACGTGTTGACGTGGCAATGAGGGCGGTCCGTTTTTTCCGCATGGTCATGGCTGTGGCGTGGCTGGGGACGGTCAGTGCCGTTGGCGTCCTGTTATGGTTCTCGCCCCATGCGATATTCCCCGCGCGATATCCGCTCGGTTTTCTCGCGACGGGTGGCGCGCTCTGGATGCTCGTGGCTGGCGTCCGGTTGATGCGGGCGCCAGAGAGCACGCTTCTGCAGTCGGCCGGCGAATTTCGTAACCTGGCGCTGGCCAGCGTCATTTCATCGGTTTTCTCGGTCGTTGCCGTGCTGGCCCTGTTGCTGACGTTCGGCGTGCTCTGGTCGATCGCCGGCATCCTGATCGGTGAGACGATTTATTGCCTGTGGATCCATCGCGAATGCCGGCGCTGGCTGCATCGGAATAGCGAGGGCCATCTGGCCATGGCAGGAGCGGCATGAACCAGGAGACGACGCTTTTGCCGCGGCGACGCTCGGCCGACGGGGCGCGTTCATCGACACGGGCCGGCCGACCCCGCGTGATGATGATCGCATCGCATTTCCAGGAATATTCCTACCGTTTCGCGCAAGGCCTGGCGGATGGCGCGGACGTCATGCTCGTGATCGAGA
>Ga0070730_10004589_pt1 | contig 12064 bp, 13 predicted proteins | sample Coa_R1_3_FD_66447 | JGI IMG/M metagenome (GOLD analysis project Ga0070730, IMG submission 66447) | Surface soil microbial communities from Centralia Pennsylvania, which are recovering from an underground coalmine fire - Coalmine... | ecosystem: Environmental > Terrestrial > Soil > Unclassified ... | reverse complement strand
AGCGCGACATTTACAAATGAGACCGCTTCGGGATGGCAGCAAGTGACCTTCAACAGCCCTATTGCCATCGCCGCAAATACGACCTACATTGCTTCTTATTTCGCGCCGAACGGGCACTATTCCGCCGACGCAGGATATTTTGCCACTTCCGGCGTCGATGACCCACCGATACACTTGCTCGCCAATGGCGTGGACGGGTCCGACGGTGTGTTCACGTACAACTCCTCCAACGCTTTTCCCAGCTCTTCCTTCAACTCTACCAATTACTGGGTCGACATCATCTTCAACACCCAGTCATCTCTGCCGCCAACTCTGAACGTCACTCCCACGAGCTTAAGCTTTACGGCTTCTGTTGGAGCGGGTAATCCACCAAGCCAGACTCTTTCGATCTCCAACACTGGTGGAGGTTCGGACTTTGGCTGGACGGCATCTTCAAACGCTAGTTGGCTGACGATCTCCCCCGTCTCGGGAACTACACCCTCAAACATCACTGTTTCCGCTAACACCTCGGGGCTGGCCGCCGGCACCTATTCTGGGACCATTACGATCACCGCATCTGGAATATCGAACTCTCCGCAAATGGTACCTGTGTCTTTGACGGTAGCGAATATTTTGCTGTCCACCAATTTCGCAACGCTAGGGCTGCAGGGATGGGCGTTCTCGCCCTTGGGCTTCGCGTCTGCGTGGACTCCGATAAACCAATCCGTTCAGTATGGCGGGAGTGGCAACACGCAAATTTACGCTGGCAACTCGGGCTGGACGGACTATACGCTCGCGGTACCAATAAAATTATCGTCCGCGAACAACTGGCCTGGGGGAATCCGCGGAAGAATGAATCCGTCTACCGGAGCAGGTTACGCTGTCTGGCTGTATCCGGCACAGGGCCTAGTCGTCCTGTATCGCGCTGGGGCCTGGAATATCGATCAATCGCTCGTCCAGCTGGCTCAAGCAGCTGTGTCCTTCGACACCGCTAACTTCCATACCGTGAGCTTGGCTTTCAAGGGGACACAAATCCAGGTCCTCTACGATGGAAAAGTTGTGATCACCGCGACTGATGCCACGTACGCAAGCGGCGTGGTCGCCCTTGAGGGGGACAATCAGGTCATCACTTACGGCAATGTCATCGTGACTGGTCCGACTGCTAATACCTCATCCCTGGCGGTTTCCACGAGTTCGTTGACCTTTAGCGCAAACTTGGGTGGACCGAGTCCTTCCGCGCAAACAGTTCAATTGACAACGGGCGGTGGCGGCGCTTTGGTCTGGACCGCGGTCAGCAACGCCAGTTGGTTGAGCATTTCTCCAGTCGTAGGGTCTACCCCGGTAACTATGCAAGTTACGGCGAATTCCACCCCTTTGATTGCTGGAACGTACAACGCAGTCATTAACTTGGTTGCCCTGGGTGCCATTAATTCCACACAAGCGATCAGTGTGACCCTGAACGTAGTTAGTCCTCCACCCTCAATTGCCTTGACGCCAAGCAGTATGAACTTTACGGCCAATATTGGGCAGGCCGCTCCGCCCTCGCAAACGCTCGCGGTTACGAATCCAGGGACAGGCAGCTTTTCTTATACAACGTCCACGGATGCTACATGGCTTTCCGCAAGCCCCGCATCCGGTTCAACCAATGGAAGTGTCGCCGTCGCGGTGAACCCTGTGGGACTAGCCACTGGTACCTATAGTGGGCACGTAATCGTTACCGCCTCCGGCATCTCCAATTCGCCTCAATCGATTCCCGTCACTTTGACCGTTCTCTCGCAGGATATGACCGAAACCTTCGCCGATTTGGGAAGTGGCTGGATTATTTCTCCCATGGGCAATGCAAGCGGATGGAGCGCGGCGAGTGGGATATACACCTATAGCGGGCTAGGGCTAAGTCAATCTTGCGCGGGGAACCAGGCCTGGTCCAACTATATCTTTGACACCAACATCCAGTTGTCTTCTCTATCCAATTGGCCGGGCGGTGTGCGAGCTCGCGTCAACCCTTCCACTGGCGCAGGCTATGTGGTTTGGTTGTATCCCGGTTCCAGTCAGATAGTCCTTTACAGAGTGGGAGTCTGGAATATAAATGACGCCTCCCTGACCCAGCTTGCCGCAGCCCACTTGACGTTCGACACTACCGCCACTCACGATCTGCAAGTAGCTTTCCAGGCAAATACTATCTCTGTGTCTTGGGATGGCGCTATGGTGATGACTGCTACTGACGCTACTTTCGCCAACGGATTCGTTTGCCTTGACGCTAACAATCAACGAATATCGTACTCCAACGTCCGGGTTTCTGCCGTTCAGTCTGCCGTTCAACTGGATACACCGTCGCCTTCCAGCATTACTTTTGCGGCCCTTCCCGGCTCGACTCCGGCCCCCCAAACCGTCAACATTTCCGCTGGAGGAGCCTCGACCACATGGGCCATCTCGACCTCATCAGGCTCACCCTGGCTCACCACTGCGGTTTCCGACACCCTAACGCCTGGCGTAATCACCGTTTCAGCAAACCCCGCTGGATTAACGGAGGGAACCTACAATGCCACTATCACGCTATCGGCCCCTGGTGCGGTGAACTCGCCTGTAGCCATACCCGTGACGCTTGCAGTTAAGACGGCAGTAATGCACGTAACACCAACAGCCTTGAATTTCTTCGGGGCGGCAAATTTCAATCCTGCTCCCCAGACCTTCCAGATCTTGAATCTCGGTACGGGTACGCTCAACTGGTCTGCTACCGCGACCTCAACTTGGCTTAATTTAAGTTCGCTCTCCGGGGCGGCTCCTTCGACGGTCACCGTCGCTCCGAACGTGAGTACACTAGCAACCAACAATTACTCGGACACCATCACTATCGCCTCATCTGACGTAAGCAACAGCCCAGCCACGATCTCGGTTTCCACCCACGTCGGCACCCTGCTGTTCAGCGACAACTTCAGCACGGGTGCGGGTAATTGGACCGTCGGTCCGCTCGGCTTTGCCTCCGGCTGGTCGGTCGCGAATGGCTCCTATAATTACAACGGCGAGGGGCAAACTCAGTCTTGGGCAGGCAGCTCTTCGTGGAGCGACTACACGGTGGCCACGAATTTCCAGCTTGCGTCCACCAGCGATTACCCAGGAGGGTTGCGCGGACGGTTGAATACGACCACCGGCGCAAGCTACGGTGCCTGGATCTATCCGGCCGAGGGCATTATTAGACTGTTCCGTATCAACCAGTGGGGTATCGACGCCGGGAATACAGTGCTGGCCTCTGTCGGTGGTCTTGTGATGGATACGAAAGTCCACAGCGTTCGACTGGCCTTTAAAGGCTCAACCATCCAGGTTTATTACGACAACGCTTTGGTGATTACCGCCACAGATGCTACCTATGCTCAAGGAGCTGTGGCCCTGGATGTCTCTAATCAACCAATCTCATTTAGCAATGTTAGTGTGATTTCTTTGCCGTAAGGATTTTTCGTTAGCTATACTCTTTTAATCCGGCGTGCATGAAAACGTTCGGGCGTTCAGGAATCAGATGGTTGGTTCCTGCTGGAAGTCTTTGAATTATGGACCGCTCGTGGATTAGAGTACCCGTTGTTTCTGCCAACGTTGCATGAGCGCCGCTTTCCGGAGGCTAGCCGTCAGAACCGTTCTCGCACTTGGTTCCTTAATCTTGTTGGTGTGGGGGATTCTCCACCTTCGAGTTTTAGCTGCTAATGTTCACGCGACGTGGACTTACAATTACGTTCCCGAGCCCGCATGCTCTGCGATCCACGCGACGAATTGCATAGACCACTTCGAAGTCCTGGACATCACCGGTAAAGATCCTGTTGTGATCACCAGCGTTCCAAACCCCAGTCCCGCAAGCGGAAGAGTGGACAACATCTCCGTCGCCTTCAAGTACGGACCTCCTTTTGGTCAGCGCACGTTTTCTGTAATTGCCGTCGGAAAAGATCCAAAAGGTAACCGCGTATCATCTAATCCGTACGCCGCGCGCGCAAGTGCGTGGGTGCGTCCGGGTGCGACCGTTTCTACTATCCTGAAGTAAATCTAAATCAAATTCGGACTACCTTGTTCGGCATAGCGCCTCGGCTGTACGGTGCGCCGTCCATTGGTGTCTCCCTAGCATCCAAACATGGAGGCTATCTAAACCAAATTCCGGAGCTCGCTCAAATCGATGAATCCAACGGTTACCTTTGTCGTTCCCTGTTACAAGCTGGCGCACCTGCTCTCGGATTGTGTTAACTCCATCCTGGTACAAACCTTCCCTGATTTCGAAGTGCTTATTATGGACGACGCCTCCCCGGACAATACCGCCGAGATTGCCGCATCGTTTTCCGATCCGCGCGTCAAGCACATCCGCAATCAACAGAACCTCGGTCATCTCCAGAATTACAACAAAGGTATCGCCGCTGCCCGCGGGAAATATGTCTGGCTAATCTCGGCGGACGATACTTTGCGCCGGCCCTACGCCCTGGAGCGCTACGTCCAGCTTATGGAGGCGCATCCAAATGTGGGCTATGTCTTTTCTCCGGCGGTCCGGCTGCGAGATGGGCGGGAATGGGAGACCCTTGGCTACTCGATCTGTTGGCACAAGGACGAAATCTTCAATGGCCGCCAGTGGCTCACCCAGCTGATACAACGCAATCGCATCGTCGCCGCGTCAGCCCTGGCCCGCAAAGAGTGTTATGAAAAGCTTGGCTTTTTTCCACTTAACCTGCCTTGGAATGGGGATTGGTACCTATGGTGCCTTTTTGCTCTATATTCGGATGTTGGTTATATCGCGGAGCCCATGGTTTGTTATCGCGAGCACGATCTCAACATCACCCATACCCTGCTGGCCGACGCTCCAAGCCATTGCGCTGCGGCCGACATCGCCATGCCTTGGATTATTAAGCCGATCGCCGAACGAGCGGGCTTCGCGTCGTTGGCGCAAGCATGCCTCCGCTCAGCGGCTCACGAGTATGTCCGCAATAGTGTGGCGGGCGAAGAGGTATTTACGGGAGCTCGGCTTGAGGAATGGCTAAACCAAAGCGGAGTAAGTCCCCAAGAAAGGGTCCGCATTCGTGAGCTTGTTCGTGAGCAGCTATCGGCTGCCGTTCCAGGAATTTCATCCGTCGCCATTCATTCACAGTCTTCGTTACCGGGGCACACCTAATCCAAAAAACTGAGCCCCCGATAGCGAGGGTCTCCAATGGCCCCCTCGTTAAGGGGGAAAAACTTCTTCCCTGGCACCCCAGTGGTGTGCAAAGTCTTTCCCGTTCTGGGTCTGGATATCCGGGTACCCTCCTAACCGTTTATATACAAAGCACTTATTTGAACTTGCCGCACTCCAGTTGGGCCCCTTGCATGCACTGTCACAGTCTTGTCAGCGGTTAGTAACAGCTCTACTGGGGTTTTAAACTTGAGCAAGAAGCGTTTCGCTAAAATGGTGTTGTTCATCGTGGTCATCGCTGTCGCCTCAGTGACCTTCGGAGGACCAGCCTTTGCCGCAGTCCGGCTGGGCACTGCTCACCTCGCCCAACTGGCAGGTTCCGCGGAATTTGAAGCCTCGGTCCTGGCTCTACTCGGAACGGTATTCTTGATCGTGGCATCCGCCATCCGTCGTTTGCAGGCGACTGCAAAACAAAGCCTGTCTTAGACATACTCCGTCGCAATTCAGGCATTGGAAATGCTGCGCGCAGTATTCACTCCGAAAATTCATCCCTCTTCCTGAGTGCGGGCTTGAGATCTGGACGCACGGCGCAGCGATCTGCATCAAATGCAAGAGCGTTGAAGCGCTGTCTTCCGCATTAATTGAGCCGGTCGGACGGGCTGACTGAAATTTGCCGATCGTTAAGGCATCGCGTACAGCTCTATCCTTTAAGTAAGCTTGCCATTCCAGGCGGCGGTCAGAATTGGCCATCGTATACAGGGATGCCGGTATTGTAGGTGCTTGGCTCCGAACAGAAAATTCTCCTCGGTCCAATCGTTTGCGTTGGGAGAACAAGAGTGGCCAGACTGCTGATCATTGACGATAACGCGTCGATTCGGTATCTGATGCGGTTTTATCTCGAACAGGCAGGCTTTATTGTTTGTGGTGAAGCGCAAAATGGTGCGGAAGGCTTGGAAGCCGCAAAGCGAATGGAGCCTGACGTAATTCTTCTCGATTTGACCATGCCGGAAATGACTGGCACCGAAACGGCATCTCTCTTGAAACGCCTAATGCCCAAAACTCCGATCATTTTATTTACTTTGCACGAGGACGCAATCAACAAAGAATTGGCGGCGACCATGGGCGTTGACATGGTCGTTAACAAGATGGAGGGCATTCCGAAGTTGGCGGAATCGGTTAAAACATTGCTTGGACGATTTGCCGTGGCATCACCCATAACTCGCTCCGAAACCGCTGCAAGCGATGCACCCTCGAATGCGTCGGGCTCCGCCAAGTTAGGAAACCAGGGGGAAGTAAACTAATTAATGGTCGCGAATGAGCTCTGAAACGAAGCGCGCTAGATCTAGCGCTTCTACTCCGCTCGCGACTGCACTTGTAACCTGAGCCAAGCGTGACTTCCCGTGCGCCACAATCATACGCGTCGACCGAGTCCCCAATGTGCGGTGCAAGGCAAGCAACGGGGTGGCCATCGCAAGAAGGTTATGCGGTGCTGGGTGCCTCATGGCGCGCAATAGTTCTGTCGAAGCCATGCAGGATTTCGCGCCACTACTTAGGAAGCCGCCCGCCGACCTACTCGTTATGTTGCCGATTGACGAGAATTAGAAATGGCATCACTTGAGACCAAACCTGAAATTACCAGAGGACTTTGAGATCTTTGTACAAGCCGAATTTCTCGTCGCAAGTGATCACCGGGATCTTTTCGCACAAAGCCTGGGCGATGATTTGGCGGTCGAACAGGTCCGCGTGGTGTGGCTGGAGATCGAAAAGGTAGAACGCATGATGCGCCGTGTAGGGCAGTATGCGAACGTCCAGGTCCTCAAGGGCCCGGTGCGTGTCTGCAGCGGAAAGTCGTAGCTTGCCCCGAACCGTTTTGATAGCGATTTCGGAAAGAGAAATTGCGCTCAGTTCTAGGATGTTTTCCGAATTTTGCAAAAGAGTTGTAGCGCGCTTAGTGAGTCGTTCTGGTGACTCAACAGCGAAGATCAGAACGACCGTGTCCAGGAGCAACCGCACCTAGTCGCGTCCTTCGACGAAGGCGTCGACTTCGTCGTCCGACATGGGCTTCCACCATTCCGGTTCGAGGACTTGAATCTTGCCTTTGAGGGTTCCCAGCCTCCGCTTTTTACCGCTGGGCTTTTTCGTTCGGACCATATCCACGGCAGGCACTCCGCGGCGGCAGATAGTCACGGTTTCGCCATCCTCGGCGGCCCTGATCAGCTCGGGCAGCTTGTTCTTGGCATCCGCTACGCTTACCTTCATCCCTGCATGATAGCTATCTAATATAGCCATGTCAAGAGAGTATGAACAAGAAAAAACACGTTTACATGACACTGTGATTTTCGGGAAGCTAATCATGAGAATAAACACTTGAATGCAAGAGAGTTGGCTCCCCGGGCTAGATTCGAACTAGCAACCCTTCGGTTAACAGCCGAATGCTCTACCATTGAGCTACCGGGGAACTGAGCAAAACAGTTGTTTTCATTCTAATACAGACGCCAAAATCAAGCCACTTGCCGGGACGAGTCTTATCTTCGTTCCGTGCCGGGGGCTATCGCCAAAGTTATTGGGCCGACCCGGCCCGCTGGCTGACTTTCTTCCGTGAGCCACATCGCCGGTTTCCCCTGGGCGTTTAGCGTTGCCTACGCTCCGGAATTCCTTTATCGTTAGGTTTTCTTTTGTTCTCAAAAGGCGTGGTGTCTCGCCGCGCCATCAATGGAACACGGAGAAGCCCTGTGAAGAAGAAGATTCGCGCCATCCAATATGGTGTTGGTCCGATTGGTGCTTCCATCGCTCGCCTGATGCGCGAAAAGCAAGCCATCGAAATTTGCGGAGCCATCGATACCGATCCCGCAAAGGTCGGTCGCGATTTAGGCGAAGTAGTCGGCGCCTCCGACGCGCCATGGGGCGTAAAGATCTCCGCGGACGCTGATGAAATCCTGGAACAAGCCGCTGACGTGGTCATTCACTCCACTTCCTCTTCGCTTCCCAAAGTGATGGACCAATTGCTGGCCTGCCTCAAGGCCGAGTCTTGTGTGGTCTCCACTTGCGAGGAGCTTTCCTATCCTTACCGCACGCATCCCGACCTGGCCGCGAAACTGGACGCCGAAGCCAAAGATTGGGGCGTCGCGCTGGTCGGAACGGGCGTAAATCCGGGCTTTGTGATGGATAAATTGGTTGTGACCCTGGCTGCCGTGTCGCAGCGCATCGAGCACGCCAAAGCCCTGCGCATCGTGGACGCCTCCAAGCGCCGCTTGCCCCTGCAAAAGAAAATTGGCGCGGGCATGAGCGTCGACGAATTTCGCGCGCAGGTGGCCGCGGGCGTCATTAAACACGTGGGCCTGCCGGAATCGGTCGCTATGGTAGCCGACAGTCTGAATCTGCCGGTCGACCAAATCACCGAAACTATCGAACCTATGGTCGCCGGCGAACGTGTGCAAACCGAATTTTTGACCGTCGAAGCGGGACAGGCCGCGGGTGTGCACCAGATCGCACGGGGGTTGAGCGCAGGAAAAGAATTGATTCACCTCGAACTGCAAATGTATGTCGGAGCCAAAAATCCGGCGGACACCATCGAGTTGCAAGGGCATCCGAACATCAGCCTCGTGATTCCCGGCGGTTCGCACGGTGACATCGCTACCGCTTCCGTAGTGGTTAACTCCATTCCGGTCATTCTGGATGCTCCTGCGGGATTGCGCGCCGCTCGCGATCTGCCCATCGGCTTCTTCTCGCCGAACGCGAAGCCGTGACCGCCGCAAGGGATTCGGGCAGCGTTACCCCTGAACATATCTCGCTGTAAGCATTTCCGCTCATCGATGGCCCCCAGCCGTTCCATGGCCGCACCGTCGTTCTCATCAACGAGCATAGCCACAGCGCGGCGGAAATGGTCGCCAGTTTCGCAAAGCAGAATCATCTCGCCACGCTAGTCGGAACAAGAACAGCCGATGCGCTTCGTGCCGATCAAGACCGATGACCAGCTGGATCTGCAGTCCCTGCACCGGGTGCGCGAGCGCTGGGTGATGCGTCGCACGGCAGTCATCAACCAGATTCGTGGCTTGCTACTCGAACGTGGCATCACTCTCCGGAAAGGACGGTGTCATGTTGGTGCAGCATTGCCCGGGATCCTGGAAGACGCCGACGCGAAACTATCGGGCGCATTGCGCCTGCTGCTCGCGCAACTGAGGCTGGAGTTCGATCACTTGGATCTGCGGATCGACCCGCGGGAACATTCCACCGGAGGCAAGCAGAAGCGCTCGGTATCAGCAAACGTGGTAACTTCTACTTGCGAAGACTTTTCGTGCAAGGAGCACGAGCGGTGATGCAACAACGCACCAAGCAGTCTTCCGGTCTGAGCAGATGGTTGGCCCAACTCACATCGCGTACGCACCGTAATGTGGCCGGAGTGGCTCTAGCGAATAAACTCGCCCGCGTGGCCTGGGCCGTGCTCGCGAAGAATGAACCATATCGGCCTCCCGTGTTGGCTCATGTAGCTTCAGCTTAGCGATTCCAGAGGAGATTATGGTTTCTTGCCAGGTCTGCTGGCGAATAAGGAGATGGCACAACGGTCGAACCCGGCGCTCTCCAAACCCGTAACCGGAAGAAGTCTCGCGAGACTGAATAACTAATGGGGAAAAGAGCGCAGCGCATTCCATCCTGGCCAGGAGTGATTCACTCCAACAAAGGCCGTATACATTTGCGCAGACCAACTTGTGACATCCTCACATTTCGCTTGCGGCGAAGCGGCGGACCATACATTCCGGTTGGCCCGTAACACGTCCACTGACTCCGACGAGACCGTAAAAACACGTGTAGAGCATTTCGCTGTTACACTTGGCCGCTTGGAGACCTGCTGGAGTAAACGGATGGCATATCCAAATGTCGACCATTCCATTGGCGGTGAAGGCGCTGATAGGGCACGCCGCTCTCAAACCGAATCTTGCGGTCGTTCCAGACGAGAGTTTCTTGCAGCGCTGGCGGCTTTCGGCATTGGCACAGTCGCGCCAGCCGGGGCATTGATCCAGCAGACAGCTTCGCCCACCGCGAAGCCAGTCCTGATCGATCTGCACCACCACATTTTGCCTCCGTTTTACTTGTCGGAAGTGCGCGATCTGCTGCTCGGCTCATGGAAGCTCAATTCACGACAGGAAAGCTATCTACCCGCGAGGGTGCTCGAGTGGTCGCCGCAAAATGCGCTTGCCGAGATGGATAAGAACGGAGTGGCGACTGCGTTGTCTCAATCTCGATCCCCGGGATATGGTTCGGAAGCGCACAATCGGCGCGCACTCGATCGCGCAAATGCAACGAATACGCGGCACAACTCGTCCAGGACCACCCTGGCCGCTTCGCTTTCTTCGCCTCGGCGCCACTCCCGGACACCGAAGGGAGCCTGAAGGAAATTGCGTACGCGCTGGATGTGCTCAAAGCGAGTGGAATCATCTTCATGACTAATTACGCTGATAAATGGCCCGGCGATCCCGCCTATGCGCCTGTGTTCGAGGAGTTAAATCGCCGCAAGGCTGTGGTATATTTCCATCCGAGCGTAGCGAGCTGCTGCCGTGATCTAATCCCGAACGTTCCTTATGTGCTAACCGAGGTTCCTCACGATACAACCAGAGCTATCACCAGCTTACTTTTCTCTGGTTCCTTTGCGCACTACCGGGACATTCGTTTCGTTTTCGCGCATGCTGGCGGAACGATCCCCATGCTGGCCGACCGCATTTCACAATACAGTTCGCAAATGAAAGACCTTGAGGACAAAGTGCCGAAAGGAGTCGAATTTGAGTTGAAGAGGCTCTATTACGACATCGCCAGTTCAGCGAATCCAGGGGCGATGGCAGCCCTGATGAAGCTTGTTCCCACATCGCAGATCATGTTCGGCAGCGATTACCCGTTCGTGCCCATCGCTGTGACCGCGGGCGGCATGACTCATCTTGGGCTGTCGACGAACGATCTGCAGATGATCGGACGCGATAACACGCTAGCTCTGCTACCGCGCTTAAAGGCCTAAACGCCAAGCCTGACCATTGGCAATGAATTTTGATCTTGGCGACATTCCCAGCGGCGATGTTCTTGTGAAGAACGGCGCAGATCAGACTCACTTTTTGTTACGTGGATCGTCAGCCGGATTAACAAAAGTCGTCCCAGTTGGCCCGACAGCGGTGCATTCCACGATTGCTTCTTGTTCCTTGGTGCCAGCGAAATGGATGGTGCCTGCGGGTTCTGTGTAGTTGCTGCCTGGGGGGAGGGCCTTTAGGCCCGCTTCGCTGCGCGCGCTTCCGTAACCGAAATACCAGACACCGGACAAAACAAAACAAGAGCGATCGTCGGGATGCGAATGCGGCGGAATGGCAGTGCTTGGCGGTACCTTGAATACCAGCGAGTAAAGGTTGTTTTGCTTTGCGTCGCCAGCTACGAAGACGGTCTCTAAACCGGGACGCATCGCTGAACCCGCTTGATTGCTTACCGACTTGGACCACGGAATCTCGGCGGAAGTTATTCGTTGAGGAACTAGTTTGTCCTTTTGCGCAGCAAGGCTGAGGGGAATGATCGTTAGCAGCAGACCAAAAGCAGAACGGATACGAAACCCTTTCTTCATGTTTTCCTCCTTAGCTAGAATTTCTTATGCGACTTCGAAGACAGCGAGCATAGTACGGCATCTCGCCTGCTCCGACGTTGGTGAGACTGATTTTGATCCGGGCCTCCGGACGATCTGCGATCGGAACAGACCGACTGCCGTGAGTGAAAATAGCGCTGTTTGCCCACCCGTACAACGGGCAATTTGTACACGTGGCAACGGATCTCCCATCGCGCGTATCGGATCCGACGATTCTGGACGGTTTGTTTGAATGAATAAGTCATGGAGGAGCGCTTGGTGTAAAAAAGCTGAACTCAGCGACCACGCTGATTCAGATACAACCAAGGAGGCTCCTCCATGGAGACTATGTACTACATCGGTTT
>Ga0070730_10004588_pt1 | contig 12066 bp, 10 predicted proteins | sample Coa_R1_3_FD_66447 | JGI IMG/M metagenome (GOLD analysis project Ga0070730, IMG submission 66447) | Surface soil microbial communities from Centralia Pennsylvania, which are recovering from an underground coalmine fire - Coalmine... | ecosystem: Environmental > Terrestrial > Soil > Unclassified ... | reverse complement strand
ACCATCTACCAGGTCATTGAGGACGTGGAAAAGGCTCTGAAAGGTCTGCTTGAGCCAGTTTACGAGGACAAAGTCATCGGCCTGGCGGAAGTCAAGAAGATCTTCAAGATCCCCAAGATCGGCAAGATCGCCGGATGCATCGTCCGTGATGGCGAGGCACGCCGTAACGCCCGCGCGCGTGTCCGGCGCGGCACCCGTTACCTTGTCGAGAACGTCGCCGTGACATCGTTGAAGCGCGAAACAGAAGACGTCCGCGAAGTCCGGGCGGGCTTTGAATGCGGTATCGGCCTGGACACCTTTGACGATTTCCAGTCGGGCGATCAGATCGAATTCACCGTGCGTGAGCGTGTCAATTAGTCTACCAACCCATGCTAATGCAGCGGAGCCTGTCCTGACGGCTCCGCATCGTGATCCTGAGAAGTAAGGGGGCCAAGATGACCCTGAAGCAAGATCGTATGGCGGATCGTATCCGCGAGATACTGAGCAGCCTGCTGCTTTTGGACGTAACCGATCCGGCGCTGCAAGGCATCACCGTGACCGAAGTAACGCTGGATGCTGAACTGGAATACGCCGAGGTCTTCGTTAACGCCCTGGGCGATGAATCGCGGCAGGCTGAAGTCATGGCTGGCCTGAAGCGGGCCAATGGCTTTCTGCGCCACGAGGTGGGAAAGCACGTGCGATTGCGGCGTGTCCCGGCGCTGCGCTTCCATTGGGATACCACGTTTACGCGCGCCGAGGCCATCGAGGAGGCACTGGATCGCCTGCACGGCAAGCCTGCGCCTCGCCCCTTGAAATCGCCAGACGAGGAAGAAGATGAACTGGAATAACGTTTCGTCGCTTGTGCGCGACGCGAAAAAGATCACGCTCGTCACGCATCTCGCGCCTGATGGCGATGCAATTGGCTCCCTCCTGGGACTCGGCCTGGCGCTCCGTAGTATGGGCAAAGAAGCCACGCTGGTCGTGGACGGCGGCGTGCCGCTCAACTTGGCCTTTATTTCAGGTTCCGCCACGGTACTGGCATCACTGGACGGCGCGCAGCCCGACCTGGCAATTGCCCTCGATTGTGGGGACGAAAGCCGCATGGGCGAAGCCGGGAAGCAAGTTCGCGCCCAGGCAGTGGGCAAGCCGCTGATCAACCTTGACCATCACTGGAGCAACACCCGTTTCGGGGACGAGAATCTGGTCAACAGCGAATGGGCGGCGACGGCTGAAGGCGTTTATGAGTGGCTCGAAGCACTGGGCTTTCACCTGACGCCAGATGTGGCGCAATGTCTGCTGTGTGGGATCGTCACCGATACGTTGTGCTTCCGCACAGACAATACAACGGCCCAGACGCTGGACAAAGCGCAACACCTCATGGCAAGCGGCGCCAATCTGAGTTACATCGTCCAGCACACGCTGAGCCGCATTTCTACCAGTACGATCCGGCTGTGGGGACAGGTTATGCCCACCATCCGCATCGAAGATCGTGTTATCTGGGTACATGTGACTATTGCAGCACGTAAGGCAGTGGGCATGAACGATGGCGGCGACATGAAGGATGGTGGCCTGTCCAGCGTTCTCTTGCAGGCCGACGAAGCCTACATTTCGTGCGTCTTTACCGAAAAAGAGGACAACAAGGTCGAAATGAGCTTTCGGGCAGTCCCTGGTTTTGACGTGTCCAAGGTCGCCGTTGCGCTCGGCGGGGGCGGGCATCGTCCGGCTGCGGGGGCAACTGTGGACGGTTCCCTGAGCGAGGTTGAAGCGCGCGTAATTCCACTTCTAAAGGATGCGGCCAGGGACGGAACGCCGCTGTTTGGTTGAATGAGTCGGAAGGCTGATCCAAATATCCAGGAGCCTTTTGGATTCCTGGTCGTAGATAAGCCGGGAGGCATGACCAGCCACGATGTCGTGGCGCGAGTCCGCTATGGCACGCATGTCAGGCGGATCGGCCATGCCGGGACGCTCGATCCAATGGCTACGGGCATCCTGGTATTATGCCTGGGCATGGCAACCCGCCTGAGCGAGTATGTGATGGCCTCGACCAAACGCTACACAGCGACGATCCGTTTGGGAGTCGAAACGGAGACCTACGACGCTACCGGACACGTCACGTCTACGGCGGACGCCTCACACCTGACCCGGGAGCGTGTCGAAGCCGCCCTGGCGCACTTTCAGGGCCGGGTGAAACAAATCCCTCCAATGTTCAGCGCATTGAAGCATGAGGGCAAGCGGTTGTATGACCTGGCGCGTGCCGGTAAGGAGATTGAACGCGAGGCGCGGACGGTTGCCCTGGAAACGCGCCTGATCAGTTTTACTCAAAATGATGGTGAAGTCGTGATTGACGTCACGTGTTCTGCCGGGACTTATGTTCGGAGCATTGCGCACGATGTGGGTGCCTTGCTTGGCGTTGGTGGGCATCTCACGCGGCTGCGGCGCGAGGCCAGCGGCAGTCTGCACGATCCCCTTGCCTGGGATGCCCTGGAAGCGGCGATAAACGATGGAAGCTGGCAGCGTTACCTGATTGATGAGCGGGTAGCCCTCTCAGGTTTGCCTGAAATTAAACTAGATCAGGACGCGGCGCAGGCGGTCTGCAACGGCAGAACCATTGAACGCTCTGACCCCGCCACGTCTGACGGTGTAAGTCAAAGCCGGGCCTACGGGCCTGGCGACAGCTTCCTTGGGATACTGGCTCCAACGGGAGAGCACGGCGAACGTTGGAAGCCTGAGAAAATCTTCCTCAGGTCCTCTCCGAAGTCTCGCTCCGAGGAACCTGGAAGCTAGGAACGTCCGGTTTGCCGGTCAGATGCAACCACTCTAGCAGTTCACGGATACTTGCCTGCGCCAGTGCGACACTGGTATCTGCCGCGCCGTAGTAAAGGTTGAGCGTGTCCCCATCATCCCCGACAGTAACGCCGCAAGGGAAGACCACGTTATTCACATCGCCATTGCGTTCGTAAGGCTCCTCCGGGCCAAATATCCAGGTCTCCCCACGCAGCAGACAATGCTCAACGTTTTCGGATTCGAGCAAGGCCAATCCCAGCCGGTAAATAACGCCACCCGGCGTCTGCCGAACGCCGTGATAAATCATCAGCCAGCCTTCAGTCGTCTCAATAGGCGGCGGCGACAGGCCAATTTTGTTGGCATCCCACCATGCTCCCTTTCGCGCTTCGAGGATCAATTTGTGTTTGCCCCACGTGCGCAAATCTGGCGAATAGGAGACCCAGATATGCGCGCCGTAATTGGTCAGCGGGCGGTGGATCAGCGCCCAGCGTCCTCCAATTCGCCGTGGAAGCAGGGCCGCATCTTTGTCGTCGGGCGACATGATAACGCCATAACGGACGAATTTATTGAAGTCTTCGGTCACTGCCAGCGAGACGCCTGGCCCGCCCCACGAGTATGAGGTATAGGCGATGACAAATTGATTGAGTTCAGGCACAAAAGTGATGCGCGGGTCTTCAACACCCCACAGTTCTTCAGGGAACTTCTCAGGTTCAGGGCGCAAGGTCGGCTGCGGATCAATTTCCCAGCGATCAATACCGTTCTTGGAGCGCACGGCGCACAGGTGGGAGTGTCCTCGCATATCCTCAACACGGCACAGCAGCAGAGTGGTGCCATCTTGCAGACGTGTAGCCCCAGGGTTGAACACGGTGTTGGCAACATAGGGCCAGTCTGCGGCGGTGAGGATCGGGTTGCCTTCATAGCGGTGAAAGAGTTGTGTCTGTTCCAGGTGGCGCATCTGTCTGCCCGTTTTTGCGACCATTTTGCTCCTCCTTGTCATCCATTTGACTCAGTCAGGCCAGGCGAGAACCTTCTTTATCCCTACGGTGCGCGGAGCCATTCTTTTTGGCCGCCTCCGCGAGTTCGGCACGAGTCACTTGCTCGTCTGTCGAGAAGCCTAGATTTTTGCTGGCGGCAACTTTCTGTTCAGGCTCAAGGATATACTCGGCAAGCTGCATCTTCACCCAGGAAAGCAGATAAGCCAGAGTGGACTCGGCTCCCTGGTTTTCGTTGAGATGATTCGGCTGCAATCCATCGCGGCAGCCGCCGGTAAACGGATCGTAAACCGACAGACGTAGTTCGTTGCGGCCCAGGAACCACTCGAAGGCACTCCGAGCCTCCCGGTACCAGCGTTCTTCGCCCGTGATCCGGAAGGCCTCCAGGCACGCCGAAACCATAGCATACGCTTCGATGGGCTGCTGGTCGAAGGCCGGTTTCTCACCGTTTCGGGGATAAAAACCCTGGTTGCCTACAAAGGAGCAGAAATCTCCTTCTGCGCGGTGTTCTTTAGCCAGCCAACTTAAGGATTCCAGTCCACTGTCAATCATGTCCTGGCGATTCAGCCAATGCCCCGCCAGCAAGAGCGCATGGGGAAGTTTGGCATTGCTATAGGTCAACTCATCCTCAAACCACTGCCATTTCCGGGTACTGTTCCGCTTGTAGAGATCGAGAAGACGTTCTGCAAGGGTCATGACGATTTCCTGGGCAACCCGGTCACCAGAGAAGCGTCGCAAATAGTCGTTGAGGCCGAACAGAGCATATGCCCAGGGCCGAGGTGTTGTGAAGTCCAGCGCATGGGGCAAAATCACTTCAAACATGCGGCTGGCAACGCCCCGCATCCGCTCGTTGTTCGATCGTCCGAGTACCGTGCCCAGGCTCCACAATGCGCGCCCCTGGCAGTCTTCGGAGCCGGTGGCTGAGCCGGTTTTGTCGGGCAGCCAACGCCGGTCATAGGATAAGTAGTTGCGAAACGTCCCGCTTTCCTGGTCGAAGGCATAGGCCAGAAAAGCCAGGTAGCGGGACGCCAGGCTGTAGATCAGATCAGATTTGCTGCCCTCAACTTCTTCAAGCAGAACGGTCAAGATCAAGGCACGAGTATTGTCGTCTGTGGTATAGCCCTCGGCGTACTTGGGAATAGAGAAATTGGCGTGTTGGAACAGGCCGGTATCATCAGTCATCCGTCGCAGATGGTCCAGTTTGAGCGGCGGGAGTTCTATTGGCCGGTTATCACGCTTGAACATCGGGGCGCGTGGAACGTACTTATGCTCGACTAAAATTTCCTGAAAGACCTCAAGATAATGAGCGGCGACTTTTGTCCAGGTCATCTCACGGCCATAGCGGTAGGCCCGTTTGCGCATTGCGTGCCGCTCAGTGTCGTTATCCAGCAAGTAAAGCACCTGCCTGGCGATTGCGTCAGAGTCTCCGAACGGAACCAGAAAACCGCGATCATCGGCCAGCAGTTCTTTCGCATACTGGTAAGGCGTCGAGATGACCGCCTTACCCGCGCCTACGGTATAGGCCAGGGTACCTGACGTGATCTGCGCGGGATTGAGGTATGGCGTCAGGTAAATATCGGCCCCGCCGATAAATTCATTCAGCTCAGGTAGGCTCACAAAGCGATTGTGGAACGTCACGTGATCGCTCACGCCAAGATCGCGGGCCAGGCGCTGCAACTGCAAGCGGTAGCTCTCGCCTTCGTAGCGCAAAACATTCGGATGGGTCGCGCCCAGGATGATGTAGGTGACTTCAGGATGTTTCTCGATGATCTTGGGGAGTGCCTGAATCACGTTCTCGATGCCTTTGTTGGGTGATAGCAGTCCGAAGGTCAGCAATACCATCTTGCCTTCGGTGTCGAACTGATCTTTGTAGTAGTTTGAGTCGACAAAGGGCACATCGGGAATGCCGTGCGGGATAACGACGATCTTATCGTCCGGCACACCGTAGACATCGTGCAAGAGTTTTGCGCCATATTGCGTCATCACAACGAGTCTGGATGAAAGCTGAACCAGGTCTTTCATCACACGCCGTTGGTAGGCGTCCGGCTCAGGCAAGATCGTATGGAGGGTCGTCACCAGCGGCATACGAAGTTCATCCAGCAAAGCAAGAACATGGCTACCGGCTGGCCCGCCGTAAATGCCATACTCGTGTTGCAGGCTAACCAGGTTCACGTCATTGACGTTCAGGAAGTCAGCAGCCCGACGATAAGAGGCGGGTTCCTGTTCCGCAATCTCAAAGCGGACGTCGTCGGGATAGTCGTAACCTTCAGGTATGTCGTTGACGGCAACCGCAAAGCAGTTGATCTGGCTGTTGGTTGCCGTGATGGCACGACACAAATCTGAGGTAAAGGTCGCGATGCCGCATTGGCGGGGAATGTAGCTTCCGATAAAGCTAATCTGCTGTAGTGGAGACGCTTTTTGCTGTCTCATTTCATGCTCTCAATCTAACTCACTGGTTGCGAAACAGACGTGATTGAAACGCACCTATCAGAGTTGAAGCAAAGAGCAGAGGTTGATCAGTTTCGTGGAGAGATGGAGGTTCCGCCGTGAGACGCGCAAAGATTTTGGTCGTGCGCTTCCAGTTGGGATTATTTGTATTGTATCAAAGACTTACGGATTTTCCAGAAAACGGGCCGGGCCTTAATTGTTTCCTCAGTTTGTTGGGTGTTACGGGATCATTGTTATGGCAGCGTTCTCGCACTTGATCCGCAACATAGCCTTTGACGTAAAAGGGGACTGGTTTCCCAATCCCCTCCCATTTACATTTTTACGGGCAGCTTGCTCACAGGCGGCTAGATATTGTGGTCTTTAACGCGTTGGCGTCGGGGGGATAGGCGTGGGTGTATAGTTCTCCGCATTCGGCAGCGTAGGCAGGCTCGTGTACGGGCCAAGCATGATGGTCTGTGTTTCCCACATGATCCATCCCATTTTGCCCTTGAAGTTGATCTCGATCCAGTCGCCACGCTGATTGCGCGCCAGGGCATTCACAAATGCGCCGCGTCCAAGGCCGCCGAGGGGCTGCGAGCGCCAGGACGGGTAAGTGTAGACAACCACGGATCGTCGGTTGATCTTGGCGACAATGCCCACATCTGGAATGTCGCTGGGGCTGACATTTTCAGGCAGTTTATCAAGGGCGGGGCGGTGTGCGCATTTGTATTCGACAGGCGGAACCTGTTGGGATACACGGACACCGGCGCTGTCTATCTCGTAAGAAGTCACCGCTATGGTCGAGCCTTCAGGCAGGGGAGGAAAGCGGAGATGTGTCCCAATCAATTCAGCCTGCCCAGAAGGCACGAGTTTGACATACTGGATCGGCTCACCGGCATCGCCGAAACTGCCATCGTTGTTGAGGTCAACGGCAAAGACGGCGTAGAAATTCAAAGTTCCTTCTGAAAAACCATCGTAGGTAGCGAAAGCCGTCACCGTCCCACAGGAACGGCTATGCAGGGCAATTTTAGTAATATTGGCCTGAGCAGGCGAGACCTGCGAAAGCGCCAAACCCACAAGCACGATTGCAGCACTTACGCCGATCCAGGCTCCAGCACGAATGCGCATAATTGAATTCCTTTCTGTGATTCCGGGCGCGGCACCGGCTCAAAAGCATTGTACCCTGACTTGCGATTTTTGCGCACAGGAAATATCCGGCGCTTGCCATACTTTCGAGGCAAGGCCCTCCTTGAACCGTTGTCAGTGCGGCACAACTTTATAGTTCGCCAGGAATTCGTCGGCATAGGCGGCAAATGTCCCGTCGAATATGGCAGCTCGCATCTCGCGCATCAGAGTCAGCAGCATATTCAGGTTGTGCAGCGACAAGAGCTGATGGGCCAGGATTTCTTCGGCTTTCACCAGGTGGCGGATATAGCCACGGGTGAAGTGTGTGCAGGCATAGCAGCCGCAGCCTTCCTCGATGGGCGCGTGATCTCGCGCATACTGGACGTTGCGCATGTTGATCCGTCCCCGGCGCGTAAACGCTGCGCTGTTGCGCGCCAGGCGAGTGGGCAGGACGCAGTCGAAAATGTCTATGCCGCGTGCCACACCGTTAACCAAATCCTCCGGGCTGCCTACACCCATCAGATACCGGGGCTTGTGAGCAGGCAGCAGCGGAACACATTGATCGAGAGTGTCATGCATTTGCGCTTTTGACTCGCCGACTGCCAGTCCGCCGATAGCATAGCCGGGAAAGTCTATCGCCGTGAGCGCCTGTGCAGACCGCTCACGCAATTCCGGGAATATCCCGCCCTGTATGATTCCAAATAGCGCCTGACGCTCGGCATTTCCTAAACGCTCGTGTTCGGTTAAACAACGCTTCGCCCACAACGCAGTGCGCTTTGTCGCGCTCTCTACCACTGTCCGATCCAGTGGCGGCGGACATTCGTCGAAGCACATAATGATGTCCGCGCCCAGGTTGTGCTGGATTTGCACGGATTTTTCTGGCGTAAAACGATGGATCGAACCGTCCAGGTGGCTGCGAAAGGTCACGCCTTCGTCGTCTACCTGGCGTAACTCACCCAGGCTAAACACCTGGAATCCCCCTGAGTCGGTCAGCATCGGGCCATCCCAACCCATGAATGAATGCAGCCCGCCAAACTCGGCTACCAGGTCGTCGCCGGGCCGCATGTACAGATGGTAAGTATTCGATAGCACCAACGTCGCGCCGATTTCGTGCAACTCACGAGGCTCGACTGCTTTCACCGTCGCCTGTGTGCCGACCGGCGCGAAGACAGGTGTCAGAAGCGGGCCATGCGGGGTCTGGAGTGTGCCTGCGCGGGCCAGGCCACACGTCGCCTTGACATCAAATTCAAACATTTTTGGAGTCTGAATCTCAGCGCACTTCAGTGCCGTTCTTAAGCAATTTGAGGTCGCTATCCACCATCATCTGTATCAATTCGGTGAAGGGCATGTTGGGTTCCCAGCCGAGCATCTGTCCGGCTTTAGATGCATCGCCAACCAGCAAATCCACTTCGGCAGGACGCATGAAGGCCGGGTCCTGGACGACATATTTCTTCCAGTCCAGGTCAACGTGGCCGAAGGCAGTTTCCACGAGCTTCTGGACGGTATGGGTCTCGCCCGTGGCGACCACGTAGTCGTCAGGCTTATCTTGCTGAAGCATGAGCCACATGGCACGCACGTAGTCTCCGGCGAATCCCCAGTCACGCTGGGAATCCAGGTTGCCCAGGCGCAGTTCCTTGGACATACCAAGCTTGATCCGAGCCACACTGTAGGTTACTTTGCGCGTCACAAATTCCAGCCCGCGACGCTCAGACTCGTGGTTGAAAAGGATTCCGCTGGTGGCGTGCAACCCATAGCTCTCGCGATAATTGACCGTGATCCAGTGGCCGTAGACTTTGGCAACGCCGTAAGGGCTACGCGGATAGAAAGGCGTCGTCTCTCGCTGCGGGACTTCCTGCACCTTGCCGAAAATCTCGGAGGACGAAGCCTGGTAAAAGCGAATGTTCTTGTTAACGTATCGGATGGCGTCCAGCAGTCGTGTTACGCCCAGGGCGGTGACATCGCCAGTAAACACCGGCTGACTCCACGAGGTTTGCACGAAGCTTTGGGCCGCGAGGTTATACACCTCTTCCGGTTCGGCCTCCATCAGCGCATGTTGAAGGGAAGTTTGATCGAGAATATCGCCAGGGATCAGCTTGATCTGATCCTGGATGTGCTTGATGCGCGTGAAATTCTCCGTACTGGTACGCCGCACCAGGCCGAAGACCTGATAGCCCTTGTTCAGCAGAAATTCGGCCAGATAAGATCCGTCTTGCCCGGTGATACCGGTAATAAGCGCACGTTTTGCCATGAGTAGCTCCTGTCAGGTTCCTGGGTTCGTGAGGCGGCGCGAGTCAAGAAATGCGATTCGCCAACCGCGCAGCGACGGCCTGACGCCATTCGTCAAGCACGTCGCGCAAAGATTGCTCAATAGAAATTTGTGGCTGCCAGCCGGTGCGTTCGCGCAGGCGCGCGTAACTGCCCATCAGTATTGGCAGTTCCACAGGTCGGAAACGTTCCGTCGCAACGCGGACTTCAATAGGCACTTGAGACATACTGATCAACCTGTCCAGCAGGCTGTGCATAGTATGGGCCGTGCCACTGCAAACGTTATAGACCTGTCCCGCTTCGCCGTGCTCAAGCAACGCCGAGTAAGCCCGCACCACATCTCGCACATCGGTGAAGTCGCGGGCGGCGCTTAAATTGCCCACGTAGACGACGCTTTCCCGTTGGCCTGCTTCCGCTTCGGCAATTTGAGAGGCCCAATCCGAGATTGAAAAGCGCTGGTTTTGGCCGGGGCCAATGTGGTTGAATGGCCTGACGCGGATCGTGAAGATGCCGTGCGCCAAATGATACTGCAAAGCCAGCATATCCTGACCGATTTTGCTGACACTGTAGGGGCTGGACGGGGCAAAAGGCGTTGATTCTGTGAGTGGTAATTGCTCCGGTGGCACAGTGCCGTATACTTCCGCCGATCCGATGACCAGGATGCGCGTGGATAATTTTAGTTCACGGACCGCCTGTAACAGATTAAGTGTTCCGTGTATGTTGTTATCCAGGGTGTCCCACGGATCGTCAAAAGAGCGCGGCACGTAAGGCTGCCCGGCCAGGTGGTAGATCGCGTCGGGACGGACGCTGGCGATAAGATTGCTCACAGCGTCAGGATCGCGTAGGTCGAGTATATGCAGATCAGGACACAAGGCAACCAATTCCGGGCGGCGCTCACCGTCGTTTAGAATGGTACCATACAGGAAATTATCAGTGTTGTTTCGGAGATGGGTCAGCAGGTGACGGCCTACAAACCCGCCTGCGCCCGTGATAAGAGTTTTCAAACGCCTTTAGTCCTTCCCGTGTGGGGGAATTATAACCTGTTCATGCTGAAAGGCCAGAAAGGAACGCTTGAACGAACTCCTGCAAAGCGTTACAGTTCAAATTCTACGTTCGGCTATATCAAGCCTTCAGGAAATGGAACGTGACCAAACGCATCGTCGTTCTGCTGATCTTTACAGCGATCCTTGCTGCCGCTTTTTTCAAAGGTTCAATAGGGTATGCCCAGGCCACCCCACTCGGAACGCCTGATACCAGTCAATACACCTGGACGAAGTTCTTCAGCGGCGTGGATAGCCCCATAGATATCACCAATGCGGGCGACGGCTCCAATCGGCTGTTCGTCGTCGAACAAGGCGGGACGATCTTTGTCGTTAAAAACGGCATTTTGCAGGACAAACCCTTTCTTGACATTACGGATCGGGTCGTTGACGATGTGGTGAAGGGTGGCTATACCGAACGAGGTCTGCTTGGCCTGGCGTTCCATCCCAATTATGCCAGGAACGGCCTGTTCTTTATTTTCTACAGCAACCCGGATGGCGACAGCGTGCTGGTTCGCTATAAAGTCTCCTCTGACGACCCCGACCAGGCTGATCCCTCCAGCGCTGCCATCCTCCTGACGATTAAACAACCCTATGAAAATCACAAAGGGGGCCAGTTGGCTTTTGGCCCTGACGGCTTCCTGTACCTTGGGTCAGGCGATGGCGGAAACGTCGGCGATCCGCAGGATTTCGCGCAGAACAAAACGTCGCTGCTTGGCAAAATATTGCGCATTGACGTCAATGCCGATACCTATGCGGTTCCCCCCTCAAATCCTTTTGTAGGTGTTAAGGGCTATGCTCCGGAAATATGGGCGCTGGGCTTTCGCAACCCCTGGCGCTTCAGTTTTGATCCTGCAACAGGCGACCTCTACATTGGGGACGTGGGCGAAAAGAATTGGGAAGAAGTGGATTTCCAGCCCGCATCCAGTCATGGCGGCGAGAATTACGGCTGGAATTATTACGAAGGAAACCAGAAATTTCTGCCTGGTATCGTGCCATTTGGACTGACGATGCCCGTCTATACCTATGATTATTCCGCCGGTTGTGCGATTGTGGGTGGCTACGTGTACCGGGGAATCGCATTGCCCGCTTTGCAAGGTGTCTACTTATTTGGCGACTATTGTTATGGGCACATCTGGTCGGCCTATCGGGATAGTTCTGGCAACTGGCAAGTGCGTATTTTCGCGGAGCTGGGCACTCCAATCAGCTCATTCGGCCTGGACGAACAGGGCGAATTGTACGCAGTTGGCTACAAAGGAACGATCTACCGCCTGCGAAGCAAGTAAATCTGCCCCTCAATTTCTGTCGGACTGCGGAGGGGTTTCGGGGCCGAAGACATTGACCAGCAAATTGCTCATCAATGCCGAAACGTAGCGTACTGCGGAGATCGTGCGCCCATAACGCATCCGGGTCGGCCCAAACACGGTCAATGTACCGCTCGCTTGACCGTGGAT
>Ga0070730_10004587_pt1 | contig 12067 bp, 12 predicted proteins | sample Coa_R1_3_FD_66447 | JGI IMG/M metagenome (GOLD analysis project Ga0070730, IMG submission 66447) | Surface soil microbial communities from Centralia Pennsylvania, which are recovering from an underground coalmine fire - Coalmine... | ecosystem: Environmental > Terrestrial > Soil > Unclassified ... | reverse complement strand
CGATGGCCATCACGTGGCTCAGCGGGCCGTGCCGTCTTCGGGATCGTGCCCTGCGATGATCCAGCGGCGCAGATCGTCCTGCTCGACGCAGCCATAGGTGCAGAGCGTGTCGAGCCGCGCCAGCATCTTGCGCGCACCGGCCAGATCGCCCCGCTCGACCTTCAGCTCGCCATAATATTCGGTGGCGCCGACATGATCGGGATCGAGCGTGAAGACCTGCTGATAATAGCTTTCGGCGACATCGAGCCGCCCCATCTTCCGGTTCACATAGCCGATATAGGTGAGGACGTCCGGATGGGGGCCGAAGGCGGCGCGGGCGCGCTGCAACTCGGCCAGCGCGTCGGCATAGCGGTGCTGGTTGATGAGCCGGACGGCGTCCTGATAGGCTTGGTCGCCATGGCTTGCGCTGGCGAACATCATGCCGGGATGTGGATCGCTGGCATCCGCGCCCGTGTTACCTGAAGGCGCCAGCGCGCTTTCGATCGCGGCGGTTGCGGCCTTCAGTTCGGCGGCGTCGGGGCAGGTATCGCCGCAAGCGGTCGTCCGCGCTTTCAGGGTATCGAGCTCGCTCTTCGCCTTGTCCGTCTGGCCCAGCTTGGCTTCGGCGATGGCGAGTTGGCGGCGGCTGCCGATATGCTGCGGGTCGACCTTCAGCGCTCGCTCGAAGAAGCGCGAGGCGCCCTTGGCGTCGTTATCGCCGGCCTTCGAGAGCCCCATCATGTAGAGCGAGTTGAGATCGCGCGGTGACATCTCCAGCACATGCCCGAAGGATCGTTCGGCATCCTTGTAGCGGTTGGCGCCCAGTGCCTCGATGCCCTGCCGATATTCCTGCACGACGTCATATTGAGGCGCGGAGGCGCTCGGCATCGAACCGAAACCGCCACCCCCGCCGCCGCCGGCCGACGCCAGCGCGCTGCTGCTCCCCAGCAGGAGGGCGGTGGTGGCGAGCAGGGTCCATCCTGTCCTGTATCCGTTCACTGCGCGCATCTCGGATCCCCTATGATCGGTCGGAAGTGACCGGGCCTCAGGAGGGCAGAGGCCCGGTCGAGCGTCTGTTCCCGGCAGGGCGGCGGCGGTTCAATCCGACGTGACTTCTTCGCACAAGGCGCAGGTCGCTCGGAAGCCGAATATGTTCCGGCTATGGGGTCGGTCCGTTACAAGCGTCGGATTGCGGCTCGGCGCCCGCCCTGGAGACTTGAAGATCGAGCGCGCCAAACTGGTGTGGGATGCCTAGCGTGTCGCACGCGGGCGCTCGCCGATGGCTGGACGTGGCGGCCGGCGCGGCGCGCCGACCGATCGCCACGAACAGGCCGCCCTCGGCGGCGAGCGAGCGGATCCAGCCGAGCTGCGCCAACCAGTCCTCGAGCCACCAGTCGTCCCCTTCGGGCGCGAAAAGCTCTGCATCTTCGTCCTCCGCCAGCAGGGCGGAGGGGAAGGCGCGAACATAGTCGATGTCGTTCTCCGCGAACCAGCGCCGGACTTCGGCGAGCGTGTGGCGATGCTCTTCGGGATGGCGATACTGATCGCGGATCCAGGCCTCGCGCCGCGCGGGCTCGGCCTCGCGGTCGGCAAGCACGGGGTCGCCCCAGACGTGGCGCGCGCCGGTCAGGCGAAAGGCCGCACGGCGCAGCCTGAGCGGCAGGCGCGCAATGCTGTTGTAGAGGCCGATGATGATCATCCCGCCCGGCCGCGCCAGTGCCGCGATGCGCCGGAACGACGCGCGCGGATCGGGCGTGTGGTGCAGCACGCCCGAACAATAGACGACGTCGAACGCCCCCGATCGCAGGCCGGGACGGGCCAGATCGGTCTCGACGAACAACGCCCGGTCGATCCCGAAATGCCGCGCGGCGGTGGCGCCGAGCAGCAGCGACGCGCGTGTCAGGTCGGCGCCGATCACGACACGGTCGGCGCGCGCCAAATAGAGGCTCATCTGTCCGGTGCCGCAGCCTACCTCGACGATGCGCGCGTCACCCGGGATCGCCCGGTCGAGCAGGCGCGCGAAGCGACTGCGTTCGGCGCGCGCACGCAGCCAGGTAAGGCTGGCGCGCGGCGGATAGCCGGGGAAGGGGGCCTCGGTGTAGAAGGCGCGCACGCGGTCGGTGCGCTCATCGCCGGGCAGCCGCAGCGCGGGCACGCCGCTCGACGCGTCGTATTGCGCGCCACAGTTGCCGCACCGCCAGCGCGCGTCGAGCGTGCCGCCGCACGCGGGGCAGGCGAGCAGCGAGCGGAGGCACGCGTCCATTCAGAAGATCGAGTAGACGAACGGCGCCAGCGCCTCGACGCTCGCCGCCAGCGTCAGGATCAGGCCGGTGAGGCAGAGGAAGATCGCCAGCGGAATCATCCAGCGCCGCCCCGATCCCGATCGCCACAGCCCCTGCGTCAGCTCGGCGGTGGTGCCGAAGGCGCTGCCGAAGACGATCAACTGCCGCGCAATGCGGCCCCGCTTCCTGATCATGCGACATTCTCCAGAGTGGCGTCCTGCGTCGCCCGTGTCTTGCGGACGCGGGCGTTGCCGGCGACGAGCAGGTCGATCCCGCTGCGGCGGAAGGTCGAATATCCTTCCGCGGCGGTACAGACGATCGGCTCGCCGGCGAGGTTGAACGAGGTGTTGAGCAGCACCGGCACGCCGGTGCGGCGGCCATAGGCCTCGATCAGCGCGGTGAGCCTCGGCTCCATCGTGGGGTCGAGCACCTGGACGCGCGCGGTCCCGTCGACATGCGTCACCGCTGCGAGCTGATCGCGCCATTCCGGCCGTACCGGGAAGACGCCGGACATGAAGCGGCCCAGCCGCGCACCGCTGGCCGACAGGTCGAAGAAGCGGGAGGCATGTTCGGTCGGCACGACCGGGGCGAACGGCCGGAACTCCTCGCGATATTTGATGTCGCGGTTGAGCCGGTCGCGCATCGCAGCGTCGTGCGGCGCGGCGAGGATGCTGCGATGGCCGAGCGCGCGCGGCCCGAATTCGAGCGCGCCGTCCATCCAGCCGACGATGCGCCCGCTGGCGAGATCGTCGGCGACCTGCTCTAGGAGTGTGCGCTCATCGACCCGTTCGACGGGGAGGCCATCCTCCTCTGCCAGCCGGACGAGGGCTGCCGGATCGACGTCGGGCCCCCAGAAGGGGTGATCGGGCACGTCGCGGTGCGGCCTGCCGAACAGGATCCGATCGGCATAGAGCGCTGCGCCGAGCGCACAGCCCGCGTCGCCCGGCGCGGGCGGCACGAACAGACGCTCGAAACCGGATTCGGCGAGGATGCGCGCATTGGCGACGCCGTTCAGCGCCACGCCGCCGCCCAGGCAGAGATCGGGTAGGCCGGTCTCGCGATGGAGCGCGCGGGTGATGTCGACGAGGATATCCTCCAGCACGCGCTGCGCGCTGGCGGCGATGTCGGCGAAGCGGCGGCCCTCCGCGGTGGCGAGATCGATGGGATCATAGGGGCTGCGGGGAGGCCCGAAGTGGTCGACGAAACGCCGGGAGAAGGATGTCTCGGCCTCGGTGTGGAAGGCGAAATAGCTGAGATCGAGCTCGAACGCGCCGTCGGCGGTGCGCCGGATCACGCGCTTCACATCATCGATCCGGTTGGGCATGCCATAGGAGGCGAGCCCCATGACCTTGTACTCGCCCTCGTTCACCGCGAAGCCCAGAAAGGCGGTAAAGGCCGAGTAGAAGAGGCCGAGCGAATGCGGAAAGCGCAGTTCGCGCAGCAGGCGGATGTCGGTCGATCCGTCGTCCCGCGTCTCACCCGTGCCGACCGTCAGCGTCGCCCATTCGCCGACGCCATCGGTGGTAAGGATGGCGGCGTGCCGGCTAGGCGTGGTGAGGAAGGCGGCTGCGGCGTGCGACTGGTGATGCTCGATGAAATGCACCTTGCGGCCCGGCACGCCGAGCTGCGAGGCGATGATCCCGCGCATCCACAGCTTCTCGCCCAGCATGTTCTTCATCGCCTTGGGGAAGGCGCGCCAGGAGTGCGGGAAGTTTCTGAGCGTGGTGGACAGGATGCGATCGAATTTCAGCGTCGGCCGCTCGTAGAAGATGATCGCGTCGAGATCGCTGGGGTCGAGGCCACCGCGATCGAGGCAATATTCGATGGCTGCGATCGGGAAAGCGGCGTCGTTCTTGCGCCGCGACAGGCGCTCCTCCTGCACCGCGGCGACGGGCAGGCCGTCGACCACCAGTGCTGCGGCGGAGTCGTGATAATGGGCGGAGAGGCCGAGGATCTTCATGTCAGGCCTGCCGCCGGAGGGTGCGCACGGGCGGTATAGGGCTCCAGCCGGTGCCTTCGCGCCGCGCCGCGCGTTGCGCGAGCCACGCGAATGGGGGGAGCAGCACGAAATACTGGACCGTCAGCACCACCATCGCGATCAGCCCGGCCAGCCCGGTCGCCAGCCGCAGATAGGCCTTCCAAAACCGCCGGAGCCGCGCCTTCCAGAGCAACAGGCGGCGTCGGCCGGGGGCGATGCGATCGAGCTCGGCCAGCGAATAGCGCATATGATATTCCTCGTCGCGAAGGATGCGGTCGAACACGGCGCGCGTCGGCGGATCATGATCGAGCACGCTGCTGTAGACGGCGAAATCACGCGCTGCGGCGGACTCCGACAGGTGGATGAAGGCGAGCAGGGCACCCTCGTCCTCGTCCTCCACGCGCAGATCGTCGAGGCCGCGCTCGCCCGGCGCGATCCAGTCGCCGAACGCGCTGTCCACCTGTCCAGCCGGTAGGCCGGCTCGCAACGCCAGTCCTCGCGCCCGGAACAGATGGGCATGGCGCGCCTCGTCGCGGGCATGGGCGAAGAAGCGTCGGCGCAGCTCTGGATCGCGGGTGAGCTCGGCAGCGCGCACCAGATCGCGTCCGCCATCCGCCTCCACCTGGGCAAACTGGAGTAGTTTGCGCGCGCGGCGGCGCGGGTTCGCCCACACGACCCAATAGAGCGGACGCAGTACCGACGGCATCGCCTCAACTCCCCACCCCACGCGGCCGTCAGCGACCGCGCCGCACTCCCGGTGCGGGCTCCTTCCTTTTCGTCCTGAGTTAGTGTCCATGCCGGCCGGGGAGGTTCAAAGCGGATCTGTCGCGTTTGCGCGGCCAAAAGGCGATGAACCAAAGCGTGCCCGCCCGGCACATACTCGGTCGACAGAGGAAGATGGGATGCGCAGATCCGGTAATCGTGGCGTAGGCGAGTGGACGCGCAAGGGCACGCGTCGCATGGCGGAGCGGCCCGTCGCGCATGTCCACGCGGTTGGCACCGCGGTGCCGACGCATGACATCCACGATCCCTTCGTCGCCTGGGCGATGCCCCGCATCGCCGATCCGCGCGAGCAGGCTCTGTTCCGCCGGATGGCGGCACGATCGGGCATCGAGCATCGCTGGTCGGTGCTGCCGCGCGCGCCGGACGGCGGATCGCCGGTGGCGCCGGGCGGCTTCTACGCGGGCAACCACCTGCCACCGACCTCGCGACGGATGGAATTCTATGCCGAGGCCGCGCCGACGCTGGCGCTGAAGGCGATCGCGGCGCTCGGCGAAAAGACCTCGCTCGACGGGATCACGCACCTGGTGGTGGCGAGCTGCACGGGCTTCATGGCGCCGGGCGTCGATCAGGTGATCGCCGCGCGCCTCGGCCTCGATCCTGGCGTCGAGCGGACGCTGGTGGGCTTCATGGGGTGCTATGCGGCGGTGGCGGCGCTGCGCGTCGCGCATCATATCGCGCGCTCCGAGCCCGAAGCGCGTGTGCTCGTGGTGACGGTGGAGCTGTCGACGCTGCACCTGATCGATACGCAGGCGATCGAGCCGCTGCTGGCGATGCTGCAGTTCGCCGACGGGGCCGCCGCCGCCGTGGTGAGCGCCGAACCGTCGAGCCTGGCGATCGACCGCTTCTTTGCCACGACGCTTCCCGACAGCAGCGACCTGATCCGCTGGACGATCGGTGACGAAGGCTTCGAGATGCATCTGTCGGGCGAGGTGCCGGGCCGGATCGCCGACGCGCTACGCGAGCCCGACGCACGACGGAAAATCATGGGTGATCGCGATCCCGCGGCGCTCGACTGGGCGGTGCATGCCGGTGGACGCTCGATCCTCGATGCGGTCGAGCATGCGCTGGATTTGCCGGGGGACGCGTTGGCGGCCTCGCGGTCGGTGCTCCGGCGCTATGGCAACATGTCATCGGCGACGCTGATGTTCGTGCTCGCCGATCTGATGGAGCGTCCAGCGCGATCGGATGGCGTAGCGATGGCGTTCGGGCCCGGCCTCGCCGCCGAAGGCTTCGCGTTCCGGAGCGTCTGACGATGGCGCCCGCCTCCCTCGCGCGATCAGTCGCGCAGCCGCTCGACGCAGAGCCGGAAGGGGAAACGGCGGGCAATCGTCACGGTTTCGGGCGCCACCCCGGCGTCGGCCAGGATCGCGCGCCATTCGGGCGGGCGGAAGGAGCGCTCGATCGACAACGTCCCGTCCTCGCGCACGATCCGATGCACCCCCATCAGCCGTGCGAGCAGCGGGAAGCCGGCATGCGCGAAGCGGTGCCGGTGCAGATCGCTGATCAGCCAGCCGCGCGCCACCGTCGCCTCCATGTAGTCAATGAAGCTCCTCAGCTGCGCGTCGGTCATGTGGTGCGTGACCTGGCTGCTGATGATGAAATCGAGCGCGCCGGGGACGTCGCGATAATCCCCCGTGCGATAGTCGATCGCCATGTCGGGCGGCGTGGCGGCCTGCGCGATAGCGGCGCTGCGCGGATTGAGATCGACTCCGACGAGTTCGACCTCGATGCCCCGCCGGCGCGCCCATTGCGCGATCGCGCGCAGCATGTCGCCCGCGCCGAAGCCGACGTCGAGCAGGCGAAAGCGGGTAAGTCCGCGCGTCGCGCGATCGAGATAGTGGAGTGTCGGGTGCGCGGTGAAGGTCCAGCGATTGACACGCGACAGGTCGCTGAGGACGCGGGCGTAGGTCTCCGTGTCGAGATCCTCGGCGTCCATCTGTTCTTCGGTCCGGCTGCGGATGGCGAGGATTGACATGATTTTTCGATCCATACCGATTTAAAATCGGTATGGTTGATATTATAAATTCCAATTCTATTCAATAAAATTACGAATATTATCTCAATAATATCTGGATTTATCATTCATCAATAGATGGCGAGCGCGAGGTGGGGCATGTCTATGGTGTCACAATATTGCGGGCCTAAGCGATGATCTATCCGCGCTATGTCCAGGGCTGTTCTGCCGTGGCGGATCATTATGATGAACTCGATCCGGTCTATCGCACGCTGTGGGGCGAGCATGTCCATCACGGATTCTGGGCGAATGGCCGCGAGACGTCGCGGCAAGCCGTCGCGGCGCTAAGCGATCTTGTCGGCGCGCGGCTCGGCTATGCGGGGGGCGACCGGCTGGTTGATATCGGCTGTGGCTATGGGGCGACGGCGCGGCGATTTGCGGCGCGCGGGGCGATCGTCACCGGACTCACGATTTCTCGCGCACAGTACGAGGCGGCGACGCCGGCCGCCAATGTGATGCTGCTCTGCCGGGACTGGCTGGCGAACGCCTTGCCCGACGCCGCGTTCGACGGCGCCTACGCCATCGAGAGTTCGGAGCATATGGTCGACAAGCCGCTATTCTTTGCTGAGGCGCGACGGGTGCTGCGGCCGGGTGCGCCGCTGGTCGTCTGCGCCTGGCTCGCCGACGCGCGGCCGACACGGTGGCAGGTCGATCATCTGCTCGAGCCGATCTGCCGCGAAGGCCGACTGCCCTCACTTGGCAGTGCCGCCGAGTATCGCGCGATGGCCGAGGCGGCGGGCTTCTCCTGTCGCGACTTTGCAGACATCAGCGCGTCGGTGGCGCGCACCTGGGCGATCTGCACATGGCGTTTCGTGCGCGGCCTGGCGGTCGATGCCGAAGTCCGGCGGGCGGCGCTGACCGCGCGCAACCGATTGTTCGCGCTCAGCCTCCCCCGTCTGATGCTCGCCTATCGGACCGGGGCGTTGCGTTACGGCGTCTTCACCTTCTTGGCCCCCAGGCCGTAGCGATAGAGGCCGGCATGGCGACGGGCGTCCAGCATATCGAGACACACCGGATCGCCGCGGCGATCGTCGAGGCGGCGCTGTTGGGCACAGGCTTCGGTCTGATCCTGTGCGCCGGGCTGGCGGACAAGATCTGGCTCGACCGGCACGTGCTGCCGCACATGTTCCTGACGCGCGATCTGCAACTCCTGTGGTGGAGGGTCGGGCGGGCGACGGCGGTCGTGGCGGGGCTGCTGCTGCTGTGCGCAGTCCGGCCCTGGGTCGTGCGGCGCGTTCGAAGCGGGCGAAGCGGGGAACTGGCGATGCAGGGCACGCTGATCGTCGTGGCGATCCTGCTCAGCGGGGTGGTCAGCGAGGCGGTGCTGCGTTCCGCGCTGTGGCACAGGGTCGACCGGCGGTTCGCGAGTGAGGAGCCGCTGCGCCAGCTCGATCCGCATCTCGGCTGGGTGAACCGGCCCGGCCGCACCGGGTTCGAATCGTTCGACGGGCAGCGCATTGTCTATGCTTTCGACGCTGACGGGCGTCGCGTCGCCCGCCCAGGAGCGGCGATCGATCCCGCCCGTCCCTCGATCCTGTTCACGGGGGAATCGGTGATGCTCGGCTTCCGGCTGAACTGGCCGGAGACGGTCGCCGGGCGGGTCGAGGCGATGACCGGGCTCCAGAGCGTCAACCTCGCGGTGAACGGCTATGGCACCGATCAATCGTTGATGCGCGTTCAGGCGGAGTTGCCGCGCTTTGCCGCGCCATCGGCGGTGGTGATCCTGTTCGCGCCGACCCTGCTGGAGCGTGATCTGGGGGAGGATCGACCGCATCTCGATGCGGCGCTTAACTGGCATCCGGCCCGGCCCGGCCGGCAGTTGCGGTGGGTCGCCAAGAATGTCGTGCTCTATCACAGCATCGGCGAGATCGACGACGGTATCGCGCGGGTGCGCGCCGTGCTGCGCGCGACGGTTCTGGCGGCGCGGGCGCATCATGCGACTACGCTGATCCTCGTGCCGAGCTTCCTGCCGGAGACGGCGGCCGAGCGCGCGATCCGGCGGCGGGTGCTCGAGGATCCGGCGCTGCCCTTCGTGCTCGTCCCGCTCGATCCGCGCTGGCGGCTGGCGCATGACGGCCACCCTGACGCGCGCGCCAATCTCGCCATGGCGCGCGCGGTGGTCGCCGGACTGGTGCGGCAGAATCCCGCCCTGTTCAGTGGTGGTGGAGGGCGGACGGCTATTGCACGGTGATCGTACCGGTCATCCCGAACATGCTGTGCATGAAGTGCGAGCAATGGGTCTTAAAGGTGCCCGGTTGATTGGCGACGAGCCGGATGTCGACCGTCTCCCCGCCGGCGAGATCAATGCCGCCATTCTTGAGCTTGCCTTGATCCTCGGGGGCGATGGTGCTGCCAGCGAAAAACTCCCGGGCGACGAAGTCGTGGCCGCCCGATGCGCTGTTGACGAGGTGGATGCGATAGGCGGTGCCGTGCTGGAGCGTCAGGGTCGAAGGCGTGAACTTGAAATTGGAGAGATCGATGGCGACCGGACGTGCCTGGCTCCAGTCGGGAGACTGGGCCTGGCCCATCGTGGCGGCCAATGCGGTGGCGAGCAGGGTCGGAAGCATCAAACGGCGCATCGGTGTTCTCCATAAGGGGGGCCAGGATGGTTGCGAGCGGGTGCCGCTTGGCGGTTTGTTCCGCGCGCCCTTGGATAGGTTCAAGCGCTCATACCTCGACACATCCTGCCGATCGGCGCAGAGTGCAGGGCCTGTGGTGCCTGCCGGGCGGACGATGATCGGTTCTCGTCGATCCGTTCCCATCGCGCGTTGAACCTTTCGTCCGCACGCGGGCACCAAGGGACAGGTGCAAGGGAGCTGATCTTGGGCGGGCATGGCGTGGCAAGTGGCCGGCGGCGCGAGCCGGCATGGCCCAGCGCGGAGGACGATGCGCGTCTGGTCACCCGGATTCGTGCGCGGGATTTGCGCGCGTTCGAGGAACTCTATCGCAACTATCACCCGCGCCTGTCGCGTTTTCTGACCAACCTGATCCACCGCCCGCCGCTGATCGAGGAGGTTCTCAATGACACCATGCTGGTCGTCTGGGACAAGCCGGACAGCTTCAACGGCGCGAGCAAGCTGTCGACCTGGATCTTCGCCATCGCCTATCGCAAGGCGATGAAGGCCGTGCGCCGATGCGACGAACCGATCGAGGACAAGCAGGCCGAGACGCGCGTCAGCCCGGACGCCGCGCCCGACCAACGGCTCGGCCAGCAGCAGGCGCAGGCGGCATTGCTGGGTGCGATCGGCGGGCTGTCTCCCGATCACCGCGCGGTGGTGGACCTCTGCTATTTCCACGAGATCGGCTACCGCGAGATCGCCGAGATCATGGACTGCCCCGTGGACACGGTGAAGACACGCATGTTCCATGCGCGGCGTCACCTCAAGCGCATGCTGGCCGGTGAGCTGGCGGACTGGTTGTAGGATGGGGACGATGGGTCGCATCATTCGCTGGCGGGGCAATCCGCATCGCGAAACCGAGGAGTTGCTCCCCTGGTACGTGACCGGGCAGATCGATCCGGTCGACTGGGTGAAGGTTGAGGCGCATCTCGCCGATTGCGCCGACTGTCAGGCCGAGCTGGCGCTCGAGCGTCGGCTGCATGCCGATGTGGCCGATCTGCCGATCGATGTTGAACTGGGCTGGGCGGATTGCCGCCGCCGTCTCGACGCAGCGTCGCCGCCCCCGCCTATGCGCGAGGCCGCGCAGGCGATCTGGCGGATGGCGGCGCGGCCCGGCAAGCTCGGCTGGTTCCTCGCGGCGCAGATGGCGGTGGTGCTGGGGATTGCGGTGGAAGTGTCGCCGTTCGGCCAGCCCGTCGCGCCCTACCGCACGCTGGGTTCCGCGCCGACCGAGGCGGCGGGCAATGCCATCGTGGTCTTCCGGCCCGATACGCGCGAGCAGGATCTGCGGCGTGTGCTGAATGCCAGCGGCGCCCGGCTGGTCGGCGGCCCGACGGCGGCCGACGCCTATGTGCTGCACGTCGCGCCGATCCGCCGGGCCGCGGCGCTGGCCCGGTTGCGCGCCGAGGCGAACGTCGTGCTGGCCGAGCCCCTCGACGCCGACAGTCCGTCATGATCGGTCGCTGGCGACATCTCCGGATGCTGGCGGTGATCGGCGCGTTCGCGCTCGGGTTGGGCGCGGCGCCGGTGCGCGCGCAGCCAGCCGAGCCGTCCGACGACCGCCGCCAGATCCTGGTGTTGCTGCGGCTCCCCGCCCAGCATTACCGGCTCAATGCCGATTATGGCGGCGATTATGGCGACGATCTGACGCAGAGCGCCCGCCGCCGCATCGCCAAACGCATCGCGCGGCACCACGGGCTGACGCTGGTCAACGATTGGCCGATGCCACTGCTGGGGCTCGATTGCTTCATCATGGCCGTACCCGACGGCGAGACCGTCGAGGCGGCCGCCGCGCAGGTGTCGCGCGACGGCGGCGTGGACTGGGCGCAGCCGATGCATCGCTATCAGGTGCAGGGCGAGGAACCGACCCACAATGATCCGCTGTTCCAGGCGCAGCCGGTGGCGCGCGAATGGCGGCTCGCCGATCTGCACCAACTGGCGACGGGGCGCGGCGTGACCGTAGCCGTCATCGACAGCCGGGTCGACGCCGCGCACCCGGATCTCGTGGGCCAGATGGCGACCATGCAGGATTTCGCTCCTGACCATCCTGCCGGGCCGGAGCTGCACGGCACTGGTGTAGCCGGGATCATCGCGGCTAAGGCGGACAACGGGCTGGGGATCGCCGGCGTCGCCCCGCGTGCGCAGTTGATGGGGCTGCGTGCTTGCTGGCAATCGCTCGCGCGCCCACCCGCTACGGTATGCGACAGCCTCAGCCTCGCCAGGGCGCTGCACTTCGCCATCGAGCATAAGGCGCAGGTCATCAATCTGAGCCTCAGCGGGCCGCCGGACATGCTGCTGGGCAGGCTGATCGACCTTGGCCTCCATCGCGGGGCCGCGGTGGTGGCGGCGTTCGACAGAAGCCAGCCGGACGGGGGCTTTCCTGCCTCCCAGCCGGGCGTGATCGCGGTGGCGG
>Ga0070730_10004586_pt1 | contig 12070 bp, 8 predicted proteins | sample Coa_R1_3_FD_66447 | JGI IMG/M metagenome (GOLD analysis project Ga0070730, IMG submission 66447) | Surface soil microbial communities from Centralia Pennsylvania, which are recovering from an underground coalmine fire - Coalmine... | ecosystem: Environmental > Terrestrial > Soil > Unclassified ... | reverse complement strand
GAGGCCCTAGGGCTCCCGGCGTTCGGCGCCCCAGTCTTACCGACCGACACGGGGCTATTGCTTCGTGGGCTACGACCGGTAAGTCACGTATTCGGAGTAGATGCCTTCCGACGGAGCACCACGCAATTCCTGCCCCTACTGTCGGGACCAGTTCCTCCGGACTATCGCCTGGGCGCCGGTGATCAACTGGTTTTGATCTTGACGGGGGACGTCGAGCAAACGTACCCCCTGGTCGTCACCCGCGAGGGATTTGTCTTGATCCCGCAAGTTGGTCAGGTCTATGTAGCCAACTTGACGCTGGACCAGCTCCGCCAGACGCTTTATGACCGCTTGGGGCGGGTGTACTCCGGCGTGCGTAGGGGCACCGAGGCCCGAACCAAGTTCGATGTGGCCGTTGCGAACGTGCGGGTGAATCAGGTCTACGTCGTTGGGGAGGTGAGTCAGCCGGGCACCTACCAAATCAGTGCGCTCGGAACTGCGTTGACGGCGCTCTACGCAGCGGGCGGCCCGACCGAACGCGGGAATACACGGCAGATCGAGATTCGACGCGCCGGAAAGGTCGTTGCTACTGTCGACCTGTACGATTATCTGCTCCGAGGCAATACGCAGAACGATGTCCGGCTGGAGACTGGTGACGTCGTATACGTCCCGATCTACGGGACTCGTGTCCAAATCGTAGGCGCCGTTCCCCGCCCGGCCATTTACGATTTCTTGCCGGGACAGACACTGAGCGATGCGATCAAGACCGCTGGAGGGTTTCGCCCCGACGCTGCTCTTCGCCGTGTTTCGATTCTCCGCATTCTTCCCGACGCGGCGCGCGGACCTGGGCCAGCTCCGCGGGCGATGATCGACGTTCAGCTCAAGGCCGCTCCTTCAGGTGCTGACACTGCGCTGCACGGTGTGGTGGTTCCCGCAGTTCCGCTGATGGCTGGCGATTCGATTGTTATCGATTCCCTCCCTGGACTCGGCGACTCGTACTACGTAGCAATCGTCGGGATGGTGAACAAACCTGGTGCGTATCCCTGGCGTCCTGGGATGACCCTAAGGGATCTGGTGCTCATCGCACGGGGTCCGGTGGTCGGTGCCGACCTCAAAGAAGCCGAAATCGCACGCCTTCCGACGGATCGGTCTGGCGGCCAACTCGCAACAACGATCCGTGTGCCGCTTGACTCATCCTACCTGCTAGAGCGCGACTCCGCGGGAGGGTACGAAGGCCCCCCAGGCGTGGCGATCCCGGCTTCAGGTACGCCAGAGGTTCCTCTGCAGCCATACGACAATGTATTGATCCTCCGGCAGCCGGATTTCGATCTGCAGCGCACAGTGACCCTCTTGGGAGAGGTACGGTATCCTGGCACGTATTCGCTCAGAACCAAGACGGATCGCGTCGTCGACCTGATCGCACGAGCCGGGGGCTTGACAGCGCACGCCTATTCGGACGGAATCCGGTTTTACCGCACTGCGAATCGGGTGGGACGAATCAATGTAGACCTCACCGAGGCGCTGAAGGATTCCACGTCACGGTACAACGTGATTCTCCAGGCCGGAGACAGCATTGAGATTCCAGAGTTCGAGCCGAGCGTGAAGGTGATCGGCGCCGTCAACTCTCCCGGAAGTGTAGTGTGGCAGCGGGGCATGACCTTAGGTGATTTCATCTCAGCAGCGGGGGGGTTCGCTCAGCATGCCGACAAGGGCAGCACCAGCGTTCGTTACGCCAACGGCCGTGTGGAAACGATGCACCACCACGTCTTCTGGACGAACAGTCCGACGCCGGGGCCTGGCTCGGAGGTTTTCGTCCCAGCAGAGGATCCGAATGCGCCTCACACAGACTACACTGCGTTGTTCGGCGCCATTGCACAGATCCTGGCCAGTACCGTCGCAATTATTGTGATTGCCGTGAAGGGCTAGCCATGGAATCTCTCAGTTCACTGGGTCCCAACCCTGATCCGGTCGAGGGGCACGACCGAGGCCTCTCTGGAGTCCGCTTGTTGGCCGCCTGGCTTCTTGAATGGGTCGGGCGTGTGCGGCGCACCGGGTGGCGCGGATTCTCTCTGTTCATTGTTGGCGCAGCTGCCGGAGCTGGCGTGGCGCTTGCGGTTCCGAGCCAATTCACTTCCACAACCGAGTTCCTTGCCCAAGGCTCATCTCAATCACTAGTGCCAAGTGCTCTGCTGGGCTTGGCAGCCAGCGTCGGCTTCGCAGGAAGCCGCGATTTCTCGCCGCAATTCTACGCGGACCTGCTCACCAGTCGCCCCGTTCTGTCCGGTGCCGTTACTGCCCTCCTTCCGGACCCTGAGAATCCCACTGAACGGCGGTCTCTATTGGATATTGAAGGCTTCACGGGACCGGACAGCGCCCGGCGGTTGGATGCTGGAATGCGCTACCTGCAGACCCACGTCTCTGCGCAATCCGACGTCCGCACCAACATCATTACTCTATCGGTGACCGCACATTCACCACTGCTGGCCCACGATCTTGCCCAGAATCTGCTCGATGGATTGAATCAGTTGAACGTGAACTTTCGGCAAGCCCAGTCCCGCCAGCTTCGGGAGTTCTACGAAAGCCGTGTTGACACAGCTCGGTCCGACCTGCAAGAAGCCGAGGACTCTCTGCAATACTTTATGTTGCGGAACCGAAGCACTGACGGCAGTCCAACCTTGCAGCTGAGGCAGTTGTCCCTCACCCGAGCCGCCGACCTCCGACGAACCGTCTACGTGAACACGCTCCAGCAGTACGAGGAGGCTCGAGCACAGGAAGCAAAAACCATTCCCGTCCTTACTGTGCTAAGTCAGCCGTCAATACCGGTGCGTCGCTCGTTTCCACCGCGCCGACTGTTCGTCGCCGTCGGAGGACTGATCGGGTTAGCGGTAGCCCTACTCGTCCAGAACTGGCGTGATATTCGCAGCGCACTATCCACGCTACGGGTCTAGTGCGCCGGCGCCCGTTTGACTAGCCCCGTAGCCCAAAGCCAAGCCGTTCCCATAGTCTCCCTGGTTTCATTCCAAGTCGGCACAATCAAAGCCCGCACCGACACCCCTGTCTCCCGCGTGAAGAAAAACACCTTAAAGAACAGCAAGCTTGTGTAGACGGCGGTCGTAACCATGGCGGCGCCAGGCGCTCCCCACAATGGGATCGCTATCAGATTCAGTCCGGCTTTGGCGCCCAATGCCCCAATTGCCCCCCAGATGGAAACCGCCGGGAACCCCTTGCCCGAGAAGTACGAATCGACCACGAGATGGACGGCGACGGCCGCCATACCAGGCAGGAGGATTACAAACAAGACCCCGGCATCCCCATATGCCGCGCCATAAATGGTCGGCACCAATCGTCTTCCAACTACCTCAAGAATGACTAAGGCGGGGAGGATGAGCGTCACTACCGCGCGCGAAGCCCTGCTGATTCGGACTGCGATCCGTGTCCTGTCACCAGCACCAGCGGCAAACAAGACGTTGCCTAGGATAGAGGGCACATACCACAGCCACTCGGCAAGCGTCGAGGCGACCGACATTTGCCCAACAAAGCGCACGCCCAGCATGGGACCAAGCATCCAGATATCACATCGCACCAATAGCAAAGTCGCACTGATCGTTATCAACGCCCGGGCGCCGCGTCTCAGATCCCTTTTCAAACCGTGCGTCATGCCTCGCAGGCTAACGGGTGCTTTGCCTGATCTGACCCATACCCATGCGGATGCCACTGCCTGACTCAGCATCGCCGCGCCAGCCCAAGCGGCAAGCACCGTCTGCAGGCGAAGCAAGCCGACAACACGCAGTGTTACGACTGCCGTCAGATAGGCGAATCGCTGAACGAGCGTGATCAGATTGTATGACGCGATATGGTGCTGGCCGAGATTTATGCCTCGGACGAGCTGCGCCTCGATCTCAAGCGCTAGCACGACGGTGAAGGCGACCGGGATCCAAGCATCTGCGACGCCAAGGCGATTGTGCCAAAGGGGCACTGTCAGGAGTAGGATGAAGCCCACCGTGCTGCTTTGTAACCAAGACCGCATAAGCAGGGGCCGCCCTGAAGCCGCAACGCCTGCAGACGACAGGACGTTGCCTTCGAACTGCCCCAAACTTGCAAAGATGACGCCGAGGGCGACTGCTGCGGCTACAACCGCGTAACGACCTTGGCCAGCTGGCCCAAGGCCACGCGCAATCAGAATGCCCGTGAGAATCGAAGCTGCTGACTGGGCAACCTGCGTCACCAATGTCTGAAGAAACGCCGCTCCAACCTTGAGACTGCCTTTGGCTGGGCCCGGAATGGTCATCCTTGGCGCACGGAGGAGATAAGGGCCGCAAGTCCTAGTGGATAGCCATAACTAGTCAGCGTCGAAGTAAACATGTTCAACTGGCCTATTTGTGCAAATAGTGCCGTGGCCACGATGAGATACAGTACGACTGTACGAACTTCACCCACACGAACTGTTTGGCACGCTCGATCCAGGGCAGCGATTATGGTCCCATAGAGTGCGGCAGCCGATAGAGCGCCCGCCCAACCGAAGTTCATGAACCATTCACCGTAGATGCCAACACGTATGCCGACGGTTTCTCCCATTAAGCGTCCGAGAATCGTTGCACTGTCGTTCGCGTATATGCCCCCCTTATCAATCCCAACCAAGGCCCAAACAGCAGCCGGCAGTAGCGGTACTATGGCACTGGGCAGCGTCTCACCACCGAGCAGGTGTTGTCCGTCGCCGAAATAGTCGAGGGTCCACCCCAAGTCCCTAAACTCGCTGAGCATGACATATAGGCTCAACACGAGCGGTCCCAAGGCGGCCCAGCCAGCCTCCTGCTGGCGCCAGTAACCTACGAGACCGAACCCCACAGCCCCTACCAGAGCGATGCCAGCAAACCTCGCAATCGGAAGCGCGTGGCGAACTCGATCCCACACCAAAAGTGCAACACCCATGGGGAGCGCCACAAAAAAGCGGGGACCATATGCGCCGACCATGGCGAGACTGGCCAAACCGACTAAGTAGTGGGCGAGACTAGCCTTCCGGGCTGCCGCCTGGACGCCTACGAGCAGGGCTACAACGCCACCAAGCATCGACAATCGGTACCACACTCCACCGATGGCCGGAAATTCCACGCGCAGGGAATTTGGATCTCCAGACAAGATCGGGACGTACCCAATCCGCCTCAGCGTCACGAAAGTACCCAGAGCGGCGACCAGAAAAAACAGGTAGGTGGTGGCCGACAGGCGATCCCACTTCCACTCTAGACGTCGACCCTGCACGGTGCTTCGAACCGCCCCACGGCTAAGCACCCACCATGCCGCGAGGGAAACGCCCGTGCACGCAGCAATGAAGAACGCCGCTCGTTCAATGCCGACGCGGTAGGTCGGATTCAACTGGGTCGTCGCCCAGTAGCTCCCCGTCCCCAAGATGGTCATGGCGAATGCAAACAACACCGACAACGTCGGGACCCGTGTCAACGGTTGGGGATCGTCTCCCAACCCGACGACCAGGATCATCAGATTCACCGCCCAAATCGCCACTGCTCCAAGAGCATAGGGCCAGGCTGGCCACGACACGCTCCAGTCGGGCCCCTCGACGGAACCCGCTACCAACGCGGTGGCAGTGGCGCTCAGCGCCACTGCCAGTGCACGTCGTCCCCGGGTCGCGGCCACGGCCCTCCTGGAGGCATCTTGAGTGGCGGCCACCTTACTATCAGAGATAGGACTCAAGGTGGACCAGCGGCTTCTTAGTGATGTAGACGTCGCGCATCCACTCGATAGTCTTAGGGATACCGACCGAGAGGGGAATGGTGGGAGCGTGCCCCAAGTCGCGAACCGCCTTCTCGAGATTGACCCGCTTGTCCTTTGTCGTGAATGGCTCCGCCGGAAGATATTCGGCCAAACTCTCCGGTTTCTTCAGGTACGCCAGGATCGTTGTCGCCAGAGTCTTGATGTCGTGGTACTCAGTTCCACCGATGTTGTAGACCTCACCCGCCTTGAAGTTATTCGCGATGTTGGCCAGTGTTTCACAAGTGTCCGTTACGTAGGAGGATGTCCGATGATGACCCAGATAAACCTTGAACGGAATGTCGTGTAGCGCTCGATAGATGAATAGGCAAATCACACTCCGATATGGGCTGAAGTACTCGCCAGGACCATACGTGTTGAACAGCCGAACGCGCACTGACTGGGTCCCCTTCATCGCAGCTGAATTCGTGATCTGTTGCTCGTTGACCCATTTGCTAAGCGCGTAGTCGTTGAGTTGCTTAACCTCAACCCTATCCATCACGTCTTCCTTCATTTCGCCGTCGTAGTCACCGTACACCTCTGACGAGCTGAAGTGAATGAGGCGGAACCTCACTCGCTCCTGGAGGCGCAGCAGATTCTTGGTTCCCACCACATTGGACATCCATAAGCGGTCGTAGTAGTCCTCCCCGTTCCACCTCCCAAATTCCGCCGCAAGGTGATAGACGAAGTCGAACTTCTCCCCATCGAAGAGCCTCTCAAGTTGCATGAAGCTCCCGACGTCGCAGCGCATGTAGTCCTGCTCGTAGTGGTGTTCCAGTCCGCTTACCTTGACACTGTGTCCCCGCTGCCGAAGTGTGCGGACTAGCACCTTACCAACAGTACCCAAGCCCCCCGTCACCAAAATTCTGCTCATCGTATCTTCTCATCCCTTAGTTGAAGTGGTATGTGTCACGCATACATCAGCCACCGCTCATTCTGTCGATTACCACACGAGCTTGCTGCCACCGTGCCGCCCATGTCTGGCTTCGCCCGAATGCCGAAAGATGCCCGCGGATCCGGTCGCCGTCTTCCGCGACAGCCTTGCGAATGGCAGCCGCGTAGGACTCTGGGGTACTGGCGATGTCAATAAGCCCGTCTTGGCGAAGCTGATGCAGATCATCCGAGAAATCCGTGCAGATCGGCTTAACACCCGCGGCGAGTGCTTCGAACACCTTGAGGGGCAGAGTTCGAGCCGTTAGAGGCGATCGGCGGAATGGTACTAAGCTCGCGCTCCCGGACGCGAGCAAGTGGGGGATGGTGCCCCGTTCCCGACGCCCAAACCAATGGACGTTTGTCCGGTGCCGCAACCCCTCCACTGGTGTCCGAACGGGGCCGACAACCACAAACTGCACCTCGGGAACCAGTTCGGTCACCTTCTCAAGGAACTCAACGTCTACCCAAGTGTCGATCACGCCAACGAGAAGAACCCTTGGGGCCCGTACTCCTTCAAGATCGGACACGGGGCGTTGGGGGAGGTCCACGTACGCCTTGGCGTCGATTGCATTGAGAACGATCGTCACTCGCGGGTGGAGCGACCGTCTGTCCCTGCTGAGTCGCTCGGACGCGACGAAGACGAGATCAACCTTTTCCAACACCTCTCGCTCCAAGATCTCGGCGCTTTGACGATGGGACGTGGAGAATGCGGCGAACTCGTCTGCCACATAGTAGATGCTCACGTCCTCATCTAGAGTGCCGACCGCCCGTGAGTACATCGGGCTGTCTATCCACAGCACCCTAGAGAGCCCCCTGCTCCACCGCCTCAAATGCCAACGCAGCCAAAGAGACTGCAGTTTGTACTCCACGCGGAAGAGCCAAGGGAAACGATGCCCAAGGTGGAAGAGTGGGAGTGGCGCAAGGGCACTCACACCCTCTCCAAGGGAGCGAACGCCCTTCAGCCACGCGAAAAGCCGGCGCCAAAGGTAGGGATAGCGGAGAACGGTGGCAAAGGAGACGAACCGCTCCACAAAAAGAACTGGCTCTTCGTGCCCGATCTCCCAGCACATCGGTTGCTGAACAATCCAAAGGTCAGTCCACAACAAGCTGGCGAGGAAAACGTGCTCCCTGCGTCCAGCCGACCTCATGTTCCGAGCACCGATCGATATACATTTTCGAGTTCGTCAATCGCGCTGTCTAACCAGTATCGTCGTGGGAGCAAGGACGTACGCTCACCACTGCGGCGATTCAGGAACGACCGCAGGCCGTTCGCCAAAGCCAACGCCTCTGGGTCGGTCATTATGGCGGCATCCACAAGTCTGATTATCTCCGTGTCACCAACGGGGACTGTCACGACGGGAACACCGCACGCGAGGCATTCCTTCACACTGCTTGGCCCTCCCTCTCGAGCGGACGTAACGATCATTACGTCAGCCGCCGCATACACCCAAGGCATATCTCGGGGGTCCACGTCGTTCACCACCCACAGGTGCGCTGGCGTTCCAAGCGAACGCAGTTCTCGGATTGCGGCCTCGGCGAGCCCCAGGCGCTTAGTTGCCTGAGTGACGTCGTGGGGGAATAGAACGATCACTTCCTCCAATCCCAGCCCAAAACGACGGCGAGCGGCGTCTCTGGACATGGGTCGAAAGAGCTCGGTGTCCACCGCGTCAGGGATGACACTTGTACGATGCCGAACGCCCTTACTCCAGAGGCGCTGCCGCAGCCCATCCGAGACGACGATGCAGCGCTTGCTCCGAAATGCCGCAAACTGAGAGGCGAGGATCCCGGCTCGACTCGCCCACGTGAGCCCGCGAGGCGTCCACGTACCATTCAGGTCGTCACCGTAGAATGATGTGACAACTGGCATGTTCAAGCTGGGAACAGCGAGGCCACCGTAGCCGAAGTGAATGTGCACCACCTCAGGATTCAGCCTCTCGGCTGTCGCCCTTACACTCGAGCGCGCCCGGAGGTATCTGAGTGGTCCCCCGGTCCCGAGCTCACAAAAATCGACGCAGTGACCGCGTTTTCGCAGCGCCTCCGCTTGCCGAATCACGATTATCCCCTGCCGAGGACGGGCTGGGGTGGGGTGCATGCCCGTAACGAACAGTACCCTTAGTTGACCGGAGCCCATGGCAAGCCGAATCGCGCAGCAGGTCCGTCGAGGCCACGCAACCACTCCTCCAGCACGTATAGACTCATCAGTTGTCTTGGCCTGTTGCTCGTTCGGGCCTGATCGATGACTCGCTTTACGCTCACAGGATCGAGCACCTGACCCACCAACCCCTGACGACCGAGCAACTCGCGCTCGGCTGATTCGTTCAGCCACTTCGCAAACCATCTGTCCAGAGGAGTCGTGAATCCTTGCTTGCGCCCCATGCTCGCCTTCCAACCGACAAGCTCACTTCGCAGCGGTTTAGGAAGCAAACTACGGACCGCCTTTCTATAAAACCACTTTCGCTCACCCATCCAAGAGACCTTGAGACTGCTCGGCATTTGCTCCACCAACTGGAGGAACTCAAGATCGAGGAAAGGCACCCGCAGTTCCACCGACGACCGCATCGACATGTGGTCTCCGACTAACAAGAGATCGTCAGCAAGGGAGAGTCGAGCGTCGACGTATAGCAGGCGGTTGAGACTGTCGGCATGCGGCGAAGCTGATAGCCAGCGCTTGACCGGCTCCGTCGGGTCGCCCTGGGCCTTCGCCATGGCGTTGGCTTCCGCTGGAGAGAAAACAGCCAGGATTTCGACGAACCGGTCGACTTCGCTCGCCGTTCTAGCGATCCGCCGTAGGCGAGATACCCTATCCGAGTCGAGCGCCCATTGAGGGACGACATGCATCAGTGGAGCACACAAGTGAAGGATGGCAGCGTGGCGCTCCGCAACGTGGCGCGGATATCCGCCCAGGGGCTCGTCCGCGCCTTGCCCACTCAGCACGACCTTGTGGCTTCTGCGAACGGCCTGGCAAAGGATCCCGAGAAGAAGTGATCCGCTATTCGCGATAGGCTCACCAAGAGAGCGGATTTGTTCCGGCCAAGCCTGCAAGTAGTCAGCGTCCGACACACTCCTCGTTCGCAGCGGGACCGACAGCGCCTTCGCTGCAACCTTGGCCGCCTCAACTTCGTTCTCCAGACCAGCCGACTCGAGGCCAACCGCAAAACCCTGGGGTGGATCTTCGGCTTCAGCCTGCATAAGCCGCGTAATTAGAGTGGAATCAACACCTCCGGAAAGGAGCATTCCTACGGGGACATCTGACATCAGTTGTCGTCGCACAGCGGCAGTCAGCGCCGCCCGAAGAGCTTCGGCCCATTCGCTGCGATTCGAAGGCACTTTACACGGCGAGAAGCCCGGATCATATCGATGGAAGGTCGGAGACGAAGGAAGGTCAAGCGGCAAGAGTTCACACCAATGACTTGGGGGAAGCTTCCAAGCACGCTTGAAGAAAGTTCCGGGCGAAGGAATGAATCGATACACCAAGTACTCGAAGAGTGCCTGAGACCTTGTGTCGCGGGGAGTGACATCGGCTCGAAGAGCAGCGGCAAGTTCACTCGCGAACCACCACCCTTCGGGACCGTCTCCGACGTAGAGTGGCTTGACCCCAAGCGGATCTCGCGCCAGCACGATTCGGCCGCCTTCTCCAGCACTATTCCGCTGATCAAGAAGTGCCAACGCGAAGATCCCGTTGAGCTTCCCGAAGAGGGCCGGACCCCACTCTTCCCAACCGTGGACGAGGACCTCGGTATCAGACCGGGTGCGGAACCGATGACCGGACCTCTCCAGCTCATGCCTCAGAGAGATGTGATTGTAGATCTCACCGTTGTAAGTGACCCAGACATCTTGACGCTCGTTTGCCATCGGCTGAGCGCCGCCTTCGAGATCGAGGATGCTCAATCGCCGGTGGCCCAGGGCGATGGATCGACCGCTGAAAAAGGCGAGGCCGTCGCCATCGGGCCCCCGATGCGACAGTTCCGCGCTCAGGCGCCTGATCGCATTCGAGACGTCCCCGCCGGGGGAATGAGCGATCAGTCCAGCAACCCCGCACACCCGTCACACCCCTCGCATTCTGTCTTGCCCAAGGCGTTTGGTAACCATTAATTCTACGGCCATGCCAAGACTTTCTAGCCGAATTAGCATCCTACACATCGTCTATTCTCATTTCCCTGCCGATTCGAGAGTACGCCGCGAAACGACCGCCCTCGGCGTCCTAGGCCGCCGAATCGCGGTTATTGCGCTCCGAGGCCCCGGAGAACGGCGTATAGAGCGCTTCCGGGAAACTGTTGTGATACGACTCGACGGCAGCAAGAAGCGCGGTGGCATCCTGCGCTACATCCTGGAGTACAGCGTGTTCACATTCCGCTGCCGACTCGTGGTCTCACGCGCCAGGGCCCTAGCGAAGGTCGACGTGGTCCACGTGCACACGCTTCCAGATTTTCTCGTCCTGGCGGGCCTTCCGGCCAAGCGCCGTGGCGCAAGACTTGTTTTCGACATGCACGAGATCTTCCCAGAATTCTCACGTTCAAAATTCGGTGGAATCTTCGGTCGAGCACTGGCGACTCTAACCGCGCGAATCGAGCGATGGGCACGTGCGCGGGCGGACCTAACGATCGTCGTAAATCGACCAATTGAAGCCCTTCTCCAGGCCAGATGCCTTGCACGCCCCGAAACCCGGCTGGTCCTGCACAACACCGCAGATCCGACCGACTTCGGTCCAGCGGGCCAACCCCGCGCAACGCTTAGCACGCCATTGAATCTGATCTATCACGGAACGTTTACACGGTTGTACGGACTGGACATCGCCATTAGAGGGGTTGCCCGCGCGCGTCAGCGTGGTATCGATGCCAGTCTCACCCTACTCGGGAGTGGCCCTGACGAGGCTCATCTCTCTGCATTGGGAGCCCAGCTTATGTCAGGGCACTTCGAAATCGTCCCTCCAATATCACAAGAGAAGTTACCTGCTGTGCTCTCGCGTTACGATGCCGGCCTCGTGCCGACTCGGTGCGATGAGATGACGCGCTACTCTCTGTCAGCAAAATTGTTGGAGTACGCGCACCTCGCCATCCCGGTTCTCGCTGCCGACCTCCCCAGCTATCGGACGTACTTCCCGGCTCCTACACTGTGGTACTGGAAAGCAGGGGATGCCGAATCGCTGGCGAATGTCATCGCTGAGTTCGCACAGTCAGCAGGGGCTGAACGACAGAACCGCGCGCGGGCAGCACAGCATGCGATCAAGCAGTTCGATTGGCGCATGGAGTCCGAAAATCTCCGCTCGGCATACACGGATCTACTGTCGGTGACCCGCTAGGAACCTTCTAGCTTCAGACGCGATCCTCAAGCCCGCCGTCCCGTCGCCGTAGGCACCCCGGTCCCAGTCTTTCCCACTGCAGGATGCGGCTTCGAT
>Ga0070730_10004584_pt1 | contig 12072 bp, 9 predicted proteins | sample Coa_R1_3_FD_66447 | JGI IMG/M metagenome (GOLD analysis project Ga0070730, IMG submission 66447) | Surface soil microbial communities from Centralia Pennsylvania, which are recovering from an underground coalmine fire - Coalmine... | ecosystem: Environmental > Terrestrial > Soil > Unclassified ... | reverse complement strand
GCCGGAGGCAATCCAGGCCTCGACGCTGCGGAAGATGTGAGTGTGGTCGCCGCCGGAACCTTCTCCCATGGTAACCAGGTAAACCTTGCCGGTAGCCTCATCACCGGCGATGGAAGAGATGCAGTTATCGGCGTTGGTCTCAGGATGTGCTCCAGGGAATGGCCAGAGCTGCGTGAATGTGCTCCCGCGGTTGGTCGAATAATGCAGGCCGGCACAGGGCAAGGCCGTCAACAGCAGGCTTGGCCGAACGCCGGGTCTTCCTGGCAGCAGCATCTGCGTAAATGGCCGGGGCTCACTCAGGGGAACACTGGCAAACGGTGGACAGGCAGGGAAGACGCCGCAAACATATCCCGGCTGATAACTGGAGACGTCGCTGCTCGATGTGCCGGTAGCAAAAAGCGTCCGCGTCCAGTGGGCCGCGCCATCGGTGCTCACCCAGAAGCCGTTCCAGGTGCGCAGATACATGCGGGAAGGCACATCGTGGTCCACAGCCAGATCAAGCGCCGTAAAATCACCCATGCCATAGTTGCCGGCCCACACCCAGTGAGCACCGGCGTCGGTGCTCTTCCATACGCCGCCACCGGGCGAGGCTGCCCACAGATGATTTACGTCCGTGGCGACAACGGCGCTCACGCGGCCGCTGGAGCGAGGTCCCAATTCAGCCCAGTTGCGAGGCGACGGAGGCGGAAAGAGCAGTGCCAGAAAAAGGGCAGAGGAAAGCCAGATCAACTTTAAAGTATGCATTTTGTTCAACCTCAGGAAAGCAGAACGTTCAAAATGCTCAGTAGAGCACAACTTTGCTACTTTAAATAATGATTAATGACCCACTGCCAGCTAAATGCTCAGTTTGCTGTCCGGCAGGACAAACCATAACCGCGATAGTCAAATCACTATTTAGGTGCGGACTCTCGCCGATATCACCAGCTTGCATCCTACTCGTATTAGACTGAAAAGGATCTCGTTATGTCTATTAACCCTAGTGAACACCTCGAGGCCATCGCTCAGTTTTGGGGTTGGTTTATTAAGAGCGCAGAAAAACTCAAAACTCTATACTCTACTAACCAGATGGAAAGCCTCACAACGGAGGTTAATCGCGAGATCGATAAAGTTGAGCCGGAGCTCGCCTGGGAGATGGGGCCAGGCAAAAAGAAGCCATATTTATTCACTATATCTGGAGAAGGTGATCCGCGACTTCGGGAGCTTACCGACCTTATGATCCGGCTTGCACCAGCCAATCTAGAGGGATGGGAATTGTACTCAGCTCGTCCTGCACGACCCGCTCCTAGCGTTGTGCGGCTGCCAGAAAGTGGTGAAAGTTTTAAGACTGCAGAATGGAAGTTCATTCCGGTGGAACATCCCGCGAGCGGAACCCTTGATTTAGTGATTGTGGATGATCGTCTGGCACGCTCTAATCGTGAAACGGCTTTGAAGGCGGTTTCGCTCTATCTTGACCAATTACTTGGTGAAGACACCGTCGAGGTTTGGATTGGTGAATTCCGAGTAGAAAGTGCGATCGCAGTCCAAGAGGAAAGGATGCATAAGATGTCCGACTTACCAGACTACCTGCTGTCAGCGACGCGTCGGGAGCAAAATCCTCTCAGAAAGCGTACTAATTAAATTTAGAATTTCAAATATCCTGCTACACTGCTTTCCGGTTATGGCGAGCGAGAGCCGCACCATCACCTGTGTAACCAAGGCTACGAGTTACACGTACTCGAACCTCAGCTATGACTTCCACCTAGGCAACGGCGATAACGGGAATGTCTACGGCATCATCAACTACCGCGACCAGGCCGCAACCAGACGTTTACTTACGATCCGCTCAACCGCCTGCTCTCGGCCCAGAACGCGGAAAAAATTCGATATCGAGAAAGGGAAATGCCCTTATGGCGACACGTTCCATATCTTCAAAGCAGATCGAGCATGGGGACTCTGGAGTGAGGGTGGGGCCATGGGAACCGATGACTCAGGCAAGCGCACGTTCCAGCTCTGGCCAGCAAAGGAATATGCTGCCCTCAGTGAACCCAGTGGCACAGGAGCGAAACAAAGCGAGGAGAGCCCATAAGCATGGAATTAAATCAAAGGGAAGTTGAAGCCGTGCTTCGCTTGGCCGGAGAGAAGCGCTATCAGTATTTCATCAAACGAGTCGCCGATGCTAACAAGCTTTGGGGTCTTTGGAACAATGGTTGGGCGATGGGTGTCACAAAAGATGGTCAGAAAACAATCCCTGTATGGCCAGGAGCGGAATATGCTGACTCTTGCAGGCAAGGAGAGTGGGAGGTTTATACGCCAAAGTCTCTTGATCTGCATGAGTTCATGGATGAGTTTCTTCCTCGCCTAGTTCGAGATGGGATCCGAGTCAGCATATTCGATACTCCCTCTGAGGCAAGTGTTCTTATAGACGACGATGAACTGCTTGACGATCTGAAGCACGAATTAGAAAAGATCGAGTGAGCCCCCGATCCTGTCACTAACCCCGGCAACGCGCCAGTATCAAGACGGAATCTGATTATTGCCCCTGGGGCGGCGCACTTCAGTTCACCAACAATGACTCTAATCACTACAAGTTCACCGGCAAGGAGCGGCATCTTGAAATCGGGCTCAATTACTTTGGGGCGAGATATTCTCCAACGGCTTGGGGCGGTTCATCACGCGGGATTGGGCAGCGAAGGCAGCAACAGTGCCGTATGCTGTCAGTCAGTCTTTACGGTGCGCGTGAGTCATGGTATTGTGGAGAAGTTGAACTCAACCGGCTGTCGCTTCCGCGATTGGCCGATTGCCCACTCCTCAGTAGCTCAATGGCAGAGCATCCGGCTGTTAACCGGAGGGTTGTAGGTTCGAGTCCTACCTGAGGAGCCATTCTTTTCAGGCATTTGCAGAATCTGCCTGTTGATCCCGAAAAAACTCGGTGGGCCACTATGCTCTTCCTGGTGGGAGGCATGCCAGCGGGCAACCTGTTTTCCGTCCACGGCCGATGTTTGGTGTTCGTTTAATCTCTGCTGCGGAGTTTGGAGAGTAGGCGCAGAATCTCGAGGTAGAGCCAGACGAGCGTGACCATCAGGCCAAAGGCTCCATACCACTCCATATACTTCGGTGCACCGGCGCGGGCGCCATTTTCAATGAAGTCAAAATCAAGCACCAGGTTCAAGGCGGCGATGATCACTACCACCACGCTGAAACCAATCCCAATTAGGCCCGATCCAAAGATGGAAGTGAAGTGGATGCCGAAGAATCCCACGATCATGCTGAGAAGATAAAAGAGGGCAATTCCGCCGGTGGCCGCCACTACGCCCATTCGGAATTTGTCGGTGACTCGAATCATTCCGGAGCGATAGGCAATCAAGAGGGCCAGAAGAGTCCCAAAGGTCAAGCTCACGGCTTGGATGGCGATTCCCGGATAGCGCAGGTTCATCACTACCGAGATTCCGCCCAGTACCAGTCCCTCCAGCAAGGCATAGATCGGCGCCGTTACCGGGGCCCATGACTTTTTGAAGATTGTCACCATGGCAAAAATCAGGCCGCCGATGGCTCCCACCAATAACAGAGGAGTCGCCTCTACGGGATCGTTCAGGAACCGGTTCCAGCTCCAGGCCGCGGTGGCCATCGCGCAGATCAATAACACGCCTGTCTTGTTCACCGTGCCTTGCACGGTCATGGCTTCGCCAAAGGCTGCATGCTCACCCCGAAAAATATCGTCGTTCAAAGCCGGATTCGAAGTTCTCATCAGTTGCGCCATTGGGTAGCTCCACTCTTGCTTTCTGAAACATGCTCTCAGCTAATTCTAGCGTAAAGGCGTTTGAAGAATCGGATGATGGCTTGATCGGTAGTGGGTCATTTTGAATTTCCACAGTGTTCACATCCAAAGGCACAGGGGCTAAAAGCCCAAATATTTTCAATGCTTTCGGCACGAGTGAACTCGTGCCCTGTTACATGTCTTCAGGCAAAATGACCCACTACCCAAAATTGCCATAATTTAAAAATTTGTTATCCGTTGAAAATTACACGATTACAAATTCCGCAATTTACAATGTTTCAAATGATTATCAAGCAACTCCTCGATATCCTGGTGTGTCCTGTTCCTGAGTGCCGAAAACCGCTGACGTTGGCCGCAGACGAGAGTTCGCTTCAGTGTACCGGTTGCGGCCTGGTTTATCCTGTGCGTGACGGCATCCCCATCTTGCTTATTGATCAGGCCCAAAAACCGAAGTAGCCCAAAGGACTGTAGGACGTTTCCCTTATTTTTTAGGTACACTATTTTCGCTCTGGTTTGCCATGAGCATGCGAAAAATGCAAAGTGCCACCCAGACCGAAGAGGGCTATCAACCCGGCGATGTGGTCCCCGAATCGGGGGTGTACACAGTCGTGCATGATTCGCACCGGCAGAAGCATTTCGCTACCATCTTCAAAGGCATGCGTTTCCCCTTCTGTGGCCACTGCAAGGAGAGAGTGCGCTTCACGCTCTCTCGTCCAGCGGCGCCGATATCGGAAGATGCGGATTTCAAATAGAATGCCGGATCGCTGGCTCATGGTTGCGGGCGCTTTCAGAGAGGTCGCGAGGAGACACGAGGTATTTTCAAAGGATCGGCGGATCCATTGTTGCACATTGGATTGTTAACATTTTATTAAGGGGATTGAGCCCTTTACAAAAAAACAGTTGCGTCATAGTCCATGAGGGCGCTATACAGATAGGTTTGTTATTCGCACGAATGAAGATGTGGTGACCATGCTGAGACAGAATCAAGCAATCCCCTTCAGGGAGATGACGATACCCCGCAGTTTGCCCAACGCTAAAGGGGGCAGGAAATCGCGGCTGCATTCTGCGCACAAACAAGGCTCCAGTTCCGGTCCACTCTTCAGCGCCGGTGAAACTGTACGCGAAACCGGGATTTATGAGGTCATCCACGATGGCGCGCACCGTAGCGCTCACGAAGTTGTAATGCTCAACGGCAACCCCTTCCCGGCTTGCGACACCTGCGCCACTAAGGTGCGCTTCCGCCTGGTTCGCACCGCGCCCTATATCTTTCAAGATGCAGATTTTGAAGAACCAGAATAGATTGGGTAATTGGGAAAGTTGATAATTGGGTAATTGGGTAGTGGGACATTTTGAATTTCCACAACAGTTTTTAGTGCAACTGCGCAGGGGCTAAAGCCGGCTAAAGCCCTGTATTTAAAAGATCTTTCGGCACGACTGAAAGAGCTTGCGGAGAAAGTCCTTTTCGTGCGTTCTAAGCACCTGCAGCGGCTAAAGCCGGATTGATTGCAAAGCTTTTACGGCACGAATAAATTCGTGCCCTGATACAAACCAACCACGCATAGCTCGTTTTTCCGCAAGCTGTCAAAGTCGTGCCCTGATACACGTCTTCACGCAAAAATGACCCACTACCGGTAATTTTAATGAGGTTTGATTCTAGTTTTTCAATTATTCACTTACCAAATTATCCATTTACCCAATCCAGATCAATCCGCGGCCACGTCTCCGGGCCGTTTTTCATTCTTGAGATCGAGTGAGCGCAGATAATTTCGGAAGTCCTGGCCCAGGTCAGACCGCTTCAGCGCAAACTCCACGGTGGCTTTCAGGAAGCCCAATTTGTCGCCCGTATCATGGCGCTTGCCTTCAAATGTATATCCATAGATTTTTTCACCTGCCTGCAGCAGGCCGCGCAATCCATCGGTCAGTTGCAACTCGCCACCGGCGCCCAGCGGAGTATGTTCCAGGGTATCAAAGACATTGGGCGTGAGAATGTAACGCCCGATAATGGCCAGATTGGAAGGCGCATCTTCCAGTTTGGGCTTCTCCACCAGGGTGTGGATGTCATGCAGGCGTCCATTGAATTTGCCTTCGACCCGCTTCGCATCCAGCACGCCATAGGAGGAGATTGCGGGACCGTTTACTTCTTGCGTGGCCACCACCGAGGACTGGGTCTCTTCAAAGACCTCCATCATCTGTTTCAGGCAGGGCTTTTCCGCATCAATCACATCATCGGCCAGCAGCACGGCAAAAGGCTCGTTGCCCACCAGTTCACGCGCCATCAGCACTGCGTGGCCGAGCCCCATAGCTTCCTTCTGCCGGACGTAGGCCACATGGATCATGTCGGATATCTGGCGCACAATGGCGAGAAGATCGAGCTTGCCCCGCTCTTCCAGCATTTTTTCCAACTCATAACTAACGTCAAAATGGTCTTCAATGGCGGTCTTGCCACGCCCGGTGATGATGATGATCTGGTCGCAGCCCGCGGCCATGGCCTCTTCCACTCCATACTGGATGATGGGCTTATCGACCAGTGGCAACATCTCTTTGGGTTGCGCCTTGGTGGCAGGCAGAAAGCGCGTGCCTAAACCAGCCGCAGGAAAAACAGCCTTCCGTACTCTCATCTTCATCGGTTTGCAATCCTAAACAGCACTGCTTGTAAGATGCAGAAATTCTATACTAAGCGGTCAGCACTCAGCATTCAGCACTCAGCCAGCCACGATCCTTCAACGCCCCATGAGCATGGAAAGGGAAGCGGATTCTTCACCGCAGAGGACGCAGAGCCCGCAGAGCCGCAACCAAAACATTTTCTACCGCGGATCAACGCGGAGGAACGCGGATCAATACCTGTTACCACTGATCTCCACTGACACCACTGATCTGATCTGATCTGGCGCTCCTCTTTGGCCAATTGCTATTTGCCAATTGCTATTTTCTTCAAAGAACCGGTGAATTATCGCCCATCATGCTTCGCCGGATGTACTTAATCGGCGGGAAGCCCTGCTGCAGGAGCTTGTTATGGAAGTCTTGCAGCGTGAATTTGTCGCCCATCTTCTGTTTGTAGTCTTCACGCAGTTTCAGGATCTCCAGCTTGCCCAGCGTGTAGTAAAGATAAGTTGGATCCGAGGTGCCGCGCTTGGTTTCGCGCACTGAGTTGGCATGCGACTGGTAGCCTTCTTTTTCAAAAAACTCCACGCCCTGGTCAAAGGTCATCTTGCCGGTGTGCATCTGAATGCCCACGATGTAGCGGGCGTTGCGCAGCAGCGCGTCTTGCAGTTGTCCTAATCGCAGCTTGAGGAAGGCAGTGTCATGGTCGGGATCGGTCCCTGGCGTGCGTCCATAATCCTCATCCAGCATCATCTGCTCGCTGTAATGCGCCCAGCCCTCCGCATTGGAGCTGCAGCCCAGCAGCTTGCGGACTTTGGAGGGCGCATAGGCCACCCACAGGAATTGGGTGTAATGACCGGGATAGACCTCATGGACCGCGGTGGAGATCACCGTTCCGCGATTGAAGCCCGCCATGTGCTCTTCCACTTCTTTCGTGCTCCAGGTGGATTCCGGCAAAGTCACGTTGAAGAAAGCCTCTTTGGCCACCTTCTCGAAAGGCCCGGGCGTATCCATGGAGGCAAAGGTCAAGGCGCGCATAAAGGGCGGCGTCTCTTCCACAATCGGTAGCACCTCAGACGGGACCTTCACGATGTGGCGCTGCTCAAGATAGTCGCGCAGACCACCGAGCGTGTCACGAAAGGTCTGGAGAAGCTTCTCCGGAGCAGGATGGTCTTTTTCCAGCTCTTCCAGAATCTGCTGCGGTGTCTTGCTGGCATCGATTTTGGCCGAGACCTCTTTGAAGGTCTGCTGGTTGTGGCGAAGGTCCTTCATGCCAATCTCCAGCAGACGGTCGAGCGGGATATCTACAGCTTCGTTATACAGCAGCTTCTTGCGGTAGTTGTCTGCGCCGATGCGAAAATCGCCGTGGGTTTTGAGCTGTTGCTCCTTAGAGATGAAGTCCTGGTACTGGCGCAGCGAATCCATCACATTTTTAGTGGCCTCCAGCAACTGCTTCGTCAAGTCATCGTCCCTGACATCTTTGAACGCCTGCGGCACATCTTTCTCAAAGAAGCTGAGGATCCCCGGAATCTGCTCCAAAGCCACGTTCACGTACACCAATGGGGGGTTCTTCAGATTCCGCCGGGCCTCATCAAATACTTTGGGTATCTGCTTCTCGCGGGCAATCACCGATTTCAGGCGCTGCTCGGCAGGCGCAAAGCTGCGCGCCATGATCACAAAGATGGAGTTTGTAACTCCCGAGGAATACTGATCGGGGTTATGCTCCCACTGGCGGATGTTCTCGATCTCCAGCAGGCGGGAGTTGATGTCGCCCAGCACCAGTTCGCGGTCAATCGCTATCTCCGGGGAGAGTCCGGCTGTATCCACTCGTTCAAACTGTTGCTTGAAACTCTTGAGCACTGGCACCTGCTGTTGGAGGGCCGCCTTGGAGTAGTCCTCCAACTGACTGTCATACTGATGAAACCCCGCAGCGGTTGCCGCAGTCGGATTGAACTTGAAGTAGTATTCGTCAAAATAGCGATCAGCCAATTTGTTGAAAGCTAGATCGTTTTTGGAGGGCTGGGGGTTCGGGGCAGCGACGGCTAAAATGCATGTAAGTAAACTCAAGATGCAGATGATTTTCACGATAGCTCCTGAAAGACCATTAGACGGGGCACAGCGGGAATTGGCAACAGCTTACAGTCAAGGAATGAAGCACTGGAGCCGCTGATCTTGAGGCATCCAAGGGGCGCAATTAAAAGTGCGAGTCAAGCCTTTTTTTACCTGCCAAAAGGCGGCATCGCATTACTATCGCACCCTGTTTCTTAGAGCGCTCCGCTTCGCTGCGCGCTGGCCCTTCGACTCGCTGCTTTGCAGCTCATCTCGAGGGCAGGCTCTGCGGCGCAAGGAAGTGTGCTCTTTTGTTTTTTACCCAGCATTTACAAACCAATAGGCGCACCAATTCGTGCGCCTATTGGTTCGACATGCTGGGCTATTCTATTCCGCCCTTGCAGGGCTGGTTCATCCAAGCTCCCAAGCTTGCTGGCCTTCCTTAAACTATATTTGGCCTATTTTCTTCTCTCCCTGCGGGGCTGGTCGCTCGCTACCGTAAGGCTTGACTTGCAGTTCTAATTACACCTGGCATTCAGGGCGTTCTTGCATGCCTGTCTTATAATGAACCCGTTCCCACCTGTGCCGAAGATTGCCAAAGAGCGTACTGAAGAAAACCAGCGAAAGATTGAGGCTGCTGCGCTTGAGCTGTTTACTAAGCAGGGATTTCATGGAACTAACAGCCGCGAGATCGCCGAGAAGGTGGGTGTCTCTTCTGGAGCCATCTATACCTACTTTCCCAGTAAGGAGGCGATCTTTGCCACTCTGGCCCAGAGATACCGTTTGCGAATCGAGGAATGGCTGGGGCAAACCGTCGCTTCCCTGAGCGATCCACTGTGCAAAGCCAGCCTTAAGAAGTTTGCCTCCGCAATCCAATCGAAGATGCGCGCCGATCCTCAGTATCTGCTCATGCTGCTCAGCGACGTGATTGAATTCAGGAACCAGCATTTTCTGGAGACGTTTCATGACGTGCCTCAGCAGCTCCGTGACTGGGTGGGACAGATCATGCAGCGGGTCAGAAAGCAGCCTGGCTGGTGCGGAGAGGATCCGGCCTTCGTCCTGGCGTCCGTCTATCTCTATTTCTTTACCTATGCTTTGCTCGAATTACACATGCAGGGAGAACATCACCTTGGCCTATCCCACGAACAGGCCATGGATCGCTTCATCGATCTGCTTTCGCGGGGAATGTGGCGTTCGCGGCCGGCGGCCCCGCTTCGTAACCGGGGGAAAAATAGCCGGGACTACATGACAAATCTTCGGGCAACGCATAAAGACGTCCGCGATCGGGTCAGCTATATCCGATTTCTCTCAGGCCGCCTTTGGAGTTCTCCTCCCGATATGCCGCCTGACAATTCCAAGGCCGACAACAAGCACCAGCCGGCGATGCACCCGATGCTTTTTTTCCCCGAAATTCCCAGAGACCGGATTGATGAAAGCCAGCTACGAATCGAGCAGGCGGCGCTCGAGTTGTTTACCCGGCAAGGGTTTCATGGAACCAACATACGCGACATCGCCGAGAAAGCCGGCGTCTCTCTGGGCGCCATCTATGCTTACTATCCCAGCAAAGAAATGATTTTCGAAGGCCTGGTGCGAAGCTACCGGCATTGCATGCGCAAATTTCTGGAGCGCGTTTTCCGCGCCCTGGAGGACCCATTTTCCCCATCCGGGCTCAGGTTCTTTGCTGAAGCAATTCGCTCCACGGTCTACAACGATGCGGAGTACTGGCTGTTGATGTATATCGACGTCATCGAATTCAAGAACCAGCATTTCGCCAACCTGTTCCACAACGTGCCGGAACAATTCCGGCGCCTGTTGGGCCCGGTCGTCAACCGCGTGAAGAAGCAGCCCGGCTGGTGCGGGCAAGATCCGGCCCTGGTAATGGCCATGATCTATTTCTACGTAGTCACCTATTTTGTCATCGAAAGGCTCATGCATGGCAGCCAGCATCTAGGTGTATCCGATGAGGAAGCTATAGACCGCTTCATCACCGTTCTCTCCAATGGGCTCTGGCATACATCTGGCAAACCAGGGATCTAGCCAAAAATATTTGTGTGGATTGCCAAAATCGCCGTAATTGCCAAAATTTGAAAAGCAAATTGCAATTGGCCCCAATCATAAATTGCAAGAAGCATGCGCAACGCGAGGTCCCTCAAGCCTACTGCGCGCGCTGAAGAGAACGCGCGCTCCGTTGACGGCTTTCGGGATGACGATTTGTTTTCAGGCTTGCCCTCCTAATCAATTCTTGGAAATTGCTCATATCTTTATAAAAGTGACTGATTGTTCATAAATATGATCGTCTGCTTCTATTTTATGTTACACTTCGCCGCTGGCGAACGCTCGGCCTAACACCGAAGACCGAAGAAGCCAGACATGGCCCCTTCGGCGGCCCACAGCCGCGCACACGCCGAGACCAAGAAAGGAGCTTTTACCAACATGCATCAGATTTTCCCCCACCACAACAAACGAAAGGGATGGATTCTCGCTTTGTTCGCGCTCGTCGTCTTAGGCGCGCTTGTAGGCGTACAACTCTTCCCCAAAGCCGTCCGCGCCTCTTCAACCGGACCATCGTTTCTTGAGTTTGAAAGCGGACAGGTGCGTCCGATTGCCATGTCTCCGGATGGGACCAGGCTATTTGCCACCAATACTCCCAACGGCACGCTCGAAATCTTCAATATCACACCGGCTGGACTAGCGTTCCAAACTCGGGTCCCGGTTGGGATGGAACCGGTGGCCGTGGCCGCCCGGAATAACAGCGAGGTGTGGGTCGTCAACCATCTCTCCGACAGTGTGAGCGTGGTGAGCCTTACGGGCACGCCCCGCGTAACCCGCACGCTGCTGGTTGGAGACGAGCCGCGCGATATCGTGTTTGCCGGCTCGCCTGCCCGCGCCTTCATTACCACTGCCCATCGTGGACAGCAACGCACGGATCCCTCGATTGCCGGCGTTTCCGGCGCAGGCGATCCACAGCTCACAACTCCTGGTGTTCCGCGCGCCGATGTTTGGGTCTTTGATCCGGCGAATACCGGGAACACGCTGGGCGGCACGCCGCTCAAGATCATGAGCTTCTTCACCGACACTCCACGCGCGCTGGCCGTGAGTCCTGATGGAAATACGGTTTATGTGGCGGGCTTCAGGACCGGCAATCAGACCACGGTAGTCAACGAAGGCAGAATTTGCCCCAACTTCAATACCGGCCAGGGCTGCCTTCTCAGCAACTTTGATACAGGCGTTGGCGGGCACCTCGGCCCTGGGACGGACGCCAGTCAAGAGACAGCGCCTTTTGTTTCCATGATCGTCAAATTCAACAACAGCACCGGCCACTGGGTAGACGAGATCGGGCGTGTCTGGGATTCCTCTGTGAATTTCCACCTGCCGGATACGGATGTCTTTGGGGTTGATGCAAATAAGCTGACCCAGACCTCATCCTTCGCCCATGTCGGCACCACCTTGTTTAACATGGTCACTAATCCCGCAACCGGGCGTCTGTATATATCCAACAGCGAGGCCCAGAACTTGCGCCGTTTCGAAGGTCCTGGAATCTTTGGCGGCTCCACTGTGCAGGGCCATCTGGCTGAGATGCGCATCACGGTGATCAGCGGCTCCACGGTGAGCCCGATTCATCTCAACAAGCACATCAACTACAACATTCTGGCGGGCAACCCTAATTT
>Ga0070730_10004583_pt1 | contig 12072 bp, 9 predicted proteins | sample Coa_R1_3_FD_66447 | JGI IMG/M metagenome (GOLD analysis project Ga0070730, IMG submission 66447) | Surface soil microbial communities from Centralia Pennsylvania, which are recovering from an underground coalmine fire - Coalmine... | ecosystem: Environmental > Terrestrial > Soil > Unclassified ... | reverse complement strand
GCGAGGTCGGCCTTCATCGACTTCAGGGCCTCGGTGTTGAGGTAGACCATGTGGCCCGAGGGGTAGTAGGCGAAGCGGATATTCCCCTTCACCGCCGGGTCCAGCTGCATGTGCCCGAGGTCGTACTCGGTGCCGAAGAACGGCGTCGCGAAATCGTAGATGCCGTTCAGCGAATAGAGCTGCAGGTGCGGGTTCTGGCGCATGGCGGCGGAGAGGTCGAGCGCCACGTCGGCGTTGTTGATCTCGAAGTCGCTGCGCGTGCCGGGCGGGCGGTGGCGGAAGTCCCACTGGATGCCGGCCGAATAGAAGGTCGGCCGGTAGGCGAGGTCGGTAGTGTAGCCGAGATCGACGGTCAGGTAGTGGTGAAACGCCGAGACGAAGGCGCCGGTGATGCCGGTGTCGGAAGGATCGTACTCCGGGTTCTCGCCGGCGGCGTCGACGTCGTAGCCGGTGAAGCGGGCGTCGTAGCGGCCCAGGGTCAGACGCTGGTCGCGCAGCAGCTCCTTGCGGAAGCGCTGCGGGGTGACGCGCAGGTCGGCCTCCAGGATGTAGGCGGGCGTGAGGCCGGTATAGGCGGCAAGCTTCTGGGCGATCGCCTGCCGCTGAGCGGCGTCGAGGTCGTGTCCCTGGGCCAGCGCCAGGGCGTAGGGCCCGCGGGCGAAGTCGCGCACCTCGCGCAGGAAGGCCGGGACGTCGGCCGGCGGCGTGGCGAGGCGATGGTGGTAGGCCGCTGCGGCCGCATAGGAGGGCAGGTAGTTGATCAGCTCCTGGTCGAAGCCGGGGTCGCGGCGGCCGTAGTTGAGGATCGAGGAGAGCAGCACCACGCCGTTGAGCTGGGCGCCGTCCTGCTGCAGACGGTAGGCGAGGCCCGCGGAGCGCGTCGTGCCGTAGCTCTCGCCGAAGATCACCTTGGGCGAGTTCCAGCGGTCGTAGAGCGTCAGGTAGCGCTCGATGCCGCGGGCGAAGGTGTCGATATCGGGGTCGGTGCCCCAGAACGCCGCCAGGCGGGTGTCGCCGAGCGGCCGGGAGAAGCCAGCGCCGGGGGCGTCGAGGAACACCAGGTCGGACTTGTCGAGCAGGCTGTCGTTGTTGTCGACGATGGCGTAGGGGGCCGGATGGGTCGGCGCCGGGCTGTCGGTCGCCACCCGCACCGGCCCGAGCGAGCCCATGTGCAGCCACATCGACGACGATCCCGGACCGCCGTTGTACATGAAGGTGACGGGCCGGTGGGTGTCGCGCCCGTCCCCCGCCGTGTAGGCGACGTAGAACATCGACAGCGTCGGCTTGCCCTCGTCGTCGCGGATCGTGAGCGTGCCGGCCGTGGCCGTGTAGGCGAGCGGCCGCCCGCCGATCACCGCGGTATGGTGGGTCACCCTGCGCACCTCGCCGACCGGCGCGGTGGCGATGTCGCTGTCGAACAGCTTGCGGCAGCGGGCGCGGTCGGCGCGCGGATCGGTGCTGCGGGCGCCCTCGGGAGAGGGGCCGGCGGAATCGCAGTTGGGATCGGAGCGGCCGTTCTGGCCCGGCGTCTCCACCGCGAGGCCGGGCGGCTGGCCGGCGACGGCCGAGGTCGGCTTGGCGCGGGCGGCGGCGGGGGTGTCCGGGTTCTCGGGCGCCGGCTGCGTCTGCCCTTGCGAAGCCGTCATCAACAGCAGCGAAACCGCTGCCGACATCCAGACCCGACGTGTCATGTCCATCCTTGAGGCCAAAAGAACCGGCGGGTCTATAGCGGCGCTTCTGCCGGCCCGTATTTCGCCGTCGCAATATTGGCCCATCAGCTCCCCCGGAGGTCGAGACCAGGGCCTGAGGGCGCGGCGGCGGCCCCGACGTTGAGGGCCCGCTGCATCCAGACGATGTCCACCCAGCGGCCGAACTTGAAGCCCACGCCCGGCGCCACCGCCTTCAGCTCGAAGCCGAGGGCGCGGTGCAGGCCGATGGAGGCCTCGTTGTCGCTGCCGCCGATGACGGCGATCAGCTGGCGAAGCCCCATCGCCTCGCAGCGCGCGACGACTGCGCCGACCAGCGCCCGGCCGACGCCGCGGCCGGCGAACCCGGGGGCGACGTAGACGCTGTCCTCCGCAGTGTAGCGGTAGGCGGCGCGGGGACGGAACGCCGAGGCGTAGGCGAAGCCCATGACGCCCTCATCCGCCTCGGCGATGAGGTAGGGGAGGCCGAGCGCGCGCACCATCTCCTGCCGGCGGACCATCTCCCCCGGCGAGGGGGGCGTCTCCTCGAAGGTGCCGACGCCGTTCAGTACGTGGTGGCCGTAGATCGCGGCCAGCGCCGGCGCGTCGGCCGCCGCCGCATCGCGCACCCTCACGGCCCCTCCCCTCCCTGGCCCCCGTCGCCCTGGATCGCCCAGATGGCGAAGGCGTAGTCGAGGGCGACCTCCTTGAGGTGATCGAAACGGCCCGAGGCGCCGCCGTGGCCGGCCTCCAGGTTGACGGCGAACAGGATCGGCCGCTCGCCGGTGGCGTGGTCGCGCAGCTTCGCCACCCACTTCTCCGGCTCCCACCAGGTGACCCTTGGATCGGAGAGACCGCCCCGCGCCAGGATGGCCGGATAGGCCTGGCCCGTGATGTTGTCGTAGGGGCTGTAGCTGGCGATGTAGTCGTAGGCGTCCGGATCCTCGAGCGGGTTGCCCCACTCGGGCCACTCCGGCGGGGTGAGCGGCAGGGTCGTGTCGCTCATGGTGTTGAGCACGTCGACGAACGGCACGGCAGCGATGATCGCGCCCCACAGGTCCGGGCGCATGTTGGCCACCGCCCCCACCAGCATGCCGCCCGCCGAGCCGCCATAGGCGGCGATCCGCCCGGCCGCGCCATAGCCCTCGCCGATCAGGTGCTCGGCGCAGGCGATGAAGTCGGTGAACGTGTTCCTCTTCTTGAACTTGCGGCCATCCAGGAACCACCCCCAGCCCTTGTCCGAACCGCCCCGGATGTGGGCGCCGGCCCAGATCCAGCCGCGGTCGACCAGGCTCAGGGCCTGGGTCGAGAAGGCCGGGGTGTAGGGATAGCCGTAGGCGCCGTAGCCGTAGAGCAGCACCGGCGCGGAGCCGTCGAGGGGCGTCCCGCGCCTCATCAGGACCGTGATCGGGACCTGCGCGCCGTCGCGGGCGGTCGCCTGCAGGCGGCGCGTCTCATAGAGCGCCGGGTCGTGACCCGAAGGCACCTCCTGGGTTTTGCGCAGGATGCGCGCCCGGGTGGCCATGTCGTAGTCGAACCATTGCCGCGGCGTGGTCGGCGACTGGTAGACGAAGCGGGTGACCGTGGTCGCATACTCGTAGCCGCCAACGAGGCTCAGGGCGTACGCCGGCTCGTCGAAGTCGACGACGTGCTCGGCGGCGGCGCTGGCGTCCTCCGTCCGGGCCATCACCACGAGGCGGTCGCAGGCGTTCTCGCGCTCGAGACGCACGAGGTGGTCCTTGAAGAGGGCCATGCCGGCGATCAGCCGGCCCGGCTTGTGGACGATCCAGTCGCGCCAGGTGAGACGCGCCGGGACCGCCGCGCGCGACACGGCCAGCTTGAAGTCCACCGCGCCGTCGGCGTTGGTGCGGATCACCCAGCGGTCGCTCCAGCGGTCGAGGTCGTAGCGCACGCCGGCCTCGCGCGGCTGGGCCACGACGGCAGGCGCGGTGGGATCGCTCGCCGGGATCACCCACTCCTCGCTGGTCTCCTGGTTCTGCACGCCGATGACGATATGGCTGTCGTCGGCGGTCACGCCGACGCCGAGGAACATGCCTTCGTCCTTCTCCTCGTAGACCAGCACGTCCTCGCCACCGCGGGCGGGCCGGCGGTAGACCCGGGCCGGGCGGGCGTTCTCGTCCCGCCACACCCAGAACAGCCACGCCGAGTCCGGCGAGAAGGCGAAGGCCCCGGACGCGCTCTCCGGGCCGCCCGGCAGCAGGGCCCCCGTCGCCAGGTCCCGCAGGATGATGCGGTGATACTCCGAGCCCTGATCATCCTCGGCCCAGGCGTAGAGGGCGTGATCGGGCGAGTGGGTGGCGGCGTCGACGGCGTAGTAGGGCTTGCCGCCCGCCTCGGCCTCCTCGTCCAGCAGCACCGTCTCGCCCGCCTCGGCCCCACGGGGGCGGCGGACGTGCCTCGGGTGCTGCGCGCCAAGCTCGTAGCGGCTGAAGTAGTCGAACGGCCCATCCGGGCTGGGCACGGAGGAGTCGTCCTCCTTCATCCGGCCCTTCATCTCCTCGAACAGGCGCGCCTGCAGCGCCTCGGTAGGGGCCAGGACCGCCTTCAAGTAGGCGTTCTCCGCCTCCAGGTGCTCGCGGATCTCGCTCTTCACCACCGCGGGATCGCGCAGGACCGCCTGCCAGTTGTCGTCCTTCATCCAGGCGTAGTCGTCGTGGCGGACGCGCCCGAGCTGCTCGATGCGGCGGGGCGCCTTGCGCGGGCGGGGCGGGGTGGGTCCGGTCATGAAAGCCTATCTGCCGTCGCCGTGAGGCCCGCGCAATGGCGCCCCGGAGCGCCGGCGTCCCGCCGGCTCTTGTTTGGCCTCTGTCTGGACCACCGCAGAAGAAAGATGCCGGCGAGACGCCGGCGCTCCGGGGCTCTACCGCCAGGCGTAGTTGAAGCTGAGGCTGATCCGCGGCGCCTTTCCCGTCCCGGCCAGCACCTCGTGGCGCAGCCAGCTTTCCCAGAGGTAGACCGTCCCGACGACGGGCGGCAGGGTCACGAACGAGCGCACGCCCTCGGGCGCCTCGGGCCGCCGGCGCGGCGCAGCCATCATCAGGGGCAGACGAGGATCTTCCAGGCGAAGCGCGCCGGCGCCGGGCGGCGCGCTCACATAGACCGTGCCCGAGATGACCGCGTGCGGATGGATGTGGCCGGAGTGGGCGGCGCCGGGCTTGAGGACATTGACCCACAGGCTGTCTAGGGCCAGCCGGCCGCGCGCGCCGAGGTCGAAGTCGAGGCTCTCGGCGAAGGCGACGGCGCGCCGGTCGAGGCGCCGCTTGAGATCGCCGAACACGCTGGCCCGACGGGGGAGATCGTCCAGCGAGGCGTAGGAGGTGTAGCCGCCATAGCCGTTGGCCCGGCACCAGGCCCGTCCGGCCCGGTCCTCCGCCGCCAGCATCCGGCAGGCGTCCTCGAGCTCGGCGTTGAAGGCGGCAAAGCCGCGCTCCTCCGCCAGGGAGCCTTCATAGACCCGGGTGACGAAGAGGTCGCGGATCGTGGACATTTCGTCTCATAAGTCCATCCTGCGCCGACTGCCAGCGAGGCGGGCCGGAGGGAGGGTGAGGCATGATCGAGGCCGTCTGTCATTGCGGCGCGGTGAGCATCGCGGTCCCCCGCGCACCGGAGCAGGTGACCGATTGCAACTGCTCGATCTGCCGGCGCCTGGGCGCCCTGTGGGCCTACTACCGGGCCACGGAGGTGACGATCACGGGCGTCGACGCCACGGTGGCCTACGTCCGCCACGACGGCCCCAACATGGGATATCTCGCCCAGCACCATTGCCGGACCTGCGGCTGCACGACCCATTGGAGCAGCCTGGACGCGTCCGTGGACCGGATGGGCGTCAACGCCCGCATGATGGCGCCCGAGGTGCTCGCCCAGGCCGCCGTCCGCCACTTCAACGGGGCGGACGACGCGTCCTTCGGGGATTAGCGCTCAAGCCATCCGCACGTATTCGTAGTCGGTGGGCAGGCCGTTGATGCCCCGGTCCGGGGGGGCGATCCAGCCGGCGACCTGGCCCGGCTCGGTGACAGGCTTCATCAGGCTGTGCACGAACGCGCGGTCGGCGTCGGAGGGGAGCCACGCCGCCAGCCCCGCGTGGTAGGCCTCGGGGCCGATCGGCGCGCCCGCGAGATCGACCGTCGCGCCGGCCCACACGCCGATGGCGCGCCGGAAGCGGCGGCTCGGCAAGCGCAGGCGGAACGCGAAGCCGGCCCCCTCGATCATGGCGTTCCAGCGCTGCAGGAACATGTCGCACTCCGCGGCATAGGCGCTGCGTGTCGCTTCGTTCATGCCGTTACGCAGCGGTATCTCCTGGACGCCGACACCGCCCCGTCCGTCGGGGACTTCGAGCCGGTACGTCTTGTTCAGGGCCAGGTGATCCTCGAACTGGGCTTCGTCGGGACGCCCCTTCACGCCGCTGGCGAAGTAGAGCGCCGCGTTGGACGAGGCTTCGGAGCCGAAGAGGTCGAGCGCCGAGGAAAACCAGTAGTTGATGAAGCGCTGGATGGTCGGCAGATCGATCGCCCCGGCGGCGCGGACCGCGTCCGGCTCGTCGGTGCGCAGCTCGGTCATGACCTCAAGGGTGCGCTTGATCACTCGCGCCAGGCCCGTGTGGCCGATGAACATGTGGTGGGCCTCTTCGGTCAGCATGAACTGGCAGGTCCGGGCCAGCGGGTCGAAGGCCGATTCGGCGAGGGACATCAGCTGGTACTTGCCGTCGCGGTCGGTGAAGAAGGTGAACATGAAGAAGCTGAGCCACTCGGAGATCGGCTCGTTGAAGGTGCCCAGGATGCGCGGCTTGTCCTCGTCGCCGGAATGGCGGTGCAGCAACTCCTCGGCCTCCTCGCGCCCGTCGCGGCCGAAATAGGCGTGCAGCAGATAGACCATGGCCCACAGGTGCCGGCCCTCCTCGACGTTGACCTGGAAGAGGCCCCGCAGGTCGTAGAGGGACGGCGCCGTGCGGCCCAGCAGCCGCTGCTGCTCGACGCTCGCCGGCTCCGTGTCGCCTTGGGTGACGATCAGCCTTCGCAGGGTCGAGCGCAGGTCGCCCGGCACCTGCCGCCACGCGGGCTTGCCCATCTCGTCGCCGAAGCCGATGACGCGGTCCGGGTCCCGTTCGGCCAGGAAGATGCCCCAGCGATAGTCGGGCATCTTCACCGTTCCGAACGACGCCCAGCCCTGCCGGTCCACCGAAACGGCCGTGCGCAGATAGACGTCCGCGCCCTGGAAGTCGGTGGGGCCGAGGTCGCGCCACCATTGCAGGAAGCGCGGCTGCCAATGCTCCAGCGCGCGCTGCAGCGAGCGGTCCGAGCCGAGATCGACGTTGTTGGGAATCCGTTCCTGGTAGTCGATGGCCATCAGACGCGCTCCCAATCGAATTTCGGCTTGGACCCCGTGCCGAACAGCTTCAGCGCGCCGCGCTCGCCGGTGGCGTTGGGTCGGTTGAACACCCAGTTCTGCCAGGCCGACAGGCGGGCGAAGATCTTGGCCTCCAGGGTCTCGGCTCCGGGAAAGCGCAGGTTCGCCTCCAGGCCGGTGAGGGCGTCCGGCGAGAGGCCGACGCGCTCCTCGAACGCCAGGCGCAGCTCGTCCTCCCAGTCGAGGTCGTCCGGCGTCAGGGTGACCAGCTCGTGTTCCAGCGCCTGCGCCGCGTCGAGGGCGAGGCCCTGAAGCCCCTCGAGCTCCGCCACATGACCGGGGCGGCGCGAGAGGCGGGTCGCGATCCGCGAGCGGCCGGCGACCGTGGGCAGCAGGCCGAAGTTGAGGGGGTCCAGCGCCACCGTCGGGCCCTCGCCTTCGATCAGCGAGAGCATGTAGGTCCGGTCGGCGGCCAGGGCCAGTTCGAAGAGGAGGCCCGCGAAGCACGACCCCTCTTCGACGACGGCGTAGAGGCTGCGCGAGGTCACATCCAGGCGCGCGAGGGTCCGGCGAAGCAGGGCCAGGGTCTCCCTCGCCAGCCAGAAGTCCTGGTGGGCGACGAGGGTCCTGCCGACGTCGAGGACGGCGGCCGGATCTCCGCGTGTCTTCAACACCAGAAGGCCGAGTTCCGGCTCGTTGGCGCGCAGCATCAACAGGGCGTCGTCCAGTTCCCGCGCCATGGCCAGCGGCCACCACCGGTCGCCGGCGGCCAGAATGGCGTGTCGATCCTCGGGTTCACGCCCGCGGGGCCCGGACACCGTCACCGTCGCGTGGCGCTGCTCGCGATCGAAGGCCACATCCACGTGGCCATAGTGGTAGCCGTCGCCGTCGATGACCCGGTTCAGGGGAGTCAGCCGGATGCCCGCCGCATCAGGCGGACGCGCCGAGGCGCCGGCCAGGGCCGCCGCCCTGGCCTGGACTAGGGCGGGAAAGCGGTTTGGCGTGGCGATATGGTCGACAAGTCCCCAGGCGTGCGCCCGCGCGGCTTTCACCCCGTCGGCGCTGGTGCAGAACAGGTCGGCGAGGTCGGGGCGCACCTTGCGCTTGTCCACGAGGCGCGTCAGGCCGCCGGTGCCCGGCAGCACGCCGAGCAGGGGAACTTCCGGGAGGCTGACGACCGTGGAATTGTCGTCGACCATGACGATCTCGTCGCAGGCCAGGGCGATCTCGTAGCCGCCGCCCGCCGTCACCCCGTTGAGGGCGGCGACGAACGTGAGGCCGTCGTGGCGGCTGGAGTCCTCCAGCCCGTTGCGGGTCTCGTTGGTGAACTTGCAGAAGTTCACCTTCCAGCCGTGGCTTGAGGCGCCCAGCATGTAGATGTTGGCCCCGGCGCAGAACATGCGGTCCTTGCCGCTGGTGAGGACAACGCACGCCACCGAGGGATGCTCGAAGCGGATCCGCTGCACGGCGTCGTGCAGTTCGATATCGACCCCGAGGTCGTAGGAGTTGAGCTTGAGCTTATAGCCGGGCGCGATGCCGGCGTCCTCGTCGACGTCCAGCGTCAGGGTCGCAATACGACCGTCGACGGCGACGCGCCAATGCCGGTAGGCCTCCGGGGTGCGGTCGAACGTGATCAGGGTCGCCTCCCAACGTTCCGGGTGTATGTCTGATAGTGCATTTCACTTCGATCGTGTCAAGCACTATAATGCAGGAATCTGCGCAGTCAGACTTTCGACGCATTGCGCAGCCGTGCGGTCGCTCGTGGAGAGCTGAAGGTCAGCCTTGCCGTACAGCGGTTCGCGGCCGCTGAGGATGCGCCGCAGGTCGGCCATGGATTCGCGATTGTCGGCCATCGGCCGCATGTCGCCCTGGGCGATCACACGCTGCATGTGCTCGGCGGGGCTCGCGCGCAGCCAGACGGTGAAGCAGGTCGCCAGCAGATGCTCGTAGCTCGCCGCGTCGGAGACCAGCCCGCCTCCGACGGTGAGCACCATCCGCGGATTTTCGGTCACCACCCGGTCCAGCGCCTTGCGCTCGAGCCGGCGGAAACCAGCCTGGCCGTAGAGGTCGAACACCGCCGCCAGCGTCATGCCGACATCCCGCTCGACCTCCCGATCGAGCTCGACGAAGGGAACGCCCCGGCGTTCGGCCAACAGCGCTCCGATGGTGGATTTTCCCGCGCCGCGCAGGCCGATCAGGGCGATGCGGCCAGTGCGCGTGGCGTTCAGGCTACCGCCGAACGTATCCGACAGCCAGCGTCGCGCGCGCTCGAGGTCCGCGGAGTTCAGCCGCCGCAGCACTTCCAGGCTATGGGCGAGCTCCACCGGCGGATCCTCGCCATCCAGAACCAGCTGGTCGACGGCTGTGTCCAGCGCCCGCGCGACCTGGCGGAGCAGAAGAACCGAGATGTTGCCTTCGCCGCCCTCGAGCTTGGCGAGATAGCGCTCGGAGACCCCGGAGTCCCGCGCCAGCGCCTTGCGGCTCATGCCGCGGCGCGCCCGCAAGGTCCGCACGCGCTCTCCCAGCGCCGTCAGGTAGCGGCCCTCGCCATCGGGATCGCCCCCTCGATACGGTTGCAAATCACTTGCCACTGAGCCACTATGCATCATAGTGCAGAGACTGTCGACGAGGAAACGCACCTGCTTACCGGCGCCCAACTCTGGCCTGACCGCGTCGCCTTCATCGACGGCGGCCTTGGGCATACCTACCGCGAGGTCGCGCTGCGCGCCGGCCGTCTCGGCCGCGGGTTCCTCGACGCGGGCCTGGCGCCGGGCGATCGGCTGGCGCTCTGCATGCACGACGGCGTCGACCTCTGCTGCGCCTTCCTGGGCGCGATGCAGGCCGGCATCCTGCCGATGCCGCTCAACACCCTGCTCACCCCCTCCGACTACGCCTACATCCTCGCCGACAGCGGGGCGGCGGCGGCCCTGGTCTCGCCCGCCCTCGCGGCCGCATGGTCGCAGGCGAAGCAAGACTGCGGTTGGCAGGGCTTTCTCTGGCGCGAGCCGCCCCTCGCGTCGGCGTCGGAGCCCGGCCTGGAGGCCCGCACGGCGTGCCGCGACGACCCGGCGTTCCTGCTCTACTCCTCGGGTTCGACCGGGCGGCCCAAGGGCGTCGTCCATTCGCACGCGAACCTGCTGGCCACGGCAGAGCTGTTCGCCAGGCCTGTCCTCGGCCTCGGGCCTGACGACGTCGTCTATTCCGCCGCCAAGCTGTTCTTCGCCTACGGCCTCGGCAACAGCCTCACCTTCCCCTCGAGCGTCGGCGCGACCAGCGTTCTGCAGCCCGAGCGCGTGACCCCCGACCTCGTCTGGCGCGTGCTGCGGGAGAACCGGGTGACCGTCTTCTGCGGCGTCCCCACCCTCTTCGCGTCCCTCATGGCCAGCCCGGACTTTCCGCCCCGCGGCGAGCTGGGGCTTCGCCTCTGCGTCTCGGCGGGAGAACCGATGCCCGCCGAGCTCTCCCGCGCCTGGACCGCGCGCACCGGCGTGGAGATTCTCGACGGCGTCGGATCGACCGAGATGCTGCACATCTTCCTCTGCCGCGGCGGCCTGGTTCCCGGCTACGAGGCCCGGCTGGTCGGCGAGAGCGGCGCCGAAGCCGCGGCGGGCGATCTCGGCGAGCTGCACGTGCGCGGACCCTCCGCGGCGCTGGGCTACTGGAACAATCCGCAGAAGACCGCGGCCACGTTCGCGGACGGCTGGGTCCGCACGGGCGACAAGTACCGGCGGAGCGACGCCGGCGGCTATGAGTTCTGCGGGCGGGCGGACGACATGCTCAAGGTGAGCGGCATCTGGGTCTCCCCCGCCGAGGTCGAAAACGTCCTCGTCGAACATGAGGCGGTGCGCGAGGCCGCCGTCATCGGCGTCGCCGACACACATGGCCTTACCAAGGCCAAGGCCTACGTCGTGTTACGGTCCGACGTGGCGGCGAGCCCGCAGCTCAGCGCCGACCTGCAGGCCTTCGCCAAGTCCAGGCTGGCCCCGCACAAGTACCCCCGCCAGATCGAATTCGTCCCCGACCTCCCCCGCACCGCGACGGGGAAGGTGCGGCGGCACGTACTGCGGGAGTCCTGATCTCGCGGCCATGGCCGTCTCCCCTACCCCGCTCCCGCCAGTCGTCACCAAGGCTGTTCGAGACCACCCCAGGCGAAGTAGCGTCCGCTGTCCTCCATGGTCAGGGTTTCAATCTTGGCGCGAAGCGCCGTGACGGATTCTCCCGGCGTGAGGTCGGCCTTCTCTCCGCCCATATCGGTCTTCACCCATCCCGGACTGAGGAGCGTGCAAATGACGCCTTCCGGTCTCAACGCCAGGGCAAGATTGGCCCAGGCATTGTTCAACGCGGCCTTTGAAGCTCGATAGGCAAGGTAGTCGCCCCCCGGCTGGGAGGTGCGGCCCAGACCGCTGGTCAGCGCAACAAGTTTCGAGCCTGGCGTCGCCACGAGGTTGGCGCGCAACGCGTCGGCGATCCTCACCGGTCCGATGGTGTTGGTCGCGAACGTCTCGGCCCACCGGTCAAAGTCGAGCGCGCCGAGCAGGTGTTGATTTTCCGGCCCTGCTGTCCCGGCTGAGATCAACACCAGGTCGATCGGACCCGAGGCGAGCGCACCAGCGAAACGGACAACCGACGCGCCATCGGCGATGTCCAGCGCCTCGACTATGACGTGTCCGGCAGACGTCTTCGCGATGTCTCGCAGAGCCCCTGCCGCCGACGGGTTCCGACAGCCCGCCACGACGCGAGCGCCCGCGGCCTGGTACTGACGCACGAACTCGAGGCCGATTCCACGACTGGCGCCGACGATCACGACCCTCATGTCGTCTCCAATCTCGCCTCGCACGGTGCAAGCCCGCGGCGCAGATCGCCTCAACCCGGGACCTTCGAGCGTCCCTGTCGAGAGCGTCCCTGTCGATAGCACGTGAAGATGTCCGGCTTTCGTAGCTCATCAAATGTCCGCTGCTTGTAGTAGCTGCGCCTGTGGGGTTGTGGGCGAGGCGTAGCGTCGTCCACAAATCCACAGGCGGCC